>JACCDQ010341792.1_pt1 | contig 12780 bp, 13 predicted proteins | sample 7446031 | NCBI WGS metagenome assembly JACCDQ01 (sample SAMN15323442, study PRJNA562643) | freshwater metagenome | isolation source: river surface water | place: USA:Blue River Watershed | collected 2017-08-17 | reverse complement strand
CCTCGTCGAAGTAGCTGGAAACTGGTAGTTGGCTTGCGGCCTGCTGCAGTTGAAGACTTAAATCAGACATGGGTGACCTGACCTAGAGACTCCCCCTATGAAGGGGCAGGGACAAAGCGCTGAATCCTTCGATTCCGGCGCAAAAAAAGAACGGCAGAGGTCATCTGCCGCATGCAGGGATTGTACCCCGGGGGCTTGGCCAGGATGGGCGCAGGGTCACCGAGCCGCCTTCCTTGCTGATTTGGACGGGGTGAAAGTTTAAAATCGGTGTTTTGCCGCACCCTACAACCCATGCCCAAGAACCCCAACGCTGCACCGGTCGTCAACCTGCCGTCGACCTACGAGGAAGCCTTGCAAGAGCTGGAGCAGTTGGTTTCCCGGCTGGAGTCCGGCCAGATGCCGCTCGATGAACTGCTGGTCGGCTACCAGCGTGGTGCTGCGCTGTTGACCTTCTGCAAAGACAGGTTGCAGGCCGTCGAAGACCAGATCAAGGTTCTGGATGGTGGCCAGCTGAAAGTCCGGGACGCGGGATGAGCGGTGATTTTGAACTCAAGGTCTGGATGCAGCCGCACCTGGCCCGGGTGGAGCAAGCCCTGTCGGACTGGGTGGATGCCTCGGCACCTGCTGGTCTCGGCCAAGCCATGCGGTATGCCGTGCTCGACGGCGGCAAACGCCTTCGCCCCTTGTTGGTGCTGGCCGCTGCCGAGGCGGTGGGTGCGGGTGCCAGCCAGGCGGCCTTGCGCGCTGCCTGCGCGATCGAGCTGATCCATGCCTATTCGCTGGTGCACGACGACATGCCCTGCATGGACAACGATGTGTTGCGCCGCGGTAAGCCCACGGTACATGTCCAGTTTGGCGAGGCGCAGGCCTTGCTCGCCGGCGACGCCTTGCAGACCTTGGCCTTCGAGTTGTTGACTCCGCAGGATGCGAGCGTGTCGGCCGAGGTGCAGGCCCGTTGCGCCGGCTTGCTGGCCCGTGCCTCTGGCTACTGGGGCATGGCCGGCGGTCAGGCCATCGACCTGGCCAGTGTCGGGCACAAGCTCACCGAAGACCAGCTGCGTCAAATGCACCGCCTCAAGACGGGGGCACTTTTGCTGTGCAGCGTGCAGCTGGGGGCCGCCTGTGGCCCGACCGTTTCCGCGCAGGCTTGCGATGCGCTGGCCCGCTTCGGCCAGGCTTTGGGTTTGGCTTTCCAGGTGGTCGACGACATCCTGGATGTGACTGCCGACTCGGCCACGCTGGGCAAGACCGCCGGCAAGGACGCGGCTGCCGACAAACCCACTTATGTGGCGCTGATGGGCCTGGAGGCCGCCCAGCGCCATGCCGACGAACTGGCGCAGCAGGCTTTGAAAGCGCTGGCCGAAACTGGCCTGAGCGATGCTGCGCTGCAGCCCATGCGGGCGCTGGCGGCCATGGTCGTGCGGCGCCAACACTGATTTTTGTGGACGTTTTCATGTCAAGCGTGCTTGAAACCCTCCAGTCCCCGATGGACCTGCGCCGTCTGGGCCGCGCGCAGCTGCCCCAGGTGGCCGACGAAGTGCGCCAGTGCGTGCTCGACAACGTTTCCAAAACCGGCGGGCACCTCAGCTCCAATCTGGGCACGGTGGAACTCACGGTGGCCTTGCATTACGTCTTCAACACGCCCGAAGACCGCATCGTCTGGGATGTAGGCCACCAGACCTACCCGCACAAAATCCTGACCGGTCGGCGTGAACGCATGCCCACGCTGCGCCAACTGGGCGGGCTGTCGGGCTTTCCGCGCCGCGACGAGAGCGAATACGACACTTTTGGCGTGGGCCATTCGTCCACCAGCATCTCGGCTGCGTTGGGCATGGCGCTGGCCGCGCGCCAGAAGGGTGAGAGCCGGCACGCGATTGCCGTGATTGGGGACGGTGCCATGACCGCTGGCATGGCCTTTGAGGCACTCAACCACGCGGGCGTCGAAGACTGCAAGCTGCTGGTGATCCTCAACGACAACGACATGTCGATCAGCCCGCCGGTGGGGGCGCTCAACCGCTACCTGGCCCAACTGATGAGTGGGCGCTTTTATGCGGCCGCCAAGGAGGGCGCCAAGCAAGTGCTCAAGGCGGCCCCTCCGCTGTTCGAGTTGGCCAAACGCTTTGAGGAACATGCCAAAGGCATGGTGGTGCCTGCCACCTTGTTCGAAAAATTCGGCTTCAACTACATTGGGCCGATCTACGGCCATGATCTGGAGTCGCTGATCCCGACGCTGGAAAACATCAAGCACCTGGAGGGCCCGCAGTTCCTGCACGTGGTCACCAAAAAAGGCCAGGGCTACAAGTTGGCTGAGGCCGATCCGGTGGCCTACCATGGGCCAGGCAAGTTCGATCCGGCGGTGGGCATTGTGCCGCCCACCACCCCGCCCAAAACCACCTTCACCCAGGTGTTTGGTCAGTGGCTGTGCGATATGGCCGCACAGGATGAGCGTCTGGTGGCCATCACGCCGGCCATGCGTGAAGGCTCGGGCATGGTGGAGTTCCACAAGCGCTTTCCAAACCGCTATTACGACGTGGGCATTGCCGAGCAGCATGCCGTGACCTTGGCGGCCGGCCTGGCCTGTGAAGGCCTCAAGCCGGTGGTGGCGATTTATTCCACTTTTTTGCAGCGGGCGTATGACCAGTTGATCCACGATGTGGCGCTGCAGAATTTGCCCATGGTGTTTGCACTGGACCGTGCCGGTCTGGTGGGCGCTGATGGCGCCACGCACGCGGGGGCCTATGACATGGCCTTCATCCGCTGCATACCCAACATGAGCTTGGCCTGCCCAGCCGATGAGCGTGAATGCCGGCAACTGCTCTCTACCGCCCATGCGCAAAACCATCCGGTGGCCGTGCGCTACCCGCGTGGCGCCGGCGTGGGTGTGTCCGCCCTGGCAGATTTGGAGGGTTTGCCTTTCGGCAAAGGTGAGGTGCGTCGCACGGGCCGCAAGACCGCGATCTTGGCCTTCGGTACTTTGCTGTACCCGGCGCTGCAAGTGGGCGATGCCCTGGATGCCACGGTGGTCAACATGCGCTGGGCCAAGCCCTTGGACACTGAGCTGCTGGCCCAGGTGGCGCGCGAACACGAACAGATTGTCACGGTGGAAGAGGGCGCCATCATGGGTGGTGCAGGCAGCGCTGTCATGGAAGCCCTTCAGACGCTCGGTCTGATCCGCCCGGTTTTGCAGCTGGGCCTGCGCGACGAGTTCATTGAACATGGGGATCCGGCCAAACTGCTGGCCTTGCAGGGGCTGGATGCGACCGGCATCGAAGCCGCCATTCGCCAACGGTGGCCGGACTGAATCCGCTTCAATGCTTGCGTGAAATCAAATCATCTGGAAATGGACCGTTTTCTCTGCCTGAAAGGGTAAACCCGGGCCGGAGGGGTGGTTTGACTTTCCTACAATGCCAGCTGACCCGTCACACCAGGTTTCACCTGCGCGGGCTGTTTATTGTTTTATGAGGAGTTTTCCATGGATCGTCGTTCCATTCTGAAAAATGCCGGTATCGCTGGCGTGCTGGCTGCTGGTGTTGCCCCGGCTGTGCATGCCCAAGCCGCTGTCCGTTGGCGCCTGGCTTCGAGCTTCCCCAAGTCGCTGGACACCCTGTATGGTGGTTCTGAACTCTTCGCCAAGAAGGTCAAGGAACTCAGCGGTGGCAAATTCGAAATCTCCACCCACGCAGCTGGCGAGCTGATGCCCGCTTTCGGCGTCCTGGACGGCGTGCAGAACGGCACCGTGGAATGTGCGCACACCGCACCGTATTACTTCTTCGGCAAGGACGAGACCTTTGCCCTGGACTGCGCCGTGCCTTTCGGCCTGAACAGCCGCCAGATGACCGCTTGGATGGTGCATGGCAACGGTATGAAGCTGATGCGCGAGCACTACGCCAAGTACAACATCGTCAACTTCATGCTGGGCAACACCGGCACGCAGATGGGTGGCTGGTTCCGCAAGGAAATCAAATCTTCTGCCGACCTCAAGGGCCTGAAGTTCCGCGTCGGTGGCTTTGCCGGCAAGGTGCTCGAGCGCATGGGCGCCGTGCCCCAGAACATTCCTGCTGGTGAGATTTACCAGTCGCTGGAAAAAGGCACGATCGACGCGGCCGAGTGGATCAGCCCGCACGACGACCTGAAACTGGGCCTGAACAAAGTGGCGCCGTTCTACTACTACCCCGGCTGGTGGGAAGGTGGCCCGCAGCTGACGCTGATGGTCAACCAGAAAGCCTACGATGCCCTGTCTCCCGAAAACAAGGCCATCATCGAAGCCGCTTCGTCTCTGGCCCACGTGGACATCCAGGCCAAGTACGACGCCTTCAACCCCGGCGCCCTCAAGCAGCTGGCGGCTCAGAAGACCAAGGTTCTGCCCTTCCCCAAGCAAATGATGGACGAGGCTTTCAAGCACGCGCAAGCCGTTTATGCCGAGCTGAACGCTAAAAATGCCAACTGGAAGAAAGTGTTCGAGGACTATTCCAAGTTCCGCGCCGACGCCAACTGGTGGTTCCGCTTTGGCGAAGCCCGCTTCGACAGCTTCATGCAGTCGCAGAAGCTCTGATCACCTTCGCATCAGACCAAAACCCGCCGCGCGCAAGCCCGGCGGGTTTTTTTTGTTTGACGCGTTGCATCGCCACAAAGGTGTCGTGGGCAGACTGGGCGAGCCGGACGACGATTTGTGACGCGAAGCGGCTTATGAGGAGTCTGGCTTGCCCAGTCTGCCCACGGCACAGGTTCAGAACGACGAGGAGGGCCGATGTTCGTGCTGGCGCAGGGCCTCGGCCAGGCGCGCAAACTCGTCGAGCATCGCCCGGTCACTGCAATAGAAAAAGCTGAACGTGCTGCCCAGGTTGCGGGCGTAGAGGCGTGGCGCGATCAGAAACTCCAGGCCGCGCACGCGCATCACCTTGATGAATGCCAATTCGCGCAGCGCCATGCGACGGCGCCACATCCAGGTTTGTTCGATGGCGTCACTGCTCAGTACGATGCGGCTGCGCTGGATGTGCCACACGATGTAGGCCAGCATGGCCCAGGCCACGGTCACCCAAGCCCCTTCGCTTGAGCGCCAGACCAGATCCAGTCGCGCAATCCACACCGCCAGTGCCAGCAAAATGGCCCAGGCCAGCAGCCTGAACACCGGGCCGAAGGCCTGCCCACTCATCGGCTGGGTTGGTGGCACGTAAGGGTAGGGCAATGGGGTGCCGGGTGTGTGGGCTGGTGTGGCGTCCATGGGGGTTGTCCGGAAACAAAAACACCTCGCAGGCAGGCCAGCGAGGTGTTTGGTCAAAAGCAGGCTTATTTTTTGTCGCCGGGAGGGGGCGGCATCAGGTCCTTCATCGGATCGTCGGCAGGCTTGTCATCGGCCGAAGCATCGTCCGGTGCGGGGGCGGCTTCAAGCACCACCGAGTTGACGTCCACCACCTGGGGCTTGTCGAGGAAGGCGGTGACCGACTGCGGCACGAAGATCACGACCAGCACCAGCAGCAACTGCATGATCACCCAGGGGATGGAGCCCAGGTAGATGTCGTTGGATTTGACGGGGATGGCAATGCGCTTTTCTTTGTAAAGCGTGTCCGCAATGCCACGCAGGTAAAACAGCGCAAAACCGAAAGGCGGGTGCATGAAGCTGGTCTGCAGGTTGACGCACAGCAACACGCCGAACCAGATCAGGTCGATGCCCATCTTGTCGGCCACCGGTGCGAGCATCGGCACGATGATGAAAGCGATCTCGAAGAAGTCCAGGAAGAAAGCCAGGAAGAACACGAAGATGTTCACGACGATGAGGAAGCCGACCTGGCCACCGGGCAGACCCGAGAGCAGGTGCTCCACCCACACGGCGCCATCCACGCCCTGGAACACCAGGCTGAACACGCGCGAACCGATCAGGATGAAGACCACCATGGCGGTCAGGCGCATGGTGCCTTGCATGGCTTCCCACAGCAGTGCCCAGTTCAGGCGTTTGTGCATGGCGGCCAGGATCAGTGCACCCACCACGCCCATGGCGCCAGCTTCTGTCGGGGTGGCCACGGCGTGGTCCTGGAAGGGCAGGCCGCCCATGGAGCCCAGCACGGTGAAGATCAGCACAGCCGAGGGGATGATGCCCTTCAGGCACTTGCGCCACAGTGGCCAACCGTTCAGGGTGCGGGCTTCGACCGGCACGCCAGGCACGTAGTGGGGTTTGACCACCGACAAAGCAAAAGTGTAGGCTGCAAACATGGCAATTTGCAGCAGCGAGGGGCCCCAGGCGCCTTTGTACATGTCGCCCACCGAACGGCCAAGCTGGTCGGCCAGCACCACCAGCACCAGGGATGGCGGCACCAGCTGGGTGATGGTGCCAGAAGCGGCCAGCACGCCAGTGGCGTAGCGCATGTTGTAGCCGTAGCGGATCATCACGGGCAGCGAGATCAGGGCCATGGCGATCACCTGGCCGGCCACGGTGCCCGTGATGGCGCCCAGAATGAAGCCGACGATGATGACCGAGTAGCCCAGACCGCCGCGCACAGGTCCGAACAGTTGGCCCATGGAGTCGAGCATGTCTTCGGCCAGGCCGCACTTTTCAAGGATGGTGCCCATGAAAGTGAAGAAAGGGATGGCCAGCAGCAGGTCGTTGTTGAGGATCGAGAAGATGGAGATCGGCATGTTGCCCATGAAGGCAGCCGGGAACCACCCCATCTCGATGGCATAAAAGCCACAGCCCAGACCCAGGGCGGCCAGTGAGAAGGCGACCGGGAAACCGATCAGCATCACGACCACCAGACCGGCGAACATCACCGGTGCGAAGTTTTGCATTTCCATGTTGAGATTCCTTGCAGTGTGCGTCAGGGGTGCGGCATCACTGCAGCGGTTTTTCGTAGTGGGTGTCCATGGCGTATTCGCCACGCAGGTAGGCCACCCGCTTGATCAGCTCGGCCACACCCTGCAACCACACCAAGGCGAAGCCAGTGGGCATCGCCAGGGTGGCCGGCCAGCGGATCAGGCCGCCGGCGTTGCTGCTGTATTCACCGGTGACCAGCGTGTTCCAGAAGTAGGGGAAGGAAGTCCAGGTCAGAAAGCCCATGACGGGCATCAGGAAGACCAGCAGGCCGAAGATGTCGACATAGACCGCGCCATTGCCTTTGAGCTTGCCGTAGACCAGGTCCACGCGCACATGCTCGTTGGCTTTGAGCACATAGGGGGCACCGACCATGACCATCCAGGCGAAGAGGTACCACTGGATTTCGAGCAGGCCGTTGGAGCTCCAGTCGAAGCCGTAGCGGATGAAGGCGTTACCGGCGCTGATCATGGCGGCCAGCAGAACGGTCCAGGAGGCCAATTGACCGAACCGGTTGCTGACCCGGTCCATGGTGTTGGCAAATTTGAGCAGTGCAGACATGGGAGACCCCAAAAAACGATGCGTGATTTTAGTGGAGCCGCGTCAAAGACCCAGAAAGGGCCTGAGTTGAAATTTTTCAGAGGGGGTGCTCAATTTGGCTCAATGCAGGGTTTACCCCGGGCGATCCTTGTTTCACCACCAGGGCAAAGTTCGTTTCAGCGAGTGCACCTGGCCAGTCTGAGTTTCGGCCGAATAGCCAGGCAGCGCGGCCAGCAGGGCGTTCCAGGTGGGTGCCCGCAAAAGGGTGAGCAGCTGCTGCACGGCCGGCGTGTCCAGGGCGCTCTTGAGGCAGACCAGCCAGTAATGTTCGTGCAGCAGGGGCACAAAATCGAGCTGGTGCGCACGCGCTGCCGACTCGATGCCCAGGGCGCAGTCCGCCTGTCCTGAGGCCACACAGGCGGCCACTGCCGAATGGGAAGACTCTTCCCGGTGGTAGCCCTCAATGGCCGAGCCCTGCAGCCCCTGGCCGAGCAGCCAGTCGTCCAGCAGCAGCCGGGTGCCAGTGCCCAGGGTGCGGTTGACGAAGCGGACACCGGGTCGCAACAGGTCTGACCAGTCCCTCAGGCCCAGCGGATTGCCTGGGGCCACCATCAGGCCTTGCTGCCGCACGGCAAAGCCGATCAGTTTGTGCTGGCCAGTGGCCAGCAGCGGGCGGTAGGTGCTGGCCACCAGCGACTGCGGGGTGGGTTGCATGGGCGCATGGAAGCCCGCCACCAGGCAACGCCCTTCGTTGAGGGCGCGGATCGCGTCCACGCTGCCGCAAAAGCGCATGTCCAGGTGCAGGCCCTGCCCGGCGGCATGTTCACGCAGGCCCACCAGGGCATCGTCATGGCTGGCGTACAGGGTCAGCACATGGCTGTGGGGGTCAAAAGCCAGGGCAAAGGTCTTTTCAAGCTCGGCCTGCAGGGCGCTGATCTGTGGCGCCAGGCGTGCCTGGGCCTGGCGTTCGGCCCACAGCAACTTGTCGGCAAACTCTGTCAGGCGGGCGGGCTGGCCCTTTTCCCAGACGATCAGGGCTTGGTCCAGTGACTGTTCCCAGCGCTTGAGTTCGCCCCAGACATGGCGGTAGGACAGCCCCAGGGTTTTGGCCGCCATCGAGATCGAGCCACTGTCCCGCACAGCCTGCAGCAGGGCCATCAAGGGATGGTGCAAGGGCGAGGTCGGGGTGGCGGGGTCGCCGCCATCGGGCGACCACTGGTAAGACAGGTGGATCTTGGGCACCTGCCGAGTGTGCCTCAAGTGCGCAGCTTGGCCTATGCACGGCGTTTCATAACGGACAACCCGTAGCCGAGAGGCGGTGATGCTGCACTACCATCGCCCACGCTGTATGAACACTTTCTCCGACAGCGCTGCCACAGCGCTGAACCTGCTGATTTCTTTCGATCCCCAACTTTGGGTCATTGTGGGCCGCTCGCTGGCGGTGAGCGCCACAGCCTGCCTGATCGGTTACGGGCTCGGCGTGCTGCTGGGCGCTGGATTGGCCGTGAGCCGTTTCCGTGGGCGCAGCGCTGTGCTGGTGGGACTCAACACCCTGCTGGCACTGCCCTCGGTGGTGGTTGGGCTGGTTGTGTACCTCTTGCTCTCGCGCACGGGCCCATTGGGCGCACTGGGCTGGCTCTTCAGCTTCAAGGCGATGGTGCTGGCGCAAGTGATCTTGGTGCTGCCGGTGGTGACCGCGCTGACGCGCCAGGTGGTGGAAGACGTCGACCGCCAACACGGCGAGCAGTGGGCTTCCCTGGGGGCTGGCACCTTGCTGCGCAGCCTGATCCTGGCCTGGGACGAGCGCATGGCGCTCATGACGATTTTCGTCACCGCGTTTGGCCGTGCGGTGTCCGAGGTGGGGGCTGTGATGATCGTGGGCGGCAACATCGATGGCTTTACCCGCGTGATGACCACCGCGATTGCTCTGGAAACCAGCAAAGGCGATTTGCCGCTGGCGCTGGCACTGGGTTTGGTCTTGCTGTCGGTGGTGGGTCTGCTCAACCTGCTGGTGGCGCTGCTGCGCAGGCAGGGCGAGGGTGCTCGAACAACAGGCGACGCGTTGGTGGGGGGCTTGTGATGGCGCCGCTCATGCAACTCGATCAGGTGTCTGTGCAGCTGGGGACAGTGCGTGCCCTGCGTGAGGTGAGCCTGCGCATCGGTGCCGGTGAGCGTGTGGCGTTGGTGGGGCCCAATGGCTCGGGCAAGAGCACCTTGCTGCGCACCTTGCATGGGCTTTTACTGCCCATGGCAGGGACTGCAGTGCGTGATGCCGCGCGACGCCAAGCCATGCTGTTTCAGCGGCCACACCTGCTGCGCATGTCTGCGCTGGCCAATGTGGCGCTCGGTTTGTGGCTGGACCGTTCCTTGGGCTTGTCCTGGTCGGACGCCAAAGTGCGTGCGGAGCATGCACTGGCGCGTGTGGGGCTGCAAGGCGTTGCTGCGCAAGGCGGAAGACAACTGTCTGGCGGTCAACAACAACGCCTGGCGCTGGCCCGGGCCTGGGCACGCCAACCTGATGTGTTGCTGCTTGATGAGCCCACCGCCAGTCTGGACCCACACGCCAAGCGGGAAGTGGAGGCCCTGATCGCCGAATTTGCACAGGGTGGTGATGAATCGCTCACCCTGGTCTGGGCCAGCCACAACCTTGGGCAGGTCAAGCGGATCGCGACACGCGTGGTGTGTCTTGAATCGGGCCGTGTGCTGGCCGATCTGCCTGTGGATGATTTTTTCAATGCCGAAGTGCTGGCGCGCGTCAGCCCCGAGGCCCATGCCTTTGTTCAAGGAGAAATCACATGAAAACGCTGTTCCATGTTCGCCGTGCATTGCTGTGCACACTGTTGGCCAGTCCGCTGGCTTGGGCGCAGAGCCCCTCGATCGTGGTGTCGTCCACCACCTCGACCGAGCAGTCGGGCCTGTTTGCACATTTGCTGCCGACCTTCAAAAAGGCCAGTGGCATCGATGTCAAAGTGGTGGCGCTGGGCACTGGCCAGGCGCTGGACATGGCACGCCGCGGCGATGCCGATGTGGTGTTCGTGCACGACAAGGCTGCCGAAGAGAAATTTGTCGCCGAGGGCTTTGGCCTCAAGCGCCTAGAGGTCATGTACAACGATTTCGTGCTGATCGGACCCAAGGCCGACCCGGCCGGCACGCGTGGCAAAGACATCGTAGCCGCACTGGGCAAGGTGGCTGGTGCCAACGCGGGCTTTGTCTCGCGCGGTGACAAAAGTGGCACCCACGCGGCCGAGCTGCGTTTCTGGAAGATCGCCAACCTCGACAACGCCAAAGGCAGTGGTTACCGCGAATGCGGTTGCGGCATGGGCCCCGCGCTCAACATCGCGGCCTCGCAGGGCGCTTATGTGCTGACTGACCGTGGCACCTGGTTGAATTTCAAGAACCGTGCGGATCTGGTGGTGTTGGTTGAAGGCGACCAGCGCCTGTTCAACCAGTACGGTGTGATGGTGGTCAATCCGGCCAAGCACCCGCATGTCAAGCAGGCCGAGGCACAGAAGTTTGTGGACTGGGTCACATCGGCAGCCGGTCAGGCCTCGGTGGCCGACTACAAGATCGGCGGCGAGCAGCTGTTCTTCCCGAACGCCGGCAAGTGAGGCATCAGCTCCTGGGCGCGCCGAGCTTGCGGTAGACCGTGGCCCGGCTGATGCCCAAGGCGCGTGCAGCCTCGGCCACATTGCCTTTGGCCTGGGTCACAGCCTGTTTGATGAGTTCGGTCTCCACGTCGCGCAGCGCCTTGCCGCTGTTGCGGCTGGAAACGGCTGTGGCCTGACTGTCCGAACGGCGATGGGCCTGGGTCTGCAGGCGCAAGCCAGACCACAAAGGCACTTCGCAGGAAGCTTCACCCCGACGGGCGGCATCGAACAGGTTTTCCCAGGGCATGGCGAACACATCGCTGGCATGTGAGTTCGTGTCGCCGATGGCCAGTGACAGCATCTGGCGCGCGGTCGGGTTGGCCCCGATGATGTGGCCATCGGCATCCAGTGTGAGCAGACCGTCGCTGTCGTCACCAGGCTGGTTGCCGGGCCAGTTCAGCCGCAGGGTCAGGGCATGCGGTGTGGTCAACAGCCAGCTGTTTTCGATGCTGCGGGCCGAACGACGCACCAGGTGCTTGAGGGCGGGGCGCTCTGCCACTTCGACGCCAGTCAGGTCCAGCATGCCCGCGCACAGGCCATCGGGCCCGAACACCGGCGCACCCGCGCAGCTGTAGACGCTGGTGTCGTCAAAGAAGTGTTCGCCCCGGTGCAGCCAGACCGGCTGCAGTTCGGTCAGTGCGGCGCTGATGGCGGTGGTGCCCACGGCACGTTCGGACAGGTCCACACCCACCCGTGCAATCGCGCTGGCCCGGCGATCGCTGCGGTCCACCGGGCCGTGCACATCGATCACGATGCCCTCGGTATTGGTGAGGATGGCGAAATGGCCGATGTTTCCCATGGCGCGCACCAGCTCGGCCAACACCGGACGGGCGGCCTGCACCAGCGGCTGACTGGCTTCCTGAACCTGTCGCATCCGTGCTGCGCTGACCGGATCGAAGCCCACCCGCTGGCCAGGTTCCAGCCCCCAGGACTGGCAGCGTTGCCAGCCGCGTTGCAGCCAAGGCGCCAGGGCGGGGGCAGCCACTGCACTGCGTTCGTGCAGCAAGATTTGCCGGGCGTGTGCGATGGTTTCCAGTCGGTCGGCAGAGCGCATGTGTATCAAGCTGAGAATTTCTGTGCGGGCGGGTTCAAAACCCGGGTAATCCCGGGGGAGTGCCATTGTTCCCAGTGGGGACAATGGCTATGCATTGTCATTCATAGGAAAAGGCTTGCATAGCCCGGACCGACCCACAGGAGATCCTCCATGCAGAAGGTGTTGCACATCAATCCGGACAAGTGCACCGGTTGCCAGCAGTGCGAAATGGCCTGTTCCTTCGAGAACTATGGCACGTACGCCACGGCCAAGTCACGCATCAAGGTGTTCGACTTCCACCACACTGGCAAGAAAGTGCCCTACACCTGCACGCAGTGCGATGAGGCTTGGTGCCTGCACGCCTGCCCGGTCGAAGCCATCACCGTCGACAAGGCCACCGGTGCCAAGGTCGTCAACGAATCCACCTGTGTGGGCTGCAAGGTCTGCACCATCGCTTGCCCGTTCGGCACCATCAACTATGTGCAGGAAACCGGCAAGGTCCAGAAGTGCGACCTGTGCGGTGGGGACCCGGCCTGTGCCGACGCTTGCCCGACCGGCGCCATCACCTTCATCGACGCCAACTGGACCGGTCTGGACAAGATGAAACAGTGGGCCGACAAGCTGGGCAACCAGCCCTCTGCTGCTTGATCCGCCGTTACTGAACCCGAAGGAGAACACACATGTCCTGGGCTGGAAAAATCCTCCGCGTCAACCTCACGGCTGGCACCGTCAAATCCGAACCGCTGAACATGGAGTGG
>JACCDQ011445996.1_pt1 | contig 12781 bp, 12 predicted proteins | sample 7446031 | NCBI WGS metagenome assembly JACCDQ01 (sample SAMN15323442, study PRJNA562643) | freshwater metagenome | isolation source: river surface water | place: USA:Blue River Watershed | collected 2017-08-17 | reverse complement strand
AGGGTTCAAATATTCTTTTGTAAATTCTTGATCACATATCTAAAAATTGGATATGAAGCATATGACTCGGGATGTTGATAAAGTCATTCGCTGCGTGCTAAAAGTGCTAAAAATTTGGAGGTAAGAATGAAGTATTTAATGATGATTTTAGTGAGCTTGAATATTGTAGCAGGGGAAATTGAAGGGGTTACTTTTTCGTGTGATCAAAAAGCAGAAAAAAGAATGGAAAGATATAAAAAACATTCTATGGTTTCAGCTTGTAAAGATAGAAAAAAATCCAATCTAGAGCATTTCACATTTTGTGATGGAAGTGGTTGTACTGGTTTTACGGCGAACACTTTGAAGTCTTGTCAGTTTACAGATTGGTGGGATGGTCAAGATGATCAAGATCCGATTGATCCAATAGAATGGAAGGAAAGTTGCTTAACGGCAGATGATTTTAAGTCTGCTAAAATTGAAACGGATTTAAAAAGCATGAAAATAGGAGATTCAATGGGAGTTTCTGGAAGTAGTGTATATCAATTACTAGGTAAAACAGAAAACAGATCTGATTTTGAAGTAGCTGAAGCTGTTGGTAAGCAAATTAGACGAGATTATTATCTTAAGTCATATCAAATCGATGCTTATGATTATAAAGAAATAAGCATTGAAAAAGCTGCGCTAAAATTAAAAACTTCAGAAGGAGAATTTAAGGCTCTATCTAAAAATGAAATCGCAAAAATTGATAAATGGTTTGAAGATCATTCAGTTAAAAAAATAATTATGATGAATTTAGAAACTAATTATATGAGCGGAACAGGCTTAGAGCAAAACTTTATTTACATCCCGACAGAAAGATATGAACCAGTTTTAGTTATAAATAGATTTTATTACGCTGAATAAAAAACGATGGCCCTCAAATTATGAGGGCTTTTCTATTTCTAATTTGTGACTTTGAAGCTTGATACCACTGTTATTAATTTCAGCAATGACACTTTCTAAAATTTCATCACCTTTTCTCCAACGAGTAGAAAAATCAACTAGCGAATAAAAAACTTGAATGGTAAGCCACGATTCCTTGGTCTCAGTGATTAAAATTCTAATAGGTGGATCCTTCATGATCCCTTCAACCTTAGAGATACCTCTTAAAATTGCTTCTTTAGCTTTTTTTATCTCGACATCATAGCTAAAACGAATGGTTTGGTTCAAACGAATATTTTTGTTACCTTGAGAGATAATGATGATTCGTCCACTGGCGATCGCCCGGTTTGGAATCATGATAAGTTCATCGGAAAAACTTAAAAGGAAAGTGGCACGCCAAGAAATTTCTTGAACCTGTCCAAGCCACTTTTCTGAATCTTGGTGAACTTCAATCCAGTCACCGATTTTAAAAGGACTTTCGATTTGAAGCGAGATTCCAGAAAAAAAGTTTCCGAGCGTATCTTGTAGGGCCAAACCGAGTACTAATGAAAATACCGCTGAGGTGGCCAATAGAGCTGAGAGATGAATGTTGAAAATACTTGAAGCTATAAGATTGATAAAGACGATAGTGACTAAAAAAGTAAACATATTTGCTAAAAGCTTAGGAACACCATGGCTCATATTCGAAAAAAATAAATACAGATAAGCATAGATTTGTGAAATTTTTATGAGAGAGATGGTTCCCGTGATTAAGGCAATAAGTGCTAAATATCCAGCTGCTTTTAAAACAATAAAATCGTTAGGGTAAATTTGCGTTAGGTAGAATTGAATGAGTGAAAAAATAGAACTTAATAAATAATAAGGTGGAATTTGTTTAAATCTACCTTTTAGATTATTGTGTCTTTTTTCAGAAATCTTTTTAAGGAAGAAAAAATAAAATAAATAACCTAATAAAAATAATAAAAATGCAACAACGTAAGTCTCAAGTTGTAAAAAGTTTTGAATTTTATCTAAAGGTATCCAGCTAGTCGGATTCATCATTTCTCCTAAGAAAAAATTGAAAGTTTTAATTTTAAAGATAGCTCTTCAATGAGATTCATCGCTCGTATTGAGTGTCCATGCGAATTAATTAAAGGTGAAAAAGCGCAGATAGAAAATTCATTAGGTTTAATCGCCAGGATAGAGCCACTCACTCCAGATTTAGCCGGTAGACCAACTTTATAGGCAAAGCTACCCGCAGTATCATACATTCCGCAAGTAAACATCAGGCTTAAAATCTTACTGTAATGCTTTTCTAATAAATTCTCTTTAGTAATAGGATGTATGCCTCGATTGGCAAGGACGGCCCCCATGATGGCCAATTCTTTGGTCGTTACTTCGATCGAACATTGTTTGAAATACAAATCAATTCCTTGATCCATGTTGTGATCAACTATTTCAAAATGCCGCAAAAGATTTAAGATGGCCCGATTTCGATGAGCCGTTGTTAATTCAGAATTATAAACATCATGATTGATACTTAAATGAGAATTCGATAACTTCTCAAAAAAATTCTTCAGCAATGATTCATTCAAAATCATATTGCTAATTGCAATGGCGCCAGAGTTTATCATGGGATTAAAAGGTTTATGGGTATTTTTTTCTAACTCAATGATAGAGTTAAATGCTTCACCTGATGGTTCAACACCAACCTTAGAGTGAACATAATCTTCACCTTTTAAATTTAAGGCCAAGCCATACGCAAAGGGTTTGCTAACTGATTGTAGAGTAAATTTGTGAGTCGAATCACCTAAATGAAATTCTCTTCCATCAACAAAATACATTGAAATAGAAAATAAATCTGGCCTTACTTTTGAAAGCTCAGGAATGTAATCGGCCAAATTTCCTTCAAGGTTATGGCGATGCTTTTCATACAATTTTTCTAATTCTGCACAAATATTTTGAAAGTCCATATATCTATCTTAATTTACTTAGCAGATCTCATTGCGGCATATTTTTTGTGTGCAGGACGTTCACTCAGTTGTCCCATCCAGCCTAAAATATTTTTATAAGGCGTAAGATCGTATTGAAGTGCGCTTGCAATACTTGCCACTGAATAGGTATTTAAGTCTGCAAGGGTGTATTCATTTCCAGCTAAATATTTGGTATTAGCAAGTGATTTATCTAAAACTTGAAAGTATCGTGGAAGAACTTCAAGCGATTCTTCAATAATTTTTTGATCTCTTTTTGCTTCTGGAACAAAAACTTTTTGAATTAATAACTGAATCAATGGACCCTGAAGTTCTGAACTGGCCCAAAAGCTCCATTGATAAACTAGAGCTCGTTCTTTTAGGTTTTTTCCCATTAATTCAGGTTTGTATTTTTCAGCTAGGTAAAAATTGATGGCCATAGATTCAAATAAAGTATTTTCTCCATCAACTAAAGCCGGCACTTTTCCATTCGGATTTATTTCTAAAAAGGCAGGACCTATATGTTCTTTTTCCATTAAGTTGATGTTTACGGATTCATAAGGAACACCAATTTCTTCTAAACATAAAAAACAGCGCCCAGCGCTAGATCTAACCGGTCCATATAATTTAATCATTTTCATTTCTCCTTTATTAATGTGAGTTTATGCTAGAAAACTTCTGGGGAGTTTGCAAGAATAGAGTTGATGAAACGATATTTAAATATTTTATTAACTGGCTTTGAGGCTTTTGACGGAGATACTTATAATCCTTCAATGGAATATATTTTAACTCGAAACCATTTTTTTAAAAGTCTCAATATTACGGCAATGGTACTACCAGTGAGCTTTCAGCGTTCTTTTGAGATGATTGAAAATCAAGTCAAACAAAATCATTTTGACTTGATCATTGAATTAGGTTTAGCCAAAAATCGTCCAAAAATTTCATTAGAGAAAGTAGCGATTAATTGGGACGATGCAAGAATCGTTGATGCAGATCAAGTTCAATTGACTGGAAAAATAGATTCGAATTTAGCTGATGGAATTTTTTCTAGATTAGATTTAAATGCAATAAGATCTGGTAGCGATCAAAGTAAAATTGAAATCAGTTACTCGGCAGGGACTTACGTTTGTAATCATCTCTATTTTAAAACCATGGCACATTTTCCTCAAATAGATTCTGTCTTCATCCATCTACCTGGCACAAAAAAATTAAATGACCAAAATCAATGGTTTGATGAGGAATTATTTTTGACAATGGACAAATTAATAGAAAAAATAATCTTATAATTATTTTTAGGAGAAAAAAGTAATGAAAACTTTAATGGCATCTTTATTGATTTCTGGTTTAATTTCTGGATCAGCATATGCAGCTTGCCCTGATTTATCTGGTAACTATATCTGTAAAAGCGGAAGTCATATTTCGCAAAAAAGCATCGAAATGACTGACAAAGGATATATCTTTAATTCTGATGGAGTTGAATTTGAATATCTAACGGACGGAGTGACTTACGATGTCCCTGCAAATGAAAATCAAAAAGACGGCAAAGTAAAATCATACTGTCAGGATGATAAGTTTATTGTAGATTTTACGACGAATGTTCTTTATGACGGAACAGTGATTGGAAAGCAAGTCTCAAAAACCGAGTATGTTTTAAGCCAAGATGGCTTTGGAATTGTTCAAAAGACCAAACTGAAAGGTTTACCGATTCCTACTTTAAAGTTTCAATGCACTAAAAACTAGATTTTTTACTTGTCTAAGGCTTGTACAAGGCATTAGTCGAAGTGTTGTGGCATGATGACTCCAAACTATAAAAGGAGTCATCATGAGAGCAAAAAATTTAATTATGTTATCACTATTGGTATTTTCTCAATTGGCTTGTGCTAGTTCAAGTAAGAAGCTTCCTACGGTTTCTAAAGTAAACGTAAATGAGTATGTTGGAAAATGGTATGCAGTGACATCATTTCCTCAATTTTTTACAAGAAAGTGTGTAGCGCAAACAGCAGAATATGGAATTATTGATTCTAAAACTATTAGTGTACACAATGTTTGTATTAAAAAAGATGGTTCAACAAATGACATTCGCGGAAAAGCAGTTGTAGCCAATGAACAAACCAATGCGGAATTAATTGTAACTTTCGACACATTTTGGACAAAGCTATTTAGAGTTAAAGGTGACTACAATATTTTAAAATTAGATGATTCATACAGTACTGTTTTAATTGGATCAAATGATTTAAAATCACTATGGATTATGTCACGTACTCCATACATCGCTGAAGACACTAAAAAAGAATATGTTGAAGCAGCTAAGAAACTTGGCTTTGATACATCAAAACTTGAAGATTCAAAATTTTAATTTTTAAAAGCCAGTTAAATCTATTTTTAACTGGCTTCTTATTACTCAATTTTACAAATTCATTTTCTTTATTTATTCTAGATTTAATCTATGAATAAATACATTTTCCTTTTTTTTATATCTTCAATTTTTAATTTCAATCTCAAGGCCGACATAGAATTTAAACCTCATGGAAAAAATTCCTGGAACCATGAATGGTCAAAAGCAATTAGATCAAAAATTTTGGAAACAAGTATTTTAGATAGAAAAATCGATCAAGCAGATCTAGCAGATTTAAAATGTGAACCATATAATAGTCTTTCGGTTGATGAGAAATTGGATTTTTGGGTATTATTTCTAGCTTCTCTATCAACATCAGAAAGTGGTTTAAATTTTAAAGTTCGAAGTAAGAAGTATTATGGACTCTTGCAAATTCATCCCAATACCGCCAAAAAACATTGTGGAATTAAAAATGGAGCAAGAGCATTATTTGATCCCATCGTGAATTTAAGCTGTGGAGTAAGTTTATTAGATTGGCAATTAGCTGGTGCCATTGTTCGCGGTAAACAAACTAGACCTGATTTAGAAAATCAAATTTTTGGTAAAAATATTCTTTTGTGGGGACCACTTCGAGAAAGAGATTTTTTAGGAAGAAAGAGATTGTATCAATACTTTTTAAAGCACATTGACCAAATTGCAGCTTGTCAGCAGAAAAAAGAAGCTTAATGACTTGGTTCTTTTTTAAATTCAAAGATACTTAAAAGAATGATTCCAATTAAAATGAGTCCTCCACCAAATAGTTGTAATAAAGTTATTTTTTCATTGAGAAAAAAATAGGCAATAATGATTCCAGAAATTGGTTCGGTGGTGCTTAAAATAGATGTTTCAGTCGAGGTAATTTTTTTTAAACCAGTGAGGAAAAGTGTCATGGCCATAAACGAACAAATAAAGGCCATGAGAATGATAAAAAAAGAGTGTGATTGAAAAATTTCAAGTGGTCGACTTAAGTTTTTAAAAGATAAAAATAAAATCATTCCAGCACTTAATTGCACATAAAAAGATGAGATAAATGGGTGAGAGTGAGTTAATTGCTTTCTAGAATATAAAATATAGAGCGAGTAAAAAAAGGCAGCACCGATTCCAGCAAGCAGGTAATTGAGGGAATTAAAATTCCATTCGGCAGAAACCAAAAAATACATTCCAACACTGACTAAAAAAATGGCCAAAACTTTAGTGAGGCTCATGGATTCTTTTAAAATAAAATATGACAAAAGTGCGACCATGACGGGGTAGGTGTAAAGTAGTAAGACAGTTAAAGATGCTGAAAGACCAGAAAGGGCATAGAAAAATAAACTAGAAAAAAGAGCATAACCAAAAATTCCGAGCAGCATTGATGTCAGGATTTCTTTTTTAGAAAATGATTTTAATTCATCAAAATAGAATATTAAGGAAACGACTAACATAATGATGGCCGAAGTGGTGTATCTTAAGGCCAAAAGTTCAAAGGGAAGAATGTTTAAGCTATAAGCAGTTTTTCCAAAATAGCCTAGAAAGCCAAAGCAGATACCCGACAATATAACTTCAATGTATCCTCGTTTTTTCATCATCAAAGTATAATGGAAAATTTTGCACTTTAAAAACTTTTAGTTCTGACTTTTAAATTTCATAGAGATAATTGACGTAAAGGACTGCATAGAAGTTTATAGGAGTTTTTATGCTAAATAATTTTTTAAAAGTATGCTCCCTGTTATTTATTTTTCAAACGGGTCATGCAGACGAACTATATTTTAAAGATCCTCTAGAATTAGATAAGTTTCAATTTCCAGAACCAAAAGAAGCAGATCTGGGAACCAAATTCACTCTTTGGGCCACTTATTACTATTTACCAGAACTTCAAGATCAATCTGGAACTGTACCACTTCGAAATAAACTTGGAGATGAACTCGGTCCAAAATTTACTAGAAAAGAATGGTGTACAGTTGCGATGGAAGGTTCGGTGCGAGTTTTAGGGCCAAACCAAGAAGCTCGTACTTATAATTATTCTGGTTCAACTCCGGATTATCCAGTCAATTGTAAAGATATTTTTAAACATGATGTAAGTAAATCTAAATTTAATATTGCAGTGGGACCTTATGGTGATGGTCTTCCGGACACTTATATTTTGGCACCTTACAGAACTTTAGCTACTGATTTAAATTATATAAAACCAGGAACCATACTCTATATTCCTAAAGCTCGCGGGGCAAGAATTAAGCTTTCAAACGGTAGAGTCATTTTTCACGACGGCTATTTTTTTGCGGGAGATAAAGGTGGAGCGATTAAAGGAAACCACGTTGATGTCTTTATAGGAGTGGATAAGTCGGCCATTTATTTTCCTTGGATAGGGAGTTCTAGCTCGAAAACTTTTGAAGCAATCGTAGTTAAAGATCAAAAAATTATCGATGAATTAACCGAACTTCACGCCCAATAAAATTGTATCAGTTTTGTCTAATGGGCTCATGACAAACTCAATAGAATTGAGGATAATCTAGCAAACGAAATTGAGGTTTGCTATATGCCTATTACAATAACTAGAAATCCAAATCTTGCAAAAACTAAAAAGAGAGTTGAGCTTGTAAATGAAGTTCAAAAAAACTTTGAAAATATTTATAAAACTTCTTGGTGGACAGGCTTAGCTCCAACAGAATGTGTTGGTTTTGATCAAACAAGACAATGTCTAACCGCTCTGCCTCTTTTAAATTTAGATCTAGCGACCAGACAAGATATGCTAGATTACTTTCAAAATACTTGGTCTTTGACCGAACTTTTATTTCAAGGATTAAAAACAGAAGAGACTTTTGTCAGACCGCCTTATCACGGACTTCGTCATCCGATGATTTTTTATTACGGCCACACAGCAGTTATCTATGTGAACAAAATGAGAATTGCCGGTCTTATCAATGAACCCATAAATCTTTATCTCGAAAAAGTTTTAGAGACCGGTGTAGATGAAATGAGTTGGGATGATATGAGTAAAAATGAAATGGCTTGGCCTAAACTCATTGATGTTCATCAATACCGTAAAACAATTTATGATCTAATTGTTAATATCATTAAGACTCATCCCGATCTAGATAAACCTAATCGTAAACTTTTAATGGATTCTCCATTTTGGTCAATTTGGATGGGCCTTGAACATGAAAAAATTCATTTTGAAACTTCCAGCGTTCTAATTCGTGAACTTCCAATTGAGTTAGTTGAAAGGCCAAAATATTTTGCGCCAATTCATCAAAGTGCCAATGACCAAGAGTTAATTACTTTTGAATGGGTAAAAGCGAATGCTCAAAAAGTAAAAATTGGAAAATCAAAGGATGCCCCTTGTTTTGGTTGGGATAATGAATATGGATTTAGAGAAGTGGCAATCAAAGATTTCTCTTATTCAAAATATCAAATCACCAATCGTGAATATTTTGAATTCGTTTCAACCGGTGCCTATGTGATGGATCAGTATTGGGCCCCAGAAGGATTGTATTGGAGAAAGTTTCGAAACACTAAAAGACCATGTTTTTGGGCGGGATCAGGTCCAGAAGGAACTCATGAGTATGAACTTCGAACTATTTTTGAAATGATCCCAATGCCTTGGAATTGGCCGGTGGAAGTTAATTTTCATGAAGCCATCGCTTATGCCAATTGGAAAAAAGAAAAAGATCAATCAAATAAACATTATCGTTTATTAACTGAAGCAGAATTTATTTCAATTAGAAAAAATGGGCCAGATCCCATATTACAGAAAAAAAGTTTTAGAGATTATAAAAATTTAATTGAAGAGCTTCCTTTTAATTACAATTTTCTTTGGAGTACTCCAGAGAAAGTTAATGAAAAATTATATGGAAATACTTGGCATTGGTTGATGGATCAATTCAATCCACTTGAAGATTTTAAAGTGAATGCTTTGTATGATGATTTTTCTACTCCATGTTTCGATGGCAAGCACCAAATGATTTTGGGTGGCTCTTTCATTTCTTGTGGAGATGAAGCAAGCTTTTTTTCAAGATTTCATTTTCGTCCTCATTTTTATCAGCACTCAGGTTTTAGAATTGCTTACACCAATGATGGATCAGTTGATAATGGTGCAACAAAACTTTCTACTTCAACCGAATATGTTCACCCAAGAAGAAAAAATGTATTAGAGCAATTACAAAAAGAAAATTGGTGGAAAGAAGTTAATCAACCTTTAGAGATGACAGAAGAAGAATTAAAAACGATTTATGATAGTACAATGAATTCTATCATGAATTTCCATCGTGAATTTCCCAAACTTTCACCTATGGGAACAGCTCATGATCCGGCTACGAATAAATTGAAAAAAGATTTTTCAGTTCCTCACATTAAGACCTTAGACTTTCCAAAGAATCCTACAAATTACGATTCCATCTTAAAAAATGTTTTTGAAGAATTGACACCGCTTTCTCAATTACCAGGACACCCAGGATTTGCCGCTTATGTCGCTGGTGCAACTAATCCTATTTCTAATACAGCACAAATGATTTCACAAACGATCAATCCCTATTCGGCCCATTATATGATGGCGCCAGGTTTAGTGAGTTTGGAGTTAGAAGCGATCAATTGGTTTATTAACTTATTCAAACTAAATCCCATAAAAGCTTATGGTTTTTTTACATCTGGTTCATCTTTAGCCGCATTATCTGCCATGATGATGGCAAGAAATTCTAAAATTAAAGGATATGATCTATCTAAGGCCACGGCTTATATTTCTAAAGAAGGGCATCATTCACTCTTTAAAAATTGGGTGATGTTAGGTTTTGATAAGAGAAATTTACGCTCAATTCCTTCGACCAATTTTAAAATGAATACAAAAGAGCTGGAAGAAAAAATTCTTGAAGATCAAAAAAATGGTTTAGAGCCTTTTATGATCGTGACAACGGTGGGAACAACCAAAACAGGAAGTATCGATCCGATTAGTGAAGTTTCAAAAATTGCGAAAAAATATCAATTGTGGAATCACGTTGATGGTGCTTACGGGGCTCCTTTTATGTTACTGGAAAAAATGCAAGCGACTTTTTCTGGAATAGAAAATTGTGATTCACTAACGCTTGATTTACATAAGTCGATGAATCTCCCTTATGGGATTGGTTTATTATTGGTTGCCAATAAAGAAAATATGCTTTTTGACTACGGTGGAGATGCTTCATACATGCCACCTAAGCCAGATGATGTGTGGGACTTCGCTGATATCAGCCCTGAGCTTTCGCGCGATTATCGAGGACTTCGAGTTTGGCTTCCAATTAAAACCATGGGAATTGACCCCTTTATATTAAACCTAGAAGAAAAAATAGCTTTAATAAAACATGCTCATGAAAAATTAAAAGAGGTTTCTGAACTTGAAATTGTGAGTCAACCAGAATTAACGATTCTAACTTTCAAACATAGAAAATCAAATGAGGTGACCAAGAAATTATTGAGTTTAATTAATGCTGACCAAACTTTATTTTTATCTGGCGCCAACCTAGATGGTGTGGAAGTGATCAGGTTATGTCTTTTGGGAATGAAGCTGCATTTTGATCGCTTGGAAAAAGGCTTAGAAGTTATAAAATTAAAAGCGCGAGAAGTTTGATGGATTCACTTTTAGAATTTAAAAAATCTTTTACCAGTGATCACACCCGATTGCATTTAAATAATGCCGGCCTTTCAATTATCTCTTCTCCCGCACGCGATAAAATCCATTACTGGGCCGATCGTTTTTTTGCAGAAGGTTTTTATACCGATCGCGATTACATGCAAGATGTAGATCACACTCGTTCAAGTCTTGCTCAACTGATTGGTTGTCATAAAAATGAAATTTCTTTTTATACATCTACGGCTTATGCCATCTCTCAACTCTGTTTTCAGTTTCCTTTGCAAAAAGATGATGAAGTCTTAATGTGGGACATTGAATACTCATCGAATCTTTATCCCTGGATAGAGGCCGCGAAAAGAAACCAAGCTAAGGTGGTTTTCGCTCATTCAAATAATTTTCAAGTTGAAACAGATTCATTAATTAACTCAATCACTGATAAAACAAAAGTGATCGCAATTTCTTGGCTCCAATTTCAAACAGGTACGAAAACACAATTAGAGAAGGTTTCAGACGTTTGTAAAAAACAAAATATTTTCTTTTTTGTCGATATTATGCAAGGACTTGGTCTTCATCCTTTTGATATGAAAAAACTAGGAATCGACGCCTGTGCAGGCGGTTCACACAAGTGGTTAGTGAGTCCAGTGGGTGTTGGATTTTTGGCCTTAGATCAAAAACATATTAATATGATTCGGCCACATAATATCGGCTCTTCAACCTATGGTACCTGTGATGATCCAAGCGATCTCACTTGTTTGCCAAAAACAGATTCAACTAAATTCGAAGCTGGCTCAAAGCAAATTTTAGAAATAACCGCTCTTGGTGCCTCAATTGATTTAATATTGAAAACGAAAGTTGAAGTCATCGAAAAGGAAGTCCTAAGACTTTCAAGTAAACTTAATCAGGGACTTCTCGATCTTGGTTTTGAATCGATTAATTTAAATACCTCTATCGTCAATTTTATTCCACGCTCTGACACCGAAAAGAGACTACATGATATTCCCTGTCTTTTTGCCAAACGCGGAATGGGCTTTCGACTTTCTCCCCATGCCCATAATACCGATCTAGATATTGAAAAAGTTTTAAGGAGTTTAAAATGAAACTTATTTTATTATGTTTATTTTTTAGTTTTAATTCATATTCAAAAATTCCAAAAAATATAGATTTGATTTGTAATCAAGCTTTAGACTTTGATTTAAGTAATAAGACCATAAATTATTTTCCACCAACATTTACCGATAATTTGGTTTTATATCAAGACCAAATTAGCTGGCTTTCCAAAATTGAAGATAATAATGGAAAAGTTATTTATAGCACAGATGAAGAAATTAATTCTATGTTTGAAGATCTTGATGGAATTTGGTTTGCGACTAATTTGAAAATTAAAAAAATTGATTTTAGCGGGGTGATTTTAAAAGAGTTTACTTATAATCAAAGTGGAAGTTTTAAAAATCGTGCTATTGATATCGTAAAATTAAATAATTTAATAATCTTAAATCAGGGAAGCCGAGGGGTATTGGCCTATGATGAATCGACTTTTAATCTCGTTTGGGAAAATTATTTTTCTGAAATTGGAGAAACCAAAAGTGTGGCGATGACAACTGATGGATTGAATTTATGGCTTGCTTTAACCAATACTGCGGCTAATACTTTTACTGGTATTGTGCAATTAGAAACTTCTCAGGGGGCCATTGTTAAGGCCACTCCCTATGATTATTCAAAAGGAATTATCGGTCTTGATGTAAAAGCAAAATTTTTTAGAGGGAAACTTTATTTAAATAATGAAGGTTGGATTCATGTTTTGACATTAAATCAACTGCAGACTGAAAAAAAATTAAAACCTAGATGGATAGCTCAGGTCGTTCCTAAAAGCGGTAATGTGAATCAGCACTACATGATGTCGATTGGAGATTTGAAAATTGAAAATGAATCTATTACGACTTGTGGAAAGTTTTTAATCGAATCTAATTCCAACATGGAATT
>JACCDQ010114946.1_pt1 | contig 12781 bp, 9 predicted proteins | sample 7446031 | NCBI WGS metagenome assembly JACCDQ01 (sample SAMN15323442, study PRJNA562643) | freshwater metagenome | isolation source: river surface water | place: USA:Blue River Watershed | collected 2017-08-17 | reverse complement strand
AGAAGGACGGCAGCGTGCAACCCGTGATCTGGACCAACCGCTACCACGGCACCCGCGTCTTCGGCACGACCTACGGCCACAGCAACGCGACGTGGCACGATCCGGTCTTCGTCACGCTGGTCACGCGGGGCGTCCTCTGGGCCGCCGGCCGTTGAGCCGGTCGGCCGCCGATCGCCGGTCTCAGCGCATCGCCACGGAGTTCGCGGCCTGCCGGTCGAGATCTTCCGCGATGTTCGTCGCGCGCTCGGCGTAGCGGTGCGCGACCCGCGGCGACTTGCCGGCCACCGTCGCCGCCAGCCCGCTGTTCCACGCCAGCGCGATGTTGTAGGCCGTCGCCGGCAATCGCGCCCGCTCCAGCCCGCGCTTCAGCCATTCGTAGTGCTTCACCGCGATGACATCCGACACGCTCTTGTCCACCGCGCGGTAAAACGGGAGGTCCGTGTGCATTTTCCACGTGGCATAGCGGAACTGGTAGGCGCCCAGCTCGCCCCGCGGCCCGGGCGTCGGCAGGTTGCGGGGATTCTCGATCGCGTGGATCGCGCGCAGCGTCGCCTCCCGCGACGCCGCGAAGAGCGACGACCCGGCGCCCCACACGATCACACCGAGCGCCAGCCACCGGCGGCCGACGCGACTCACGCAAGGCAACGACATGGTTTTCATGCCCGCCTCGGACCGGCCCGGCTGCGGCGGGATTCCTCCCGGTCGGCAATTTTTCGGCGATAAATCCGGAACAAACCGCCCGGCGGCGGACCGCCCGCCTACAGGACACCGCGCAGCGCCGCCACATCGGCGTCGCTCACGACCACGTAGCGGTGCTTCGCGTCCGTCCAGCTCGCCGCGACCAATCCGGTTTTCGGATACAGTCGCGGGCCGCTTTCCGCCTCGCCGCCGAAGTCGCCGCGCCGGCCCACGAACACATGGTATTCCTTGCCGCCGCGTTCGAAGCACACGAGGGACACTTCGCGTCCCTTGAAGTCGAGGGTGCGGCAGCCGAGCGCCCGCAGTTCCGCGAACTTCGCCGGCAGCGCCTCGGGCAACGGCCCCCGTTTGTCCGCCAGCCAGGTGCGCAGCGCCCCCAGGTCCGCGCTGTGCTTCTGCAGCACGAAGCCGCGCGCCACGAAATTCACCGCGAATTCGTCCAGCGTCGCCCCCGCCACCGGCGAACGCCACCAGCCCAGCACTCCGGCCAGCATGAGCAGGGCCGCCGCGGCCATCATCCACGCCGGCGAACGCCAGCGCGACCGGCCGGACGCTTCCTTCGGCTTGCTCGCCCGGGCCCCGGCCAAAATGGCCTCCCGCAATCCCGCCGGCGGTTGCACCGCGCCGAGTTTCTGCGCCACGGCCCGCCCGTGCGCCTGCTCGCGCTCGAACCACGCAGCCAGCGCCGGGTCGTGCTTCGCCTGCTCCAGCGCTTCACGCAGGGCCGGATCGCCGGCATCGGCCCCGCCCGGCCGGTAGGCCCGCAGGCGGAATTTCGCTTCGTCGTTGTTCATGCTCGTTTTGCCTCCTTCTGCACCGGAAACGCCTCTACCTTTCCGCTTTCGCCGCGCTCCGCCGCGGTCAGGACGGTCCGCAGCTGCGCCTTGCCGCGCGACAGGCGCGACATCACGGTCCCGATCGGCACCTCGAGGGCCTCGGCGATCTCGATGTAGGACAGGTCTTCCAGATAAAAGAGTGTCAGCGGCGCCCGGAACACCTCGTCGACGGACTGCAGCGCCGTCATCACCGTCGCCGCATCCAGTTTCGCCACCCGGTCGATCTCCTCCGCCGCGATGTCCTGGTCGCCCGGCGGCAGGTCCTCGATCGAGGTCGCCCGCGCATCCCGGCGTCGCCCGCGCAGAAACTCGCGGTAAAGGGTGGTGAAGAGCCACGACTTGGCCTTCCCGCCGTCCCGCAACGCCGCCCCTTTCGTCGCCCAGATGTAAAACGTCTGCTGCACCAGATCGCACGCGTCGGCCGAATTGCGCGCCAAGCTGAGCGCAAAGCGATACAGCGCCGCGTAGTGCGCGTCGACCAGGTGCGTGAAGGCCTCGTTCGTCATCCGTGGAGATGGGAGTTGCGTCCCTCCCGCCTTATTCCCGCAAAGTTTCCTTCCCGCAATCATGCTCCGGTTCCACCTCCCGCCCAACCTCGCCGACGCGGCCAAGCGCAACGCGATCGCCCTGCGCGTGGAACTGAACCTCGCCGCCCCGCCCGACCCCGCCTGGCTGCCCGCCCTCGCCCTGCTCCAGCGCTGGTGCGGCCCCCAGCCTCCGGCCTTCCTCCAGCTCACCCGCGCCCAGCTGCGCGACCTCGCCGCCGCCGTCGGCCCGCTTCCCCTCTGGTTCGAGCAGGGCCGTCCCGTCGCGTGGCGCCACGCCGCCACCGTCGCCGAGCCTCCGCCGCTCGTCTCCGACGGGCCAGCGCTCGCCCCACCGCGCGCAGCGCTCACCGCCCGTCGCGCCGCCAACGCCCCCACGCCCCTCCAGGTCGACGGCTCCGAACATTTCCTTTCGCTCGTGCTCCCGTCCCGCGAGCACCCGCGCTACGCCGACGCCCTCGCCCTCGTGAAGGAAAACGGCTTCGTCCTCGAGCCCTCCAACCGCCGCTGGTGGCTCCGGGACCGCCACAAGGTGCTCAACTTCCTCGCCGCCCACCGCGCCCGCCTCGTGTCCGCGTTCGACGCCGACTTCACGCCCAACTTCGAAAAAAACACCGCCCACCTCCGGGTCGCCGAGATCGCCGCCGAGGTCACGGAGACCGGCGACAGCTTCTCCGTCAGCCTCGGCCTCGCCGTCGGCGGCACCGACGAAGCCGGCCTGCGCACCGCCGTTGCCACCAACCGCGGCTACGTCGAAGCGGGCGGCAAGGTCTTCCTCTTCGATCAGGCCAAGCTGCAAAAACTCGCCGCCGCCCAGCGCGCCCTCGCCGGCGATCCCCTCGCTCCGCTGGCCCCGCGCCGCGTGCAGAAGATCTCCGCCGCCCGCGTCGCCGAGGCGCAGGAAATTCTCGAAGAACTCTCGCCCGACTTTCAGCCGCCCGAGACCTGGAAGTCCCGCAGCGCCGCCCTCCGGAACCTCAGCGCCCTTCCGCCCGCGCCCGTCCCGCCCGCCCTCGACGTCCTACTCCGCCCGTATCAGCGCCTCGGTGTCGCTTGGCTCTGGCACCTCCATCGTCACGACCTCGGCGGTATTTTGGCCGACGAGATGGGCCTCGGCAAAACCCTCCAGGCCCTCGCCTTGCTCGCCGCGCTCAACCCGCCCGCCGCCACCGGCCAGCCGGCTCGTCCGCGGGCCCCTTCGCTCGTCGTGTGTCCCGCCAGTCTCCTGGAAAACTGGCGCCGCGAGGCCGTGCGCTTTGCGCCGCAATTGCGCGTGTTTGTCCACCACGCCGACCGGCGTCTGACCTCGCCCGCGGACGTCGGCGCCTACGATCTGGTCATCACGAGCTACGGCACGCTCGCCCGCGATCAATCGCTGTTCGCCGCCGTCCGCTTCGCCCTCGTCGTCGCCGACGAGGCCCAGCACATCAAGAATCGCCGCTCCCAGAACGCCGCCGCCCTCCGCGCCCTCCAGGCCCGCGCCCGCTTTCTCCTGACCGGCACCCCGCTCGAGAACTCCCTCGACGACCTGCGCTCTCTCTTCGAATTTTTGCTGCCCGGCTACCTGCAAAAAGTGCCCGCCGGCCTGCGCGGCGACGAACGTGCCTGGTTCGACGACCGGCTCCGCGCCCAGACCGCGCCCTACCTGCTCCGCCGCACCAAGCGCGCCGTCGCCCCCGAGCTCCCCGAAAAACTCGAGCACGTGATCTGGTGCGAATTCAGCCCCGCCCAGGAAAAGCTCTACCGCGAGACCCAGGAGGCCTCGGAGCGGGAGCTCTTCGACCTCGAGGCCGCCGGTGCCAGCGAGGCCAAGCTGCAGTTTGCCGCCCTCACGCAACTGCTGCGCCTGCGCCAGATCTGCTGCGACCCGCGCCTGCTGCCGTCCGCTCGCTCCGACGCCTCCGACTCCCCGGCCAAGTCCGCATCGGTCGATTCCGCCAAGCTCGCCGCGTTCTCCGAGCTCCTCGCCGAAGCCGTCGACGACGGCCACCGCGTCCTCGTCTTCTCCCAATTCACCTCGCTCCTCGGGCTGCTCCGCGAGGAGCTCGCCGCGCAGGACATCGCGCACTGCTACCTCGACGGCGCCATGCCGGCCCGCGCCCGCCAGGCCGAGGTCGACCGCTTCCAAACCTCGACCGATATCCCCGTCTTTCTGCTTTCCCTCAAAGCCGGCGGCACCGGCCTCAACCTCACCGGCGCCGACACCGTCGTGCACTTCGACCCGTGGTGGAATCCCGCCGCCGAGGCCCAGGCCACCGACCGCGCGCACCGCATCGGCCAGTCCCGCGTCGTCACGAGCTACAAGCTGATCGTCGCCGGCACCGTCGAGGAAAAGGTCCTCGCGCTCCAGGCCGAGAAGCGCGCCCTCCTCGCCGGCGTGTTCGAGGCCAGCGACGCCGCCACCGCCAAACTCTCCCTCGCCGATCTCAAATCCCTCCTCCAGGGCCCCGCCTGAGTCCGCCTCGCTGGCCGGGGCCGACCGTGCCCCTCCCTCGTTCGGCCCCCCTTCTTTTCCGTTTGTTTCGTGGATTTCCCGGCAAGTCTCCGCTCTCTTCGCTCCGCCCCATGCTCCTCGCCAACAAGACCGTTCTCGTGACCGGTGCTGCCACCGGCATCGGCCGCACGCTCGCCCTCGGCTGTGCCCGCGCCGGCGCCGACGTCATTCTCAACTGGTTCGATGACCGCGCCGGCGCCGAGAGCGCCGCCGCCGAGATCCGGACCCTGGGTCGCCGCGCCCTGCTGGTGAGGGCGGACCTGCGCCGCGTGGCCCAGATCGACCGCATGTTCGCCACCGCGCGCAAACACTTCCCCCGCCTCGACGTCCTTATCAACAACGCCGGGCTCACCGGCTGGGCCGGCTTCTTCGATACCACCGAGGCCAAGTGGGACCTCGTCCTCGACACCAACCTGAAGGGCACGTTTTTCTGCTCGCTCGGCGCCGCCCGCTGGATGCGCGACACCGGCACCCCCGGCAGTATCGTCAACATCTCCACCCAGTGCGCCGAGCTCGCCGTCCGCAACCTCGTCGCCTACGGCACCAGCAAGGCCGGCATCCACGGCCTCACCAAGCAGCTCGCCGTCGAGCTCGCCCCGCTCGGCATCCGCGTCAACACCTTCGCCCCCGGCCCCGTCAACGTCGCCCGCAATCTCCGCGACGACCCCGACTACCGCCGCGCCTGGGGCGACATGGTCCCGCTCGGGCGCACCGCCGAGCCCGAGGAGATGATCGGCCCCGCGCTTTTCCTCGCGTCGCAGGAATCCAGTTACGTCACCGGCCAGACCCTTTTCGTCGACGGCGGCTGGACCGTCCAGGGCATGGTCCCCGCCGGCAACGTCGAGAAGGCCGCCAAAAAGAACAAATAGCCGCCCCGCCTGCCGCTCTCCCCTTCCTCGGTTTTTCCTTCTCCCGTTTCTTCCGTCTTGTTTTCCGCCCCCATGCTCCGTCTTCACGCCACCCCCGCCGGCCTCGTCCTCGAATCCGCCGGCGCCCACCGCGCCGCCCCCACCGCGTTCACGCTCGATGCGCTGTTCGCCGCCGCCGATCCGCTCGGCTTCGCGCGCGACGCCTTCGCCGCCGGCCAGCCCGTCGCGGCCCCGGCCACGGCCGGCCTGCTTGCCCCGCTGCGCTCGCAGGAGGTCTGGGCCGCCGGCGTCACCTACTACCGCAGCCGCACCGCCCGCATGGCCGAGTCCAAGGACGCCGGCGGCGGCACGTTCTACGACAAGGTCTACGAGGCCGACCGGCCCGAGATTTTCTTCAAGGCGACCCCGCACCGCGTCGCCGCCTCCGGCACCGGCGTCCGGATCCGCTCCGACTCGAAATGGAACGTCCCGGAGCCCGAGCTCACCCTCGCGATCAACGCCGCCGGCCGCATCTTCGGCTACACTCTCGGCAACGACATGAGCTCGCGCGACATCGAGGGCGAGAACCCGCTCTACCTCCCGCAGGCCAAGGTCTACGACCGCAGCGCCGCCCTCGGTCCGTGTCTCGTGCTCACGGATACGCTGCCCGCCCCCACCGCCGTCATCGCGATCGAGATCCGCCGGGACGGCGCGGCCGTCTTCGCCGGCGAAACGACCGTCGGCCAGATCAAACGCCCGCTGCCGTCGCTCGCCGCCTGGCTCTACCGCGACAACGCCTTCCCCGCCGGCGCCTACCTCATGACCGGCACCGGCGTCGTCCCGCCCGATGCCTTCACGCTGCGCGCCGGCGACGAGATCCGCATCTCCCTCGATCCCGTCGGCACCCTCGTCAACCACGTGCTCTGAACCGGCCCCGCCGGCTCGCCCGTCTTCGCCCGCCCCTCCGTTCGTCCCCGCGGTCCCTGCCCCGATTTTCATGACCTTCCCCGACACCACGCCCGCCGACCTCGCCGCCGCCTGCGCCGCCGCCGCCGCGGCTTTTCCGCTTTACGCCGCCCTCGCGCCTGCGGCCCGCGCCGCGTTCCTCGAGAAGATCGCCGACGAGCTGCTCGCCCTCGGCGACCCGCTGCTCGAGACCGCCGGCCGCGAAACCAACCTTCCCCGCGCCCGCCTCGAGGGCGAGCGCGCCCGCACCTGCGGACAGCTGCGGCTCTTCGCCGCCCTCGTGCGCGAGGGCTCGTGGGTCGACGCCCGCATCGATCCCGCGTTGCCCGACCGCAAGCCGCTCCCCCGGCCCGACCTGCGCCGGATGCTCCGGCCGCTCGGCCCCGTCGCCGTCTTCGGCGCGAGCAACTTCCCCCTCGCGTTCTCCGTGGCCGGCGGCGACACCGCCTCCGCCCTCGCCGCCGGCAATCCCGTCGTCGTCAAAGCCCACCCCGCCCATCCCGCGACGTCCGCCCTTGCCGGCGCGGCCGTCACCCGCGCTTTCGCCGCCTGCGGCCTGCCCGCCGGCACCTTCGCGCACGTCCACGGCGCCGGGCCCGACGTCGGCCTCGCCCTCGTGCGCGCCCCGGAGATTGCCGCGGTCGGCTTCACCGGGTCGCAGCGCGCCGGTCGCGCCTTGTTCGATGCCGCCGCCGCCCGGCCGTCGCCCATCCCGGTCTTTGCCGAAATGAGCAGCGCCAACCCCGTGTTCGTTTTGCCCGGCGCCCTCCGCGAACGCGGCGCCGCGCTCGCCGAAGGCCTCGCCGGCTCTTTTACCCTCGGCGTCGGCCAATTCTGCACCAAGCCCGGTCTCGTCGTCGGCGTGGCCTCGCCCGAATGGGACGCGTTCGGCGCCGCCCTCGCCGCCCGGGCCCGCGCCGTCCCCGCCGCGCCCATGCTGCATCCCGGGATCGCGGAGAATTTCGCCCGCGGCGTCGCCGCGGTCTCCGCCGTCGAGTGGCTGGCCGGCGCCCCCGGGCCCGCCCATGTCGCCCGCACCGACGCCGCCACGTTCCTCGCCACCCCCGCGCTCGCCCACGAGGTCTTCGGTCCCTTCACGCTGCTGATCACCGCCCGCGACGCCGCCGAGCTGCGGTCGCTTGCCGCCGCCCTCGAGGGCCAGCTGACCGCCACGCTGCACGGCACGCCCGAGGATCTCGCCGCCGCCGCCGATCTCGCCGCCCTGCTCGCGCACAAGGCCGGCCGCGTCCTCTGCAACGGCTTTCCCACCGGCGTCGAAGTCGCGCCCGCCATGCAGCACGGCGGCCCGTATCCGGCCACCACGGACACCCGTTTCACCTCCGTCGGCACCGCGGCGATCTTCCGCTTCGCCCGCCCGGTCTGCTACCAGAACTTCCCCGACGCCCTCCTGCCCGCCGCGCTGCAAAACGCCAATCCCCTCGGCCTGCTGCGCCTCGTCGACGGCCAGCCGACCCGCGACGCGCGCTGACGCCCGGCCTTCCCGGGCGCCCCCGGGTTCGTCATCCCGCGCCCCGGGCCCGCGACCTCCGCCCCGTGCGCGTCGCGTCGCCCCGCCTCTCCCCCGGCCCTCCGGGCGCCCCGGACTGCCCGAAAACCGCCTTGCCCGGCCTGCCGCCCGCCCCGTTTACTCGCCGACTCGCGATGAATATCCTCGAAGACCTCCGCTGGCGCGGCCTCCTCGCCGACTGCACCGACCTCGATGCGCTCTCGCAGCGCATCGCCCAAGGCCCGGTGACGCTCTATTGCGGCTTCGATCCCACCGCCGACTCGCTCCACGTCGGCAACCTCGTCCCACTCTTCGCCCTGCGCCGTTTCCAACTCCAGGGCCACCACCCGATCGCCCTCGCCGGCGGCGCCACCGGCATGGTCGGCGACCCGTCCGGCAAGTCCGCCGAGCGCAACCTGCAGACGCCCGAGCAGGTCGCCCACAACATCGCGTGCGTGAAGGCCCAGCTCGTCAAATTCCTCGAGTTCGACGCCGCCAAGACCCCCGGCAACAACCCCGCGCGCCTCGTCAACAACCACGACTGGACCGGCCCCGTCACCTTCCTCGAATTCCTCCGCGACGTCGGCAAATACGTCACGGTCAATTCCATGATCGCCAAGGACTCGGTGCGCTCCCGCATGGAGGACCGCGACGCCGGCATCAGTTTCACCGAGTTCAGCTACATGCTGCTCCAGGGTTTCGATTTCTACCACCTGCGCCACACCCTCGGCTGCGAACTCCAGATCGGCGCCACTGACCAGTGGGGCAACATCACCGTCGGCACCGAGCTCACCCGCAAGAAACTCGGCGCCACCGTCTGGGGCCTCGTCTTCCCGCTCCTCACCAAGGCCGACGGCTCCAAATACGGCAAGACCGCCACTGGCACCGTCTGGCTCGATCCCAAGAAGACCAGCCCCTACCGCTTCTACCAGTTCTTCGTGAACGCCGATGACGCCGACGTCATCAAGCTGCTCAAAACCCTCACCTTCCTCGGTCAGGACGAAATCGGCGCCCTCGAAGCGGAGCTGAAAGCCAATCCCGGCGCCCGCGCCGCGCAAAAGGCCCTCGCCCGCGAGATGACGCTGCTGGTCCACGGCGCCGAGGCCCTTGCCGACGCCCAGCGCGCCAGCGAGATCATGTTCGGCGGAGGCCTCGACGGCATCAGCGAGACGACGTTCAACGATGTGCTCGGCGAGGTCCCCACGATCGCGCTCCCGCGACCGGCAGCGCCCTTCACCCTCATCGACGCGCTCGTCGCCGCGAAGCTCGCTCCGTCGAAGGGACAGGCGCGGAAAGACATCGAGGGCGGGGGCATTTACCTCAACAACGCCCGCGCCGCGGACATTGCCCGCACCGTCGGCGACGCCGACCTGCTCTTCGGCCGCCACGTGCTTCTGCGCAAGGGCAAGCGCACCTACGCCGTCCTCACGCTCGCGTGAGCGCGGTCTCCGCGGTCTGAGTTCGTCTCAAGGCCGAGCGGACCGCGGCGTCGCTCCGACCGTAAACGCCAGCAAGCGACGTTCCTCGGCGTTTTGCGGAAACGGATGGTTCATCGCCAGCACGGGGATCGTGTCGCCCACCGCGTAGTTCGTGCGCACGAGGCTGTCGCTCACGATGACTTCCTGGTCCTTCCACTTCACGACGTAGGCACGGAACTTCGCCTTGCCGTCCGTCGCCGTGTAGACCTTCAGCACCGTGAGTTCGAGGCGCTCGGGCGCCATGCGCTCCCCGGTTGGCGCCGCGGCCGCTTCACTTGCCGCGGCCGGCGGCGTCTGCGCGCGGGCGGAAATTGAGCCGCCGGCCAGCAAGGCCGACAAACAGGTGAGTGCACGGAGTCGTTTCATGGGAAAATCGGTTCGGTGTCGGCGGGGACGATCTGCGGGGCTGGACCGGGGGATCGCAACGTGGCGCCTCCTTACGGCAGTCGCCCGGCCAAGAACGCGACCAAATCCGCCATCGCCTGCTCGTCGATCGCGGCTTCGAGGCCTTCCGGCATGAGCGACCGCGTCGTGCTCACCAGCGAACGCACGTCCTGCCGCAGCACCGCCTGCTCGGCGCCGTCCAGGCCGCGCAGCGTCAGGCTGCCGCCCGCCTCGCCGGCCAGCGTGCCCACCACCGTCCGCCCGTCGTTCAGGGTCGCCGTGTAGAGCAGGTAGCGATCCTCCACCGCCCGGTTCGGATCGAGGATGTGCGTCAGCAGATACGGCGCACTCCGGTCCTTCACCACCGCAAGATCCGGACCGATCGCGCCGCCGGCGGTCGAACCGAAGCGGTGACAGGCCGCGCACGCCGCCGCAAACACCCCCGCGCCCCTGCTTGCCTCGCCCCGCAGGTTGCCGAGGGCCTCGGTGTAACGCGTCACCACCTTCGCGCGGTCCGCATCCACGCCGGCCAGCAACAGCGCCGTCGCGCGCTCCGCCAATTTGGCGTTCGCGTGCTGCGTCAAGGCCACGCGGTGGGTCGCGTCGATCTGCGCCGACCGCGCGCGGTCCTGCTCCAGCCAATCGAGCAGCGCCTGCGCCCACGCGGCCCGCGTCAGCAGCGCATCCAGCACCGCCGCACGCACCTTCGGCCCATGCCCGGCCCAGCCGGACAACAGCTTTTCCGGCACCGTCGGCCGATTCTGGCGCGCCAAACCGGCCACGGCCGCCACTTGCACCTCCACCGGCGTCCGCGGCGTCAGGAAACCCGCCAGCAACTCGAGATCCTCCGCCTGTTTCGAGCGCCCGCGACCGAGCAACGTCACCGCCGCCGCGCGTTCCTCGTCGGCGGCGTGCGGATCCGCCGCCACGGTGCGCGCCGCCGCCAGCACGCGGTCCGCCGCAGCCAACGCCGCTTCCGTCTTGGTCTCCGGGCTCGCGGGCAGCTGGCCCAGCGATTTGCCCCCGCGTTGCAGGAAATCCAACAGCTGCGCCAGGGCGCGAAACTGCCGCAGGCGTTCCGCGCCCGTCGTCCCCACCGCCGCCCCGAGGTCCACCAAAATGCCGGCCAGCGCCTGCGCGTTGGCCGTCGCCGTCGCCAACTCCGGCAGCACCGGATCATCGCTGCGCCCCGCCGCCCGCACCGCGGCCAAGACCGCGCTCGCGTGCCGCAGCGCCGAACTCATCGCCGCGGCGCGCACGAACTTGTCCTCCTCCGGCCGCAGCAGCCGCGCCAGCGCCGATCCCGCCTCCGCCCCCGCGTCCGACGGCAATTCGCCGAGCGCATACGCCACCTGTTGCCGCACGCCCGCGTCCGGATCCCCCGCCAGGCGCAACACCGCGGCGCCCACCGCGCCGTCGGCCCGCTCCAGCCAGGATTCGCTCAGCCGCACCGCCTGCCGCCGCACGCCCGGATGGGAATCGCCCAGCGCCGAACGCACCGTCCCGACGGTCAGCGCCCCGCGCAGCTGCAGGGTCCACAGGGCCTGCGCTCGCGCTTCGGGCGAGGCGGCGCCGTTCGCCGCCTGCGTCAGCGCCGCCTCGACCTCGGGTGCCGCGCCCCGCTGCACCAGCTCCTGCTGCGCCAGATCCCGCACCGTCCCGCTCGGCGAGGACAGCCCGGCCACGAGGCCCGCGGCATCCGCCCGATCGAGCCGCGGCACCGGCCGCAACGGCGCGCCTTTGCGCCGCACGCGGTAGATCCGCCCCCGGTCCTCGCCCGCCCGCACGTTGCCGAGTTCCTTCTGCCAGGCATCGGGAATCCACTTCGGGTGCTCGACCACCAGCCGATACATGTCCGCCACGTAGAGCGCTCCGTCCGGCCCCGCGCGCACCGCGACGAACCGCGACCAGGCGTCCTTCGACGCCAGGAACTCCCGCTCGCGCTCGCCCGCCGCCCGCTCGCTGCGAAAAGTCGCGCCCGCCGGCCGCAGGACCTCGCGGTGCACCAGATTGTGCACCGGCTCGCAGACGAAAACGTTGCCCGCATAGTCCGCGCCGAGCGCGTCGTCGCGATACAGCATCGTCCCGCAGGCCGACGTGAAATGGTTGAAACCGTGCGGATCGTTGAAGCGCGCGAGCGTCTCGCTCCGCGGAAAAACCCGCGCCGCCCCGGGCACGGCCGACACCGGCACCGTCGCCGCCGGCGGCACGAGGTGCGGGTTGCGCCGGAGATACCGGTCCTCGAGCGCGTAGTGCCAGATCGGATTCGAATTGTTGCCGCCGAACCAATTGCCCCAGTCGTCCCGGTTGAGCCCCGTCTGCGAGCGCCCCGCCAGCACCTCCACCGCGCCGGTCGCGATCGACACCCGGAAATCCCGCTGGCCCACGTCCAGCACCGGGCCGCCGCGCGCCGCGCGGATCTTTCCCCCGCTGTTGCCGTTCGCCAGATACAGCCAGCCGTCGAGGCCCCACTGCAGCCCGTTCGCCAGGTGCTGCTCGTTGCCTTCGGCCAACCCCGTGAACAGCACCTCCCGCCGGTCCGCCCGCCCGTCGCCGTCCGTGTCCTCCAGCAGCACGAGATCCGGCACCGTTACCGTCAGCACGCCGCGCCCCCACGGCCGCACGCTCGTCGGCGTGCGCAAGCCGTCGGCAAAGAGCATCGCCTTGTCGTAGACCCCGTCGCCGCGCGTCGACTCCAGCACCCGGATACGTCCGCCGGGCTGGCCCTTGCCGTCCAGGCCCTGCGGGTAATCCGCCATCTCCACCACCCAGAGTCGCCCCGCCGCGTCCCACGCGAGGTCGACCGGATCCCGCACCGTCGGCTCCGCCGCCACCAACTCCACCACGAGATCGTCCGGCACCGCGATCGCGGCGAGGGACTCCGCCGGCGCCAGCGGCTTCGGCAGCACCACCTTCGCCGGCGGCGGCACTTCCTTGTAGCCGGCCGCTTCCGCGAGCCCGGCGGCCAGCAACACGAGCCCCGCGAGGCCGATTGAGCCGCGCCGTTTCATCGCTTTGTCTCGT
>JACCDQ011816110.1_pt1 | contig 12782 bp, 11 predicted proteins | sample 7446031 | NCBI WGS metagenome assembly JACCDQ01 (sample SAMN15323442, study PRJNA562643) | freshwater metagenome | isolation source: river surface water | place: USA:Blue River Watershed | collected 2017-08-17 | reverse complement strand
TTTGACCGCTGTCAGGGTTGTGTTTCGATTTATTTATTTGCAGTTGCTGCACCAAAAATTCGGCAGAAATTACTACCTCCAAATTTGATGATTTCGTCTTCACTAAAGCCTGTTTTTAGCATGGCATCCACAACGGTATAGTAAAAGCCTGTTTTCTGGTCTTGCCAAGCTTCGTTAGTGCGTTCACCAATTCGAGGTTTAGGCTTTTCATTTTTATTCTGATTAGGAGATGGCGGTCTGTATGAAGGTGTAAGCTTCGTATCTGTGCCAATACAAACATGGTCAATTCCTACGACATCGACCATTGCTCTAACATTTTGAGCATATTCCATGGGTGAGTCTGCCAAGTGCGTCCATACACCTATCACTCCACCAGCATCTGCCACAATTTTAGCTTGTTCCTTGCTAATCAGTCTTGGCTTCATCATTTTTGCCATATTGGCGTTTGAACCCAATTGGGTATCAAGTCCTGTATGCGAAATAATGATTGGTTTGGTCGTTACTTTTAAGGCTGCATTTACGGCATCGTTCGTACAGTGAGCAAGGTCAATCAGAATCCCTAAACGATTACACTCTTTAATAACCTCCACCCCAAAAGGAGTCAGCCCACCCCATTGCACAGGTTTCGTAAAAATGTCACCAAGCGGTACTGACGCATCGTTATCGTGCAATAATCCTAAATGACGTAAACCTCTTTTGTAGGCTTCTTCCAATCGTTCGATTCTGCCTTCCAGAAAATGCCCACCTTCTACCGACTGAATCACCGTCGGTTTGTGTTTCTTGTGAGACGCTTGCAAATCTGAAAGGTTCAGCGAGCGTTTTATGTTATTGCTTTTTAAGGCAGCATCCATCGCATTTAGACCGTTGATGAATCGTTTATAGCCATCGCCTTCGTTTTCAAGCCTTTGATAATCAACCGCAAAAGTCATACAGATAGCAGACAATCCCGATTTTTTCAAATCTCCTGCTAAATCAATACTTGGGTAAGGTAACTCTCCCGAAAGCGGCACATCAATGTGATTGTGCGTATCGACTCCAATTGTTTTTGCGACGATTCTTGCAATACGAGGATCAACTTCGTCTGCCCAAGATAAAAAAGGATTAACCATCAACGTAGTGCCTACCCCTGCGAGCGTAGCAATTACTTTTCTACGTGACCATTGTTGTTGTGTTTCCATAGTTTAATGAATTATTACAGAAAGTGTGTAAAAAGTGTAACGTTTAAAGCATTTTGTGCCGAATACTATTTTGTTAGATTACATTCTACTTTTAGCTTTAATCCGAGTATCAACTTTTGCCTTTTTACACAATCTCAAAGATGAATAAATTATTTCTCCCAAAAACTACTAACCAATAAACGTAAGTAATCTTGTGGAGTTAGTTGATATTTATTTTTATTATAAAAAACTGATAGCTAGTAAATTAAACCCAAAATTCATCATTCAAAATTTTGCACTATTACTTACAAAGTCCATCTATCCAAGCAAATAATTCGGGAAGGTCATAGTCACCGCTATGAGGTTTGTCCCATGGAAATTCTAAGTTAGCATCAATACCCTTGTTTTGTAAAGCCGTTGCTAACATTACCGAAATGGCAAGTCCTGTATCTTTATCTTTAGAGCCATGTCTGATACGCCAATGTTTTGAGTTGGTCGTATTTTTTTGTCCGACATAATTCATCGGATTCATCATTTTTACCATCAAGTCATCCGCTTTTTTCCCTTCGACAGTAGAATGTGTCAACCCAAATGCTGTAAAATGTTGTTTGTCAATCGTTGTTGTGCCAAACAGCATATTTTCGGGTGTCGCAAGGTCTAAAGCATCAAAAGCAGGAGGAGTTTTTTGACGTACCATATAGGTGAGATAAGCATCATAATTCAAATGCGTCACCTTTTTATTTTCTAAAGTCAGAAAGCTATATGCTGTCATATCTTTTCCTTCCTCCAATGCTTTTTGTGCCGAAGCAATCACATATTTGATAACCAACTCTTTGAAATTACCATTTCCTTCCACATCTAAGGTCAAGGCTTTTCCATTTTCATCTTTCAAATTCAAACTATTCAGATAAGCAGGAAAAAGGGCTTTCAACTGTGCTGACACCTTGATTTGTTCCGCACTTAACGAAGGAGCAGGTTCGCTACTTTTTGCTTGCATTGGGCCACCTCTTCTATACGTATTGTAGCCATTAAACTGCCATTCATACGCCATATCAGCGTGGTCTAAATTGGTAATTGGGCAGTAAGCAGACACCGCAAAAATATCGTCTGAAGCGGGAGCAGCACCCAATGCTTTCAAGTAAGGTTCATAATCTGGATTATTACCCGTTGCTCCAAGTAAAGTTGACATTGCACCACCTGCACTCGTACCATTCGAGATGATTTTATTAGCATCCCCAGGCATCACTTTGTCATTGAATTTTAGGTAACGAACAGCAGCTTTTAAATCGACGATACCTGCGGGAGCTTTTCCTATATATGCGCCATTCACTCCCTTCAAAGTACGACCCCTCGCTCCTGCCGAAGCCACTACATAGCCTTTTGACAAAGCAGCCACGACGGTCGAAGCTTTGGCAGGAGGCATAGCAGACATTCCTTCTGGTCTTCTATCTCCCATCGGAGGTATTCCATTCATCGGGGGCATCCCCATGGTATTTTTAAGTGTTGCGGGCGGTGCTGGCATATAACCACCAACCTTGTTAGGGAAGAAAACAGGGGCTGTTACGGCGGTATATCCATTCACCGTTTTTCCCGCAAAATATTCTTCAGGTATGTAGATATTAATTTTCTGATAAGCCGTATCTACTGGATTTTCGACATATACAATATTTTCATAAGCTCTCACGGTAAAGGTTTTGCCTTCGTAAGTGAGCGTTTGTGAAACATATTGTTGTGGTTGAAAAGTCAATTTAGGCTTTTTAGGACTAAAGGAAAATATTACCAAACTAGCTACTATGCCAGCACTTATCTGTCTTAATTTCATTTTGAATAACTGGTTAAATACACATGTATAAAGCGTAACTTTGTATGAATAACTCTTATAGAAATGATTACAAATCCTTTTCCATAAAGGACGGGATTTCTAAATCCCGTCCAACAGAGGTATTCAAATCCAAAATTTAACATTCAACATTATCACTGAATCTACTTAATTGGCTCCGTAATCCGAAAGTCTATCTCTCCAAACCGAGTGAGGGTGTACACTATTTCGGATAACTATTCCTGATTGCATCGACCATTCAATCCATACACTAGGGCCATCAATCAAGATATAATCTCCTTGAGCAGCCATTGTTGTTCCTCCATAATACGACACATAGGTTTCGTCTAGCTCTGCTTTATATTTTGCTAATACGGCAACAGCAGCCTTATCATCCAATTCATCTACATAAGTTTTTATAGCCAGTAGCAATAAGTCCTTTTGTGCAGTAGTAAGATTTCCCGCTTTCACACCTGTTCTAGTAGTAGGGAAAGCAGCATCTTTTTGTGGCCCTGCAATTAAATCGTTTTGAGCAGAAGCACGTTTTGCCGTTGCTAATTCTGCGGTAGTCAAGCTTTTTAAGAAATTAGCAAAAGCCGTTGTTTCTTGGACTAAAGGTTGTACAATTTTACCCGTATTGGTAGATGTCCAAGTAGGATATGGTTCAGTAGAACGGAAATTTGGAGTACCTCCTGTCATTTTCCCTCCATTATAAGTAAAGATATTCGTTCCATGGTGTCCTCCAATTTGTAAACACCATAAACCAGTTGTACTTGGTGTACCTAAAAACCCTATGTAGTAATTACCCGAGCCATAGCTTGTACCACCACCATTTAATCCGAGGTAATCATCGGCATCCAAAATTCCTGTATATTCTTCATACCCTTCGTTCGCAGTACTGCTGGTAGTTACTTTTAATAAATTCAAAAAAGCAGTCCACTGAGCTGTTGATAACGAGCTTGTTTGTAAGCCAACTCGTCCTCTATAAATAGACTCAGGGAAGTTAGACCATTTCTGTGCCTGTGCTTTGGTATATGTATATTGCAAGGCAGCCACTTGAGTTGAAGAAAGTGTAGCCTTAAATGCTTCTGCCATTTTCACGATATTAGCAATATCTGTATCCATAGACCAAGTCGTTCCTGTTCCTCCTGTTGTGGAAGCTGCCGAAACCGTCATTGAAAAACTGCACGACTGTCCGCCTACCGTGATGGCAAAACTGGCAGTACCACTTGTCGCAGGTGTTCCTGTAATGGCGAAAGTAACAGAACCAGCACCCGATGCCAACGTTCCTGCCGATAAGGTGGCTGTTAATCCCGTTACGCCTGTCGAAGCAACTGATACTCCCGTGGAATATGCTGCTCCATTACCACCTGTATAAGGTACGGTAGCTGTTCCTGTAAAAGCTGTTCCCGCTGTGGGGGTTGCTGAAAAGGTAGCAGATGAACAAGTCAGGGCTGTTACGGTTGCAGTTGTTCCAGTAGTCGTCGTTACGTCTTCTGTTTTACAAGCATAAATCAATAACGTTGCTCCTAGAGCAAGACTAAAAAGGGGTTTTCCTAATTTCATACGAGATGGTTATTTATGTGTTAAGTACTTGCATCCATAACGTACAAATGTTTCAAAGGGTGGGGTCAGCAAATCGCTTTCCAAGTGAACAGGAAAAAAAGCCTAGTGAACCGTCGTTTTTAACCTTGTTCGAACCACTTTTTAAAAGCCGTCACCTTTTCTTTACTGATAATTACCTCAAAAGGAGCTACGGGCTGAACATGCACAAGCACTCGACTGTTGATGTAAGGTTTAAGGGCAACAATACACGCTCTGGAAAGAATATATTGGCGATTTGCCCGAACAAATTCCTGTGGGTCAAGCTGTTCTTCGAGATCTTCTAACTTAAAATCTAACATCAATTTTCGCCCGTCGCATAATTGTCCAAAAACCAGTCCATTCTCTATAAAAATATAAGCAAACTCGTTTGATTTAATCGGTAAAAACTTGTCACGATGGCGGACTAAAAAGCTTTTTCGATAACTTTTTTGAGAAAATGCCTGTTCTTGTATTAAGGTATTTAGCTTTTCTAGCTTTATTAATTGTTGATTTTCAAACTTATCAATCGAAAAGCGAAGCGACTCAGCATCAATGGGTTTCAAGATATAATCTACGCTATTGAGTTTAAAGGCACGGATGGCATATTCGTCAAAAGCAGTCGTAAAAATAATGGGAGTCGTGACTTGAACTTGCTCGTAAATTTCAAAGGAAATACCATCCGCCAATTGAATATCCGAAAAAATTAAATCGGGGCTTTCGTTTGTTCTAAACCATGCAATACCCTCCTCAACGGTTTCGATGACTGCTAATATTTCATGCGAAATCCCTAACTGATTTAACAGAAATCGCAACTGATTCGATGCCGCTATTTCATCTTCTATTATGACTATTTTCATGCGATTAAGGGAATAATAACGATAAAAGATTCATCTTTCTGAATAACAATTTCACGATTGGCTAAAATCTTAAATCGCTCGTTGAGGTTGACCAGTCCTATTCCTGTACCTTCTGAATTTGCCTTGATATGAAGCGAATTTCGCACACTAAGCGTTTGATTTTCTACCTGTTGTTCAATCCAAATCTGTAAGGGTGATGTTTTTGAAATCACATTGTGCTTAATGGCATTTTCGATTAATAATTGAAGCGACAAAGGAGGAATTTTAAATTCCGTAATTGGCATATCAACGACTACTTTTAGGTTGTCTCCAAAACGCATTTGTAATAAAAAAATATAGCTCTCGATTAAGGCTAGTTCCTCCTTCAAAGGTACGAGCGACTGCTCTTGCATACTTAATGAGTACCGCAATACTTGCGAGAGTTTTTGCAAATACCGTTGACTTTTATCCTTGTCTTCATTGATAAGCCAGCTCAATGTATTTAAGGAATTGAAAAGAAAGTGAGGATTTAGCTGATTTTTTAAGGAGGTCAGTTGTACCAATAAATTCTCGTGTTTTAAGTGTTCATTTTCTAACAATACCTCGTTTTTGCGTTCTGTTTCTACCAAAAAACGGCTCAAAAAATAAGAAAGTACCGCCACAAAAAAGCCTCTTGCAATAACCGTTGGAATGATTTTGGGAGAAAGCCCCACTACCACCACATTCAACAAGGATAACACCACCACAAAGGCACTAAAAAGGATTGCTCCTTCTATAATCCGTTTACTCTTTGAAACGGTAAATTTAGTATTCCGATAAACCGCTTGGGCACTCAAAATGGCATAAGCAAAGCATACGGCAATCTGAATAAGCACATCTAACTGAGCGATTGTCGAGCCTTTTAAACGGGGTAAATTGAGAAATATGATGGGGAAATTTACGAACAAAGCCACAAAGAGTGACACTCCCCAAACGAACTGCTTAGTTGAACGATTTTTGCTCATTGCGTAGGATTAAAAAATATCCCAAATGTATCCATTTAATCTACTCTTTTACTAAAAATTAAAAGTGAACAGGAAAAAAAGGGGGTTGAATAGGCATCAAACTGCTAGTCAACCTCCTTTCCAAAAATTACAAACCGTTATAATCACGAGTATGATCACGATAAATCGAATGATAATGAATAGCCGTATAAACTACCCCCGACTGACAAACCAATTCTATCCAAACACTTGGGCCGTCAATTCGTACATAGTCGGCATTGTTCGCTAAAGTCGCATTACCCGAATAAGCAATATAGGTTTCATCTAACTCCTTTTCATAAATCGCCAACATGGATGTTCCTGTTGCGTCATCCACGTCCTGCGTCCATGGTTTCATGGCAGCTAAAACCAAGGCTTTTTGAGCGGTCGAAAGCGTACTTACTTTTAAGCCTTGCTTAGTTGTAGGGAATTGTCCATCTTTTCCAGGCCCTAGTAATACGTCGCTAAACGTGGCCGAAAGTTTGGCAGCAGCTAATTGCGTAGTCGATAAACTCGACAACATAGCCAACATCCCCGCTTGTTCTGACTTCAATGGAGCATAGGTATTTGAACCACTTGTAAACGACAAAGGCTCAACTCCTTGGTGCGAAGGAGTACTACTCACTACCTTTCCATTACTGTAGGTAATATTTTGAGCGTAATGGTGTCCTCCAAATTGCAACATCCATGTTCCTGTCGCACTTGGTGTTCCTAAGAAAGCAATGATGTATAATTTTTCAGAATATCCGCTTCCTGCTTTTAAACCCAAATAGGTATCTGCCGCATTAATTTGCGAAAACTCTGCATAGCCTTCATCGGCTGTTGTACCCGATGCCGCTTCGATGACCGCTTTGGCTGCTTTCAATTGAGCATCGGTTAAGGTACTAAATTCTACCCCGTTCCGAATCTTTACTCCCCCAGGAAGATTTGACCATTTAGCAGCGTTAGTTTTAGTTAAGTCAATCTGTAAACTAGCGATTTGCGTAGCCGTCAAGGTTGCTTTAAATGCCTCCGCCAAACAAGCTACTTTGGCGGCAGTAGTTGTTTGGGTGCTACAATCTGAAGTCGTAGTGGTAGTCGTTGTTGTAGTTGTCGTGGTGGTCGTTGGGTCAACCGATGACTTACTACAAGAAAGTACGAGTATTCCTGCCAAAGCAGCAATGCTCAAAAATGTGTGTTGAAATTTCATACGTTTGCTTTTTGTTGGTTGCTACTTCTAAGACCGTTAAAAACTAAAGTATGTTGCTTATCGTACTGGGCTTAGTGGTGAATCCTCTAATTGTTGTGGCTAACTGAGCAAATCGTAAGCAGTTTATAGGAAAACCCTTACAAATGGATAGGAATAAGATAGCTTTTCTATATCTTGGCGATGAAGTCCAAAAATAATTATCTATTTCAATCCCAATCAGTATAAAATGAAATCCATCGCACGTAGAAACTTTCTCAAAAAAACAACTCAAAGTTTGGTAGTCGGTTCAGGCATTGCCGCTTTAGGCAGTCAGGCGGCAGAAGCAGCAACTCCGCAAGCTTTACCTAGTTTTTCACACCATGTATTTTTTTGGTTAAAAGACCCAGAAGATAAAAAAGCATACGAACAGCTTTTGGCGGGCTTAAAAGGTTTAGGGAAAATCAAGCAAATCAAACAAGCACATATTGGTAAAGCCTCTATCAACGAATTTGATAAGCCTGTTACCGATGCTAGTTATACTTTTTCGGTCTTGTTATTATTTGCTACAAAAGCCGACGAAGAAGCGTATTTAGTTCATCCACTACATAAGGCGTTTATCGAAGCGAACAAACATCTTTGGTCGAAAGTAGTGGTCTATGATTCGATTGCTTTGTAGCGAACTGAGCCAATAAGGTTTTTGAAACCTTATTGGTTTAATCACCTGAAAATCAAACTATTTATCAAAAACCTTGCAGATTTTCCAACTAGTTAAAACCAGTTACCCCTTTAGCGAAGTCCATACGCTTTGTAAAAATCGTCTTCAAAACTATTGCCGATTGGTATCTCTTCTTGCCCAATAAGAATCGTCTTGTTACGAACAGATTTAATCTTTTTCAAGGGAACGATAAACGAGCGATGTACTCGAACAAAAGCATCTTTTGATAACTTTTCAAGCATCGCTTTCATCGTAATCCGCACGACTAAAGGCTTTTGATTTTCCAAGTAAATTTTGAGGTAATTGTCTAGTCCTTCAATGTAAACAATGTCATTTACTAACACTTTCACCAGACTATAATCTACTCTAAAATAGAGGCTTTCGCCATCTTCTTGGCTATTTTGAAGATAAAATTTATGGAGTTCATAAGCCTTTTGAATTGCCTGTTCAAAACGTTTTGGCGTAAAAGGTTTGAGTAAATAATCCACAGCATTTAGCTCAAAACCATCAATGGCATACTCGCTATAAGCCGTTGTAAAAATAACCATTGTTGGGCGTGAAAGTCCTTTGAAGAAGTCTATTCCCGAAATAGAGGGCATATTAATATCCAGAAATACCAAGTCAATTGGGTATTCTTCCAAATACTGTTTTGCCTCGCTACTCCGTGTAAACGTTTTGCGTAAATCAATAAAATCAACCTGACTGCAAAAGGCTTCAATGATTTCGAGAGCAGGCTGTTCGTCGTCTAAAGCAATGGCTTGTATCATTTTTCGCTACAATTTTTCATTTATCCCAATTCGATTTCAAGCGTTACTAGATAGACCCCATCCGTATCGTTAATCACCAATCCGTATTTGTCGGGGTACATGATTTCTAAACGCTCTGCGGTATTTCGTAACCCAATATGCAACGAAGTTTCTTTATTTACCATGGTCACGAGCTTGTTCGCTACCATTAAAGTCAACCTCCCTGCTAAGACCGAAATTTCAATAGAAATTTCAGAATCTTGGTCAGGATTTACTCCGTGTTTAAAGGCATTTTCGATGTAGGTAAACAAGACCAAGGGAGCAATTGTTAGCCCTCTAAAATCGCCTGATGTCTGATAATGCACTTTTACACTATTTCGTAAACGAGATTTTTGTAGGTCTATGTAGTTTTCAATATAAGTAATTTCTTTGTCGAGAGCCACCACATTTTGGTTAGAATCTTTCAGTAAATACCGCATGAATTCCGAAAGCTTGACAATCGTTTCAGGGGTTTTATCATCTTTCCTGATAGCCAACGCATAAATACTATTGAGGGTATTGAACAAAAAATGAGGATGGATTTGGGTTTTCAAATTAGCAAGTTCAGCATAGAGTTTATCGTTTTCTGCCTGAAACATCCTACTCCGCACCCGAAGCAACACCGAAAACATAATCACCGCAGCATATAAAAAAATATGGTGACGAATTTCCTGCAAAGGATTAAACGTATCGGGACGGGGAGGAAATCCCCTACCATCTCCACTATGAAACGGAGGATTTACCTCTGAATGAGGATGTTGCCCCCATAAATCATGCCCTGTTAGTACCGAAGGAAGATACGCAATAACGATAAGCCCCAGTAGGATGAAAAAGCCATATTCTAGGTACTTTTTCTTGAAATAAAAGCGGGGAATAAACAGGTAATAATTCAGATAAAAAATCAGTAGCATAAAACACGATGCAAGAAAATCTCGAATCGTGGGAGCTTCCAAAAGAATATTTCTAGCCTCTGGCGGATGAGGGGCAAACAAAATGGGTACAATCAAAAAGGTAATCGCCCCCAACAGGTGAATTAACCAAGTATGTTTTCTAATCATTTGACAAAACGTTTCGCTCAAATTTACTCGAAAACAGCTACCAAACTTAACTTATGTGGTGAATATCCCTAATCTAGCGATAAAGCCCCTTGCTACCTCCCCCAACGTTTCGCTTTCCATGCTACTTGTTGTTCTTCGGTTAGGAAAGTCCATGCGACGAAACGACTGATTTTTTGCCCTTGCTTCATTTCAATCGTTCTTACTTCGCTGGCTTGTACCTTGGCTAGGCTTTTGTAAATTCCCTGTAAATTCTCCTTTTTGGATACTAAGGTCGTAAACCAAAAACAGTTTTCGGCAAAACGAACGCTTTCTTGAATCATGCGATAAATAAAGGTACTTTCCCCTCCTTCACACCAGAGTTCGGTCGATTGTCCGCCAAAATTTAAGACAGCATTTTCTACTTTTTTACCTTTCAGGTTACTCACTTTTCGGTTAGAGCCTGCACTCGCTTCTTCGGCTGAAGCATGAAACGGTGGGTTACAAATCGTAAAATCGACTTGCTCTTTTCCTCCTAAAATACCTTCAAAAAAATGCGTAGTAGCACTTTGTAAACGACAGGTTACAGCATTATTCAACAAGGGATTCGCTCGAATAATGTTATTGGCTGATTTAATGGCTTGGGCATCAATGTCAGAGCCGATAAAACTCCAACCATATTCTTTCCTACCAATAATCGGATACACGCAATTTGCCCCAACACCTATATCTAATCCTTTGATTGCCTTGCCTTTGGGAATTTCCCCATCGTTAACACTCGCTAATAAATCAGCGAGATAATGAACGTAATCGGCTCTCCCTGGGATGGGTGGACATAGGTAGTTTGCAGGAATATCCCAGTGTTGGATGTCGTAAAAAGAAGCTAATAGGGCTTGATTTAATAACTTTACTGCCGTCGGATTGGCAAAATCAATGCTTTGGTTTTGATAGGCATTGACCGTCACAAAAGGCGCTAAGGCTGGACAAGCCGCTATCAATGCCGTAAAATCGTAGGCACTGCGGTGTGGATTACGGGGGTGTAAACCTGTTTTTTCGGTAGCTTGTTGCTTGGTAGGAAGTGTTGCCATATTCGTTTCTTTTTCAATTCAATCGGCAAGTTAAGGCTAATGTTTTAGGAAAAAAAGGCAGATATTTGTATCCATGTTGCTGAGGGATTTATTCAGCTCATTACCACATTAGTAATAATGTTAAATTCTGAATGCTAAATTTTGGATTTAAGTCACTGATTACTCAAGCATTACACCATTCAAAGCTCAACATAAGGTTACTCATTACCACATATATAAAAGATGAATCAACATTTGGGTATTTACACTTCTAATCTTTTCAAGAAAGAAGAGATGATTGAAGGCTTATTGGCAGGAACATTTCTCTCCGAAAAAATCCAAACGAAAGGACTTTCGGGCGAACTGTTTTCGAGTATTCGTATCAAGAAATTAATTGATTTAGAAGACCGTCACGGGTTTTCGGAGGTGACAGCGAAGGGTGAAAAAATCTTAGCAAAAATGTCGAGCGGTGAGCAGAAGAAGGCTCTTTTGAATTATTTACTCAAACAACAATGCGACTTTATCGTCTTAGACGATGCCTTCGGCAACTTGGATAAAGCATCACAGGCCGCCCTTCGTGAGCAAATGGCAAGCATGGCAGAAAAGGTAATTTTCATTCAGATTTTTCACTTGCGTGTTGACGTACTGCCTTTTATCGATGCCGTTTTGAGTCTGGAAGGGAAACAAGTTAAAGAAGAAAATCGCAGCACGTTTTTAGCAACGCAAGAGGAAACGGTCACCTTTTCAAGACCTCTCCCTCCTAGCATTACGCCTTTTCCTGAATTAGGAAATCCACTGATTGCCTTCAATAAGGTTTCGGTAAGTTATGAAGGACGTAAGATTTTACATGAAATTGAATGGCAAATTAATAAGGGTGATTTTTGGCAATTAGTAGGGCCAAATGGCTCTGGAAAAAGCACGATGATTACGATGATTTCGGGCGATAATCCAAAGGCTTTCGGACAGGATTTGGTGTTGTTTGGTCGTAAAAAAGGAACAGGCGAAAACGTTTGGCAAATCAAAAAACAAATTGGCTATTTCACGCCTTCGATGACTCAACAGTTTACTCGCTTGGATTCGGTAGAAAAAATGATTCTGGGCGGCTTCTTCGATTCGGTAGGGCTTTATATTAAACCGACAGAATTACAAACTCGTTTGGCTCAAGAGTGGTTGCATTTTTTAGAAATGTATGACCTACGCAATAAGCCTTTCGACTTCTTAACCCTAGGACAACAACGGATGGTACTGATTGCCAGAGCGATGGTGAAACATCCGCCCTTGCTGATTTTGGACGAACCTACCACAGGACTTGACGACCATAACATGGCCTTATTTACGGCATTGGTCAATAAAATTGCGGCAGAAAGTAAAACGGCTATTTTGTACGTATCGCACCGTACCGAATTGGGTTTAAAACCAAAAGCGATTTTTGAATTGACTCCATCTGAAAATGGCTCGACAGGGAGCATTATCATAAACTAATATTTCTGTTAGCTCACCCCGATTTGCAATCGGGCGTGGCTTGGACTTGCGTTTGAAACGCTTTTATATTCCGAGAAAGCATCTAGTAGATTGTATTTGTGAGAATATAATTC
>JACCDQ010980447.1_pt1 | contig 12782 bp, 11 predicted proteins | sample 7446031 | NCBI WGS metagenome assembly JACCDQ01 (sample SAMN15323442, study PRJNA562643) | freshwater metagenome | isolation source: river surface water | place: USA:Blue River Watershed | collected 2017-08-17 | reverse complement strand
TTAGGGGTTGCCGCCTTTCGGGCTGGATTGTTGGAAGAAAGTTTACAAGCCTTCAAAACGGCGATCGCCCTTTACGAGCAACAACAAAACCCCGAAGCCGAGAAACTGCGTAAGTCTCTCGCAGAAACGGGAATGATTTAGTAGCGGAGTGTGAGTTTTTCCCAACTGCGCTAAAATTTTGATATAAGATTAAGGCTAAAATCCCTAAGCCTATTTACCCCAAAACTGTGACTTTTCCCAACGTTTCCCGCTACCATTCCGATCGCTTCCCTTTCTCTGCTAGGTTAAAACATCCCAACAATCCCCAGAGGAACCTCCTCAACGCCATGGATTGTGCCTAGTTCGTCTTGAGAGAAACGTTAAAGCCTTTAGGAGAATACCATGTTACACCGCAAGATCTATCAATTTTGTACCGATGGGCAGGAAGTGTGTCTCTACTTGCGGGATCAGCAACGCTGGATCGAGAATGCCCGTATTATTGCCCTTGAAGGAGATCTCGTGACCATTCGCTACGAAACGGAGGAGGATGACGAGGTGAGTTCGTGGGAAGAGATGGTTCGCTTAGAGAGCGTGGGAGCCGTGAGTCGTAAATTGGCTTCAGTGTCGCGGGTGAATACGGAAATTCTGGTGTCGGATGAATGTCCTGAGTCAGAGCAGATTTATGCCCATTCCCCGGAAGCAAATCCGGATGACGATGAGACGGATGGGGACTAGCCCTGGGACGGATTCCCAACGGCGTTTTTTTATCGCGCTCTTGCCCCCGAAAGCGGTACAAACTGTTGCCTGGCAATTGAAACAGGAAATGGCTGAGGTTTATCAGAGTTATGCCGCCCTGCGATCGCCGCCCCACATTACCTTACAACCGCCCTTTCTGTGGCCTTGGGAGCAACTTTCCCAACTCCATCAAGGTCTGGCAGAATTTGCCCTAGCGTCTCCTCCGATTCCCATCACGTTAGAAAATTTTGATGTCTTTAAACCCAAGGTGATTTTTATCCAGGTTCATCCCCAGTCAGAATTATTAAACCTGCAACAAGCCTTAGCCCAAACCCTTCACCAGCAATTTGACTTACCCTTAGAAAAGCGTCCCTTTCATCCTCACTTAACCATCGGTTTTCGAGATTTAGACCGCGCTAATTTCCACAAAGCCTGGGCCAGTTTTCAAACCCGTTCCCTGTATTTTGCTTTTACCGTTCCCCAATTAACTCTCTTAATCCACGATGGTCAACACTGGCAAATTCAACAGGAATTTCCCTTTTTAGGAGAACTTTCATGTTAGATAGTGAAGCCATCAAAGCCCAGGCTAAATCCATCGGTTTTCATTTAGTGGGAATTGCTTCCGTTACCGCAGAAACGGCGATCGCCGACCCGCATCTACAAACCTGGTTAGACCAGGGCTATCAAGCCGATATGAATTGGATGGCTAACCCCAAACGCTGGGATATTCGTCGCTGTTTACCGGGGGTTAAATCGGTCATTGCTGTAGCTTTGAACTATTACACCGATCATCAACATCCGGAGGGAAAAGACTATGCCAAAATCTCTCGTTACGGTTGGGGAAGGGATTATCACAAGGTAATGACCCGCTATCTAAAGAGGTTGGATCATTGGCTACATCAACAGGAACCGACCATTCAAACCCGTTACTATGCCGATACTGGCCCCATTCAAGATAAAGTTTGGGCGCAACGAGCCGGTTTAGGTTGGATCGCCAAAAATGGCAATGTGATTACCAGGGACTACGGTAGTTGGGTCTTTTTAGGGGAAATTTTGACCACCCTTGGGCTAACCCCTGACTCACCTCATACGCCCCACTGTGGAACCTGTCAGCGTTGTATTGAGGCTTGCCCAACCCAGGCGATTGCTCAACCCTATGTGATTAACGCCAACCGTTGTATTGCTTACCATACGATTGAAAATCGGGCTGAGGATTTACCTGCTGAGATCAAACCCCATTTACAAGGATGGGTAGCCGGTTGTGATATTTGCCAAGAGGTTTGTCCCTGGAATGAACGTTTTGCCCAAACGACAAATATTCCCGACTTTTACCCCTATCCCCAAAATATTGCGCCAAAACTGGTAGAATTAGCAAGGATTAGCGATACAGACTGGCGATCGCAGTTTCCCGCTTCTGCATTACGACGCATCAAGCCCGCGATGTTAAGACGCAATGCTTTAGCCAATTTAGAGCAGGAATCTCAGGAAAAGTCCTCAACCTAATTCCTCATTAATTAATCTTTTGATTAAAAAAACGTCATCTTAATAGATATTTCTTCGCTGATACGGGTAACCCCTTGCGATCGGTAAGGATAAGGTTAAGCAAAAATAGATTGGTGATAAAAATCATCATGCAATACTTTTTGCTTGGAATAATTTGAGTCTTTAGCCCTAACCCTTAGGCTGTTTTCCCGTCTTTTGTAACTATCTGACCATGATAATCAAGGCTCTTCTCTTTGACTTTGATGGAACCATTGCCGATACCCACGATGCTTCCCTAGCGATTGTCAACAAGCTTGCTCCCCAATTTGGCTATCCCGTCATTGATGAAGAACAACTCCACATTCTTAAGCGATCGCACTATATTGAAGTGTTTAAATATCTTGGCATTTCACGGTTAAAGTTACCTTGTCTAGTGCGACAAATTAAAAAAGAACTCAATCAAGAAATCGCTACCCTTAAAGTTTATCCGGGGATTGATCTTGTGCTAAGTTCTCTACGGCATCAGCATTATTTTCTGGGGATTATTACGTCTAATTCCGAGGATAATGTTTTAACCTTTCTACAAAATAATCATCTGGATCATTTATTTGACCTCGTTCATTCCGGCACAACATTATTGGGAAAACATAAAATTCTCAAACGAGTGCTACGACAACATCATCTGCAAACGAATGAAGTCATGTATATTGGCGATGAAACCAGGGATATAGAAGCCGCCCGAAAAAGTCATATTCCGATCGTATCTGTGGGATGGGGATTCAATGCCCCTGAATTATTAGAGAAATATCATCCTAATTTTTTGATTGAAACCCCCAGCGAATTATTACAAATTTTACACAATTTAAAGCAGTCTCCGCTATCGAATGAAAAAGCACCCCCATTGAGAGAGTGCTAGAGTCATTAGGTTTAAAAATTGAAAAATCTAAACCACACTAAAAATGATCACAAAGCCTAAGACGGCGGCAAAAACAATCAACGCATAGAATTGAGCGCGACCATTTTCTAAATACTTTAAGCCTTCACCACTCACTAAGGTGACTAACCCGGTGAGGTTAACGGCTCCGTCAATGACTTTGTAATCTACTTCCATAATCTGGCGGGCTAACCGACGAGAGCCCCGGACAAAGAGACGATCATAGAGGTCATCAAAATACCATTTATTTAAAGAAAAACGGTAAAGTACTGGATATTTTTCCGCGATCGCCGCCGGATCAATTTTGTGTTGCAGATACATCAAGATGGCAATACTGATGCCAATTAAACCGATGCCAATGGAACTGCCGGCCATGGTGTAAAACTCTGACCAATCAAATTCCGTCACGGTTTCGACCACTTCCCCAGGGGCATGAATAAAAGCTTCAAACTGATTCGCCCAGGGACGACCAATCAACCCAATCAATACCGAGGGAACCGCTAACACCATTAACGGTAACGTCATGGCGATCGGTGATTCGTGGGGGGAATGACCGTGACCATGATCCTCGTGGTCATTGACGTTGGGAACTAAGCCGTAAAAATCAAAAACCTTTTTGTGTAGTGCTTGATCATTACCGCGAAAGGGGCCTTCAAAGGTCATAAAGTACATCCGGAACATATAAAAAGCCGTTAACCCGGCGGTTCCAAATCCAATTAACCAGAGGGCCGGATTGGCTTGAAAAGCTAAACCCAGAATTTCATCTTTAGACCAGAAGCCGGCAAAGGGGGGAATCCCACAAATCGCTAAGGTACCAATAAGAAAACAAGCAGAGGTAATGGGCATATATTTCCGCAAACCGCCCATAATTCGCATATCCTGGGCCAAAACGGGATCATGGCCCACAACCCCTTCCATCCCGTGAATCACCGAACCAGAACAGAGGAAAAGCATGGCTTTAAAGTAAGCGTGGGTCATCAGGTGAAATAAACCTGCCGAATAGGCTCCAATGCCCATGGCCATTACCATGTACCCTAACTGGGAAATCGTCGAGTAAGCCAAACCCTTTTTAATGTCATTTTGCGTTAAGGCGATCGTGGCTCCTAAAAAGGCCGTAAAACCGCCAGTCCAGGCCACCACAGTCATCACCGAGGGCATCGGCTCAAATACAGGATACATCCGCGCTACTAGGAACACCCCGGCCGCCACCATGGTTGCCGCATGAATCAGGGCAGAAATGGGAGTGGGGCCTTCCATGGCATCGGGTAGCCAAACATGAAGGGGAAATTGGGCAGATTTGGCAACGGGGCCGAGGAAAATTAAAATCCCAATCAAGGTGGCAATGCTGGCTCCGATACTACCGCTATTGACAGCTTGTTCTAAGCGTTCTCCGGCTATGCCAAAGTCAAAACTGTTGGTGGCCCAATATAAACCTAGGATGCCGAGCAGTAGGCCAAAATCCCCGACTCGGTTCGTCACAAAGGCTTTTTGACAAGCATCCGCCGCCGCTTTACGGTCATACCAGAAGCCGATCAACAGGTAGGAACACATCCCCACCAATTCCCAGAAAATATAGACTTGCACCAGGTTGGGACTGATCACCAGACCGAGCATGGAGGAGGCAAACAGGCTTAGATAGGCGTAAAACCGAACATAGCCGGGGTCATGGGCCATATAGCCATCGGTGTAAATCATCACCAAAAAGGCTACGGTGGTCACGATCACCAGCATTAAGGCACTGAGATGGTCAATGACAAACCCCATATTCAGGTGGAAATTGCCGGCACTGGCCCATTCCAGCGATCGCGTATAAATGTCATGGCCTTGTAATTGATCCGCCAGAAGCAGGAAAGAGAGAACCATCGCGGTTCCTGTACAGAAGACAATCAGGACGGCATTCAGTTGTCTAAGCTGATTGGTAAATTGATTAAAAGAAATGAGTCCTAGACCGACGATCGCCGCTCCCATCAGGGGTAAAACGGGAATCAGCCAGGCATATTCATAAAGCAGTTCCATAGGGACAATACCTAAACGATTCGCTTCTTATTCTACGGATAAGGCCCTTCATTGTGACACAGGCTGACCTTAAGAAAGTCAACCTCTTGCAAATTAAATTCATGCTACCTCTCGTTCGTCAGAGCAGGATCGTTATAATGAAAAAAAAGAGCTAGAAGCAAGGTAGGGTATATGACCAAGCCAAGAGAAGCGAAACCAACAGTACAATTTATAGATAGCTATGGTGAATTGGTAAGAATTCAGGTCAAAGGCTTGACAGAAGAAAAAAAGGGTGTGGATTAGGGAAACGATGACAAAAAACCTCTTGGGTGAAATGCGTTACGCGGATATTGCTGAACGGGCTTTAGCTAGACTTTCTCCCCCTATAATCAATCCCACGCTGATGTTTCCTCTGATTAACAACCATTTCATACAAAATGATGCCGCTTGACTTACGAGTAAAAACCCTTCAACGATGCAAGGTTCTTGGCTTGAGTCTGTTATTGGCTAATGGCTTTTTTTGGCCTAAGCTCCAAGCGGCTGAATGGTCAACGATTGAAAAACGGGATTTCCTAAAAATTGCGGTTAAAGATAATACCCGTCCCCTGGGTTTTCGGGAGCGTGAAGGTCGGTTACAGGGCTTAGAAATTGATTTAGCGAAACAATTAGCCCTCGAATTATTGGGAAGTCCCGAAAAAGTCCAACTAGAACCGGTGAAAAATCAAGACCGTTTAAAGGTGCTGTTGGAGGAGCAAGTGGATCTGGTGATTGCGCGGCTGACGATTACTCCAGGGCGATCGCGGTTAGTGGATTTCAGTGATTATTATTATCTGGACGGTACGGGCTTAATTACCTTACAACCGGACTTAAAACGATTAGCCGATTTCCAAAACCAAGCGATCGGGGTGATCAATCCTTCCGATACGATCGCTGTCCTGCGTTCCCAGTTACCCCAGGCGCGATTGGTGGGGGTCGCTTCCTATGAAGAAGGTTTGGCGTTATTAGAACAGGGCAAAATCCAAGCCTTTGCGGCAGACAATAGTTTATTAACGGGTTGGGCGCAGGATGATCCCCGCTATTATCATTTACCGTTTTTTCTCTCCGGCACAGCCCTGGCGATCGCCATGCCCAGGGGATTAGCCTATCAGGAACTTCGGCAAAAGGTGAATGAGGCGGTGCGACGTTGGCGTACCAATGGTTGGTTACGGGAGCGGGTGCGTTATTGGGGTTTACCGTAACCGGCGGCCAAGTTAACATCCCTCAACGGAAAGCCTTACAATGGGTTTATCCTTTTGGGCAGAACCATGAGCGCGGAAATTATTTGTGTCGGTACCGAGTTATTGTTAGGCGAAATTTTAAATAGCAATGTTCAATTTTTGGCTCAGGAATTAGCCCGGCTGGGGATTCCCCATTACTATGAAACGGTGGTTGGGGATAATCCTCAACGATTGCATCACGTTATCGCCACAGCCCTACAACGTTCGCAAATTCTTATTTTTACCGGGGGATTGGGGCCCACTCCCGATGATTTAACCACCGAGGCGATCGCCACCTTTTTTCAAACGCCCTTAATTGAAGATCCGGCAGTTGTGGCTGATATTACCGCCAAATTTCGGCAACTCGGACGCACGATGGCCCCCAATAACCGGAAACAGGCCCTTCTGCCCCAGGGAGCAGATATTTTACCGAATCCGACCGGCACCGCACCAGGGATGATTTGGCAACCCCAAGCCAATGTAACCATCTTAACTTTTCCGGGGGTTCCCTCGGAAATGAAACGGATGTGGCAGGAAACAGCAGTTCCCTATTTACAATCCCAGGGTTGGGGAAAAACGCCTCTGTATAGTCAAATGTTACGGTTTCGGGGGATTGGGGAATCTGCCCTCGCAGAAAAAGTTAAGCCCTTCTTTGACCTCGCTAATCCTACTGTTGCCCCCTATGCGGCCCTGGGGGAAGTCCGGTTACGCATTGCCTGCCAAGCGGCCTCGGAATCAGAAGCCCTGGCCCTGATTGAACCCGTTGCTGAACAAATTAAGGCGATCGCCGGTTTAGACTACTACGGCAAAGATGATGACACCCTCAGCGCAGTGGTCGGGCAATTACTCCGCCAGCAGGGTCAAACCGTCAGTGTCGCCGAATCCTGTACGGGGGGAGGCTTAGGCGCGATGTTCACCGAAGTGGCCGGTAGTTCCGACTATTTTTGGGGCGGGATCATTGCCTACGATAATCGGGTCAAAACCCAGGTTTTAAAGGTTGATCCGGCGCAATTAACCGAATTTGGGGCGGTCAGTGGCAGTGTGGCTGAACAGATGGCCCTAGGGGTCAAACACTATTTAGGGACAGATTGGGGGTTAAGTTTAACGGGAATTGCCGGTCCGGGGGGCGGAACGGCGGCCAAGCCGGTTGGGTTAGTCTATCTCGGCATTGCCGATCCCCAGGGCAACGTGACCCATCAAGAACATCGGTTTGGAGCCATGCGGGGTCGAGAAGCGGTACGTTACCTGAGTGCTTGCACGGCTCTGGATCAATTACGTCGTTGTTTACTTAGCCAGGCTTAACATGGTGTTACGCAAGTTCGGATTAAGAACTCGGCAGAATAGTAGAGTGATCATATTTTTAAATGGATCCTGAACAACGGGTAATAAACAATTATTAATTATCCACAAAACACACTTTGAAAATAAGACGATAAATGATATGCTTATTCCCTAAGCGTGTATTAATAATCTTTTCTGCATTATTCTAACTGGAGTTGCTTATGTCCGTCCTTGCTGGCCCAAAGAATCCCCCCCTTTTACAATTAATCCAATGGTTGCGTGATCCGTTGGCTTACATGGAGCGTAATAGTAAAGAATTTGGGGCCGTATTTCTGGGTTACTTTTCAGGGCAACCTTGTGTAATGGTGAGTAGTCCCGAAGGCTTACAGGAGATTTTAACGAATTCTGCTTTTACGGCTCCCGGAAAATTAAATGAATTAGCACGCCCCTTATTAGGTTCCAATTCCCTGATTTTGCTCAGTGACCCTGAACATAAAAATCGTCGTAAATTGTTGATGCCGACTTTTCACGGCGATCGCCTATTCAGTTATGGAAAAATTATTCAAGAAATTACGGAAAAAGTGATAGGAAATTGTAAGCAAGATGAACCCTTTGATGTGCGTGAATCAATGCAGAAAATAACCCTACGAGTCATTTTAAAAGCGGTATTTGGTTTGCAAGAAGGTGAGCGTCTGGAGACATTAAAAACAGCCCTAGTCAAACGTTTTGAAATGACCGCAAAAGGCATCGGTTCGACCTTGATTTTTTTACCATTTCTACGAAAAGATTGGGGTAAGTTGAGTCCCTGGGGACGTGTTATGGCTCAACAAAGATACTGTGATCAATTAATTTATGAAGAAATCCGCGATCGCCGTGCCAATCCAGATAATGATCGTATTGATATTTTAAATTTGCTGATAACGGCAACCGATGAAGCAGGAGAAGGTTTAAACGATGAAGAATTACGCGATGAATTGATGACGCTTCTTTTTGCGGGCCATGAAACCACAGCAACGGCATTAAGTTGGGCTTTATATCTCATTCATAATCATCCTGATGTCCATCAAAAGTTAATGGAAGAATTAGCGAGTATTGGCCCTGATTTTGACCCAATTACTGTCTTTAAGTTACCCTATCTCACTGCAATTTGTAATGAGACATTGCGACTTTATCCTGTAGCGATGCTGACCTTTTTTCGACAAGCAGAAAGGCCAACTTCTCTGATGGGATACGAGCTAACAGCTAACACCGTTGTAGTGGGTTCTATCTACCTTAACCATCGCCGTCCTGACATTTATCCTGAACCGGAAAAATTTAATCCTGATCGCTTTTTAAAGAATCAATATTCTGCCTATGAATTTATTCCTTTTGGAGCTGGAAGTCGGCGTTGTATTGGTGATGCTCTCGCCAAATTTGAAATGAAATTAGTCTTGGCCACTCTACTTACCCAGGTCAAGTTACAACCTCATAGCCCCAAGCATCCTTTGAAACCCTTACGTCGTGGGGCTTTATTAGCTATGGAGTCGGGATTTACAATGGTTAAAACTTCTTTGGGAAAATAACCCTAGCCCAACTCAAAACTTCTGGGTAGGGTCAATCTCAGCAGGATGCGTTGCGGGTGTATCCAGAAAGCGAGGTTGCTCCCAGATTCCGGGTTTGACAGATCGAGCGAAATAATACTAAGGTCATTTGAATGGGCAAAAATCTTAGCGTGATTGGAACCCGGAACACCGCTCAAGATTGAAGCGACACCTCGGCCGGAAGATAGTCCCTTTCCAGTCAATGTTTTTGTGAATGGTTTGCCGGCGATCAGGCAGACCTACCGCGCATCAGTTGTGGGTTGTTTGTGATGGGGAGAGGCGATCGCAGCTTTATCTCTTGTAAGTAATGATCGCTTTTTTATCCTTTGTTGGGGGCGATCGCTGTTTTAAATTGGAGTAGCAACCTAATAATCCTTAAATTTATACGCAAAATTAATCTTCAAAATGGGGATTGAGTTTGATGAGTTGTTGATCAAATTGGTGTTTAAGATCGTTAATATCAGCATAAATAGTTTGAAAATGACCCAACTCCTTAAGTTTTTCTTTGAAGTTTAATAAACTCAAAATTTCAGAGGTAATTTTACTCATGTTAATGGGAGTATCTTTAAAATAAGTATAGATAAAAGGTTTGTTATTTTCCTTAAAAGTGGCAAAGGCTTTGAAAAATTCTTCTTCGGTATATTTGCCGACTTTTGTATGAAATAAACTGACGAAAATATCACATTCAGCAATGGCTTTGTTGTATTCATCTTGTAACCTAGTGGCTGACATCGCATCCAGAAAATCTTCCCAGAGGACTAATTCTAAAAAGATTTCTTTTTTGATATAGTCTTTATTTTTGCGATTAATAAAGATTTCAAACTGTTCTCTGTCACTTTTTAATTCGGCAGAGGAGGCTAAAAAGATGCGGATAGTTTTCATGGTCTTGTTAGGAGTTACTGGGGGAATATGGGGGGAATGATTGACAGGAGCTTCTTCTTTCGGTGGCTTGAGATCGAAGCCTTCTAATAAGAGTCGGATAGAAACATCTTCTTCGCTTATTTCACATTCGATTGTATTTCTTTTCCCGCTTTCTTGACGTTTTTTCAGCACGGAATATTTAAAAAAGTGGGGTTCAGATTCAAGTTGACAAACGCTACATTTGCAGGGAACCATTTTTTCATATTTTAGGCTGTGGTAGGATTTACTAATGGTATCCAATTCATCGGTAATAATTGCCCGCAGTTCTGCGATACTTTTACCCGACAATCGAATATAAATACGTCGTTCAAATAGGTTTTCAATGATTTCAGCGCGACTATTTCCTCGTTTGAGAATAACGCCATTACGCCAGACCCAATTGTGATTTTCTATGTAGCGATAGAGATTGACAATGAATTGCCACAAAATTCCTTTCGGCATAAAAAAGTCGTAACGAAATTGCATTAAACTGTTGTTGCTTTCATCCCAATCATAGTCAGGGGTATTGTCGGGTAGCATTTGGGGAGCGACGAGATTTTCGGTATTTTTAATCTGATAAACGAGGTGAAAATTTTTCATTAATTCTATCAGGACATCGTGCATATACTGATATTGTTTTTCTTGCCATAGCTCAATGCAATCTGTGCGAGTAAAACGACCGACTTTGGCTTTAATTTGATCATTATCAAACAGGCGATAAATGGCATTAGTTGCCCAGGCGGGTTTCAATATAACGCGGTCTTTTAAGAAAGAACTATCAGCAAAATTTAGCACAATGCCTAAGTCGTGAAAATAGCCGAGCAAGGTATCAATATCCTGATCCGCCGTGATCTCTAGCTGATGACATATTTGATCAAATTGTTGCCGATAGATGTGGTTACGCTCATCGGTTTCTACGGCTTGTTTGACATCTACCCAATGGGCAGGAACTGGTTCGCCAATGTGAGGCAAATGGGCGGCATGATGTTCTATTTGATTAATCAATTCATGGATTTTTTTGAGGCGTATTTGGCGTTTATTTGGGTCAGTTTCTTCGGCAGTTTTAAAGTTGAGTTTAACCACTTCTTTGATACTTTCAGGATAGCGACCTCTCATTTCGGACTGATTAATATTGCGCTGTAAGTCGTCTTTTTCATTGAGCAGGATAATAATAGGACTTTTTCCTGCAAAGAGTTCAATAATATTGAGCCAATAGTTAAAGTCGGTGTTATCTTTACGGTTGTCGGCAACCAGCACATACAAGGAGCGTCTGGAGAGGAAAAAACGGTGGGTGGCGTGGTACATTTCCTGACCACCAAAGTCCCAAACATTAAGTTGAAATTCTCGATTTTCGGAGCTATCTTTTGCTCTGGTGGTGAAGGTATGGGGATGAATCGTAATGCCCCTGGTGCGATCGTCTATGTGGGGTAGAGGACAATCGGGATCAGCAATTTTGTGGGCGAGGGTGGTTTTGCCTGCTTCTCCTTCACCGACAATTAGCATTTTCGCGGCATAAAGGTAATCTTTGCCCTGGACTGCGATCTGGTCATAGTAATTGCGGATCGCTTCATTGCCTTGTTGAACGATTGAGAGCGGTGGATTTTCAATGGGGTTGTTGTAGAGATTAATACACCCAGAAGCATCTTCCTTATCTATCCGTATTTCCAGTCCTTTTTCCGTCAGCCAACGAGGAACTTCTGTGATTTGATTATTTCTTAAATTAAGGTAAGTGAGTGTTGTCAGGTCTTTTAGAAAAGATACATCTGTTAATTGATTCCAACCTAAATAAAGGGAAGTGAGTGCTGTCAGTTCTTTCAGAAAAGATACATCTGTTAATTGATTATTGTTTAAGTTAAGGGAAGTGAGTGTTGTCAGGTCTTTTAGAAAAGATACATCTGTTAATTGATTATTGTTTAAGTTAAGGGAAGTGAGTGTTGTCAGGTCTTTTAGAAAAGATACATCTGTTAATTGATTCCCACCTAAATAAAGGGAAGTGAGTGCGGTTAATTCTTTTAGAAAAGAAAAATCTGTTAATTGATTATCGCTTAAATCAAGGGAAGTGAGTGCTGTCAGTTCTTTTAGAAAAGATACATCTATTAATTCATTATAACCCAAGTTAAGGGAAGTGAGTGCTGTCAAGTCTTTTAAAAAAGATACATCTGTCAATCCATTAAGGGCTAAATCAAGAGAAGTGAGTGCTGTCAGGTCTTTTAGAAAAGATAAATCTATTAATTCATTACGGGTTAATCCCAACACTTTTAGGTATTTTATTTTCTTTAAAAACAAGTAATTTTCTAGTTGAATATCTTCTAAATATAAATAAGCTAGTTGCTCAAATTCAGATAACGAAAAGCCTGACAATTTATTTCCACTAATATTTCGTAAACATAAGCCTATCACTTCTCCTTCATCCGAAAGCGCGTAGGCATTCTCCCTAACAAAATTCGACTCATTTTCTAAATCAGGCTTAAATTTTTCTTCATCAACTTGTTTCAGTTTTGTGCCGATCGCCTTTTCAAGTTTGCGTAGGAGTTCGAGGTCAGACATGATGAGGGTTGTGGGTTAATGTTTAAGTAGTCTAAGTCTATCTTGTTACGACAGAATTTTAGCCAGATATTTACCCGTATAGGAATGGGGATT
>JACCDQ011848543.1_pt1 | contig 12783 bp, 9 predicted proteins | sample 7446031 | NCBI WGS metagenome assembly JACCDQ01 (sample SAMN15323442, study PRJNA562643) | freshwater metagenome | isolation source: river surface water | place: USA:Blue River Watershed | collected 2017-08-17 | reverse complement strand
GTGCCGGCCGATCGTTTGGCCCAAGCCCAAGCCACCGCCAACATTTTGGGCGACGAGGTCTACAAGCGTTTTCCATGGGCCCACTACGATTGCGGTGGCTCCACCACATTTGCTTTGCCCACCACTACCGACCCGCTGCAAGCTTTGCTCAACCGCACTTGGACACCCACCTTAAGCGTGACGGGCGCAGAAGGATTTCCTTCTTTAGAAAATGCGGGCAATGTGCTGCGCCCCTACACCGCGTTCAAACTCAGCTTGCGTTTACCGCCGCTGGTGGATGCTGCGTCTGCCGTGGCCGAGATGAAAACTTTGTTGGAAGACAACGCACCGTATCAAGCGCGCGTGACCTTTGAGTCCAATGGTGGCGCTACGGGTTGGAACGCGCCTAGCAGCACGCCTTGGTTTGAACAGGCTTTGCAAAGCGCCAGCCAATCGCACTTTGGTGCTTCCGTGGGCTACATCGGACAGGGCGGCACCATTCCGCTCATGAACATGTTGAGCGAAGGTTTCCCCAAAGCGCAAATGATGGTGTGCGGCGTGCTTGGCCCCAAGAGCAATGCACATGGCCCCAATGAGTTTTTGCATGTGCCTTATGCAAAGAAGCTCACCGCCTCGGTGGCAGAGGTGATGGCGTCAATGCCGTAAAGGTTCAGAAAAGTCTCAGACCTTGACCCAAGTTTCTTGACCCAGGTTTCTTGACCCAGGCTTCAACTTTGTGGTTGGCCTGGGCTCGGGTTTAAGCCTCGTGGCGCTTTTTCCGAATCCACACCAACCAGGCCAAAGCCAAGCCGGTTAACACCACTGGCACCAATGAACCGTAATTGAGCAAGGTCCAGCCTTGCGTGGTGACCAAGGCACCGGATGCAAATGACGTGAAGGCCATGGTGCCAAACACACAGAAGTTAATGGCTGCCTGAGCGCGGTCTTTTTCTTCTGGGCGCCATGCAGACATCGACAAGGTGGTGCTGCCCGTGAACAAGAAGTTCCAGCCCAAACCCAACACAAACAAAGCCAACACAAATTGATGCAATTCTGTGCCCGACAAGGCAATGGCAATGCACACAAAGTTGAGCAACACACCGACGGCCATGATTTGCAAGGTGCCAAATTTCTTAATCAAATGCCCTGTGAAAAAGCCAGGCGCAAACATGCCAATCACATGCCACTCCAAGACCAAAGCAGCATCACTGAACTGATAACCACACACCTGCATGGCCAGCGGCGTTGCCGCCATCAATAAATTCATCACGCCATAGCTCAGCGCTGCAGCGGCTGCCGAAACAATGAAGACGGGCTGTTTCATGATCTCAGACAAAGGACGACCTTCCGAACTGCCTTTGACCTTGACTTCCACAGGCGGGAACTTCACGAAGTGCATCAGCACCATGCCCAACACAGCCACCACCGTCAATGCCACATAAGCGCCCATAAAAGGGGTCTCAAACCAAGACTTGCTTTTGGAGGCCAAGTTAGGCCCCACGATGGCGCCAATCAAACCACCGGCCATAACCCAGGACACCGCCTTTTCTCTGAACGAGGGTTCTGCAAGTTCAGCGGCTGCAAATCGATAGAGTTGTCCATTCGCGCTGTAATAACCCGCAATCACAGTGGCCACCACCAGCAAGGCAAAGTTGTGTGTGTGGGCCGCGAAAGCACAGAGCACCGCCGAGAGCAATCCCACCAAGAGCCCCAATTGGAAAGACACACGGCGCCCCCACTTGGCCTGCGACTTGGCCACCAAACCTGTCGACAGCGCCCCGCCCACCACATAACCCATGACAGGCAGCGTTGCCATCCACCCCACGGGCGCTAAGCTCAGACCGACCAAACCATTGATCGCAATGAAGGTCACGTTGTTGGTCAAAAACAGACCTTGGCACAAAGCCAATAAAAAGAGATTGGGGTTCATACACCCGAGTGTATCTAGATCAGCAGGCTGAGGGCAGACAACACGGCGACAGGGGCCGTTTCAGCGCGCAGCACCCGACTGCCCAAGCTCACCGGCTTGAAGCCGGCCGCCAAAGCTTCTGCCTCTTCTGAAGGACTGAGGCCGCCTTCAGGCCCACTCAGCACGGTGACCTCTTGAATCGCGTCGGCGCGCTGTGAGAAAGCTTGCAGGGCTTCTTGCAAAGGCTGTGTGCCAGGTGCCAAAGATAAGATCCAGCGTTCACCGCTAGTTTGACTTGCTGGCTGTGAAGCGGCCGCAGACAGCGCTTGCGTCAAGGTGAAGGGGTTGGCCACTTGAAGCACGCGATTACGGCCACATTGCTCGCTAGACGCCACCGCAATGGCTTGCCAATGCGCCAACTTTTTGTCTGAGCGCTCGCCCTTTAGTTTTAAAACGCTTCGCTCAGCCGTGATGGGCAGCAAGGTACTGGCACCGAGTTCAGTGGCTTTTTCCAACAACCAATCCATGCGCTCGTTGGCGGTGATGCCGCACCACAAATGAACTCGCACCGGCAGTTCGCGCTCTACGTCTATTTTTTCCATCACGCGCACCGACACATCACTGCGCCCCATCTGCGTGATTTTTGCAATGTATTCGCCGCCCTCACCATTGAACAAAGTGATGTCGTCTTCTGGCTGCATTCTTCTGACCTGCACATGGCGGGCCGTGCCTGCGGGCAACATCAGGGTCTCGCCAATTTGCAACAGCGAGGGACAATGAAAGCGGGGGCGTTGTGACATGGTCTAACTTTACAGCCTACCAAAGGCAAAGCCGGTCACGCCGTCGGTGCCTTCAACTTCTTCAATGAGGCGCAACAAAGGTTTGAGCTCAATGTACCTTGCGGCCGTGGTTCGAATGTAGGCAATGAAGCGCGGCGCATCTGCCAAGTATTTTTCTTTGCCATCACGCAAAGTGAGTCGCGCAAAAATACCCGCCACCTTCAAATGGCGTTGCAAGCCCATCCATTCCACAGCGCGGTAGAAAGCGCCAAAGTCTTGATGCCAATCTTCAAAATCCAACAAGCCTGCTTTGCGCGCTTTCTCCCAATAGCGAATGGTGATATCGAGCACAAAGTCCTCTTCCCAGGTCAGGAACGCATCGCGCATCAAGCTGGCCACGTCATACGTCACAGGGCCATACACAGCATCCTGAAAATCGAGCACACCCAGCGCAGGGTCTTGACCTGAGGGCATCATCAAATTGCGGGGCATGAAATCACGGTGCACAAACACGGAAGGGGCCGCCAAGTTTTTGGCGACCAAGCGTTGGAAAGTGCTGTCTAGTGTTTCGCGCATCTTGCCTTGCACCGTCAAACCGCGGTGCTGCGTGAGGTACCAATCGGGAAACAAGCTCAGTTCGCGTTGCAGCAAAGCTTCATCGTAGGTCGGCAAGACGCCTGGCTTTGAAGACAACTGCCAGGCGATGAGGGCGTCCACCGCTTGCATATACAGGCCATGGTTGGCCTGCGGCTGCTGCGGATCGATGGCTGACATCATGGTGCGATCGCCCAAATCGGTCAGCAGCATAAAACCTTGCGCCTGATCCCAAGCCAACACCTCAGGAGCTTTCAAACCGGCCAATTTCATCAACTGAGCCACTTTGACAAAGGGCTCACAGTTTTCTTTGTCGGGGGGCGCATCCATCACGATCAGCGTGCGACCGGCCGTCGTGTCTAGTCGCAAATAACGACGAAAGCTGGCATCGGCAGAGGCAATTCGCAAGCTATGGGGCAACACGCCAAACGACGCCACCAAGCTTTGCAGCCAAGCCTCGCAAGCCAATTGGCGGTTGGTGTCCGCCCAGGGCACATTTGCTTTTAAATTTTGGTCAAGATTCAAGGTGTCGTTCCGGTAGAAATACAAATCAAGCGCCCTAGGCTTGCGAATTGTCGCGAGTGGGCGTCACTCATGGATAATCCATTCTACAAACACCCGTCACCTCGGATGACTGCCCCTTGAAGACTCGATACCCATTTCAGACCCAAAAACTTGCCCAAGTCCTGGCTTGGGGCGGGCTGTTGCTTGGTCAGACTTCAGGCATAGCGCAAACACCGCCACTGTCGCCGGGTCAGGTGCCTGCATCAACAGGCACCCTCACGCCCTCTGATACGTCACTGGCAACTCCGGGACTTCGACTCCAAAACAGCCTTCGTCTGGAAGAAAAAATTTCAGAGAGCGAGCGAAAGCAATCGCCTGTGTTTGTGTCGGGGCAACGCTTGGACGCGCGGCCCGATCTCGATTTGGTGATTGACGGCAATGCCCTGCTCAGGAAACAAGGCCTCACAGTCAGGGCCCAGAGAATTGAGTACGACCAATTGCAAGACACCTTGAAGGCCACAGGGTCTGTCAAGATCAACCGCGAAGGCAACCTTTTTCAGGGCAATGCTTTGGTTTTGCAAGCGGACTCGTTTCAAGGCAAATTTTCGCAAGCTGAGTTCTCACTGCTCAAAGGTGGGGGACATGGCAATGCGTCCGAAATTGAATTCATCGACCCCCAACGGGCCATCATTCGAAACGCAACCTACACCACCTGCACTCGACTGCCCGGCCCGAGTTGGATGCCCGAGTGGCTCTTGAAAGCCGCCAGCTTGCAGGTCAATGAGGAAGACAACACCATTCAAGCCAAAGACTTGCAGTTGCGCTTCAAAGATGTGCCCCTCTTGGCCGCGCCCACGCTGACGTTTCCGCTGAACAATGCACGCCAGTCTGGTTTCTTGGCGCCGTTGGTGGGCATTGACTCTGTCAGCGGTATTGAGGTGTCCTCGCCGTACTACTGGAACATTGCCCCCAACCGGGATGCCACCCTCACCAGCACCGTCATGACCAAGCGCGGTGTGGCCCTCGATTCGGAATTCCGTTATTTGGAAACCGACGCGCAAGGCCAAGTGCGCTTCAACGCTATGCCCAACGACAGCTTGCGCGATCGCTCGCGATGGGGCTTGTCGGCTCAGCACATGGGCGGCATCGACTTAGGCCAAAGTGGCTTGGGACGATTGGGTCTGCAGGTCAACGTGAACCGCGTCAGTGACGATAACTATTGGCGCGACTTTCCACGCTCTGGCTTGTCACTGACCCAACGCCTGTTACCCGCTTCGGGCAGTCTGCAGTGGTCTCAAGGCGATTGGTCGATGTCGGCACAGGTGCTCAAGTTTCAAACGCTTCAAGACATCACTTCGCCCATTACGCCGCCATACGACCGCTCACCTCAAATTCTGGCGCAATTCAACAAGTGGAATGTCGAAGGCTTTGATGTGAACTTCACAGCCGACACCACGCGGTTTGAGGCGGATTACAGTCAAATTCCAGGGGGCTCAGCAACGCCATTGCGCAATGGGCAACGCAGTTTTGCATCGGCTGCCATCAGTCGTCCTTGGGTCAAGCCTTGGGGTTTTGTCATCCCCAAACTGCAATTGCACGGCACGCGCTATCAACTTGACACGGCCTTGTCCAACGGACAACTTGAGGTCAACCGCTTGCTCCCGTCCATCAGCTTGGACACCGGTTTGATTTATGAGCGCGATGCGCAATTCTTTGACCGCGCTTTGCGGCAAACACTCGAGCCTCGCGCCTTCTTTGTGCGCACGCCCTACAAAGACCAAAGCATGTTGCCCACCTACGATACAGGCGCAACAGACTTCAACCTGACCACCATTTATTCTGAAAATCCCTACGTGGGGCAAGACCGACTGGCCGACAACAATCTGGTCACTTTGGGTGTTAACAGTCGATTGATTGATGGCAATTCTGGGGCCGAACTGGCCCGTTTCGGCATTGCCCAGCGCTATCGTTTTTCGGACCAATTGGTGCGTTTGCCGGGTGAGTCGCCTGTGGCGTCTGGTTTTAGCGATATCTTGCTGGGGGCGGGTGTGCGCTGGGACAATCGCTGGACCTTTGACTCGACCTTGCAATTTGATGCGCAAACGCATCGCACGACGCGCACCACGCTGACCACTCGCTTCAATCCCAGTCCTTATCGGGTCATCAACACGGCTTACCGCATGACGCGCGATCAAAGTGAGCAGTTAGATGTGGGCTGGCAGTGGCCCTTACAAGATTTCAGCCTGGGTGCCAGTGGTGCCAATGGTGCGATTGGCCCCAACGCCGACGGCACAACACAACCCACGTTCGCCCCCGGACAAGGCTTGGGCGCCGATCGTTGGTACAGCGTTGGCCGGATGAACTTCAGCTTAAAAGACCGAAAATTGGTCGACACCATTTTGGGCTTTGAGTACGACGCGGGCTGTTGGTTAGGTCGCGTGGTTTATGAGCGACTCCAAAGTACCACCAGCAGCTCCAGAAGCCGTCTTTTGTTTCAGCTCGAATTTGTAGGATTAGCGCGAGTTGGCGCCAGTCCTTTGAAAACATTGCGCGACAATATCCCCCGTTACCAATATCTCCGAGAAGATTTAGCGCCCACCAGCCGCTTCACCACCTATGACTAATTTTTCTTCAATGAATACACCCAAGCCCCTGATGGCCCGGACATGGCAAACACCACCCGCGCAGACATTTCAACGGCTCATGAGTGCTGGATTGATATTAGGTGCCTTGGCTTGTTGGCTGCCATCAACGCCCGCAGCGGCACAAGGCGCAAGTCAAACGCGCGCCGCCGACTACATCGTGGCAGTGGTCAATTCAGAGCCCATCACCAACAATGACGTTCAACTGCTCAAGCTTCGGATTGAGCGTCAGTTGCCCCCCGGTGCACCCAAACCCGATCCCAAAACCTTGACGCAGCAAGCCTTGGACCAGTTGATCAATGAAAAGGCTCAACTGCAGCAGGCCCGTGACAACGGTATCCGTGTGGATGATGCCGACGTCGAGCAGACCGAGCAAAGCATTGCGCGCCAAAATCAAATTACCCGAGATGAACTCATCAAACGCGTGGCATCCGAAGGACTGAGTGCCAGCGCCTTTCGCGAACAACTTCGCAACCAACTGATGATCAGCCGTCTGCGCGAAAGAGACGTTGAAAACCGTGCGCGCGTTTCCGATACCGAGGTCGAGCAATACATCCTCAACCAGCAAGGCGGCAAGCCTGCGGCCGCGGCGCCGATCGATTTGAACTTGGCCATGATTTTGGTGGCGGTGCCAGAAAATGCCTCCGACAAAGAAGTGGCTGAACTCCAAGCCAAGGCACAGCAAATTTCGCAACGCGCCAAAAATGGCGAAAGCTTCGCTACTTTGGCCACCAACTTTTCTCAAGCAGCCGACAAAGGCGCCAATGGCGGTGAAATGGGTCTCCGGCCTGCAGACCGTTACCCCACCTTGTTTGTGGAGAGTACTCAAAGCTTGATGCGCGGCGATGTGACAGCGCCCGTGCGTTCAGGCGCTGGCTTTCATATTTTGAAAGTGCTGGAGAAAAAACAAAGTGAAATGAGCAGCGCGCTGATCACGCAAACGCGTGCGCGTCATATTTTGTTGCGATTGAGCAAAGACCTGAACGAAAACGCCGCGCGTAACAGTTTGTTGAATTTGAAGCGACGCATTCAAGCGGGCACTGACTTTGCCGATCTGGCACGTCAGTTCTCGCAAGACGGCAGCGCGCAAGCGGGGGGTGATTTGGGCTGGGCCAGCCCCGGTCAGTTTGTGCCCGAGTTTGAAGAAGTTATGGCTCGCTTACGCCCAGGACAAATCAGTGAGCCATTGGTCTCGCGCTTCGGTGTGCACCTGATTCAAGTCATGGAGCGCCGCGACGTGCCTCTCACCTTGCGTGAGCAACGCGAAATGGTCCGCAACCAATTGCGCGAAAAGAAAGCTGACGAACTGTTCACCTCGTGGGTCGAAGAATTGCGTGGTCGCGCTTATATTGAATTGCGCGATCCTCCCCAATGAAGCACATTCCTCGCAAACGCTTCGGCCAACACTTTCTCTCGGATGGGGGCATCATTGACGGCATCGTCGATGCCATCCATCCCATGCCTGGCCAAGACATGGTTGAAATTGGCCCGGGCTTGGCAGCGCTCACCCAACCGTTGGTCGAGCGATTAGGCCACCTGACCGTCATTGAGTTAGACCGAGATTTGGCGCTCAGGCTCAGACTGCACAAGCAATTGACGGTGGTTGAGTCGGATGTGCTGAAGGTCGATTTCACAGCCCTGGCTGGCGGTCGCAAACTGCGCGTGGTCGGCAATCTGCCGTACAACATTTCCACGCCCATTTTGTTTCACCTCCTTGAGCATGTGCAGGTCATTGAGGACCAGCACTTCATGCTGCAAAAAGAAGTCATCGACCGCATGGTGGCTTCCCCCAGTACCTCTGACTATGGCCGTCTATCGGTGATGTTGCAGTGGCGCTATGAGATGGAAAATGTTTTGTTTGTGCCGCCCGAAAGCTTCGATCCACCGCCGCGTGTTGACAGTGCCGTGGTGCGCATGGTGCCGCGTGCGCAGCCCGCAGACATTGATCCCAGCTTGTTAGAGCGATTGGTACAGGTGGCTTTTAGTCAACGTCGTAAATTGCTTCGCCACACCTTAGGGGCTTGGCTCACAGAACAAAATTTCTCTGGCACTTTTGATGTCCAGCGACGCGCTGAAGAGGTGCCTGTGCATGAATACCTTGAATTGGCGCAAGCCCTCAAACATTGAACCGTTGAAAGCGCTCAGGCAAGAAAGCCTGCTCATCAAGTCGAAAAAAAAGGTGCAAAGGCTATCAGCCTGTGCACCTTTTTGAATGACGCTGCGGCTTAAGCTGCGGCGAGCCAGTAGCCTGCGTTGAAGGGGCTGCTCATGCGCAAAGCCAAGGGGGACACATCCACCAACTTGTCTGTTGGCATTTTTTCGCCTTCTTCTGCAACGATCTCCACGCCGTCAGCGTTCAGCTCGGGTGTGGTGTCTTGAAGCTTGTCTTCGCCCGTGGCGGCACGCGCCACAGAGAATGAGTAGAAGCAACGGAAGGGCACCTTGCGATCGCCCCAGTAGTCGGCGGTGTCGCGGAAGATGTCGAGCAATTGCTCACGGGCTTCTTTGTCAAACTTTGAATTGGCAGGGATCTGCTCCAAGACCACAATGAAACCTGGCTGAGGGCCAGACTTGTGCAAGGGGTCTGTCATGCAGTCATACAGCGCATCAAAGTTCTTGCCAAAATGCGTGGGCAATGTGAACTGGCCAGCAATCAGGTCCAAGACGTCTTGCTTGCTTTGCGCTTTAGACAAATTGGCATACAAAAAATGTTGGCCCAAACCTTGGGCTGCTTCTTGCAAATCGCTCACGCGAAACGCACGAATCGACTGGACGATGTTCGTCCGTACACCTTTCAAAGGTGTCTCTTGGTCCTGTCGAATGGGCTTGTCCATCGCCGTTCTCACTCTCTAAATTTTTAAAACCAGCCTTGTGGGCCTTCATTAACAAATACCAAGTGCCTGCGTGCAAGCACTCCTCTCGTGACCCACTTCAGAGTGAGTCATGCACCTTTGATCAAGGTGTATTCACAATTTCCCGAAAACTTGCGTAATGGTCTTGCGTGTAATAGCACTGCTTGGGTAAGCGAGGCTCTAGACCGCCACACACAATTCTTCGAGCGCCTCGGTTTTTTTCACCAGGGGTTTTGACGGTGTACTCACGGTAAAAACCGCGCTTTTCAGGAGGCAGGAGCCGTTCTCGATTGCCAAAAACGACACCATCTTTGTCATACCGAAAGGGGCCACCCTCACGGATCAATCGATAGGTCTCTTGGCCTTCTTTAGGCAACTCTTGAAATGCAATGGGGCCTGAAACAAAGGCTTCGTTGATCGATTTTGCTTGCACCAAACTGGTGCCCAAGCTCAATCCAACGGCCGAACCAAGGACTAATTCAACGACCAAGCCTAGGGACAATACCGCTAAGCGAAGCGTTTTTTTGCGCATGGAACCTTTGTAAAACAACACGACCAACCCACTGAGAACCCTCAAAATCCTCGGGTAAACCCGAAAATTCGAAGGCGCTAGTGTGCCGCAATGCGCAAAATTTTGCAAGTACTTTCCCCAATACTGAGGATTTCCTTGCGGGGATTAGCGAACTGCGTTGGCGTCCGCCACGGTGAGCGCCGTCATGTTGACAATACGGCGTACGGTGGCACTGGGGGTGAGGATGTGAACTGGTTTTGCAGCACCCAACAAGACGGGGCCCACCGCAATATTGCCGCCCGCCGCTGTTTTGAGCAGGTTGTAGGAAATATTGGCAGCATCGATATTGGGGAGAACCAACAAGTTGGCATCACCGTGCAAGGTGCCGTTGGGCATTTGTTGAGTTCTGGCTTCGCCATCCAAGGCAATGTCGCCGTGCATTTCACCATCCACCTCTAGCCAGGGCGCATCCCTTTGCAACAAAGCCAAGGTTTGTCGCATTTTGATGGCACTCGGTTCGTTGGACGTTCCAAAGTTGGAGTGTGACAGGAGGGCGACCTTGGGTCGAATGCCAAAGCGCTTCATTTCGTGCGCTGCCATGACCGTGATTTCGGCCAATTGTTCGGCTGTCGGGTCGTAGTTGACGTGGGTATCCACCAAAAACACTTGGCGATTAGGTAGCATCAATCCGTTCATACAAGCAAAGGTGTTGACACCGGGGCGCTTACCAATGACTTGGTCGACGTAGGGCAAGTGCGTGGCATTGGTTCCCCAAGTACCGCAAATCAAACCATCGACATCGCCTTTGTGCAGCAACATGGCACCGATCAATGACAAACGGCGGCGCATTTCAATCTTGGCAACTTGAACCGTGATGCCTTTGCGCTCCGTCATGCGATGATAGGTTTGCCAGAAGTCGCGATAGCGATCGTCTTGCTCCACATTGACGACGTCATAGTCAAGACCTTCCTTCAGGCGAAGGCCGAATTTTTCAATGCGCTCTGCAATGACAGAAGGGCGTCCAATGAGGGTGGGGCGCGCCAAACCTTCGTCCGCCACAATTTGCGCCGCGCGAAGGACGCGCTCTTCTTCACCTTCACTGTAGGCCACCCGTTTTTTCAAGCCCCGTTTTGCGGCGGTGTAAATGGGCTTCATGGTGGTGCCGGAGGCATAGACGAAGCTTTGCAAGCGCTCGCGGTACGCTTCCATGTCTGTGATGGGTCGCAAGGCTACGCCACTGTCGGCCGCAGCTTGCGCCACAGCGGGGGCAATTTTGATCATCAAGCGCGGATCAAAAGGCTTGGGAATGAGGTACTCGGGGCCAAACACCAAGGGCTCGCCCGCGTAGGCTGCGGCCACCACTTCACTTTGTTCGGCTTGCGCCAACTCTGCAATGGCATAAACCGCTGCAATTTCCATTTCTTGTGTGATGGTGGTGGCACCACTGTCCAGCGCTCCCCTAAAAATATAAGGGAAGCACAAAACGTTGTTCACTTGATTGGGGTAATCAGTGCGTCCGGTAGCCATGATGGCGTCATCACGAACCGCTTTGACTTCTTCCGGCATGATTTCTGGTGTGGGGTTGGCCAGCGCAAAGATCAAAGGCTTGGCGGCCATCTTTTTCACCATGTCTTGCTTCAGCACACCACCTGCTGACAAGCCCAAAAAGACATCGGCACCTTCAATGGCTTCGGCCAAAGTGCGTTGCGATGTTTTTTGTGAAAACTGAATTTTGTCTTCATCCATCAACTCGGTGCGACCTTCGTACACCAAGCCCGCCAAGTCAGTGACCCAAATGTTCTCGCGCGGAATGCCCAGCTTCACCAACAGCCCCAAACAGGCCAAGGCCGCAGCGCCCGCACCCGAGGTGACCAACTTAACCTTGCTGGGGTCTTTGCCCACCACTTTCAAGCCATTCAAGATGGCTGCGCCCACGGTAATGGCTGTGCCGTGTTGGTCGTCGTGGAAGACCGGAATTTTCATGCGCTCACGCAATTTGCGCTCGACATAGAAACAATCGGGCGCCTTGATGTCTTCTAAGTTGATGCCACCGAATGTGGGTTCAAGCGCCGCGATGATTTCCACCAATTTTTCGGGGTCTTTTTCATTGATTTCAATGTCAAAAACATCAATGCCGGAAAACTTTTTAAACAGGACCGCTTTACCCTCCATCACCGGCTTACCAGCCAAGGGACCAATGTCACCCAGGCCCAAAACAGCGGTGCCGTTGGTGACCACACCTACCAAGTTGCCACGGCTTGTGTACTTGAAAGCTGCCGCAGGGTCTTTGACAATTTCTTCGCAAGGGGCGGCCACACCAGGCGAGTAAGCCAAGGCCAGATCGTGCTGGTTCACCAACTGTTTGGTGGGTGCAATGGAGATTTTGCCGGGCGTAGGGAATTGATGATATTCAAGTGCTGCTCGGCGCAGCTGTGCGCGTTTTTCTTCAGAATTGGCCTTGTTGGGCATGTGTGTCTCCTTTGAGGCAAAAACAACCCCTTTCACCAAGTGGAGGGGTTTGTGTCCTGCGTGCTGACATTCTAGACCGCCCCAAAAAGCGGACTCATGTGGAAAACCGCACTCTGGGTTTCGACAGAATTGACTTCAACACACAGATGAGTTTTGTCAACGCAACGTTGAGCTTATGACGCCCGCATCAAGGCTTCAATGTCATCTGCTTTCACAGGCACATCACGGGTGATGAGTTCACAGCCTTTGGCCGTCACCACCGCATCGTCTTCAATGCGAATGCCCAAATTATGGAATCGCTCTGGCACGCCTTCGGCAGGCCGCACGTAAATGCCCGGCTCAATGGTCAACACCATGCCTGGGCGCAAGATTCGGCTGGGTCGGTCTTTGATCAACTCGCCGCTCAAGGGGTCTTTGCGCTCGCTGTAAGTTCCCACTTCTGAGGGCTCGACATAGCTGCCGCAGTCGTGCACATCCATACCCAGCCAATGACCCGTGCGGTGCATGTAAAACTGAAAATAGTTTCGGTTGGCGATCACATCTT
>JACCDQ011233646.1_pt1 | contig 12785 bp, 5 predicted proteins | sample 7446031 | NCBI WGS metagenome assembly JACCDQ01 (sample SAMN15323442, study PRJNA562643) | freshwater metagenome | isolation source: river surface water | place: USA:Blue River Watershed | collected 2017-08-17 | reverse complement strand
CGCGGCGCCGCGTAGGACGAGCCGCTACCGCCAGTACCGTTGCAGTTCCAGCCGCCCGCGCCACCGCCGCCACCGTAGTAGCCGCCACCGCCGCCCGAACCGGCCGAGTAGCCGCCCTTGCCGCTGGGCACGCTGCTCCAGGTGCCGCCCGCGCCGCCGGTGAAGGACGAGCCTGCGCTGGCCTGGATGTAGTTGGTGGTCGGGTCGCCTTCGCACCACTCACCGCGGGCACCCGCAGCGGCAGTCGTTGCCGCACGGCCATAGGCGTTGCCGGCGCCACCCGAGTTGCCGTTCAGGCCGCCACCGCCGACACCGTCGAAGCCGCCGTTGTCGCCGCCGTAGTTGCCGCCCCCGCCCGAGCCGCCGCCTGCCATCAGCAGGACGTTGGCACGCGAGACCGTACCCGTGAGGAACACGCCCGCGTAGTTGCCCCCGTGGCCCGGCTTGCTGGTGACGGAGCTGCCGCTCACCCCGCCGGCGTTGCCGGAGGTGTTGTTCGGCAGATGCACCGTGAGGGTCTGGCCGGCCGTGCCGGTGTAGACGCCGCCCGCGTAGCCGCCGCCACCGCCCAGGCCGCCCCACGAGGCCGCCTGGCTCGCGTCGGCGCCCGCGCCGCCCCAGACCTTGAGCGTGAGCGGGAACACGCCGCGCAGCACCACCGAGTGGGTGCCGGTGGTCGTGAGCTTCACGGGCTGCGTGTCGAGGTCGTAGCGGGTGCCGTTGACCCGGACGATGCGTCCGCCCGTACCCTGGCCCGTGAGGGTCAGCGAGGGCTTGGACGGGGCGGTACTGCCGCCCACCGTCAGGGTGGCGGTGCGCACCTCGTTCGACATCGGCGTGAAGGTCACCGTCACCGAGCAGGTGCCGTTCGCGGCCACCGTCACGTTGTTGCAGGTGTTGGCCGTGATGGCCATGTCGGTGCCGTTGGCAAGCGTTGCGCTCACGCCGGTCACGGAGGTCACCCCTGCGGTGAACGTGAAGGTGAGGCTCGAGGAGCCCTGGTCGATGGCCGCCGCCGGGAAGGTCGTCGAGGTATTGGCCGTCAGGGACCCGGAGCTGGGCGAGACGGTGGCCGTGCCCCGGGCGACGACGAAGTTCGCGCTGTCGTACAGGGCTACGTTCAGCGTGCCGCTGGCCGAGATGTTGTCGAAGTTGACCGTCAGGGCAGAGCCGCTCCAGCTCACGCTCGAGCTGACCCCAGCCAGCGTCACACCGTTGTAGACCCGTGCCGAGGCGACGTTGGACAGGCTCAGGCCCGCCGCCGGCGTCACCGTCGTGCTGCTGGCCGCTCCCGCCGTGAGCGTGCTGCCGACCGTGAGCGCCTTGCCGTTGCCGCTCAGCGCCACGGTACGGGTGCCGGTCGCGGTGGTGAAGGTCAGGGTGGCCGACGCCGCGGTGATGGCCGCGGTGGGCGCGAACGTCACGTTCACCGTGCAGGGCGAACTCGCCACCACGCCCGAGCACGAGGTCACGGACGGGGTGAAGAGCGAGGCGTTCGTGCCGCTCACCGCGATGCTCGTCACGTTGACGGGCAGCGTGCCGGAGTTGGCGAGCGTGATGGCTCGCGTGGCCGTGGTGTCGCCCACGTGAACGTCGCCGAAGGCGCCATTGCCCGAGGCGGTGAGCGTCTGAGCCGTGCCCGACAGGGCGACGTTGAGCGTGCCGCCCGACGTCTGCACGCTCAGCGTCGCGGACTTCGTGCCGATGGAGGAGGGCGTGAACGTCACCGTCACCGCGCACGAGCCGTTAGGCTGGACGTAGCCGCCACAGTTCGTGCTCGCGGCGAACGACGCCGCGTCCGTGCCGCTGACCGACACCGAGGAGACGGTGCCGAGCGAGCCGCCCGAGTTCAGGACCAGCACCGAGGCCGAGGGCGACGTGTCGCCCACGATGGCCGCGCCCAGCGACAGGCTGGAGGTGCTCAGCGACACCGACGGGGCGGTATACGGGGCGAAGACCACCTTGCCCACGAAGGTGTCGCGCTCTCCGGCCGTGCCGCGGTGCACGTCGCCGCTGTTGCCCGGCGTGGTGCCCGAGCCGTTGATGACGAGCGGGTTGTTCAGGCCAGCGCCCACGAACGAGCTGCCGCCACCGGCAGAGCCCGCGCAACCGCCACCGCCTGCGGAGCCACCGCCACCGAAGTAGCCGCCGCCGCCGCCCGCGCCCATCGTCCAGTCCCAGGCCTGGCCCGAACCGTACGGTGCCACGCCCACGCCCCAGCCGCCACCGTTGCCGCCACCCAGGGCAGTGCCGTCTTGCGGAAGCACGTAGTTGGTGTTGTAGGGCTGGCCACCCAGGCCGCCTGCGCTCGTGGAGCCTGCAGTGCCGTAAAGGCGGGTGGACGGGCAATACGAGTTGATACCGCCCCAGGAGGAGTTGGCGCCGTTCTGGCCACCACCACCGCCGTTGGCCGAGCCGTGTCCGTTGGCCATCGCGCCACCACCGCCACCGGCCACGATGAGGCTGTTGGCCTGCGAGATGGAGCCGTTGAAGACGCCCGCGTAGGCGCCACCGTCTGCGGCGCCCGCGACCCACTGGCCGGTGCCTTGTGCGCCGCCCTTGGCGGGCAGGCTCACCACGAGCGGCTGGCGCGCCGTGGCCGAGTAGCCGCCGGCCGCGAAGCCGCCTGCGCCACCGTAGCCGGTGGTGCTCTTGTAGTTGATGATGCTGCCGCCGCCGCCACCCCAGGCCTTCATCGAGATGTCGAAGCTGGTGACGGGCGTCACCGTCCAGGTGCCGGTGCTCGCGAACGAGAGGATTTCGGTGTCGAGGTCATAGAGAGTCTTGCCGCCGACGGCAGGCGAAACGGTGACCAGGCGGCCGGAGGCCGTGCCTTCGGCGGTGAGCTCGAGCGTGTGAGGCGAGTTCGGCGCGGAGCTGGTGACAGCCAGTTCACCAGTGACCATGTCGGCAGCCTGCGGCTCGAACTTGACCGACATCGTGCAGGAGGCGCCTGCCGCGAGCGACACGGGAGCCGCTTGCGTGCCGCAGGTGTTCGCAGTGAGCGACAGGTCCGCGCCGGTGATGGCCGCCTTCACGCCCGTGAGCGTGGTGCCGCCGGTGTTGCGGAAGATGTATGCGTTGGTCTTGCTGGTAAAGACCGGCACCGAGCCGAACATGCTCGAGGAGCCGGTGTCGGCGCTGAGCGAAGCGCCCGGGCCCAGGCCCGTCCCGGTGAGCGTCACGGGCAGCGGTGCCGGGGCGCCCGCATAGGTGAGCGTGCCGCTGGCGGCGCCCTCGTCTTGCGGGGTGAACGTGATGGAGACTGCGCACTGCGCGCCGGCGGGCAGCAGGGCGGGGCAGTTCGAGCTGCCGGAGAAGCCCGAACCGCTCACGACGAAGCCGGTGCCCAGGCTCGCAGGCAGCGGGCCCACGTTCTCGATGAGCACAGAACGGACTTCGGACGTCTGGCCGACACCGACCGAGCCGAAGGCGACGCTGGCCGAAGACACCGTCAGTTGGGCTTCGCCAGGCTTTGCGAATTCGACGACGGTGAGCGGAATCGGCTGGCGGTAAAGGTAAGTCGCCTGTGCGAGCGCGGGGTGCATCGGCGCGACAGCCGTCGACACCGCCATCGCGTGCACGAGCGCTTTCTTGAGGAAGGAGGGGGGCATTGCGAAAGAAGGGTGGGTTGCGGGGACGGCCGACACACGCCGGATTGAAGGTGTAGCGAGTTGACTTATCGGTCGCTCGGGCGGGATAACCCGAGGTCCCGTGCCTGCCGGCAGCACTGCCCGTCAGGCTTCTCGACAAAAGAACAGACGAACACATGCCGACCCGAAGTCGGCATGTGAGGAGCGATGTCGAGAGACCCCGCAGGGCGAGGGCTGTTACTCGATGTACTTCAGCAGTCGATTCAAGCCATCGGCCACGTAGAGCCGGCTGCCGAGAATCGCCACACCCCGGGGGCCGAAGAATCGCGCGGTGAGGGCGCTGCCGAGCACGTTGCCCGCAGCGGTCGAGTCACCCGCGAACACCGCATGCGCGCTGTAGTCGGCGGGCAGCACGTAGATGGCGTTCTTGCTGCTCACGGTGAAGTAGGCCGAGCCGCCCGCGCCCATCGCCAGGCCGTTGATGCCGGAGCCGAACCCCGGGTTGTATTCCGCCAGGAGCGCGCCGGCGGCCGAGTACTTGCGCAGGATGCCGTTGCTGAAGCCCACATGCACGTTGCCCTGCGGGTCGACGGCCATCGCGGTCGTGGCGTAGCCCAGGCCGAAGTCGTTCACCACCGCCACGCCATTGCCGTCGACCGCGGTGTAGGCGGTGCCGGTGTACTGCAGCCGGAAGAGCTTGCGTTGGGTGCTGACGAGGTAGGTGTAGCCGTTGACCGGGTTGTAGGCCGCCAGCACGCCAATCGCCGAACCGGTGGCCGTGGCATACGGCACGTTGACCGAAGTGAAACCGCTCGCGGTCACCGTGGCATGCATCATGTTGCTGGTGTTGGCCTGAGTGACACCAGCGAGCGTGCCGTCGGTCGCGAAGAAGCCGCCTACGATGCTCGGGGCCGAGACGCGGGTCGAGTGCAGCCCCGTGCAAATCATGTAGTTGTTGTTGTCATCGTCGTACAGGCAGGCCATGCCGTCCGACGCCCGCACGGCCACCCAGTCGGGGGTATTCGGGGTCTGCAGCCCGGTCGAGTAGACGGTGCCGCCCGGCTCGGCTGGTGTCACCGTGAGCGCTGTCGAGGACGTCACCGGCTGCACGTTGCCGAAGGAGTCGGTGAGCGCCACGAAGAGCGGGTAGCTCCCCGCTGCGAGGGCAGGCGTCGTGACGGAGAGCGACGACGAGCCGCTCAGTGCCACCGCAGTGCCTTGGGGGCCTGTCGGCCCCCCGAAACGGAACTCCGGAGCCGTGTCGATGTGGTGCAGGCCCGAGCCGTTTACTGTCAGCTGTCGCACAGCGCCCGCCGTGACGCTGGCGGGCGAAACCGACGTGAGCGAGGCGGCGCCGCGAATCGCCACGAGCGAGGAGAGCGCATTGCTCGAGAGCTCCCCAGGGTTCACCACGCGAGCGCTCCAGACACCGGCCGCAAGATTCTCGGGAACCTCGAAGCTGAGCTCGGTGGCCGAGGTCACGCTCGGGGTGACCGGGACGACCAGGCTGTTGATGTAGAGCTCGACGCGCGCGGAGGCGTCGAAGCCCGACCCGGTCAGCGTGAGGGTGCGTTGAGCGCCCGAGCTGAACAGCGTCTTGAGGGTTTGCGACTGAACGGCCGGCGTGTCCGAATAGACGACCGTGCCGGCGCTCACGCCTGCGCCGTTGGCGGTGAGGACCGCGAGCGGCGCCACGGTGCCGCCGCCGCGAACCGGAGCGTATGCCCGCAGCTGGGAGCCAGAGACGACCGTGGTGGACACCGGCGCGCCGTCGAAGGCCAACGAGCTCACCCCTGGCACGAATCCCGTGCCGTTGACCGTGACGAGCGTCGTGCCGGCCGGATTCGCGTAGACCGTGCCGACCGAGGTGACCAGGGGCACGCCACGCCCCGACACCCCTGCGTAGGCTTCGCCGGACGCAAAGCCGCCTTGCACCGAGACGGCGCTCGCTGCAATCACGCCGGCCACGGTGGGCGCGAACACGACGGTGAACTGGCAGGAGGCGCCGGCCGGTACGGTGACAGGCGCGGCCAGGCTTCCGCAGCCGTTCGAGCTCAGGCTGAGCGCTGCGTTGGAGAGCACGACGCGAACGTTCGTGGCGTCGGTGCCCCCGGTGTTGGTGAATCGCAGGGTTCTGCTTGCGCTCTGGCCGACCGGCACGGCGCCGAAATCGGTCGAGGACCCCGCTACCGCTGAAAGCACCCCGGCGCCTTCGAGTCCGGTTCCCCGCAGACTGACCTCGTGAGGGCTGCCAAGGGCGTTGCTGCGGAAGCTGAGCGCGCCGGAGAATGTGCCTGCGGCGCTCGGCGCGAACCGGACCGAGGTCACGCAGCGGGCACCTGCCGCCAGCGTCGCGCCGCACGAGGAGCCTCCGTCAGGCGGGAACGAGAACGAACCGCTGCCCGTGAGTGCAGGAGCCTGCGAGAAGAGCAGCGGCCCGGTGCCGGTATTGGTCAGCAGCACCGAAGCGGTGTCGCTGTTGCCAACCGCTACGCCGGCGGGCAGACCCTGGCTGTTCGGGTTGGTCCATTCGAGCGCGAGGGTGCTCAAGCTCACCGCCGGAGCACCGGGCGGAGCCGTGGGGATGCCCGAAGGCGCAGTGACGCGAAGGTCCTTGACCAGCGAGCGATACTCGATGGATTGTGCGTGCGCGAGCCCCGCGGCGCCAAACAGGCCGAAGGTGCCCAGCGCAAGGCGCAGTAGCAGGGCCGGGGACATTGAGGGCTCCAGACGAGTGGTTCGTCGCGTTGTAGTGGTCGTGGGTATAGCCAAATCCGATTTAGACGCGCCTTCATGAAGGGTGTACGGGAGGCCCCGCTAGAGCAAAGCCGTCCTCGCTGGGCACGAAAAAGCCCCTGCCGCAGGGGCAGGGGCCGTATCGAAAGCTCTACCGGGAGGCTCCCGCCAAGTCCTCAGGGATTGCGGGTCGGGATGAACGCGTTGCTGTAGCGGGCCACGCCTTTGGTGAGGCGGAACTCGTCGTAGTAGCCGGACGGCGACAGGTCGTCTGGCGCTGCCGCGACCGGTGAACCACGCCAGGTTTAGGCACGTGGTTCTATTGCGCGACTGTTCGCGGCGCTTAGCGCCCTGCTTCCGGGAAAACCCTGACGACGCTTTTCAGGGCCTTCTCAGGAGTCGGGTCCTCCTGGTGACACAGGCCGATGCAGCGGCATCGGCCTGTTTTCGTGCGGGAGACTCCAGGGTCAGTTCACGTCCATCTCGCGCACGCGGCCCATCCGCATCCGTTCGACCTGCTGCCGAAGCAAGGCGACGAGGGCCTCTGCGTTTCCGACGCCCGAGAGCACCTGCACCGGGTCGGACAGGTCGGAGGTGTTCATCACGATGTCGGCCAGCCCGAAGGGACGCAGGTAGAGCGGCTCTTTCAAGGTGATGTCCTTGACGCGGTAGAGCTCAAGCGTGCTGGTCTGCTTGTTGAGCACGCCGCGGCGCAGCTGTAGCCGTTCGGTGGTGAGCGTGTAGCGGGTGGTCTGGACCTGCAGATACCGCCACAGCCCGTAGAACGCCGGCACGACGAGCCAGCACAGCAGCACGCACAGCGCGTAGACCCCCAGGTTGGGGACATGAGAGGGTCGGTCGACCCAGAGAACGTCTTCGGCGGCCGGGGAAGTACGCATAATGAAAGCTCGGGGGTGTGTGGTTGGGTGTAGCGCCAGGCTTCGCGCCTGCGGCAGGGGCGGCTCGTCAGGCCTGAAAAAGTAGAAAGGGACCCTCGGGTCCCTTTCGTTCTCGCACCGTTGGCGGGGGGCCTTATTGCGGCGTGAAGTTGGCGGTGTACTTCGCCTTCGTCGTGTCGATGGTCACGTCGTCGATGTAGGCGTTCAGGGCGCCCGGCGCCGAGCCGGAGTAGCTGGAGTAGCCGCCCACCGTGGTGGGTCCGGTTGCCGATGCCTGAGAGGCGCCGCTCACCGTAGCCGAACCCGTCAGCACGCCGTTGACGAACATGCGTACCGTGCCGGAAGCACGCGTCACCGCAACGTGCGACCAGGTGTTGAGGGCCAGAGCCGGCGCGGAATAGCCGCCGCAGGTCCACGCGGAGAAGATGCCGCAGAAGTAGGGTGTCGTACCCTTGAGCATGATGCCCCAGCCCGTTTGCGCGCTGGTGTTGTAGACGTACTGTCCGACCACCAGCGCATCGGTGTTCGAGGCGGTCGGATACACCCAGGCTTCGACCGTGAAGTCGCCCGATGGCAGCCGGATGGTCGGGCCTGCGAACACACCCGTGTTACTTCCGGACGGGGCCAGGGACGCCGTGCCGGAACGGGCTTTCGCAGTGCTCAGGTTGGCCGCACCCGTAGCTGTCCAGGTGATGCCATTGCTGTCGGCCACGCTGGTGGCGTTGTTCGGCCCCTCGAAATTCAGCGTGTAGATGCTGGCGCTCGCCGTCGCCGACAGGTTCACGGAGTATGGCGAGTTCGAGGCGTCCGTCGAGACCGCGGTAACGGAGGCGCTGCGGGTTCCGGCAGAGATGGGCGAGAAGACCACCGAGACCGAGCAGCTCGCTCCCGGGGCGAGCGTGACGCCCACGCAGGCGGCGGTGCTGCCCAGCACGAACTCGGACGAGCTCGAATCGAGCGAGGCCAGGGTCACAGGCGCCGAGCCCGAGTTCGTGAGCTGCAGCGTCGCGGCCGAGCTGCTCGAGCCCACCGCGGTCGTGGCGAAGCTCGGTGCGCTGCCGGACAGCGTGCTCAGGGTCGGCGCAGACGGCGCGATACCGGCGCCGTTGTTGATGTAGAGGCCGTCGATGTTGCCCGGGAAGTACTTCGGACCCACGCCGCCGAAGGCGCCGGTGTCCGCATAGTAGTTGCCGATGGCCGCATTGACCGACAGCGAGCGGCCAGCACCCGCGTACACCGCCGAGCCCGATGCGACACCGTTCACGTAGAGCGTGAAGGTGCTGCCGACCCGAGTGACCGCGACATGCTGCCAGGTATTGCTCGTGAGCTGCTGCGACGAGCTCACGAGCGGCGAGGCTTCGCTGTAGGGGCCGAAGAAGAAGCCCGCCTGACCGTTTCCGCGAACCGTCAGGAACCAGCCGCCTTGGCCGGCAGTCTGGCGCCACTGCCCGATGATGGGCATTTGAGAAGTGAGCGGACCCGTCGGACGAATCCAGGCCGAGACGGTGAAGTCACCGGTCAGGTTAATGGGAGCACCCGTCACGCCCTGATTCACGCCGTCGAGCGCGAGCGACGCCGAGCCCTCGCGGTAGAGCGAGGTCGAGAGCTGAGCGCCGTTGACGCTCGTCCAGGAGATGCCGGGAGTTCCCGCATCGGTGAACGACGTGCTGCCGTTCGTGCCGTTGAAGTTCAGCACGACGCTCGAGCTGGTTGCGGTGCCGGTGAGCGACAGCGCCGAAGGCGAGTTGCCCGCGGAGCTGGTGACTGACAGCTCCGCGCCGGAGAGCGCACCCACCGAGAGCGGACTGTAGGTCACGGTCATCGAGCAGGACGCCCCGGCTGCGAGCGTGACCGGCGAGGCCTGGGTGCCGCAGGTGTTGGCCGACAGGGTGAGGTTCGTCCCGGTCAGCGTCGCGTACGTGCCGGTGGCCGGGGCATCGCCGGTGTTGTTGAAGGTGAACGCTCGGTTCGCACTCGAGCCCAGCGTCAGGGAACCGAAGTCGCTGCTGGTGGTCGCGGTAAGCGCCCCCGCTGCCTGCAGGCCGCTGCCTGTAAGAGCCACGACGTGCGGGGCACCCGAGGCGTTGGAGCCGAAAGTGAGCTGGCCCGTGGCCGAGCCGCCCGAAACCGGCGTGAAGGTAATTTCGGCGAGGCAGCTTTCGCCCGCGGCCAGGGTGCTGGCGCAGGTCGTGGTTGTACTGAAGCCTGCCCCCGACGTGCTCGGTGCCAGCAGGGAGAGCGTACTGGTGCCGACGTTGGAGAACAGCACCTGGCGCGACAGGCTCTGCCCGACCACAACGCCCCCGAAGGCGAGTGTGTTCGTGGAGGTCTGCGCCTGATAGGCGGGCGCCGGTGCGGATGACGACGTCACCGTGAGGCCCTTCGCAGGGATACGGTACTCAGGAGCGTTCGCCGCGCGAACGCTCCCTGTTGAGATGGCAAGCAGCGCCATCACGGCGTAAAGGCGTTGGATAGAGGGTTGCATTTCGGGTAGACAGGCTGTTCGGCCTCGGACACCCAAGGCGCTATCACCGTATAGGTCGGCCACGCAGGCCTCGAGATTTGAGTAGTCTCGAAGCTTTAGCCCACCCGGAACCGTCGGGCCCGGACGGTCAGCACATCCTGACGCAATGAAACAGTGATTATGCGACGTTGGGCCGGACGTCGGCGGTCGCTGAGTCGAGCACTCAGCGCGGACCGAGGCTCTCGAAGAACGCCCACATCGTGTCGTTGGCGCTGAGCGCGGCGGACGCCGCGGGCTTGCCAGGCCGGACGTCCCGGGCACCCGGCCAGGAGTGGCCGCCGGTTTGCGTCACGCACAGCTGCACCGCCGCGCCACCGGTGCAGCCGTCGTAGCGGTCACAGCGGGCGCCAGGCCGCTGCAGCACCGGACGAGCAGTCGTGTCGCAACGCAGCCGCTTCACCCAGTTGTCCATCGTCGCAGAAACCGACACGAAGTCCGTGACCTTGGAGGGGTCCCGAAACGCTCCCTGCCCCGCGCCGCCCTCGAAGAGCACGTGGTCATCGTCCAGCGCATGGATGTGCAGCACGGCAACGGGCTGGGTCGGCTTGCATTCGGACACCGCTTCAGTGCCCGCCACCGATGCAACCGCCCGGAACACGTCCGAGGCTTCGCAGGCCAGGCGGTAGCTCAGCATCCCGCCGTTCGACATGCCCACGGCAAAGACGCGGCGCGGGTCCACGGGCACCTGGGCACTGACAGCCCGAACGACTTCGCGCACGAAGCCTACGTCATCGGAGTGGCGGTCTCGAGCCTGTCCGCAGCAGGCTCCTGCGTTCCAGGTCGCAAGGCGCCCTGCGGGGAACCGGCTGAATCCATTCGGATAGACCACCACGAAGCCGGCTTGGTCGGCCTTGCGGTTGAGCCCGTAGCGGGCGTCGTCGGCCATGTACGTCGCCGACCCGCCGCCTCCGTGCAGCGCCACCACCAGCGGCAAGGGGCCCGGGCGTGTCACAGGTGGAACGTAGACCATCGCCTCCCGAACCTCCCCTGCATGCTCGATTCGCAGCGTGCTCAGGCCCGAGCGCGTCGAAAGCGCGACAGCCGACTCAGCCCGAGCCGGTTGTCGTGCCTGCTCGAGGCGCTCTCGCAGTCGTTCGCGCAGCCCCGGTCCCTCCGCGGCGGCAGCGCACAGGCAAAAGCCCGCGAGCACGGCGGCGAGAAGGCCTCGTGTCGAGGAAACGCGAGAGAAACGGCTCATCCTGCAGGATAGCCATCTGCGTGGCGCGCGCAGGGCCTACCGCTCGTCATTGCGTTTCGCGCCGCAGCAAGCCCAGGCTCTCGAACTCGTCGAGCGCGCCCTGCAGCGCCTGCGCCGCACGAGCAACGGCATCCAGGAGCTCGCGGGCTTGCTGTTCGAGCTCGAGCTTGCGCTCAAGCGAGGCACCCGCCGCCTCGGCGCGTCCGCAGGCGAGCAACCGGTCGCGCTCGACGGCTGCGTGGTCGAGCGCCTGGCGCAGGGCTCGCTCAAGACCGACACCCAGGGCTTCCCGCCCTCGTTCGCGGTCCCGGTGCGCGACCACGGCTCGTAGCTGCTCCAACTCGTCGCGCGACAACGCGCGCTCGGCGGGCGGCAAGCCGGGGCTGAACTGCACACAACCAGGCAAATCCAGCCCGCCGGCCCAGGCCGGGCAACGCCCGACGTAGCGCTCCCGCCCCCGGCGCGATACCGGGTCGTAGACCGTCCGCACGAGAACGAACCACCCACCTCGGCGTCTAACCCTCATCACGTTCTCCTGCGCTACGGCAGGAGAACTGTACCGCATACGGCTCGACGCACCCGCATACGGCACGTGCGCGTTGGCACGGCTTGCCGCGCGCCGGGCCCCCGTCAGCAGACCCGTCCGGCCGCGGTGCTAAAGGGCCCGCCCCGCCGGCCGGCGGCTCCGTGGGGAGTGGCTATACCCGAGCAGGACAAGTTTCGTTTCGACAAGGAGAGTCAATTGAAGACTGATGCGTTCGAGAAGTACGTGACCGAAGCCACCGTTGCCCCCGGGCTGACCATGGCGCCGTTCAACCTGGTGCTGTACCCGTACTACGACATCCTGGCGCGCACGGCGAGCCTCACGGCCGCCTACGTGAGCAAGGTGTCCGACGCCGACGGCGACCACGTCGTCATCGTGAGCTTCGCCAACAAGGACGGCGAGGCCGACTACTCGGTGTGGTGCTCCGACAAGTACCTCGAGGGGCGTCAGACGACCCCCGACGAGGCCCGTCAGCGCTGCGAAGAGGCCGTCGGCACCCTGCCCGGCAAGGCGAAGCTGGTGGAAAAGCTGCTGACTGCGTTCAAGTCGATGCCGGAATCGGGCCGCTGCTCGTTCTGGACCGACTGGCGGCGCGACAAGAAGCTGTGTGCGCACACGAGCGCCGCTCTGGCGCAGCTGCGTGACACGGTGCCGGACTTCCGCACCCAACTCGCCAACGCCTACGAGGCGGCGACCAACGGCTCGACCGCCGGCGGACCCGTGGGAGACACCTTCGTGCTGCAACAGCTCGCCTTCCGCGTGCCGGTGCTGTTCGAAGGCGAGCGCGGCGCGGGCAAGACGTTCGAGGCGCGCGAGTTCGCGCGCACCAACGGCTTCAAGCGCGTGGAGTTCGGTGGCCACGAAGGCATCGAATCGCCCGACATGCTGGGCTTCCTGGTGCCGCTGGACGCCAACCGGATGGTCTGGAAGGACGGTCCGATTTCGGAGGCCTTCCGCGCCGCCCAGAAGGGCAAGGTCGTGCTCATCATCGATGAGCTGCTGCGGATTCGTCAGCGCGAGCTGTCGATTCTGCTGACCGCGTTCTCGCCGGACGAAGGTCAGTACCGCCTGCGCACCGGCCGCATCCGTGCGGTCGAGGACGACGTGGCGGTGGAAGAGGAACTCACCTGCCCGGTGGAGAACCTGTGCGTGGTGGCCACCACCAACGTGGGCTCGGAGTACGCGGTCGACGAAATCGACCCGGCGCTCGCAGAGCGCTTCGTGCCCATCCGCAAGGACACGACTCCGGCCGAGCTCAAGCGCATCCTGGGCATCATCGCCAAGGGCCGTT
>JACCDQ011092414.1_pt1 | contig 12786 bp, 9 predicted proteins | sample 7446031 | NCBI WGS metagenome assembly JACCDQ01 (sample SAMN15323442, study PRJNA562643) | freshwater metagenome | isolation source: river surface water | place: USA:Blue River Watershed | collected 2017-08-17 | reverse complement strand
TGCCATCAACAATAATGTATTCAGGTTTTGGATTTAGTTTCAAGATACTTTCTTGCATGGCTTTAATAGAAGCATTTAAAATATTAATTTCATCAATAATTTTTGGTTCTAAATGAGTTACAGCAAAAGATAGAGCTTGTTCTTCAATGATAGGTCTTAATTTTTCTCTCATCTTTTCAGACAATTGTTTGCTGTCGTTTAGGATTGTATTCTCGAAATCTTTCGGCAAAATTACTGCAGCAGCAGTTACTGGACCTGCAAGACAGCCACGGCCAGCTTCGTCTGTGCCAGTTTCAAGTAAAAAATTAGAAAAATTGAGTTTGAGCATCGAAAATTTTAATGAATTAAGATAGGTTTATCAGTGTAATTTTTACAAAAATAGTAATAATACTATTTGTACATATTTATTGATGTAAAGTAATTTTATGTCTTCAACAAATGTTAAAATAATATTTATTTTAGTTTTTGTTTGTTAATTAAGAAATAATTAAGATTTTTGTTTCAACTAATTCAAAATTAATTTTACTATGAGATTAAAAATCAAGTGGATTTATACGCTTTTATTAGCGTTGTCTATGCAGTTTTCTTTTGCTCAAGAGAAAACAGTTTCTGGGGTTGTTTCAGATGGATCTGGTCCCGTTCCTGGTGCTAACGTAGTTGTTAAAGGAACTAAAAATGGAGTACAAACTGATTTTGATGGTAAGTTTGCCATTAAAGCTAAAGTGGGAGACGTTTTAGTAGTTTCTTTTGTAGGGATGCAAGAAACATCTGTGAAAGTTGGTGCTTCTAATACAATTAACATTAAACTTCAACAAGGTAATGCACTTGAAGAAGTGGTGGTTGTAGGGTATGGTACTCAAAAGAAGAAAGAAGTTACAAGTTCTGTTTCCAAAATTAATGGAGGGGCTATCCAAGGGTTAGTTACACCTAGTTTTGAGGGTCAATTAGCAGGAAGAGCTTCTGGGGTGCAAGTAACCACAGCGAATGGAATTGTTGGAGAAGCTCCAAGGGTAAGAATTCGTGGAATTGCTTCAATTAACTCTGGTACACAGCCATTATATGTAGTTGATGGTATGCCAATTTACTCTGGAGATATAGGAGGGTATGCAAGTACAAATGCACTTGGAGATATTAATCCTAATGATATTGAGTCTATAGAAGTTTTAAAAGATGGAGCTGCTTCTGCTATTTATGGTTCAAGAGCTGCTAATGGTGTGATTTTAATAACTACAAAGAAAGGTAAAAAAGGAACAATGGTTGTAAACTATAATAATGTTACAGGTTTTGCTTCTCCTTTTAAAACTTTCGATTTATTGCAGACACCGGATTTTATAAAAATATCGAACGAAAAAAGAACTAATATTAGTCCTACAAGTTCTTTGTGGGCTAGAGGAACTGATTATAATACAGACTGGCAGAAAGCGGTTTTAAATAGTGGTGCATTACAAATAGACCATAATTTGTCTTTTTCTGGAGGTAATGATGAAACTAAATATTTCTTTTCACTTGGTTATACTGAACAAGACGGTATAGCAAAGTCAAATTCAATGATTCGTTATAATTTAAGATCAAATATTGAACATAAAATTAATAAGTGGTTAACGTTTGGTGGAAGTATTGCATTGACTCAAACAGAATATGATGGTTTAAATACTGGGCGAAATTCTCTATCAGGAAATATATTTAATGCAATAAGACAGTTGCCTAATACGCCTATTTATGATTCGAATAATCCAACAGGTTATAATATTAATTTATCTAATGGATTCATGGGTGCTTGGGATAATTTAACTAATGTTGGAGATAATATCAGTAATATTGTTTACAGTTTAGAAAAAAATAAATATCAATCTAAGATTAGAAGAACATTGGTAAATGCATTTATGTCTGCTAATATTACTGATGGGTTAAACTACAGGCTACAAGCTAGTGTTGATAATGCAAACACTGGAGGGTTTTTATATTGGGATCCAGTTCATGGAGACGGAAGAGGTAGTTTAGGAAGGTTACAAAATAATACTACAGACCTTACTAGATGGAATGTACAAAATATATTTACTTATAATAAAACATATTTTGATGCACACAATATTTCAGCTACAGGAGTTGTAGAATACCAAAAAGAAAGAAATCAGTCGTTTTTTGGTGTTGGAACAAATTTATTAAATGAGTTTTATAACCAAAACTTAGTTACAGGTTCTTATGCTAATCAAGAATCTGGAGGAGGAGTAACTGAAGTAGGAATTATGTCATATATTGGTAGATTGACATACAACTATAAACAAAAATATTTCCTACAAGGTTCAGCTAGACGAGATGGTTTATCTAAGTTAAGTTCCGATACCAGATGGAATACTTTTACAGGTTATTCAGCTGGTTGGAATGTTGCTAAAGAGTCTTTCTTTGAAAAATTCACGAAATATTTAAGTGAATTTAAAATTAGAGCATCTTATGCTGAAGTAGGTAATACAGAAATTGGATCTTATCCGTATTTAGGTCTTACATCTGCATCTCCATATGGTAGTTTAAATGGTTTAGGTTTTAGCCAATTTGGTAATGATGCCTTACAGTGGGAGACAAGTAAAAAAACAGATATTGGTCTAGATTTAACGGTTTTTAATAATGTTAGATTTACTTTTGATTATTTCAAAAATGACATAGATGGTTTAATTTTAAATTCTCCTGTTGCACCATCTTTAGGAGTGCCGAATAACTCGATTTCAAAAAACATTGGAAGTTTAGTTAATGATGGATATGAATTTGGGGTTGAATTTAATGTATTTAACAAAGAAAACTTTAAATGGGATGTTAATACTAATTTGACATTACAAAGAAATAAAGTTACTACTACACCTGATGGGAATGACATAATTGGAGGTTCTTCTACAGACACTAATATTGCTCCTAATCTTATTATCCGTCAAGGAGAATCGATGAATTCTTTATTTGGATTTCAATATTGGGGGGTTAACCCAGCAAATGGTTTCCCAGTATATTACAAGGCAAATGGTTCTTTAGTTCAAGGTAATCCATCTTCACAAAGTTATACGGTATTTGACCCAAGCAATCCTACTGCTGCTGGTGCAAGTGCAACATTAACACAGTCAGACAAAAAAGTATTGGGGAATACTTTACCAAAGTATTTCGGAGCATTTAATTCAAAAATGGTTTACAAGAATTTCGACTTAACTTTCTTAGTAAGATTTAGTGGAGGAAATAAAGTTTTCAACTCTACAAGAAGAGATTTAATGAACCAAAACTTTAATAATAACAGTACAGAAATTTTGGGTAGATGGCAAAGTGCCTCAAATCCCGGTGATGGATGGACTCCAAAATTATGGGCAGGAGGTAATACTTTCTTGAATCAGTCAAGTAATGCAACAACACGTTTTGTTGAAAATGGAGATTTTATTAGCTTGGATAATTTAACATTAGGTTATAATTTACCAGCTTCATTGACCTCTAAGATTAATGTTAATGCTATAAGATTCTTTGTTCAAGGACAAAATGTATTAATGATAACAAATTACAAAGGGTTAGATCCTGAAATGGAAACTTCTGGTGTTGATTTGAATGGTACACCTAGAGCTAAAATATTTTCTGTTGGAGTTAACGTAAAATTATAATTACTATGAAAAGACAATTTTTTAAAATAATAACGTTATCGATTTTTATCATAGGAGCGGTATCGTGTACTGAGGAAAAGATTTTAGATTTGTCCCCAGTAAATAACATTTCAATTAATGATGCATTTTCTACACCATCTTTAATAGAAGCATCTATAAATGGAATGTACAATGCTGCAGCTATTGGTCAGTATAATTCTACATCTCCAAATGGAGGTAGAGGTTATGTTTGGGGAGCTGCTTTTGTTCAGCAGAATGATTGTAGAGGAGAAGATGTTGTTAATGAACAAGCATTTTATCAGTTGACATACACTAACACGTACGATCCAGGAACGGCAAATAATTCCTATTATTGGATAGACGGATACCGATTGATTAATCGTTGTAATTTAGTTATTGAAGGAGTTACTGCTGCAGTTCAGAAAGGTATAATTACTTCTGCAGTTGGAAATGATTATATTGGTCAAGCTAAATTTTTAAGAGCTATTACTCATTTTGAATTATTAATTCATTTTGCAAGACCATATCAATTTTCAGCTGGGGCAGCTCATGCAGGGATACCTTATAGAGAAGTTGGTATTGATACTCAATCAGAAATTGATTCAGAGTCTTTAAAAGGCAGAAATACTGTTGCAGAATGTTATACTAAAGTTATTGCGGATTTGAACGATGCAGAAACTTTAATCACTAATACAGGCAAAAGTAAAGCAACTAAGAATGCAGCTATTGCATTCAAAACAAGAGTGTATTTGCATAAAAGAGATTGGGCTAATGTTATTACTGAAGGTAGTAAATTATCTTCATTATCCTTAACTCCTAACCCTGGAGATCCTTTTGTGACTGCAAATAATTTGAGTAACGTTGAGTCAATTTTTTCAATTGCTCATGCTTCTACAATGAACCCTGGTGTTAATGCAGCTTTAGCTTCACAATATAAGAGAAGATTATTAGTTAGTATAAGTCCAATTATTTGGAATGATCCTCAATGGTTATCAGATGATAAAAGAAGAACCGAAGGTGATTTAGTGTTTACTTCAGGAGGAAGAAAATATACAAACAAATATAAAGATGATGTAACTTATACTGATGCAGCTCCAGTAATTCGTTATGCAGAGGTATTATTAAATATGGCAGAAGCGCAAGCTAGAAAATCCTCTCCGGATTTAACAACTGCTTTGACATTATTAAATCGTGTTAGAAATAGAGCTTTGGCTAATCCATCTACGCAAGCGTATACATCTACAAGTTTGCCTAATCAATTAGCAATGGTTGGTGCCATATTGAAAGAGAGAAGAATTGAGTTTTTGATGGAGGGTCGTCGTTGGGCGGATATTCATAGATTACAAGGTGATGATTTGTATCCAATAGATGGTATTCCAGCTAAAGTAGCTAATGGTTCTCCAGCAGCTAGTTTATATCAAATTGGCGCAGGTTATTCAGGTCCATATGGTGTTCCAGCTGTGCCTGGTTCTGATTTTAAATTCTTATGGCCGATACCTGTATTGGAAACCGCTGTTAATCCAACTTTGAAAGCTCAGCAAAATCCAGGATGGTAATATAAACTTTAATTTTTTATGATTTTCAAAACAGCAGTAAGCAATTGTTTACTGCTGTTTTTTTTATCCCTTTATATCAATTACCTTTGTGCATCTAATTGGAGTTGTCCTATTTTATTTGCGAATGAGAATTTATCTTAATTTACTTTTTCTATTTATTTCTATTGCTGTTTTTTCTCAAAATGAGAAGAAGGGAGCTTCTAGTTTCAGTTCTTCATATCAAAGTGCATCAGATAGTACTAAATCCGTTAAGAAAAAGATAGCTACTATAGATTTGTATAGAATTATCACCTTAGATAAAGATACTACTTATATAGATACTTCTTTAACTATTCAAAAAGAATATAGTCATAATTACCTAAGACGAGATATTTTTGGATTATTGCCGTTTCCAAATGATGGACAAACTTACAATACTTTACAGTATAGTGGAGCTCAATCCTCTCCATATCCCGAGTTCGGATTTAAAGCAAAACATTTTAACTTTCTAGAAGCAAATGCTATTAGATATGCCTCTGTTGCAACACCTGTTACAGAATTGTATTTTAAAACAACACAGCTGAAAGGGCAATCAGTAGATTCTTTTTTTACCTTGAATACTTCCCCGAATCTCAATTTTTCAATTGCTTATAGAGGGTTACGATCGGAGGGTAAATATATTAATCAATTGGCAAGTACAGGTAATTTTAGGTTTACCGCTAGTTATAATTCAAACAATCAACGGTATCAGGCTAATTTTCATTATGTACAACAGGATATTTTGAATGAAGAAAATGGCGGAATTACTACTGTTAATGATTTTGAAAGTGGTGATGTAGATTATAAGAATAGACAACGATTGGAAGTTTTTTTGACAGATGCTAAGTCTTTTCTTAAAGGTAAGAGGGTATTTTTAGATCATGTTTTTAGAATAAATAAATTTTCAAAAAGTAATAATTTGTATGTAAATCATCAATTTAATTACGAAAACAAGTTTTTTGAGTACAATCAAGCAACCGTTCCTTCAACTTTAAGCGGAACTATTGTATATCGATTTGGAGATACATTCAAAACGAGCGGAATTAATGATCAAACACATTATAATAAAATGTATAATAAGTTTGGCCTAACGTATGAAAATATTTCTATTGGTAAGTTTCGTTTTTTTGTAGATGACTTTAGGTCAAATTATTATTACAATCAAGTTTTGATTTTTGATAATAGGACAGTAGTAAATGCTTTGTCTCAGAAAATTAATGATGTAGGAGGAGAATATGAATATCAGAAAAATAAATGGAACAGTAAGTTTGCCTATGCTAGATCAATTACAAATCAATCATTGTCTAATTTAGAAGCAAAGCTACAATATGATTGGAACGATGAAAATCAATTAATTGTTCAATACCAAAATTTGAATAAATTACCGAATAATAATTATAATTTATACCAAAGTAGTTATGTTGCGTATAATTGGTTTAATGATTTTAAAAATGAAAAAATCAATTCATTAGCTGCAACGGCTACCACTCCGTGGTTAAATGTGTCTTTTCAGTTTTCGGTTTTAAAAGATCATTTGTTTTTTAATGATGTTACTTTGGTATCGCAAAAATTGGCACATACTCAAATCATTGCTCCATCACAATATGGAGGGACAATCAATTATATGTCTTTGAAAGTGAATAAGGAATTTAGATCGGGTAAATTTGCTTTAGATAATACTGTTTTATACCAGAAAGTAGGGCAAGATGAAGCAGTTTTAAATGTGCCCGAATTGGTTACTAGAAACACAATTTATTTCACAGATTATTTTTTCAAAAAAGCGTTGTATCTTCAAGTTGGTATTGTCTTTAATTACTTTACAAAATACTATGCAAATGAGTATAACCCGGTTGTAGGAGAGTTTTTTGTGCAAAGAGATAAACAAATAGGTAGCTTTCCTAATCTTGATTTATTTGTTAATGCTAAAATTCAAAGAACACGAATCTATTTTAAAGCAGAGCATTTTAATTCCTCCCTGACAGGGAATAATTATTTTGCTTCTCCAAATAATCCGTACCGCGATTTTACAATTCGATTTGGGTTAGTCTGGAATTTTTTTGAATAAAAATCCTTTATTTAGTATATCAAATTAAATTTTTTATAACTTAGTTTTTCATTTAATAGCCCCCTAAATGAAAGAAGATTTCTTACACTATCTTTGGAAATTTAAAAATTTCGACACCCTAAATCTTAAGACTACTCAAGGAGAAGTTATTACTATTATTCATACTGGAAATTATTTAGAACAAGCAGGTCCAGACTTTTTTAATGCTCAAATTGTAATTGGCGAACAAAAGTGGGCTGGAAATGTAGAAATGCATGTAAAGTCTTCTGATTGGTATTTGCATCACCATGAGACGGATAGTAACTATGAAAATGTAATTCTACATGTAGTCTGGATTCATGATGCTGATGTCTTTAGAAGTGATAATTCTCAAATTTCAGTTTTAGAGATAAAAAGTTATGTTGCTACTCAAACTTTTCAAAAGTATCAATCCTTGCGAGCTATTAAATCGTGGATTTATTGTGAAGATCAATTGAAATATATAGATAGATTTGTTCTAAAAAAATGGCAAGAACGTTTGTTTTTTGAGCGTTTAGAGAAAAAATCTAAGCCAATTTTTGAGTTGCTTGAGAAAACGCAAAATGACTGGGAGCACGTTTTTTTTATGCTGTTAGCTAAAAATTTCGGACTGAACACTAATGGGGAGCAGTTCTTTGACATAGCTAAATCAGTCCCATTTTCAATAATAAGAAAAGAATCCTTAGAACCAAGTAATATAGAAGCACTATTCTTTGGAAATGCAGGTTTACTTGATTCAGAAAAAGAAGATCACTATTTTAAGGATTTACATTTCCGATATTATTATTTACTTCAGAAGTATCAATTAAATAAGCCTATTATTGCGCCAGTACAGTTTTTTAGACATCGACCAGATAATTTTCCTACTATTCGATTATCTCAATTGGCAATTTTGTATCAAAGTCAACATAATTTATTTTCAAAAATAATAGCTTCAGATTCAGTAAATTCAATGTATCAAATTTTTGGGGTATCAGCTTCTCTTTATTGGTTAAATCATTATCAGTTTGATAAAGTTAGTCCTAAGAAAAAGAAATTACTGTCAAAGTCTTTCATTGATTTATTAATCATCAATACTATTTTGCCTATTAAATTTGCCTATAACCATACTATCGGAAAAGACAATAGCGAAGAATTGATGCAGATTGTGTCTGAAATAGCATCCGAAAAGAACACTATTGTAGATAAATTTAATTTTTTTGGGATACCTTCAAAAAGCGCTTACGAAAGTCAATCATTATTACAGCTAAAGAATGAATATTGTAATAAAAATAGCTGTTTGCATTGTGCCATTGGAGTGGAATTGATACGAAACAAATAAGTTTTCTATTTTGTTTAATTTTTGTAGTTTTGAAGTAGTATAGTTAATGTAAACTATGAACAAATTAAAATTTTTTTTAGAAAAACATGGTTTTCATGTTTCTTCTCGACTGGCAGATGCTTTAGGGATGCGTGCTAGTAGTGTCCGATTGTTTTTTATCTACCTATCTTTTGTAACGGTAGGATTGTGGTTTGCGGTCTATTTGGTGTTAGCTTTTTGGATTCGATTAAAAGATTTGATTAGAGCAAAACGAAGTTCTGTTTTTGATTTATAAAAAAAGAAGAGCTCCTTTAGGGAGCTCTTCTTTTTTATTATTGCTTTTCTTTAATTTTCATTATTTAATCTAGAGCGACTTTTGCTATAGCTAAAATATATGACGATACCTATTAATAACCAAGCACCAGAAAACAATTGTGCTTTAGTGCTTAAGTTAATTATAAGATAGCTATTGATTAATATGCCACATATAGCTATAATAGGTAAAGCAGGAACTTTAAATGTTCTTGTAAGGTTAGGTTGTTTAATTCTTAACATCCAAACAGCTATACATACCATAGTAAAAGCGAAAAGTGTTCCAAAACTAGTCATGTCTGCTAATTCGTTAATTGGAGTAAAAGCGGCAACAATAGATATAACAGCTCCTAATATCATTAAATTAGTTTTTGGAGTTCCTGATGTTTTGTTAACTCTCGAAAATACTTGAGGAATTAGTCCATCTTTAGACATTCCTAAAAAAATTCTTGATTGCCCCATTATCATAACCATTAATACAGAAATTAACCCTACAGTGGCAGCTACAGTAATGATAAGTCCAGCCCAGCCTTGTCCAGCAATGTCAAATGCGTAAGCCACAGGGGCCTTAATTGCATCTGGATATTTTCCTAGAGGGTTGAAGTCTTGATAGTTCATCATTCCAGTTAATACTAAAGAAACTAAAATGTATAAAATGGTACAAATTAGTAAAGAGGCAATTATGGCAAATGGTACATCTTTTTTTGGATTTATAGCTTCTCCCGCTTGTGTAGATACAGCATCAAATCCTACGTAAGCAAAAAAGATGGCAGCTGCTCCTGTCACAATACCAGATATTCCGTAGGCACTATGGGTAGATTCTTTTTCTATTATTTGTGTTGCCTCAGGAATGAAAGGAGACCAATTGTCAACATTGATAAAGAAAGCACCAGCGATGATTACAAACACTACCGCAGCAACTTTTAAAAGAACAATCATATTATTAGCTTTTGCAGCATTTTGAGTTCCTTTAATCAAAATGGATATAACAAATAGTACAATTAAAAAAGCAGGTAGGTTCATAGAAAAACCTTCACCAGTATAACTTGCAGGGTCAGTAGTTAACCATTCAGGCAGCTGAATATGAAAAATTTTGAGTAGTTTATTAAAATAACCAGACCATGAAACAGCTACTGTCATTGATCCCATTGCGTATTCTAAGATTAATCCCCACCCAATTATCCATGCAAATATTTCTCCAATTGTCCCATAAGCATAGGCATATGCCGAGCCTTCAACAGGTAGTATTGAAGCAAATTCTGAATAACAAAGTGCTGCGAAAACGCATGCAATACCTGCAATAATAAATGAAATCGCGAGTGCTGGTCCAGCGTGGTAGTAAGCTCCTGTTCCTGTCAGAACAAAAATGCCCCCCCCGATAATAGCTCCTACGCCAATCGCGGTTAGACTCCATTTTCCTAGAACTCTTTTTAAGTCGCTTTTCTTCATGTCAGCTTCAAAAGCTGAAATAGGTTTAATTCTCCAAATTGACATGGTTGTTTTTTGTTTTAGTTATTAATTCCCAAATGTATAGTTTTTTGTAAAAAATAAAAACAATAAATGCTTTTAAAGTTATAAAAAATGAATTATGACTAGATGCTGAGGTATTTTTTAATTTTTTCATATATTTAGGTCCCCAAATTTTAATTGTCCCAAATTATGAATCGTAAACGATTGTTTTATTATTTTAAATTTTCTAAACATCAGCGAATAGGTCTTTTGGTTCTTTTCAGTTGTATTGTGTTATTACAAACGAGTTACTTTTTCTTAGATTTTAGTCAGCCTGCAAAAGAAAGTACTGAAAAGGAAAGATGGATGGCGTTGCAATTAGAAATAGATTCACTCAAAAGTGTAAATAGAAAAGATATTCCTAGAATGTTTCCGTTCAATCCAAACTTTATTTCTGATTATAAAGGGTATAAATTAGGGATGTCTGTTGAAGAAATAGACCGCTTGTTATCTTACAGAAAGCAGAATAAATATGTCAATTCTGCCGAAGAATTTCAAAAGGTAACCCAAATATCAGATTCCTTACTACAAGTAATTGCTCCGTATTTTAAATTTCCGTATTGGGTCAATCAAAAGACTAAAAAGAAAATAATTAGTACTGCTAATTCTTCTGTTTTTTTTAAAAAGAAAGAAATAGTAGTAATGGATATTAACAAAGCGTCGTTGGAAGATTTAATTCGGGTGTATGGTATAGGCGAGATTATTGCTCAACGAATATTAATTTATAGAGAAGCTTTAGGAGGTTTTGTTGCGATGGAGCAATTGAATGAAGTTTGGGGACTTTCGCCTGAAGTATTGATTAATTTGAATAAACATTATAAAGTAATTTCAACTTCCATAATCAAAAAAGTTCCTATCAATACTGCTTCAATAAAGGAACTAGCTCAATTTCCATATTTTAAATATCCGTTAGCTAAACAAATAGTAATTTATAGGAGTATGAATGGAACAATCGAAAATAGTGATGACTTAATAAGAATTAAAAATTTTCCTGTTGAAAAAGCAAAAATAATTAGTTTATATTTGGATTTTTAATTAGAACTATACTAAGATGAATTTCGATTATAACGAAACACAATTACTCATAGCACAATCTATTCGAGACTTTGCAGAACAAAACATCAGGCCTCATATTATGGAGTGGGATGAAGCTCAAGTATTCCCAATTTCTTTGTTTGAGAAGTTGGGAGAAATGGGTTTTATGGGAATTTTAGTTCCTCAAGAATTTGGAGGTTCAGGTTTAGGGTATCATGAGTATATTACTATAATAGAGGAATTGTCTAAGGTAGATCCTTCTATTGGTTTGTCTGTGGCTGCTCATAATTCATTGTGCACAAATCATATATTGGCATTTGGAAACGAGGATCAAAAGAAAAAATGGCTTCCTAAATTAGCTTCGGGAGAACATATTGGTGCTTGGGGGTTGACAGAACACAATACGGGTTCTGATGCGGGAGGAATGAATACTACCGCAGTACGTGATGGAGATGATTGGATTATCAATGGTGCTAAAAATTTTATTACTCATGCTATTTCTGGTCAAGTTGCAGTTGTGGTGGTGCGTACTGGCGAAAAAGGAGATTCAAAAGGGATGACTGCATTTGTTATTGAAAAAGGAACGCCTGGGTTTACTTCTGGTAAAAAAGAGAATAAGTTAGGAATGCGTGCCAGTGAAACGGCAGAGCTGATTTTTGACAATTGTAGAATTCCAGATGCAAATCGTTTGGGAGAAGTGGGTCAAGGATTTATTCAGGCTATGAAAGTATTAGATGGAGGTAGGATTTCTATTGGCGCACTAGCGTTAGGGATTGCTAAAGGAGCTTATGAAGCTTCGTTGAAATATTCGAAAGAAAGATATCAGTTTGGGAAAGCAATTTCTGAATTTCAAGGGATTTCATTTAAGTTGTCTGATATGGCTACAGAGATTGAAGCAGCAGAACTATTGCTGCACAAGGCTGCTTTCCTAAAAGAAAACAATAGACCAGTTACTACACTTGGTGCTATGGGGAAAATGTACGCTTCTGAAATGTGTGTAAAAGTAGCTACTGATGCCATTCAAATTCACGGAGGTTATGGATATACTAAAGATTATCCTGTAGAAAAATTTTATAGAGATGCTAAGTTGTGTACAATAGGAGAGGGTACAACTGAGATTCAAAAGGTCGTAATTTCTAGAAACATCTTGAAATAAAAGTGTTAAAGTAAAAAGTTAATTTTTGAAAGTTGCTTTAAAATAAATTACAATTTATAATTCATAATTAAAAATAAAAATATACTTTTGCAGCCTTAACGAGAGGAGGTGTCTATATTATGTTAATTATACCAATTAAAGACGGAGAAAATATCGATAGAGCATTAAAGCGCTATAAAAGAAAATTTGAT
>JACCDQ011213568.1_pt1 | contig 12787 bp, 17 predicted proteins | sample 7446031 | NCBI WGS metagenome assembly JACCDQ01 (sample SAMN15323442, study PRJNA562643) | freshwater metagenome | isolation source: river surface water | place: USA:Blue River Watershed | collected 2017-08-17 | reverse complement strand
TGATTTCTTCCACCTTGCGGGCGGCGCCAAAGAAGCGCTTGGGGCGCTGCAGGGCATTGGCGTCCACACCCCCGGTCAGCACTTTGCCAGAGCTAGGCACCACGTTGTTGTAGGCACGGGCCAGGCGGGTGATGGAGTCCAGCAAGATGACCACGTCTTTTTTGAGCTCGACCAAGCGCTTGGCGCGCTCGATCACCATCTCGGCCACGTGCACGTGGCGGGCGGCGGGTTCGTCGAAAGTGGAAGAGATGACTTCGCCGCGCACGCTGCGCTGCATCTCGGTCACTTCTTCGGGGCGTTCATCGACCAGTAGCACCATCAGGTGCACATCGGGGTAGTTGTCGGTGATGGCGTGGGCAATGTGCTGCATCATGACCGTCTTGCCCGACTTGGGCTGCGCGACGATCAGGGCGCGTTGGCCGCGGCCGATCGGTGAAATGATGTCGATCACACGGCTGGTGATGTTTTCTTCACCCTTGATGTCGCGTTCCAGGCGCATCTGCTCCTTGGGAAACAGCGGCGTCAGGTTTTCGAACATCACCTTGTGCTTGTTGTTCTCGGGCAGGCCATCGTTGACCTTGTCGAGCTTGGTCAGGGCAAAGTAGCGCTCACCATCTTTGGGGATGCGCACTTCGCCTTCGATCATGTCGCCGGTGTGCAGGTTGAAGCGGCGCACCTGGCTGGGGCTGATGTAAATATCGTCGGTCGATGCGGTGTAGCTGGTGTCGGGGCTGCGCAGGAACCCAAAGCCATCGGGCAAGATTTCCAGCACGCCATCGGCGAAGACCTGTTCGCCAGCCTTGGCGCGCTTCTTGATGATGGCAAACATCAACTCCTGCTTGCGCATGCGACCGGTGTTCTCGATTTCGAGGGCTTCGGCTTGCTTGAGGAGTTCAGACACGTGCAGTGCCTTGAGTTCGTTCAGATGCATGGAATGGACCTGTAGGGAGGCGACCTCGTCGGGGTCGTATACACAAAAAACGGGGGAGGGGAATATCGATCGAGGCCTGTTCCGGGTGGCGGAACATCGAAGGCTTCGGGATCAGCGGTCAGGCCTGTTGGGCGACGCTGGAATTGATTATGACAGGTTTTTCAGGGGGCTGAATGTGAGAAACCGGGCCCTTGTGCCCGGTTTTCAGGGAGTGCCCATCAGGCCAGTTGCTGGTCGATGAAGGCGGTCAGCTGGGCCTTGCTCATGGCGCCCACTTTGGTGGCGGCCAACTGACCGCCCTTGAACACCATCAGCGTGGGGATGCCGCGGATGCCGAATTTGGCGGGAATGTCGCGGTTTTCATCCACGTTCATCTTGGCCACCTGCAGCTTGCCCTGGTAGGCGCCAGCGACTTCGTCCAGGATGGGGGCGATCATCTTGCAGGGGCCACACCATTCGGCCCAGAAGTCCACAATGACCGGCGTACCGGACTGGATCACGTCGGCATCGAAAGAGGCATCGCTGATGTGTTTGATGAGGTCGCTGGCCATGGCCTGTTCCTTGTGAAGAATGAAGATGCAGCTAAAGTGGCGGCTATTTTGACAGAACCCGCAAGTCCTCGCTGTCGTCGGGACGCCAGGAAAATCCCCCCCGATGTCTGAAATTGCCGCTTCTCCATTCCTACGGGAAACCTTGTCTGTCGATGTGGCGGTCATCGGGGCAGGTCCTGCCGGCCTCATGGCCGCCGAGGTGCTGTCGGCGGCTGGGCGCCAAGTTCACGTGTTTGACGCCATGCCCTCCGTGGGCCGCAAGTTCTTGCTCGCCGGACGCGGAGGTCTGAACCTGACACACAGCGAAGCCCGACCTGCGTTCGATGCCCGCTACGGTGAGCAAGCGCAATGGGTGCGCTACTGGCTCGATGGCCTGGACGGCACGCGTGTGCGGGCTTGGGCCGATGCGCTGGGGGCTGACACTTTTGTGGGCACGTCTGGGCGGGTGTTTCCGCATGAGATGAAAGCGGCCCCTTTGCTGCGCGCCTGGCTTCAGCGTCTGCGCCACCCAGCGGCAGGGCAGCCGGTGCGTTTTCACATGCGCCACCGCTGGTTGGGCTGGGATGGGGAGGGGCTGCGGGTGAGACACGAAGACCGCGAAGTCCAGGTTCGACCCCTGGCCACGCTGCTGGCCTTGGGCGGTGCGAGCTGGCCGCGTCTGGGGTCGGACGGCAGCTGGGTGTCTTTGCTGCAAGCCCGGGGTGTCGAGATCGCAGCCCTGCAGCCGGCCAACTGTGGTTTTGACGTGTGGGGCCGTGAGGGGCAAGGCTGGACACCTCACTTTGCCGAGCGCCATGCCGGAGAGCCTCTGAAGTCGGTGGTTTTGCACATTGGGAGCCCCGGGTCGGCCAGCCACTGGAGCCGCAAGGGTGAGTTTGTGGTCACGGCCACGGGGCTGGAGGGCAGTCTGATCTATGCAGGCTCTGCGCGTTTACGGGATGCACTGAAGGCAGGAGAGGCTTGGTTCAGGATCGACCTGCTGCCTGACCACACCCTGGCCCAAGTTCAAAACGAGTTGGCCCGCCCGCGCGGCAGCCGCAGCCTTTCCAGCCACCTCAAGAGCCGTCTGGGTTTGCAGGGCGTCAAGGTGGGTTTGTTGCATGAGCTGGTACCTCGCGAGGACTGGACAAATCCACAGTTTCTGGCGCAGGCCATCAAGGCCCTGCCGGTCCGGCTCAAGGCGGCTCGGCCAGTGGAAGAGGCCATCAGCACGGCTGGTGGCATACGGCGCGAGGCCTTGACGCCTGACCTCATGTTGCGGGCCTGCCCTGGGGTCTACTGCGCAGGCGAGATGCTCGATTGGGAGGCCCCTACTGGGGGCTACCTTCTCACGGCTTGTCTGGCCAGCGGTTGGCGAGCGGCACAAGGCATTTTGGCGGCTGGCTGACAAATTTATACAAACCCTTGTCTACCGGAACGGTTTTGCCCGCGTTAAAGACTCGTGTACAACATTCTTCCCCAGTGGACGAGGACAACATGCACCCAGTCAATTCCGCCGAATACCAGGCTGCCGTCGAGGAGGCTGCCAACGCCTTCATGAAAGTCATGGCGCTGCGTGGGTTCGCGGTCAGGGATTACCCTCAGAATTTCGTGGCCCACATGGCCCAGCAAACCCGTTTGCACTTTGAAAACAGCCGTGCAGGCGCGCATCCGGAGGCCGATGGCCTGGTGTCCGAGTTCATCCGCTCGGGTCAGAGTGTGCCGCGCAAAGCAGCAGCCAAGGCCAAGACCATCCCCTTCCCGGTTCTGCGCCGCCGCGCCGCCTGACCTCGGTCACCCGCGTGTTCGCCCTGCTTCGGCAGGGCGTTGTCGTTTGTGGAGGGGATAAAGAGAGAGGGGGGGTGACGAGCCTTGACCCCGGCACTGGCTCCGCGGTTAGGGCTGCTCAGCACTCGTTCCCTCTGGGAACTGCGAGGTTCCCCAAGATTTCACTGACCAGATACGCTGCTTTGTATCACCGGAAAGTGACACAGATTTTATCCTCTAGATGTCTGCACGGCAACCAGTCTCCACGATAGCAATCTACCCTCTGCAGTTGCCCTATTGAGACTCGACACAGGGGGGAGGGGTAGACCTCAGTAATTTCCTTTGCAGCTACCCCCCAGCCACACAAAAAAGAATTTCTGACTCCATTGCTGCGCAAGTAATGGGATGTCTACCGATTCCGGGTCGGTTCAATTACCATTGGGTGAATTCAGCAAATCAATAATAAAGTGGGATAGTAATGAGCATTACAAGAAAGTTGTTGATAGCGTTCTTGTTCCCAGTGCTGTTGGCAGCTTGCGGTGCACCGCCACACCACCAAATACTTGGTACAACCTACGGGTGGGAGGCTTCAAAGGTGACTGTTCTGTCTGACATCGAAGTCAACTCTTTGCGCGTTCGTCATGTGAGAATGAAAAACGAGAGTTGTAAGAGTGGGTTTAAAGAACACTTGGAATTGTCTGGTCCTATTGGGCCGGACTCATCCGAAGTAGTTGCCCGGATTTTTGAAAAAGTTACCCGGTGTCAAAATTTGACTGGTAACGGCTGGAAAGTTCCAGTCGTCTTCTTGAATTCCAATGGAGGACTTCTAAAAGATGGCTATCGGCTTGGTCAAACTTTTAGAAAGTACTCAGCTCAAACCCACATAACAAACAAACAGATTTGTGCATCCTCTTGCGCCATTGCTTTCCTGGGTGGTAGATATAGGGTTATGGAAGGTGATGGGAAGCTGGTATTTCACGCGCCTTATGTGCGAAATGGAGCGTCTATCAGCTGCCCTTCAAAAGAGGAGGCTAAAGAATTAAATGACTATTACGCAAGTTTCCTTGAATCGAAAAATAGCCAATTCCTGTTTGACAGAACAATGGCTTTCTGCTCAAGAAGCGAGGGATGGGAAATCAATGCTGATGCAGCAAAATTATTTGGCATAACCACGAATTAGCTTGGCGGCGACATCCATGGGGAAGCCCATTGCGTTCTCATGAGATCCGTGCAGAATGTTCCTATTGTTAGAAAGGTCCTGCATGAAGACTCCTCAATTACTCCTCTCTATCCTGATCACCTCCGTAGCCTTCGCCTCTGGTGCGTTGGCGCAGGCGCCTGCAGCCACTTGCAACGCTGCCGCTCAAGAAAAGAAGCTAGCAGGAGCGGCCAAGACCTCATTCCTGAAGAAGTGTGAGAGGGAAGCCATTGAGAAGTGCGAAGCTGCTGCTACAGAGCGAAAGCTTGCAGGGGCAGCCAAGAACAGCAACGTCAAGAAGTGCGTCAGAGAAGCTGTTTGATATTTACCAATGAACTTATATAGGTGTAATTTGAAGCCAATCGTACATATCGGTAGGGCCTTATTTTGCGGGGTTCTTTTGATGTCTATATACAGCAGAGCGTTTTCTCAAGATGATGTAAAGCTTACGTGTAATATGAATGTTATTAAAACATATAGAAATGGTGATAAGGAGGTGTTTAATGTTAGACCAATTTATGAGATCTATGATACAGGTCGATATTTGTCGATAATTCCAGACACTGATCGGCTCGCCTCTGTTAGCACTAGGACAGGAGATGGAAGAGTAATAGATAACTTCAGCGATAAAAACAAATGGGCGCTGTACAATAAAACGGAAAATAATGGCAGAATTATGGAGGTAAAAATTATGATTGATCGCAATACGGGGAGAATAGTTTATTCAAGTAACTGGAATAAAGATACTATTATTACTGAGGGCGAAGGGTCATGTGAAAAAGTTGATGTCTCACAAAAGAAATTTTAAGTGATTTAACATTGACTGTTGCAAAGCGATAGCAGTTAAAAATCTTTGTTCGGAGACCATAATGAAAAATTCACTCCTTTTTGTTAGCCTTGTTGCCGCCTTATCAGTCTCCTTGCCAGTGCAAGCAAAGAAAAGTTCAGGACTGAGCGGCTCTAGCGGTGGATCCCACTCTGTTCGAGGTCATGTCCGGAAGGATGGCACCTATGTCCAGCCGCATCATGCGACCAACCAGAACAGTACCCAAAGAGACAACTGGTCGAGCAAACCTAATGTGAATCCCTACACGGGGAAGCTGGGTGAGAAAGAGCCAAAATACTGAATTAAGAATTACTATGAAAAAGATATTTTTATTTGTTGCATTGCAACTATTAATGACGAGTTCTTTTGCGGTGACGGTTATGGGGGCGAGATCATGCGGAACTTGGATTGAGTCGAGAAAATCTGGAGGCATCTCAGAAATTGCACCGCAGGCTTGGATTGTCGGTTACTTGAGTGGAATATCAGTAGAATCAGGAAAAGACATCTTGGCTTCTACTGATGCGAATTCTCTATATCTATGGATGGACAAATACTGCAGAGATAATCCATTAGAGCGCCTTGATAATGGTGGTTATAATTTATTTATTGAGTTGGCGCGCAAGATTCGCAATAAATGAATGTTTTTACTAATTTTGGATTTATAGCCTCCAGAGAGGCTATTCCAAAGAAATTGCAAAGTGTCCCTAAACTCTTTTTTTTGGCTTGCTTTATTTGCCGTTGAATTAGTCTTAGCAGAAGATATCACTGGTGCAGTATTTTCGGTCCACGATGGCGACACCATAACGCTCCTTACGAGCACCGAGACCAGAAAGATCAGACTAGCCGGCATTGATGCCCCAGAGCTCAAACAGCCCTACGGCCCTGAGTCCAGAGACGCCTTGAAGCAGGATCTCCTGAACCAGACGGTGACTGTTGATACAGGCAAGCAAGATAAGTACGGCAGAACCGTTGGCAAGGTGCTGCTGAATGGCGAAGATGTGAACCTAAAGCAAGTCAGCAGGGGGCTTGCATGGGTATACGTGAAGTACTTACCTGAACTAGCACCTGAGGATCGCCTGAGCTACACGAGCGCTCAGGAGTCCGCTCAGCAGGCTCAGCTAGGCTTGTGGGGACAAGACTCTCCTGAGGAGCCCTGGAACTTCAGGAAGAAGCCTCTAGAAAGGGCAATGAAATGACAACCTACAGTAGCAATGTCTGCCTCTCAGAAACTGAGCTGTGGGCGCTTGAGGCTGCGATGAAGTTCTATGTCACACCGGAAGCAAAGAAGCTGAGGGAGGGCAGTCCGGAGCTTCAATCTTGGTATCTACACGCCGAGATGAAGTTGAAAGAGATGCTCGATTCCGAAGTCCTGCGCGAGGGACTGTTCATGAGTTCAACTAGCTCAAGCTGCTGGCCAAAGCATGAGTGACAGACAAGTGAAACAACTGTTGGCATTTCTGACGCTCAGCTGTGCGTCTTCACTGGTCTTGGCTCATGGTGGAGGACTAGATGCCTCTGGATGTCATCACAATCGCAAGACAGGTGACTACCACTGCCATCGTGCTACAGCCGCAGTACCTAAAAAAGATCAACCAAGCAACCTGCAGAGACCCTCACCAGATCCCACTTGCCATGTCGGCCCTCGAGGTGGGACGTACACCATTACCCCAAGTGGGAAGAAGAACTACAAGGGTTGTTGAAGGATGAAACCTAGATGAACAAAAAACCAATTGGATACATCTACAGAATATTCAAACCCACTCTGCTCACAGTTGGAAGAGATGGTCAACCTCATCAACTCTCCTACATAGGCCGTACAACCACATCAATAGAAAAGCGATTTCGAGAACATAAAAGGGCGGCGATCAACTGGCGAGCATCTAGTCAAGCAAATGGAGATGGAAAGTTGCACGCCAATATGTCTGCAAATGACCCTGAGACATTCCAGATTGAGGAAATTTATAAAGCGTACTCAGAGCAGGAGCTTTCGCAGCTGGAAGAAGAAGCGATACATCGTTTTGATTCAATTACTTTCGGCTGGAATAAGATAAAAGCATCTGCGACCTCCCAAGACTCGGATCTCAAGGTCTGTGTTGATTTGAATGGTCAAATACAAGAATTCTCTTCTATTGCTGAATTATGTAGAAGTTTGGGTATATCAAATTCAACACTTACTTATCAAGTTCGGAGAAATGGAAAATCGCTCGCTCAGGCAGTTGAGCATTGCTTAACGATGCATCCTCAGGCCAAGTCGATTGTCGTTTTCCGAAAGCGATACAAGAGCATTAACGATGCAATTAGGGATAAACGTTTGAACAGGCATAACTTAAGTAAAGCAGTTTTAAGCAAGCGGATTGCAAGTGGCATGGCATATGAGGAAGCCTTTTCTAAGGAGCCGTTGAGGAGCGCTACCAGAGCTTTTAAAGTGTTGGCACCTGATGGTGTTGTACATGAATTTAGTACTATTGCTGATGGTTATCGCTCGCTCTCTATGCATTTCAAATTGCCAAGTTATACAAGTGTTCAACAGTGCATAAGGAAGGGACAGACAGTAGAACAAGCTTTCGGATTTTCTAAGAAGCCATGGGAGCAAGCTTATGCCGAGTCTGAGCGGCTTATTCAAACATCTGGGTATAGACTAGTTGGAGAGAAAAAGCATTCATCAATACCGCTAATTGCTCATAAGACCAAAGAAATATTTGCCTCAGCACGTGAGTTAGCCAAGTCATACAACTTCTCTTACTATGGGGTAGTTGATGACATAAAAGAAGGCTTATCTGCTGACCAGATCATCGAGAAAAGAAGTTACTAGATAAATCCCTGTGTACTCTCGTGGCGACGAAGGCTAGCGGTATCGTGTTGCAGAACTGGATTGACCAATGACAGTCTATTACCTTCCCGGCCACGGAGGCAGTCTGCATACTGGACTTGGAGTAGGGCTTCTAAGCCGAGGCTATGAAGTTACTGGTAGAGAGACTCTGGGAGACTTCCTTGACCTTCCCTTCGGTGATCAGGTTGATACGGTGGCGGAAGACTTGATCTCAAACTTCTGGAGAGAAGACGCACAAGTCATCTGTGTGTCGTTCGGGGCTTACTTGTTTCTTCATGCCCAAGCACAGTTGCCCTCATTCCCGGGGAAGGTGCTGCTCCTCTCGCCCATCCTAGGTGAGTTCAAAGATGACAGCACAAGTCGAGGCTTCATCCCTCCTCGGGCAGGGAAACTAATGAAGCTTGCTCGAGAAGGTAAGTATCCTCCACTCATATCCGCTGAAATTCACGTCGGTTCTGAAGATTGGCAAAGCCAGCCTGATGTGGTGTCCGAATTCGGACGATTAATAGGGATACCTGTCTTTGTGCTTGAGGGGCTTGGGCATGACCTCGGGAAGGACTATGTGGCTCCACTGATTGATAGGCTTTGAATCAGATCATTTGCCCTTGTTCAACTCATAGCATGAGAATGAGTTTGGAATTTTTGCAGGGTCAAAAGCAATAAATTTGAGCTTGTCCTGTCGCCAAAGAGCGGGATAACCGATCCAGCCATCATCGGGCTTATCGCAAAATTGTCGAGCGCCTTCCTTGTCCCCTAGCGAGTTCTTAAGAGTGACTCTCCAAGACCAGTCGTTTGATTTATTCTCAAGACTGCGCAGATTGATGCAAGTGTCAGTGATGCTTATTGCGAAGGCTTTACCTCTGAATGTAATTTGTGTGGCGGCATCATCTGGCGTGCACATGTACTCCAGAGGCTTTGATGCTGAAGCCATTAAAGGCAAGAATCCGAGGATTAGTAGATAGGTCAGTGATTTCATAGATCAATTCTCCTTAAAGTAACTTGCGTCCGTTAGGCGTACCAGCGATAAAGCGGAAGTTTTAATTGACCCATCTACTAGCACTTCCGAGCCGTTTTGAATTGGTAATTCAGCTCACCTGATCTTTAGAGAGTTCAGGAAAGAAGTCAACCTCCAGTTCATCTGCCCAGCATTCTTTCAGTACTTGCTCAGCTGTTGTCTCGGTCATCAGTCCTCTGTTGACCATCAATGCGTCATGAATCGGAAGTGCTGTGATACCAAGATCGATCAGCCTAAGCTGTGCGTTGATCATGAACTGCCCCTCTAGGCTTTGCAGCATCACTCCCAGCCCTTTGTTGAACGGCACGAATGGATAAATCTTTTGAGTCTCAGCCATGATGGCTAGAAAGGTCTCCTTCTCGATCACTATTTCATTGTTCTTGTTGGCGGCCCCATAAATGACACGACCAGCATGATCACTGCCCAGACTGCGGTTGATCGCTGACTTCACGACATCACGGTCAAACCCGGTAGTTTTGACGATCTCTGCATAGGGGTCTGGTGGCAATTTTTCTTTGACCAATGCAGCGGCCATCCGAAGGTGATTGGCCTTCAGATCGATCTCGACAACAGGCTTGCCATTGATGCATGTGTTTAGACGTACCTTGGCTCGCTTGTCGGGTAGACGTTGAAGGTCCATGTAGACACGGCCTCCCTTCAGGGGCATATCCGGTTCATCTAGGTAGATGAGATGCTGAGGCCCGTGGAGGGCAAAAGACTGTTCCCGTAGGTGATTGTTGATGCGCTGCATGCTGTCCAAGTCATACGGCGAGGCCTTATCGCCCAAGTAGATTTTGATCTTTTTCTCAGTCTCATCATCTCGATCACTGGCATAGACGTACTCACCAGTGAATGGTTTGCTTACCAGGTAAAGCCAGCGGAACATGCGCTTCTCTGCATTTTCTGTCGGACAGTACATGGTCGAGATATGTTGATAGCTGTTTCCGCTGACTGGCTCTGATAGCCATCCCATTTCAATTAGCCTCTTGAGAGCATCCATCGTTGCTTGATGAGACAAGTACAAGTTTTCACGCAGGTGCTCACCTGTGCCGTAGCTGGTCTTTTTGCTTGGAACAGCTAGCCATCGTTTGGAATACATGCAATGGATCATGTTTGCAAGGATCATCCTGACGCTAGAGCGAACCTTGCGCTTGTCCTCTTCTCTTCTTCTTGGGATGCCTTCACAAATCAAGTCAACTACATCCTTGATCTCATCCCTTGGCCCTTCAATGTCTTGAAGAGTCAAATATGAGATGTACTTAGAGTTTTCCTTGGTGGGTATGGGGTACGGGATTGTTTGTGCTGCATCGATGGCAGCTGAGATATGGTCTGTATTCATCGAAGTGGTTCCCTATATAGCCTAGTAGTAATGGTTCTTTGTCTTTGTTGCTTCTATGTCTATCGTTGATGTCTCATTATTTTTTATGTATCTTTCACTAAGATTCATTAAATAACTTCTTCCTGATGTCATCATGTCTTTAATGGGGATGTTGACTGTTTAAGTTATCTACTGAAACACATAGTGGATTAATTTACATAATTAGTATTATTAAATCAATCATAAGGGACCCTCATAGCCTTCCACACTGACCGTTAAATCACGATATGGGCTACAAGGGTCTTTATTCGTCATCAGCCTTTAAGTTCCGTTAAACCACCAGAATTTAGATGCTTGTTTACTGCTGACCTCAAGGTTTCGTGATTCAGGGCATATGTATCAGCTATTAGCCGCCAAGGAACTCCTTCCTCTCTGAACTTGATGGCCTGCATGACAGCCTCCGGACTGACTTTTGATCTCTTTCTGTGCACATGACCCTTCTGGAAGGGAGGTGCTGGTCTTAGGTTCCGAATGCTGTTGGGATTCATTCGGCGGGGTTTGACGCAATGCTTTTGGTTCTGAAGTTCTTCAAGCTTCTCATGCAGGGCCTCTGATTCAAGTCTTGTCGGTAGGTCCGCAGGCTTGATTAGCCCTGAGGACTCATAGCGGTCGAACTTGGCAGACATCGGATTTTTGTAGTTAGAAATTACCCCGATGCATTGATATTTCTCCGTCAAGTACAGGGCTTCTGAAAGCCTCTTCCTATTGATTGGGTTTTCCAGTTTGATGGCGATCAGGACTTTCAGCCAATTGGGATGGATTAATGATAGATACATAAGTATTAACTCCTAAAGTAATTAGGCAGCACGAAAGCACCAGTGGCCTCAAAAGGCGACAGGCGTGAACTGCTTTGGTAAGTGGGATTTGCCCAGAAGTGGGCAGGACGTAGCTCTACTAAATTAAACTACATATATATTTTAGCCCATATCACGGGAAAAGTCAATACTATTTGGCGAATAAATTAAAATTTAATTACATTTATGGATTGTCTTAGCTCGGACTCAATATGGGTATATCTAGACTTGCCAACGCTACCAGCGACTGAATGCCCCATGATTCGGTCAATGACTGATTCAGGAACATGTGCCATCACAAGTTTGGTCCGGAAAGTGTGCCTAAAGCTGTGAAAGTCCAAGTCCATACAGTCCTGTGCCTTCAGGTACCGTCCAAACCAGTTACTGAAATACCCACCTGCTTTTTCCGTCCGCGTAGGAAGTGCGGGCCACATGCTGCTGGCCTGAGCGTTTACCAGTTGTTGCGCGTAGCTGACCAGCCCCCCAGCGACCAAGACCTGATGAACAGGAATGCTTCGCTTGGCCGCAACAGTTTTGAGTTTCTGGTCTGGGGCGTTGTCGGTGATGTTGAGCCAGTAGCCGTCCGGCTTTTCAACCAAATCAGAGGGCTTGAGTTGGGCCAGTTCGCTCAGCCGCGCTCCTGTGTAGATCGCGAGAAACGGCAGCCAGTAGGCAGCATCTGATCCGGCCTGCTTGGGAAGGCGTTCCTTGGGGATAGATCGCAGTGCGTCGAGCAGGTTGGTGACCTCTGCATCTGTCCAAATTCTTCGGGTTGTCGCCCTCGAGTATTGAATGTCGATACCACGCCAAGGATTCCTGACCAGCAATTCAAGGTCGTCATATGCGAAGTTCAGCAGGCTTTTGACCCATGTGAGCTTGCCATGGGCAGTCTTACGGCTTTTGCATTGTTCGATGAGATAGGCGCTGTACTGTTGGCCGACCTTGCGGGTCAAATTGCTTAGGTTGATGTCTACAAGCTGAAGCATGGACAGCAGCTCCTCAACAGCCAGCTCGCATGCGCGGTAGGTGTCCTTGCTCGGTCTTTTGGTCTCCTGCCACTGGGCCAGTAATTCCTTGATCGTGCAGCCCTCTGCAGCTTGGGCGATTGAGTTGTCTGCTCGTAGCGGGTGACTTGGGAACGTAGGGCTTAGCCACTGTGCGCGGAGTACCAGTGCTTGCAGCTTTGCTTCGCGTGCGCTCTCAGTGCCGAGGGATTTGACGATTCGGCTGCGACCCTCGAACAAATGCCGCTGTCGCGAAGGGATGATGAAACGTAGGTAGTAGGTACCGTTTCGCTGGAAGAGACCCGTATGTTTTGCCATGGTTTGCGCTGAAAAGTGACACACTGGGTGACACAAATCGCGTGGCAGGGTCTGCGAAACTTGCCTAAGTCCTTGATTTACAAGGACTCAGAAGAGAAAAGGTGACGAGCCTTGACCCCGGCACTGGCTCCGCGGTTAGGGCTGCTCGGTTCCCCGCCTGACCCGGTTGGCCGCTTCCCCATGCGGGAAGGCCCGT
>JACCDQ010005991.1_pt1 | contig 12788 bp, 11 predicted proteins | sample 7446031 | NCBI WGS metagenome assembly JACCDQ01 (sample SAMN15323442, study PRJNA562643) | freshwater metagenome | isolation source: river surface water | place: USA:Blue River Watershed | collected 2017-08-17 | reverse complement strand
GCTATTTGGGGCTTCCGCCTATTGCGTCTGTGCCAACTGCATTGGTAGATGAACTACCAACTGCCGTAGAGGAGGAAAAAACAGAATTGAAAGATGAACTAAAAGAAGCCAATGCTTTGAAGTCGAAAATTAAGAAAATCGCCAACAAAGATGTAGGCTTGCCTACCGTTTCGTCTGTAATGGAAGAATTAAAAAAGGACAGTCCCGGCAATATTTCCAATGGCGGAGGCTCTTTCTTTGATAATTTTTAATAAAAATTTCTATACAGAAAAACAGGTAGCAAATAACTACCTGTTTTTTTATGTTCGTTTATCAATAACACTATTATACAAATTAAACACATGGGAACGATTGCATTGGAAGGATTAGAATTTTTTGCCTATCATGGTTTTTATGAAGAAGAACAAAAAATTGGAAACAAATACCAGGTAGATATATACATCACGACCGATTTTACCCAAGCTGCCGAGCAAGATTTGCTCGATGCTACCGTTAATTATGAAGACTTGTACCGCATAACGGCAACCGTGATGCAACAAAAAATAAAGCTTTTAGAACATATTGCCCAACAAATTATTCACCAAATACGGGTTCAATTCTCACAGGTGTATTCGGTAGAAGTAGCTGTAAGTAAGCTTAATCCGCCTATTGGGGGGCTTTGTAGTAGAGCAAAAGTTACCCTAAAAGGATAAAAAGCTTACCTTTGATTTGTATATTTGTTTATAAAAACTCTAATTTAAACTTCAATGGCCCATCAAGTTACAATCAAAGACATTGCTCGTCACTTGAAAGTTTCTGTTGCAACTGTTTCAAGGGCTTTGCGTGATATGCCCGACATCAAGCTGGAAACACGCCAAGCAGTATTGGACTTAGCAAAAGAATGGGACTATCAGCCTAATGTGCTGGCAACTAGCTTGGTAAAAAGTAGAACTAAAACATTAGGTGTCATTGTGCCAGATTTAGGCTATCATTTTTTTTCTTCTGTAGTAAAAGGCATCGAAGCCGAAGCTATTGCAAGAGGCTATAGTGTGTTGCTTTCGCAAACGGGGGAGTCTTATGAGCGAGAATTGATAAGCCTACAGTCGTTGTCAAGAGGGCAAGTAGAAGGGTTTATTATTTCGCTCTCGCAGGAAACGTCTAATTACGAGCATCTCAAACGCCTGCAACGCAGAGGGATTCCTATGGTTTTCTTTGATAGAGATACCGCCGATTTAGATGTATCGAAAGTGATGGTCGATAATGTGGGGGCGGCTTATGAGGCAACAATGCACCTTGTTAAGAATCAATGCAAACGGATTGCCTTGCTGGCTGGACCCAAAAATGTATCGGTGAGCAACCTGCGGCTCGAAGGATACCGCAAGGCTTTACTAGATGCTGGTCTTACTATCGACGACTCCTTGATTATTCATGGAGAATACAGCTTAGAAAAAGCCATCGAGTCAACCAATCATTTAATTCGTTTGCCTTTACCGCCCGATGGCTTGGTGGTGGTAAGCGACAGGCTGGCGGTAGGATGTATCAAGGCTTTCAAACAACATAATATTCGTGTGCCAGAAGACATCGCTTTGGTGAGTTTCAACGACGAACCTATTTGTACCTTGGTCACACCAGCCATTAGCAGTGTGGCACAACCAACCTTAGACATCGGGCGTACAGCCATATCTTTGCTCATTGACCAAATTGAAAATCCTAAAGAAAATACATCCCAAGTAAAGGTTTTGAAAACAGAATTGATGATTCGTGAATCTTCACGCAGAAATCTAGTTGGCGACAAAACTGATTAAAAATCTGATTTTGAGCTAATTATTAGTTAATTTTCTGGATAAAAAAGATAGGATTATTATTAAAATACTACAAAAAATAGCCTAAATGTAAAGATTTAGGCTATTTTTTATGTGCTAAACTCGCTGAGAATCGCTTATTTGTGTGCTTTCTGTAGGAGTGATGGTGATGTTCGATTCTCAGGCGTTAGGCATTTTGCCTAATTTTCATCTTCGTAAGAGATGCCGATGGTTTCTAAATCTTCGATAGCCAATTCGGCTGGTTCAATCACAATGGATAAGGTTTTTACATCGTCGGTGCGTTTCCATTCTTCTGCGGCATCGTCTAAGATAGTCAGAATAATCTCTCGAAGTTCGTCGTTTTCTTCTGCCAAAAAATCATCATAATTTCTAAATACTAGAATGATTTCTTTTTCGTCGAGCCAATCCAAATCATTGATGATTTCATCGAACGAATCGAGGTTGCCGTTGAACGTTTCTGGATAAGCTAATTGCGTAGCCAATACTTCATAAAACTCCTCTTCGGTAGTGGTATCGTAGCCATCAATCACTACTACTTTACGGAGTTGGTCGGAGCTTTGGTTGTAAGCCTGTTTGGTAAGTAAGAAATTTGCCATGATTATTTTTTGGGTTGTCGAGGCACAAGCGTAAAGGATTGATAATGGTCGTTGGTATAGTACGCATTACCATCTGAGCCTGTCACCAATCGTTCTTTGCCTCTGTTTTGTCCTTCAATTTTAGGGTTTACGTCCCATTCTTGGTACTCAATTGCTTTGCCATTAGCATCGTACTTAGGCAGTATTTTTTCATAATTGCCAAAACGCCTGCCACCTACATAGCCTTCCTTGGGCTTTCCGTTTTGCTGAATATATTTCAGAATCTCAAATACTTTGCTCGGAATATTTCCGTTTGTTTTAAGCTGAGGGCTTGTTTGTTGTTTTTCGGTTTGATACTTTGGATAGTTTTTCTCTTTTTGGGCAAAGCCAAATGCTGTGCCAGTAAGGAGCAGGAGCAAGGTTAAGCAACTGGTAAGAATGCGGTTCCACATAGCAATGCTGGGTTTTGAAAGATGAGTAAAATACATTTTTTGCCTACAAAGCTACAAAAATCAAGATTGAAACAAACGTTTTTGTAGAAACTACTTTCCTACAAAAGTACTTTTGATACAAAGTAAAAAGAGATTTGCAAACCCCCGAAAAATTCACGAAATTTGTATAAATAGCCTAATTTTTGGTATTAAGTTCATGGGAAAAGAAAGCTTTTTTGAATTTTACCGTGATTAGCAGAACGCCCCTGCCCGATGCTTACGGAAGTGTAAGGAGGTAGGCTTACGGCAAGCGTTCACAATTTGTAATCTAATCTTATGTCAGAACAACTAAGTAACATTATCCCCATTAACATTGAAGATGAGATGAGGGGAGCTTACATTGATTACTCAATGTCGGTTATTGTGTCACGTGCATTGCCCGATGTGCGTGATGGTTTGAAGCCAGTGCATCGTCGTGTGTTATATGGAATGGACGAATTGGGCGTAAACTACAACAAACCTTACAAAAAATCTGCACGTATAGTAGGAGAGGTGTTGGGTAAATATCACCCACACGGCGATTCTTCTGTGTATGATACGATGGTTCGGATGGCCCAAGAATGGTCGCTGCGGTATCCACTGGTGGATGGACAAGGAAACTTTGGGTCGATTGATGGCGATTCGCCAGCCGCCATGCGTTATACGGAGGCTAGATTGAAAAGAATTGCTGAAGAATTATTAGGCGACATTAACAAAGAAACCGTTGATTTTCAGCCTAACTTCGATGACTCTCTGGATGAACCAACCGTTTTGCCTTCAAAAATCCCTAACTTATTACTCAACGGAACGTCTGGTATCGCCGTAGGGATGGCTACCAATATGGCACCCCACAATTTACGTGAGGTTGTGGATGGTATCGTTGCCTATATCGGCAACCGAGATATTACCGTGGCCGAGTTGATGCAATACATCAAAGCTCCCGACTTTCCTACAGGAGGTACTATCTACGGGGTACAAGGTATCAAAAATGCTTTTGAAACAGGTCGTGGACGTATTGTGGTGCGTGGTAATGCTACCTTTGAAACGTCTAAAACAGGCAAAGAGCAAATCATTGTTTCTGAAATTCCTTATATGGTCAATAAAGCTTCGCTTATCAAGCAATGTGCCGACTTGGTGAACGAAAAAAGAATTGAGGGGATTTCTGAAATTCGTGACGAGTCTGACCGCCAAGGAATGCGTATCGTATTCGACTTGAAGCGTGATGCCGTTCCGAATGTAGTATTGAATAATTTGTATAAATATTCTGCTTTACAATCGTCGTTCAGTGTCAACAACGTGGCTTTGGTGAAAGGTCGCCCGATGACACTCAACCTCAAAGATTTGATTCACCACTTTGTCGAGCACCGCAACGAAGTTGTGATTCGTCGAACGCAATACGATTTGCGTGAAGCACAAAAAAGAGCCCATATTTTAGAAGGCTTTATCATTGCACTCGACAACCTTGATGCCGTAATCAAGCTTATCCGTGAATCTCGTGACCCCAATGCGGCTCAAACAGGTTTGATGCAGTCGTTTGGCTTGTCAGATGTTCAATCCAAAGCCATCCTCGAAATGCGTTTGCAACGCCTCACAGGAATGGAAAGAGATAAAATCTTGGCTGAATACGCTGAAATCCAAAAGCAAATCCAAGATTTACAAGATATTTTGGCTCGCCCCGAGCGACAACTCGAAGTAATCAAAGCCGAATTGTTTGAAATTAAAGAACGCTACGGCGATGCTCGTCGCACGCAAATTAACCTGACAGACGATGAGTTTTCGGTAGAAGATATGATTGCCGACGAAGAAATGCTGATTACCATTTCGGCACAAGGCTATATCAAACGTACTTTACTTTCTGAATACAAAGCCCAAAGTAGAGGCGGTGTTGGCTCAAGAGCCGTAGCAACCAAAGATGCCGACTATACCGAGCATTTGTTTACGGCAACCATGCACAATTGGCTCTTGTTCTTTACCGAAAATGGTAAATGCTACTGGTTGCGTGTGTATGAAGTACCCGAAGGCTCAAAAACAGCCAAGGGTCGTCCTATTCAAAACTTGATTAATATTGAAAACGGAGACTCTGTTCGCTCGGTTATCAATGTAAAATCATTGACCGACGATGACTACATCAATAATAACTACATCGTGATGTGTACCGAGGATGGTACGATTAAAAAGACTTCACTCGAAGCTTATTCTCGTCCTCGTCAAAATGGTATCATCGCCGTAACCATCCGTGAAGGCGACCGCCTGCTCGATGTGTCCTTGACCAACGGCAACAACCATATTATTATCGCTACCAATTCGGGTAGGGCTGTCCACTTTGAAGAAAGCCGTGTGCGTCCGATGGGTCGCTCGGCGGCTGGAGTTAAAGGTATTTGGCTCGATGAGGAAGAGGCAACCGAAAAAGTAATTGGCATGGTTTGCGTAGCTTCGCCCGAAACACAACAATTGTTGGTAGTTTCTGAAAAAGGCTTTGGCAAACGTTCGGATGTAGAAGAATACCGTTTGACCAACCGTGGTGGCAAGGGCGTAAAAGCTTTGAACATTACCGAGAAAACAGGTAATTTGGTTGCCATCAAAGAAGTGACAGACAACAACGACTTAATGATTATTACGAAAGCAGGTATTCTGATTCGTATTGCAGTAGCTGATTTGCGTGTGATGGGTCGTAATACGCAAGGCGTAAAATTGATACGCTTGAAAAATGAATCAGATGAAATTTCGTCGGTGACAAAAATTGAAAAAGACCCCGTCGAACCAAGCGAAACGAGTCAAGATGTTGTTGTAAATCCAGATGATATACCAACAGACACTGTCGAATAAAGGATAAAAAGGGTAGGAGTCGTACTTCTCCCTTTTTTCTTAACTTTTTGATTATCAGAACTTAAATAGTTTTCCATAAAATTTTAAGCTTAATTTAAGTACAACTAATGGCAATTTTGCCGAAATAGCCTTTTCTTTGAAAAGCTATTTTTCTTATTTATAATTAACAAACCATTTACTAAACAATGAGAAAACTCACATTTGCTCTGTTTGCCGTAGTAATGACATCAGGAGCAACGTTTGCACAAGCCGACAAACTCATGCAAGAAGCACAGCGTAAAGCTTTGTTGGAAGCAAAAAAGAAGGCTGACGAAACTGCAAGTAAAAAAGATTCTTTGAAAGCAAAAACATGGTTGACCAGGGCAGAAGCGTACATCGACTTGGCCATGTCGCAAGACAAAGAAATCATTGCACAAACGCCTGATGCACCTCACCAAGCAGTGTCATTTTTACAAAAGGCTATTAGCCTCGATGTAAAAGAAGGAAAAGAAGGCCCTGTAGCCGCTTCCGCTAAAAAATATTTGGAAGTAAGTTATGCCAAAGATGGTAAACCAGAAGCTGAGGGTGGATACAAATTGTATAATGCTTTCATGAGTACGGGTATTGCTAAATACCAAGATAAAGATTATGCAGGTGCGTTGAAAGACCTCCAATGGGCTTCTAAAGTTGGCACAAAAGATACTACCGCAGCTATGTACACGGGTATCATTGGTCAAATGGCTAAAAACGAAGATGCTGCTAAAGAAGGATATGAAAAATATATCGCTCTAGGTGGTAAAGATGCAGGGGTATATTATGGGTTGATTCAAATTTATAAAGATCGTAAAGACGAAGCTAAGGCTATCGAAACGATTGAAAAAGCTATCAAAGCTAATCCGACAAACAAAGATTTGGTAAACGAGAAAATCAATATTTATTTGGCTTTCAAAAAGATTGATTCGGCTATCGAAGATTTGCAAAAAGTAGTTGATAAAGATGCCACAAACGTTCAGACGGTACTCAACTTGGCAATTCTTTATGACAACAAAGCCGAGCAAATAGGAGGGGAGATGCGTGAATTAAAAGATAAAGTTGCCGAGTTTAATACCGATGATTTGAAAAAGAAAGTGGCTGCTAAAAAAGATGAAGTAGATGCTTTCGACGGTGAAATCAAACGTTTGAATGATAAATTGAAAAAAGACCCTAAGTCTGCGGCAGCTACGAAAAAACAAATTGCTGATTTTATAAAGCAAAGAGACCAAAAGAAAGTTGAACTAGAAGCCTTGAATGCCGACTTAGCGAAAGCTTCTGCCAACGCCGCTACAATAGCCGAATTAAACGCTAAAATAGCACCGCTTGAAGCAGCACAGAAACAAGCAAAAGCAAGTGCTTTGGCCAACTACGATAAAGCGTTGAAAGCCGACCCGAACAACTACGATGTAAACTATAACTTGGGTGTTATTTCATTTAACGAAGCGGTTATATTGAACAAGAAAGTGGGAGATATGGGAATGGATGAGTACAAAAAAGACGGTAAAGCTGCCGAAGCTGTAAGAGATGCCAAATTTAAAGAAGCTGTTGGTTATTTCGAGAAAGCGTACTCAATCAAGAAAGAAGACGATGTGAAAGAAAACTTGAAAAACTTGTATAAGTTGCTCAAACAAGAAGATAAATTGAAAGAGTTAGGGGAGTAGTTTCTCGCTCAAATCAATCCAATAAAAAAGCCCAGCAATTGTTTGCTGGGCTTTTTTATTGGATGCTACCCAACAAACACGAGAACGTTTCAAGCTTGCATGTGAAAAAATAAAAATATAGCAAAAAAGCCAGTATCTCATGAAATAGGGTGTTTCTAAAAAATCTATTTAACCTAATATAAATTATACCACCAATGTTTTTTTCAAAAATGTACTAAAAAAAAACAATTACCTGTAGGGGACTTTTTATAAGTAAAGTATTTATAATGAACGATTTATCGTATTGGCAAGAAGTTTATCAAAGGGTTTTTGAGCAGAAATTTTGTACAAAACCCTTTGATAAACGCTACAATTATGGAAGAATTGCTTTAAGATTGGCCGGCGAATAATTGACCGATTTAAGGATTTTGTTATCACTTTTACGATACACCAAGAATTGCTCGCCATCAGGTGCTATAAAGGCTTCTGTACCATCTTTTTGGAGGTAAAAATCGACCGTTGCTTGGGCTTCTTCGAGGGTTTTGCAAGCTTTACTCATGTTAGAACGCTGTACTTCGTTGAATAATTCAACAAATTTTTCGCCTAAACCAAACTCAAGCACCGCTCCTGCCAATACATACTGGATGTCGCACAAAGCATCGGCAATTTCTACAATATCCTGATTTCTAATCCCTTCCTCTAGCTCTTTTAATTCTTCGGCTATCAAGCTCACCCGCAATTGGCATCGCTCGGCGCTGGGTATGCTTGGTGAGGGCAAAATGGGGGCTTTAAAGGTCTGATGGAACAAGGCTACTTGGTTTAACGAATCGAGTTTTTCCATGCAATTGATATATATTTTGGGTTTAAATACGCAAGTTACGTGTTTCTCAAGAGAAATAAATAACGTTAAGGTAAATAGTGTATTTTGTTTTGCACAACAATGATTTTCTTCATTTGTGTATAAAATACCTTTGTTTTATAAGTTGTTGATTTTCAGTTGGTTATATATTCACGTGGAACACTTATCAAAACAAGCTTGTTTTCACGAAAATATATAGAAAAAATAGGGCTGGAGATACCGCTACGTTAAGATAATATAGGTAAAATCAATAGGGGATAAAATAGTAAATAGAGATACGAGAGAAGCAATAGGAAGAGGGTATGCTTGGTCAAAAAAATGAAGTCCCCTCTCCCATTTTTTCTATTGTATGGATAAGTAAAATGAATATATTTTCATTTTTGACAAATAAGCGTTTGAAAAGTATGCTAAGATAGCTAAGGACGATTGGGCGAAAAACGCCCCTCTCCTGCCCTTATTTGGGGCGATTGGGGGGCGTTTTGCCAGAATCTAGTGAGATAAATTTAGGTTTTGTATGACACATAAACATAAGCAACATAAGTATAAAGATAGACGAAAAAGAAAAGATAGGAGCTTTGGCATATTGCTCTGATACACATAAAAGCAGGAAATTGCAGGAGTTCTTTGTAACGTTTCCTTTACTGTAACTCCTTTTGCTAGTGAAATTTCGCAAGAATAACTTCTCCATTCCCATTTACGCTGGTCAATAATTGTAGGGTGCTGGAATGTTCTATTTCTTTTAATCATGCGGTTATTCTTTCAATAGTTATTTCGCAGGCTTATATTCTGTAAATGTACCGTCGGAATAAAAAATCAGAATTCGGTCAATCGTTTTTTCTTCTGGTTCTATGGTAGTAGGGACAATGGGGCGTTCTATTTTCCTTTTGAGTGTATTTTGTACGGATTTCTCTTCGGGTTGAATCATTTTAGGCGATTCTCGGAGCGTTCCTGTATGCCCAATATTGTGATTAATTTGTTGATTATAAGGTAGTTGAGGTGCATTTTCAGGGCTTGTAATAGTGGGGCTTCCTGTGTCAAAAAGTAGCCAATCTCGGTCTAAATCGGGAAAAACCCGTAAAATACGCTGAATGATGTCTAAACTAGGCTTATTTCGCCCTGAAAGTATGTGTGAAATATTGCTTCTTTGTACGCCAATGGTATCGGCGAAAGAACTTGGCGACATACCTTTGCTGAGAATAATTTGTTCTATTTTTTGGTTAAGCTCCATGTGTTTACATTTGTATTTCATGTATGTTATATACAAATGTATATGTATTTATTGTAAATTACAAATGTAAATCATATATAATACAAATTATTTGTTCACAAATGTAATTTACAAAAGTGTCTTGTGTGATTAGCGTAACTTGATACAATTGTCAACGATATTGATTATCTGTTCTTTAAGTAATCCACCGACGGCTTTCTTAAAATCTTTCTTTGACATTTCTAAATAAGCATAAATAACCGATGCTTCTGTTTTGTCATTGAGTGGTAAACTGCCTTCATGTTGTTGAAGTTTGTCAAGAATAATTTGTTTACAATTGTTAATACGTTCGTAACCGACCTGTTCTAAGCTTAAATCTATTTTTTTATCCTCTCTGATTTTTTTGATAAAAGCTTGGTAAGTTTCGCCGAGTGTAATTTTCTTAAAGGTTTCATTTCTATAAAGAATCCCCATATATTGCTCTTCGATGAGGCATTTAATCGCCATCTCAGTAAATTCGTAAGGCATAACCTGCACGGCTTGTCCAAGCTCGAATACAGGCATTTCTGGTTGCAAGAAGCGTTCTATTTTCGCTGAGGCTACGATTCGATTTGATTTTTCATCCACATATACACGCACCAAATACTTACGGCCAACGACCATTTTTTGATGTTGCTCTCCGAACGGAACGAGCAAATCTTTGAGCAGTCCCCAGTCTAAAAACACCCCTAATTTACTGACTTGTTTAACTTCTAAGAAGGCGAATTCATCTACTTGGGCTTTGGGGACGAGCGTTGTGGCGATGAGCCTATCTTCTGAATCTCTATAAAGAAATACATTTAGCGTGTCGCCTACTTTCGTACCTTCGGGGATATAGGTTCTTGGAATAAGGATTTCTTCCTCGTAGCCATCGAGGTACATGCCAAAATCGAGTTCTTTTATAACGGATAACTGATTGAATTTTCCTAGCTGAATTGTTTGTTCCATGTTTGTGTTGTTGTGATTCGATTACAAAAATGCACCAAGATTCTCAAAATGCCTAATGTTGGATAATTTGAGCGAGGTACAAGGTAAATTCAACTTGTATATATAAGTTGAATAGTCATATCTACAACTTGTATATACAATATATAAATGACAGATTAAAAGGTACTTTCGTGACTTTGAGCGGCAAAAGATAAAGTAAAAAGACACCAATGGGCGATTTAAGCTAAGATAATGTCTGTGTTGGCTCAATGCTTATCTGACGTACCAAACGTGTTTGTATGGGCAATAAAAGGCATAAAAAAAGCGAAAGAGATGCTCTTTCGCTTGGGATTATAGTTGATGTTGGATTAATTTACACCGCTACATTATTTTCTCTGAGTGCTTGGTTGAGCGATGTTTTCAAGTCGGTGCTTTCTTTGCGTTGGCCAATAATCAAAGCACATGGTACGTTGTATTCGCCCGCAGGAAATTTCTTGATGAATCCACCAGGAATCACTACTGAATTTTCAGGAACAAAACCAATATATTCTACTGGTTCGGGGCCTGTTACATCAATGATTTTAGAGCTACCTGTAATGGTTACACCAGCACCCAAAACAGCCCTCTTCCCTACCCTAGCACCTTCTACTACGATACATCTTGAGCCAATAAACGCACCATCTTCGATAATTACAGGGGCTGCTTGTGGTGGCTCTAGTACGCCCCCGATGCCAACGCCGCCACTCAAATGAACGTCTTTGCCAATCTGTGCACAGCTTCCTACAGTAGCCCAAGTATCGACCATTGTGCCAGCGTCAACGTAAGCACCAATATTTACATAAGAAGGCATCAAGATAACGCCTTTAGAAATGAAAGCACCATAGCGAGCAACTGCCGGAGGCACCACTCTTACGCCAAGCGAAGCGTAGTCTGTTTTCAATTTCATTTTATCGTGGTATTCAAAAATACCCACTTCTTGTACTTCCATTTGGCGGATAGGGAAATACATCACAATAGCCTTTTTAACCCAGTCGTTTACAGTCCAAGAGCCATCTTCGTTGGGTTGAGCCGTTCTGAGCAAGCCTTTATCCACTTGCTCTACCACATATTCAATTGCTGCTTTTGTTTCGCTATTCGCTCTCAAACTTGTGTCTTCCCAAGCCTTTTCAATAATTTCTTTTACGTTTTCCATGAATTGAACTTTGCTTAATTTATTTAGGCTACAAAGGTAAGATATTTTTCAAATCTATGTATCAATTGCCAGGAAGACTTGTGCTTGGGTACAAACATAACTGTCTGAAAAACGTAGCTATAAATAAGGGTTATGACCGCAAATACAACCTCATTTAATAGTTGAATATTAGGTATTCTATTCTCTGATTTTAAGGTAGTTATACTTTATTAAATAAAGGCAACAGTAGGTTTGCCAAATTTTGTTTTGCGTAAAAAAAGTGTTTTTTATAATAAAGAAAGACTTTGAAGGAAATCTAAAAGCAGGAGGAAAATTTGTGAGAGCGTTTTGTAAAACAGCTAATCTACTTTTGATATAAGTATTGATTGCTTTAAACAAAGTAACAAAAAAAAACTGAAAATTCCTAGTTTTTTCTAGGTTATTTAATCGTTATCCTCTCTTCAGCATTGAACTTATTATGGATAGTCATTCTTCCTTCCTACCTTGGGTAATTACAGAAAAGTGAAAAGTTTACTTGATTTATAGCGTGCGATATAACTTATCAGCATGAGAATTTCCCCCAATTTATAGGATTCACTCCATTATGTTGTTATCTATAATTCCTTCGCACAAATTGGTTTTTGAAGAAGTTATAATTAGGCTATTATTTAGACCTCTCTTGGCTTGTGTTTGAATGTATTATCGCATCCTATCCGAATAGAGGTTAAAAAGTAGTGTTAGCATTTGTAATAAGAAACGCTACTAATTTTAGTAATTTTAAACTAACTTGCTAAATATTTTGACAATATAGTTAGTTTTTTACTAATATGAATGATCTAATACTAAATAAATTAACCAAACCACTACCCTTATATATTTATTTTTTACCTATCATTTTATATATTCCTTGCAAATAGGCTTAATAAACCGTATTTTTGTGGAGTGTTTAAACAATTATCCCTTATAAAAAAATGGCTAAAATTAAAGTTGCAATTAATGGCTTTGGTCGTATTGGTCGCTTAGCTTACCGTCAAATCTACAACATGCCAGGCATTGATGTTGTTGCTATCAACGATTTAACAAGTCCTTCTACCCTTGCACATCTTTTGAAATACGATAGTGCACAAGGAAGATTCAATCAAGAAGTAACTTCAACAGAAAATAGCATCATTGTAAACGGTGAAGAAGTTAAAATTTATGCACAGCGTAACCCAGCAGATATTCCTTGGGCTTCACACGAAGTAGATGTTGTATTGGAAT
>JACCDQ010203298.1_pt1 | contig 12791 bp, 11 predicted proteins | sample 7446031 | NCBI WGS metagenome assembly JACCDQ01 (sample SAMN15323442, study PRJNA562643) | freshwater metagenome | isolation source: river surface water | place: USA:Blue River Watershed | collected 2017-08-17 | reverse complement strand
TGATCGGTGAAATCGGCGGTCCTGACGAAGCCGAAGCCGCTCAGTGGTGCAAGGCCAACATGAAGAAGCCTGTTGTGGGTTTCATCGCCGGTGTGACTGCCCCTCCCGGCAAGCGCATGGGCCATGCAGGTGCCTTGATTTCTGGCGGTGCCGACACGGCCGATGCCAAGCTGGCCATCATGGAAGAGTGCGGCTTCATCGTCACACGCAACCCGTCTGAACTGGGCAAACTGCTCAAGGCTCAGTTGAAGTAATCCCCCGGTGCGAGTGTCACTCAAGGCTCGCAGATAAGGGCAATTACGCACGCCTTTGCAGGTATGGCCCGTTAAACTCGGGCACCTGCAACTCAAAGCGCTGTCAACGCAGGTTGTCAGCGCTTTGTCTTTTATACCTACGGAGAACAACATGGACATGCTGCAAAACGCAGACTTCTGGATCGGTCTGATCAAGATCATCTGGATCAACATCATCTTGTCGGGCGACAACGCCGTCGTGATCGCTTTGGCCGCACGGTCATTGCCCCTTGAACAGCAAAAGAAAGCCATCATGTTTGGCTCCGGCGCTGCTGTTGTGTTGCGCATTGGTTTGACGGTGGTGGCCGCCAAACTGTTGGAACTGTCTTACCTGCAAATCATTGGCGGCATCTTGCTGTTGTGGATCGGCACGCAGTTGCTGCACGAAGAAGATGAGGACGAAGGCGCTGATGGCGAAAAAGCCGGCTTGTGGGTCGCGATCCGCACCATCCTGATTGCTGACCTGGTGATGAGCCTGGACAACGTGATTGCCGTCGCCGCCGCTGCCAAGGGCAGCATGACACTGCTGGTGCTGGGTCTGGCCATCAGCATCCCGCTGGTGATCTTTGGCAGCAAACTGATGATCAAACTGATGGACCGCTTCCCGGTCATCATCATCCTGGGTGCCGGACTGATCGGCTGGGTGGGTGGTGAAACCATCGTCAGCGATGTCGCCCTGAAGTCCTTTGTCGAAGCCAACAGCTGGCTGCACTTGGTCGGTCCGGCATTGGGGGCTGCACTGGTTTTGGCCATCGGCAAACTGGGCGGCAAAGCCAAAGCCGAATGAGGCCAAATGGGTGGAGTTTCGGTGGCGATTGATTTACCATCGAACTCCATTCAACAGGGAGGCATGCCATGAAAAACAGGCAACACGGTTTGACATTGATCGAGCTGATGATTGTGATCGCAGTCATTGGTATCTTGGGCGCACTGGCCTTGCCGGCGTATCAGGACTACACCATCCGCGCCAAAGTGTCTGAAATGCTGCTGGCGGCCAACGGTTGCAAAACCGCTGTCAACGAAGCGGTCAGCTCCTCGTCTGACGCCGATGTATCGAAGACACTGCCCAAAGCCTGCGACAGCCAGACCAGCAAATACGTCACCAGCATCGCCGTTGATGCCAACGGCGTGATCACGGTGGTGGGCAACCACACCGCCTTGCGCGGCACCACCAGCAGCTCGGCCAATGCCATCGCCTTGACCCCTTTGCAAACTGGCGACACCGCCGTGGTCGGCACGACCGATGGCGGCAAAACCATCGCGGGTTGGCGCTGCGGCCCGGCCACCAGCAATGGCTTGCCGGTCAAATATTTGCCCGCTTCATGCAAGGCCTCCTGACTCTTCCCTCTCATATCAACGCCCTGCCCAAAGCAGGGCGTTTTTCATGGTGCACTTGTGAATCTGTTTGATCGTTCTATCCCTGCGAAAACTGGCCAAGCCTGGTGCCTGAGCTTCTTGCTGGTCTTGCCCTGGCTTGAGCCCTGGGCACCTTCGCCTTTGGCCAATGTGGTGCCACTGCTGATCAGCTGGGGATGCGTGGGCCTTTTGATGGTGTCGGGCTGGACGCTCAGGCCCGTGGACATGGCCCGGGCCTGGGCCATCGCGGCCGTGCTCAGCAGCGTGATCGGTCTGCTGCAGTACTTCGGTCATGCCGATGCCTTGGCGCCTCTGGCCCACGTGCCCGAATACCTGGGCGAGGCTAGGGGCAATTTGCGCCAGCGCAACCAACTGGCGACGCTCACGTCCATGGGTGTCGTAGCCATTGTCTGCTGGGTGCGCATGGGCTTGCCGCACCCGCAGGCCATCGGGATGCTGGCCCTGGTGGCCATGGGCAATGCCGCCACCCATTCACGCACCGGCTTGCTGCAGATGCTGCTGGTGACAGGTCTGCTGCTCTGGTGGTCCTGGCGGGACAAGACACAGACACAGCGCTTGTCTTGGCGGTTGGCCCTGTGGGCCTTGGGCATTTATGCACTCGCCATCTGGGCACTGCCCCAGATGCTGTCCCTGAGCTCAGGGCAGGACAGCGTCAGCGTCTTGACGCGTCTCTCTAATGATGACGGCTGCGCCAGCCGCAAAGTGCTGTGGCGCAATGTGCTGGAACTCATTGCGCAAAAGCCTTGGTGGGGCTGGGGCTGGGACGAACTCAAATACGCGCATTACAGCGCCAGCTATTCGGGTGAACGCTTTTGCGAGATTTTGGGCAATGCCCACAACGGACCTTTGCAGCTGGCCTTCGCTCTGGGCATTCCCTTGGCAGTGCTGGTCACGCTCAGTCTGCTGGTGCTCACCGTGCGCATGCGGCCCTGGCAATCGCGCGACGCGCATGCGCAATTGGCCTGGGGCGTGTTGGCCGTGGTTGGCTTGCACAGCCTGCTGGAGTTTCCGCTTTGGTACGGTCCTTTTCAGGTGGCGGTCTTGCTGTGCGCCGTGCTCTTGCTGCGACCGCAACTGAATTCATCGGCCATGCAGCAGCGCGTCTTGCCTGTGGTGGGGACAACCATCTTGGCTGCCGTCGCTTTTATCGCCGTGGACTATGCACGTGTTCGGCAAATCTTCATCCCTGCCAGCCAACGCACAGGACTGTGGTCTGGGGATGCGCTGGCCTTGGCCAAAAGCAGTGTCTTGTTTGAGGCCACCGCGCAGTTTGCCGAGTTTTCAGTGACGCCGCTCACCCCTGAAAACGCCGCACGCATGCTGGCCAGCGGTCAAGCCATGCTCCACTATTCACCCGAGCCCAAAGTCATCCGCAAAGTGATCAAGGCCGCTGAAATGACAGGGAATTCGGCCATTGCCCAACAGCATCGCGAACACTTGCTGAAAGCATTTCCCAACGAGCTACCGCTTAGCCCCTAACTTACGCCAGCCTCACCATATCCCCTTATCGTTTGAACTGAAGCTACATGCCAGTACAAATCGTGGGGACGTTGCTACACTGCATCGGCTATCACTCCAATGAGCTGGTCGATATGAATGTCTTCAACAAAACGCGAAACAAGTTCAAGCATGCTCTGACTTTGCTGCTGATCGGGGGGCTATTCTGTTCATACAGCACCAATGCCCAGGCACCCCTGGATGTTCGCGTTGCCTTGGTCATCGGAAATGCAGCCTACAAAAGCATCCCCGCATTGACCAATGCCACCCATGACGCCAAGTCCATGTCGGCTGTTCTGCGCAAATTGGGTTTCAAGGTGGTCGAGGTCGTCGATGGTGACAAGGCCCAAATGACACAAGCCATTAAACAGCTGCAAACGCTTCTTCGCGGTCAACAGGCCGTGGGCATGTTGTATTACGCCGGTCATGGTCTGCAACTGGATTGGCGCAACTACATGGTGCCTGTGGATGCCCAATTGAGCCAGGCCAGTGAAGTGCCCACACAAACCATCGACATCGAGAACGTGATTGGGGTCATGAAGCAATCGGCCACGCGCATGAATATCATCGTGCTCGACGCCTGCCGGGACAACCCTTTCTCAGGCAAAGTCGGCGGCAAAGGTCTGGCACAACTTGATGCACCAGCGGGCACATATCTGGCCTTTGCCACATCCCCGGGCAACGTCGCGGAGGACGGCGATGAGACAACAGGCAATGGGCTCTTTACCCATTATTTACTCAAGGAATTGCAAAAGCCGGCACGCATCGAAGACCTGTTCAAACGGGTGCGTCTGCAAGTTCGGCAAAAAAGCCAGGGCCGACAAATCCCCTGGGACTCGAGCAGTCTGGAGGATGACTTTGCATTCAACGACGGGGTCAAGCACACCATCAACCCCGAAGACCTGATCAAGGAAGCGCAACTGGCCAAAGAGGCACAAGCCCGGCTCCAACGCGCAGCCCAAGCTGCCGCTGAACGCGAAAAGGAAATCGCCCAGCAAATGGCGCTTGAAAAACAACTGCTGGCCGAGGCCCTGAAAATTCAGAACATGAACGCTCGCCTGAAGGCTGAGTCAGAAGCCAAAGAGCGGGAGCGTCAATTGGCTCTGGCCGCAGAGCAAGAGCGGCAAAAAGTCCAGGCAGCGGCACAAGCGTTGGAGCGTGCACGGGCCGAAGAAGCCCAACGCATCAAGGACATCGAACTGGCCAAAGCACAAGCGGCCGAAGAAGCGCGACTCAGAAAGCAAAGTAGAGAAGATCAGTTTTCTCTTCAAAAAACGGAATGGGACAAAATAAAAGACAGCCAAGAAGTTAAAGATTTTTACTTGTTTCTAAACAAGTACCCCAGCGGCTTCATCACGGAGCAGGCTGTTGCCGCCATAGAACGATTGCAAGCCAGCAAAATAGCGCCTCAAACAGACAAGGCAGGTTTAACGCAACCGATTAACCAGACTCGGTTTCGGGTTGGCGACACATACTCTTATGTCCGGCGCAACAACCTGACTGGCGTGGAAATGAAGCGCTTCACCCGCACGGTCAAAAAAATTGAGAATGGACTTGTCTATATCTCCAACGACGGGGCCGAAGAAATCCGCACACTTGATGGTGCCAATCTGCTCGTCGTCAGTTCAACCACTTCTTTCAGCTATGACCCGCCCAAACTGGAAGTCCCTGTCGACGCACTGATCGTCGGTAAAAAGTGGACAGGTGCTTACCTGGAGACGGACAAAAGAACAAATCAAAAATTCTTCCGAGAAGATCAATTTAAGATTCTTCTTCAAGAAAATATCGTCACACCTGCCGGCTCTTTCCAAACCTTCAAGATCGAGGATGTTTCGTTCAATCAGATGGGAACCAAAGGCACTTTGACCTACTGGATTGAACCAGGCTATGGATTACCCGTCAAAAATGTGCGCACCGTTTTCAATCAAAAAGCCAACATCAACATCAGTGAGACGATCGAATTGGTCTCCAGAAAATTGGGGGCTCAATGAGTCGCGTTTTCTGTTGGCCTATCGATTAGCGTCTTGAGTAACATCCTTAAACTCCCTGCGCATCATTCCAGGCGGAACATTTGGTCATGAACCTCACTTTGAAATTGGCCTTGAACCTCAAGCACTGGCTGGGCATTTGGCTGGTGGGCGCTTTTTTCGCCTCATTCAGTACCAACGCCCAAGCCCCTCTGGATGTGCGTGTGGCGCTGGTCATCGGCAACGCCGCATACAAGAACATCCCCGCCTTGGCCAACGCCACCAACGACGCCAAAGCCATGTCCAACGTGCTGCGCAAATTGGGCTTCAAAGTGGTGGAAGTGGTCGATGGTGACAAGGCCCAAATGGTCAAAGCCATCGCTCAGATGCAGACACTCCTCCAGGGCCAACAAGCCGTTGGCATGCTCTATTACGCCGGCCACGGACTGCAACTCGATTGGCGAAATTACATGATCCCGGTCGATGCCAAACTGAGCCAGGCCAGCGATGTCGCCACTCAAACCGTGGACATCGAAAACGTCATCGACACCATGAAGCGCTCGGCTACTCGCATGAACATCATCGTGCTCGATGCTTGCCGAGACAACCCCTTCTCGGGCAAAGCCAGCGGCAAAGGTTTGGCCCAACTCGATGCGCCACCGGGCACCTATCTGGCTTTTGCCACATCGCCTGGCAACGTTGCCGAAGATGGCGATGAAAACGCCAGCAATGGCCTGTTCACCCAATACCTGCTCAAAGAACTTCAACGACCAGCACGCATCGAAGACCTGTTCAAGCGTGTGCGTTTGCAAGTTCGGCAAAAAAGCCAGGGTCGACAAATTCCTTGGGATTCCAGCAGTCTGGAAGATGACTTTGCATTCAACGACGGGGTCAAGCACACCTTCAACCCCGAAGACCTGATCAAGGAAGCGCAACTGGCCAAAGAGGCGCAAGCCCAACTCCAACGCGCAGCGCAAGCGGCCGCTGAGCGGGAAAAGCAAATTGCACAGCAAATAGCGCTGGAGCAACAACAACTCGCCGAGGCCATGAAAATTCAGAACCTGAACGCACGACTGAAGGCTGAGTCAGAAGCCAAAGAGCGGGAGCGCCAATTGGCTCTGGCCGCAGAGCAAGAGAGGCAAAAAGCCCAGGCAGCGGCACAAGCGTTGGAGCGTGCACGGGCCGAAGAAGCCCAACGCATCAAGGACATCGAACTGGCAAAAGCACAAGCGGCCGAAGAAGCACGTCGCCAAACGCTTTCTCGCGAAGAAGCACGGGCCCAACAATTCGCCCAGGAAAAAATGGCTTGGGACAAAGTCAAAGACAGTGTCAACAAGGCCGAGGTTTACGCGTTCATTCTTCAGTTTCCAAGCGGCATGCTCAGCGAATTGGCCAACACCAAACTGGAGTTGCTGGACAAAGCGCAAATCAAACCACAGGCCGATCAACAAGGCCGCATTCAGGAGTACGCACCGCGCCGCTACGCCAAGGGGGAGACGTTTGAGTTCATTGGCAAGGACGGGTACACAGGTCTGCTCAAATGGAATCAGACGTTCACTGTTTTGAATGTGGACGATGAGGGCGCCGAAATTCAAGGCACACGATCCGGCGCAGGCACCTGGAAACAGCGCGTGTCTCATGCAGGCCTGCAATATTCAGACAACACCGGCAAGTTCGATCCCCCCATCAGCCTGATGCCCGCAGGGATCGTCCAAGTGGGCTACAAGTGGCGTGCGCGAACCAACTTCACCAATGCACGCAACAACGCACAAGAATGGCTGGAAGTTACGGCCAAAGTCGTTGCACGCGAAACCATCGAAGTGCCTGCCGGAAAATTTGACACCTTCAAAATCGAAGTCGCCATGCAATACCAGTCAGGTCATCGCACCCAACTCACCATTTGGACCGATCCTGCCATCGGCGCAGGCATTCGCACGAAGAGTGAATCCCGCCCGCCCAGAGGATCGGCCGACATCACCATTCGGGAGTTGACGTCCATCAAGCGGGGCAACTGACGATTCGTCATTGATCATCTCCTTGCCGAACCAACTTTCACAGCTGCCGCAGAGAGGTAATTTCTGATCCCATTGTCAGGAGTGCTTAGCAACAGCTCCAGAAATATCAATTGGTTCTAGGGTGGCTCAGTCTCAAAATGACATCGATCAGATCAATTCGCTGTTGCAAAGGTGATCTATGATAAAAAAAACCGGAACGTCATTGCTCATTGTATTGTTGGCTGCGTGTGCACCAATGCAGCAGTTGCTAAGCAGCGAGGACTATGGCAGAGAAAATACCGTCATACGAACTCAGCAGGTTCCCGATGCCGATCGTTGGCAAAGGGCTACAAAGCGATGGGGGCTGAACGAAATTCAGCCGCTTATTCCAGCATTTGACGGCAATGGATTGCTAATGGCCAGCTGGACACCCAGTACCGTTCCCAATGCGCCAACCTTTGTGATCGCCCACGGAGGCGGTGGTATTGGCGGAATGTTGCTCATCATGGGGGCTGAACTAAAGACCCAAATGAACGCGAACATACTTATCCTAGACAGCCTCTGGAGCAGAGGAAGAATCACAAATGGTGGTGACAGTATCGCGCGATCAGGCAAAACCCTCAGCTCTAACGTCAGGATGTTTGACCTTGCTGCAGCTGGTCGTTGGCTGGCTCAACAAGGCGTGAACCCAAACAAGACGTTTGCAATTGGAGAAAGCCAAGGTGGTTGGGGTGTGTTGCGGGCGTTTACAAGCGAACCCACGATCACCCATTTGATCAAACCGCACTATGCGGGTGCTGTGGCTTTGTACCCCCAATGCGAAAGATTGGAGCCTAACGTATTTGTTTATCACCCGCTGGGGCCTTATCACAGCCGTGTTTTGATCATAACGGGCGGATTAGACACACTGACACCTGTGTCTTATTGCTCCAAGCTTACTCTTCGATCAGCAGAAAAATGGTTGCATTGGGAGGATGCGACGCATGCATTCAATATTGCATCACGAGGACTTTTCGAAAAGCCAACGAATGGCGAATGTCAAGTCATCAAAAACGCTACGGGCCACCATCGTTTTTGCTACAACGATCGCCGCACACAGCAAATGATGGGCGAGATTGCGAGTTTTATTGAATAGCCGTGTGAATTGATCAGAACTCACCCAACCTGCTTGTTAGCGCTCACTGCCCTGCAATGAAGCTCCCCGACTTGCCCCCATGCTTTTCAAGCAAGGTCACACCGTTGATGGTCATGCCCCGGTCCACGGCTTTGCACATGTCATAGATGGTGAGCAGCGCCACTTGCACGGCGGTCAAAGCTTCCATCTCCACACCGGTCTGGCCCACGGTCTCGGCGGTAGCTTTGCAGACCACGGTGGAGTCAGCCGTCAGCACTTCAAACTCGACCGCCACACGGGTCAGGCCAATCGGGTGGCACAGCGGGATCAGATCACTGGTTTTTTTGGCCCCCATGATGCCGGCCAACCTTGCGATGCCCAGCACGTCGCCTTTTTTGGCGGTGCCCGATTCGATCAAGGCCAGCGTGGCCGGCAGCATGGTGATGCGCCCCGTGGCGACCGCGATGCGTTTGGTAGCCGTTTTGCCCCCCACGTCCACCATGTGGGCTTGTCCTTGGGCATCAAAATGGGTCAGGTTGTCAGAGCTGGTCATGGCACGCAAAGGTCAAGGTCGTTTACAAAAAATTGACGCGAATAGGCCATCATACGGCCATTGAATGGGACACTCGCTGCTGTGAAAAACAAATTCCGCTACACCCCACTGATCCTGGGTCTGCTGGCCGCAAGCCTGTGCATTCAGCCTGCGTGGACGCAAAGCACGGCTCTGCCGTCTTTGGGCGATGGCGAGGGAATTTCACTGGCTGCTGAACGCAAACTGGGCGACCGCATCGCCCGCGAGCTGTACCGCGACCCCGACTACCTGGAAGACCCGGTACTCGACGAGTACATCCAGCGACTGTGGGCACCCTTGGTCAAATCCGCAGCGGCCCGGGGCGAGTTGTCACCCGAACTGCAAGAACGTTTTGCCTGGCGCATCCTGCTGGGCCGCGACCGCAGCGTGAACGCATTTGCCCTGCCCGGTGGCTATCTGGGCGTGCATTTGGGCCTGATCGCAGTGGTCACCACGCATGACGAGCTGGCTTCGGTGCTGGCCCATGAACTGAGCCACGTCACCCAGCGCCACATTGCACGGTCCATTGGCGAGCAGGGCAAGACGACCCCGTGGGTGATCGGCTCCCTGATTTTGGGCGTGTTGGCGGCCAGCAAAAGCGCGCAAGGCGCACAGGCCATGATCGTAGGAGGGCAGGCAGCGGCCATCCAGTCGCAGCTGAGCTATTCACGCGACATGGAGCGCGAAGCCGACCGGGTGGGCTATGGCGTGATGAGCGAAGCGGGCTACGACCCGCTAGGCTTTGTGGGCATGTTTGGCAAGCTGCAACAAGCCGCCGGTCTGAACGACAACGGGGCTTATCCATATTTGCGCAGCCACCCGCTGACCACCGAGCGCATTGCCGACATGCAAGCCCGCCTGCAACTGAGTGCGGCACCCGCACGCCCGGTGATCGATGTGGAGCAAGCCATGTTGTCCGCACGCGCTCGGGTGCTGTCCTTGGGCAATGTGGATGCGTGGCGAGCCAGCACACAGACCAGCCAGGTGAATTTGCCCCAAGCCACCGCCGCCACCCGCGCGGGCATCTGGTACGGAGCAACCCTCGCCCACATGCAGCTCAAGGACTATGCCTCGGCCGAGCGCAGCTTGCAAAACCTGGAGCGCGTGGTCAGTGGTCAGGCTGCGCCCAGCCGGCTGGCGACCTTGCTGCGTGTGGAATGGACCATGGCGCAAAACCGCTGGCAAGCGGTGTTGCCGCTGCTCAGCCCATCGAGCCAACTTGGCAAGCTGCCAAGGCCCGAGTTGATCGCCGCAGCGCAGGCCCTGATTCACCTGCCCGCATCTGCCGCGCGAACCGAGGTGCTGCGGCAGTTGCGCGAACAAGTCCTGAACTATCCGCTGGACGCCCAAGCCTGGAACACCCTGGCCAACTTGCTGGCCGCGGAAGGTCAAGCACTGCCCTCACTGCGTGCAGAGGGTGAAGCGCAAATGGCCCGCATGGACTGGCAAGGGGCCATTGACCGATTCAGGGCGGCCCAAGATTGGGCGACAAACCATCAGCTGCAAGCGGGCGACCACATCGAAGCCTCGATTGTGGACACCCGCTTGCGGCATGCACAGTCCCTCATGCGGGAAGTGCAAGCCGAGCGCTGAAATCGCTCAGGCTGTGTTCACGCTTTGACCGCAGGCTCTGCTTTGCGCGAAACCCACCAGCCAGCGCCCAGCACCAGGGCGATGGACAACACATAGGTCACCCAGCGCCAGACGGCTTGCGCAGGCGCATCGAACACGCCGTCGAGCAAGGGCTCGCCCACGATCATCTTGGCCGCCGTGAATGCCAGCACGGCAGCGCCCAAATGGATGATCACCGGGAAACGCTCGACCAGCTTGAGCACCACCGAACTGCCAAACACCACAATCGGCACGCTGATCAGCAGGCCCAGAATCACCAAGTCCCAGGAACCGTGTGCAGCGCCAGCCACACCCAGCACGTTGTCCACCCCCATCAGGGCATCGGCCACGATGATGGTTTTCATGGCACCCCAGAACGTGGTGGCCGCCGGGCCGTGGTCATCACCCTCACCTGTGTCGGCAATCAGTTTGTAAGCAATCCACAGCAAGCCCAAACCGCCCACCAGCATCAAGCCGGGGATCTGCAGCAGCCAAACCACACACAAGGTCATGACCGAGCGCACGGCAATGGCCCCCACGGTGCCCCACAAGATCGCTTTCTTTTGCAATTGAGCAGGCAGGTTACGCGCAGCCAAAGCAATGACGATGGCGTTGTCGCCCGCCAGGACCAGGTCGATCAAAATGATCGCCAGCAAAGCCGACCACCAAGGTGCTGATAAAAATTCCATCTCAAGACTCCCCATTTCAGATTTGAAGCTGTACCGGGCATCAGGAATGTGCAGGCGTTAGACGCCGCAAGCCTCGATGCACCCGTACAGATGATCGAAGGTCTTGCTCAACGCCAAAGTCTGGCGTCTGATGAACCGGAAGCCATGGCTTCGTAGTGACGGCTCATCATGGGTCACAAGGCATTGCGCCTGTAGACACGAGGGAGCTACTCCCCTTCAGGTGTGGATTACACCCTGAATGGGTTTGTCCCTGCGAATTGAAGGGAAATTCCGGCCTCGGAAATGAACGCGGCTCAGATCGAATGAGCGTCTGATGCACGTCCCAAACAGCTATGATTCCTGACTCGCATTGCACATCCACCATGGCCGGCATCCACATCACCGACATCGAAGCTGCCATCAACCATTGGCGCGTCAAGAACCCTTCACCAGACGGGGTCGCTTTGCCACGCGAGCTGCGGGCCTTGGCCGATGTGTACGGCCAGATGGTGTATTTCAAGCAGGACTATGCGGATGAGTTCAGCTTGCCGCTGGCGGCCGCTGAGGCCTGGCAAGACTGGTACGCCAGCACACCGGACACCCCGTGTATTGCCATTTGCTCGACCAGCCAGGGCGATGACACCTGCAAAGGCTGCGGGCGCAGCTTTGAAGAGGTGCAGTTGTGGACCGAGATGAGCCCGGGCGAAAAACGTGCGGTCTGGCACCGCATCACCATGGAAGGCACGTCCTGGCGGTTCAACAAATACGCCGAACGCGCCGCCGAAGACCGCCAGCTGGCCAAGGCCGCTGCCGAGGCGCAGACCAAACTGGATTTGTAGGTCGGAGCTTGAGCTCCGACAGGGTGGGCGCGTTGGCACGTCGGAGCTGAAGCTCCGACCTACTCCCCACCAGGCGTGGCTTATTTCCAGCGGCTCAGCTCGATGTGAACGCTGCCCAAGTCGCTGCTGAAGGTGACTTCGCCTTCTTGCACCGTGGCTTGCAATTGCATGCTGCGCTCGGCGAGTTTGGCTAACTCTTGTGAGCGCTCGGTGGGCACGCGCCAAACCTGCAGCTTGTCCAAACGGGTGAGCTTGGTCTCGATGCCTTTCCACCAGACTTCGGCCGCATGGTTGAAGCAGTACAGCAGCACTTCATCCGACTTCTGGCAGGCCTTCATGATGGGCTTGTCTTCGGGTTGGCCCACTTCAATCCACATGCGGGTCTGGCCGGTGAAGTCGCGCAGGCTGACGTCCGGATCATCCGGGTCAGACAGGCCCGCGCCAAAGGCCAGCTTGCCGTCGCCGTTGCACACCGCCTGCAGCTTGTAGGCGTTGATGGCCAGCGCCAGCAGGCGAATCATCATGCGCTCGTCGGTCTCGCTGGGGTGGCGAGCCAAAGTCAGCTGGTGGTCTTCGTAGTAGCTGTGATCGATGTCAGCGATCGACAGATTGGCTTTGTAGATGGTGGATTCGAGGGCCATGAGAACCGATCAAACCCGGCGGGCCAGCTCAGCGGCCTTGCCGACATAGCTGCCAGGCGTCATGGCCAGCAGGCGATCCTTGTCGGCTTGCGGAATCTCCAGGCCCTGGATCAGGCCATGCAGGTCAGCAGCAGTGACGGTTTTGCCGCGGGTGACTTCCTTGAGCTTTTCATAAGCGCCTTGCACGCCATAACGGCGCATCACGGTCTGGATCGGCTC
>JACCDQ011106861.1_pt1 | contig 12795 bp, 14 predicted proteins | sample 7446031 | NCBI WGS metagenome assembly JACCDQ01 (sample SAMN15323442, study PRJNA562643) | freshwater metagenome | isolation source: river surface water | place: USA:Blue River Watershed | collected 2017-08-17 | reverse complement strand
GTGTTGCCGAGAGCGCGTTGGTGGGCGTGCCGCATCCAGACTTTGGTGAAGTGGGCGTGGCCATTGTGATTGCCAAGGCTGGCGCACCATTGGATGCGGACAAGATCATTGCGACCTTGAAATCGCAACTGGCCAACTTCAAGATACCCAAAAAGTGTTTCGTGGTGCCAGAGCTACCACGAAACACCATGGGCAAAGTTCAGAAAAATTTATTGCGCGATCAGCACAAAAATTTGTTCTTAGCGTAAGACCAGCACGGGCACGTGGCAGTGTGTCAACACCTGTTGCGTCTCGCTGCCCAAGAGCAAGCGCTTGATGCCTTTGCGGCCGTGTGAGGCCATCACTACCAAATCGGCTTTTTGCTTTTTAGCGGCGGCAATGATGGCATCTGACACGATGTCGGAGCGGCTCACCAAGGCTTTGGTTTTGACGCCTTTGGCCTCGGCCAGCTTTTTGACGGCATCCACGGAAGCTTGCGCTTCTTCTGACCATTGCGCTTCAATGCGCGCCACGTCTTTGGCATTCAGAGGAATGCTGCCTTCAAAGTAAGCCTGTGGGTAGCGGGGCACCACTTTGAGGGCGACCAGTTCGGCGCCGCAGGTGGCGGCTAAACCAATGGCATTGGCGACTGCTTTTTTGGAAAGTGATGAACCATCCGTGGCAACAAGAATACGTGCATACATGGTGAGCTCCTTTTGATAAATCGATGAATCGATGGATTGAGCTTAAAACTCTCAATCCCGAGCGTCTTGATCTGGATCAAGTTTCATGCAAGCTTGTTCCCTTATCTTCAAGGCATGTCAAACCAAGCACTTCTTCCCGATTTCGAGGCCCTGTCCTCGAAGTGGGCCTTGCTTGATCAATCACAAGAATGGTCTGATTTCAGTCAGGCTAGCGAGCAGCAACCTACGCAGTGGACGTCAAGCGTTGTCTTTGAAGGCATGCATTGCACCGCTTGTGCCATCAACATTGAAGAAGCCTTGATGTCGGTGCCGGGCGTTCAGTCGGCGCAAATCAGTGCGGCCAGTCACCGCGGCAGAGTGGTGTGGTCGTCCGAGCAAACGCAGCCCTCCGATTGGATGAAGGCCGTCGCCAAATTGGGCTATCGAACCTTGCCCGCCAACGATGCTTTGGCCAATGAAGTGCGCCGAGAAGACGCCCGCAAAATGCTTTGGCGTTTGGGGGTGGCTGGCCTTTGCATGATGCAAGTCATGATGTACGCCACACCGGTGTACATGAGCGAACCGCAAGACATTGCGCCCGACATGGTGCAGTTGTTGCGCTGGGCTTCTTGGGTCTTGTCATTGCCGGTTTTGTTTTTTTCGTGCATGCCGTTTTTCAAAACAGCCTGGCTCGATTTGAGGCAAAAAAAAATCAGCATGGATTTGCCGGTGACCTTGGGCATGTTGGTGACCTTTGTGGTCAGCACCCTGGGAACCTTTGAGCCAGAAGGCGCCTTTGGCGCGGAAGTTTATTTTGATTCCTTCACGATGTTTGTGTTCTTTCTGCTGATGGGCAGATGGCTAGAACTCAGACTGCGCGATCAAACAGCAGGGGCATTAGAAGCCGTGATGAACCGCTTGCCCGATGCCGTTCATCGCAAAGCTCAAGACGGCACATGGGAGATGACCACGCTTCGCCATTTGCGTTTGGAAGATGTGATTCAAGTCCGCCCAGGTGAAGCCTTTGCAGCGGATGCCAAGATTGTGGCTGGTCAAACTCAGGTGGATGAAGCGTTGCTTACAGGCGAGTCCAGGCCATTGCCCAGAACCACGGGTGAAAATGTTTTAGCAGGCAGCTTGAACCTGACGGCCACGGTAGAAGTGGCAGTGACCTCCTTGGGCCAACAAACACGATTTGGTCAGATGGTGGCCTTGATGGAAAGCGCCTCGGTGTCAAAACCCAGCATGGCTTTGTTGGCCGATCGCGTGGCGAAACCCTTCTTGTGGGCTGTGTTGTGTTTGGCCGCATTGGCGGCCGTTTGGGGCTGGCAATACAGCCCTTCGCACGCCTTGATGGTGGCGGTGTCGGTGCTGATCGTGACGTGTCCTTGCGCATTGTCCTTGGCCACACCCGCGGCCATGTTGTCTACCGCTGGGGCGTTGGCCAGAGCGGGGGTGATGCTGAGAAGCCTGCAAGCTTTGCAGACTTTGGCCAAAGTTGACACGGTCATTTTTGACAAAACAGGGACCTTGACCCAAGAAGATTTCAGTGTTCAACACATTGCAACGCGTGAAGGCATCGCGCCTGAACAAGCCCTGGCATGGGCTGCCGCTTTGGCGCAGCATTCATTGCATCCCGTCTCCAGGTCATTGGTTCGAGAAGCTGCTCACCTGTCAGATGCGCCCTTGAGCGTGGAGAACATTCAAGAATTTTCAGGGCTGGGCGTGCAAGCCACTTTGCGTGAATTGGCTTCGGGTTCAGTAGCCGAACAAAGAAAAGAGTTGCGCTTAGGCTCGGCGGCATTTTGTGGTTTATCGCCCCTCCAGGGCGAGGTGTTGCATGCGTGCCTGAGTGATCAAGCAGGTTGGCTGGCCACGTTTGAATTTGCCGAGACACCGCGCGAAGAGGCGGCCGACACATTGCGTGCCCTAGAAAGCATGGGCATGCGAATTTTGGTTTTGTCGGGCGATGGTCAGTCATCGGTTTCGCAGTTGGCTTCGCGCTTAGGCATTGCCAACGCCCAAGGGGGATGCTCTCCCGAAGACAAATTGCAACACGTCCAACATGAGCAAGCCCAAGGTCACCGCGTGGCCATGGTGGGCGATGGCTTGAACGATGGCCCTGTGTTGGCCGGCGCCGATGTTTCTTTCGCTTTAGGCCAAGCCTTGCCCTTGGCGCAATCGAAGGCCGATTTTGTGTTCATGGCCAACGACCTCAAGCCCTTGGTCGCCACCTTCCAGTTGAGTCAAAAAACGCTGCGCATCGTGCGGCAAAACCTCACGTGGGCTGCCGTTTACAACTTTGCGTGCGTGCCCTTGGCCATGATGGGCTATTTGCCTGCTTGGTTAGCAGGACTGGGCATGGCCTGCAGTTCTTTGGGCGTGGTGCTGAACGCCATGCGTTTGTCCAAAACCCTTCAATTTGATGTGAAAGGACGTGCCTGATGGACATCCTGTATTTGTTGATCCCTTTGTCGGTGGCCTTGGTGTTTTTCATCTTGGCAGGCCTTTGGTGGGCCGTGAACCGCGGTCAGTTTGAAGACATTGAAGCAGAAGGGGAGCGAATTCTTAGAAATGATTGACTTAAGTCAACCTAAGCGTTCCCCCTAACTGCGACACTAGATTTGTATTTTTAGAAGAGGTGAAAATGAAATTTGCCAACGAACAGGCAAGCGTCTACAGCGACACCGTTGTTAGACAATTTGCCATCATGACGGTGGTTTGGGGTGTGGTGGGCATGCTGGTCGGCGTGATCATCGCGGCTCAATTAGCATGGCCAGAGCTCAACTTTGGTATTCCATGGCTCAGTTACGGCCGTTTGCGTCCTTTGCACACCAATGCCGTGATCTTTGCCTTTGGCGGCTGCGGCTTGTTTGCATCGGCCTACTACGTGGTCCAAAGAACGTGCCACGTTCGCTTGTTTGCCGAAAAATTGGCATCGTTCACCTTTTGGGGCTGGCAGTTGGTTATTTTGGCCGCCGCCATCACCTTGCCTTTGGGTTATACCAGCGGCAAAGAATATGCCGAACTCGAGTGGCCCATTGATATCCTGATCACCTTGGTCTGGGTGTCATTTGCCATTGTGTTCTTTGGCACTGTGGGGACCCGCAAGGTGCGCCACATCTATGTGGCCAATTGGTTCTTTGGCGCCTTCATCATTGCGGTGGCTTTGCTGCACTTGGTGAACAGTGCAGCCATGCCTGTGGGGCTTATGAAATCTTATTCAGCCTATGCTGGCGTGCAAGATGCCATGGTGCAGTGGTGGTATGGCCACAATGCGGTGGGCTTCTTCTTGACCGCTGGTTTCTTGGGCATGATGTATTACTTCATCCCCAAGCAAGCCGAGCGTCCTGTCTACAGCTATCGCTTGTCCATCGTGCACTTCTGGGCACTGATCTTCACCTACATGTGGGCGGGTCCTCACCACTTGCACTACACCGCCTTGCCCGACTGGACACAGTCTTTGGGCATGGTCTTCTCTCTCATTTTGTTGGCACCCAGCTGGGGCGGCATGATCAATGGTGTGATGACCCTGTCTGGCGCTTGGCACAAATTGCGCGACGACCCCGTGCTGCGTTTCCTCATCGTGTCTTTGTCCTTCTACGGTATGTCCACCTTTGAAGGTCCCATGATGTCCATCAAAACGGTCAATGCTTTGTCGCACTACACCGACTGGACCGTGGGCCACGTGCACTCTGGCGCTTTGGGTTGGGTGGGCTTGGTCACCATGGGCACCATGTACTACCTCATTCCCCGTTTGTTCGGTCAGAAAAAGATGTACAGCGTCAAAGCCATTGAAGCGCACTTTTGGGTGGCCACCATCGGTATCGTGATTTACATCGCGGCCATGTGGATTGCCGGTGTGATGCAAGGTTTGATGTGGCGCTCAGTTAATGCCGATGGCACCTTGACCTATACCTTTGTCGAGTCAGTGAAGGCCACCTATCCCTTCTATGTGCTTCGTTTGTTGGGTGGTTTGTTGTACTTGGGCGGTATGTTGATCATGTTGTGGAACACCTTGAAGACAGCCACCAGCGGCCGTGCCGTGGATGTGCAAATTCCAGCTGTTGCGGCTGCTCACGCCTAAAGCATCAGGAGAAAAATTAGATGTCAAATCATTCAAATTCAGGTGGCATGTCCCACGAGAAAGTTGAAACGAGCAACTTCCTCATGATCGTTTTGATCTTGGTGGTGTTGTTGTTCGGTGGCATGGTCGAAATCGTGCCTTTGTTCTTCCAAAAATCCACCACCGAGCCTGTACCAGGCCTCAAACCTTACACAGCACTTCAAGTGGCGGGTCGCGACGTTTATGTGCGCGAAGGTTGCTACAACTGCCACTCTCAAATGATTCGTCCCTTCCGCGCCGAAACATTGCGCTACGGTCCTTACTCTGTGGCTGGCGAATTTGTCTACGACCACCCCTTCCAATGGGGTAGCAAGCGCACAGGTCCCGATTTGGCCCGTGTCGGTGGCAAGTACTCTGACGAATGGCATCGCATTCACTTGGTCAACCCACGCGACGTGGTGCCCGAGTCCAATATGCCTGCCTATCCATGGCTTGCCAAAAATCCTGTGGACGGTGCGTCATTGCCCGCGCACATGAGTGGTCTGCGCAAACTGGGCGCACCTTATAGCGACGAAGAAATTGCCAAAGCCACTGAAGAAGTGCAAGGCAAAACCGAAATGGACGCCGTCATTGCCTACCTGCAAGGCATGGGCATTCACCGCAAATAAAGGGAGTGCACATCATGGACGTCAACACACTTCGATCGATAGTGACTGTCTTCACCTTCCTTATATTCCTCGGAATTGTGGGATGGACCCTGTCAAAGCGTCGTTCAGCAGACTTTGAAGAGGCTGCCAAGTTGCCCTTCGGTCAAGATGACTGAAAGCCATAGGGCGCTAAGGCCTTAAAGCCTTAGCGCACGACGGATCAACGAATAGAAAGAGAATTTGAAATGAGTGACTTCACAAGCAATTTCTGGTCTTTGTATGTGGCCGGCATTGCGTTGGTCGGCATTGTGGCTTGTTTGTTGCTGCTGTACTTCAGCGGCAAAGCCAAAGCCATGACCGCCAACGACAACACCACAGGTCACGTGTGGGATGGTGACTTGCGAGAGATGAACAACCCGCTGCCGCGCTGGTGGGTGGGGTTGTTCTTGATCACCATCGTATTTGCCTTAGGCTATTTGGCTTTGTACCCTGGCTTGGGCACCAACGCCGGCAAGTTGGCTTGGTCTTCTGCAGGCCAATACGAGGCCGAAGTGACCAAGGCCAACAAAGAACTCGAGCCTTTGTACGCCAAGTTTTCGGGCATGCCCCCAGAAGAAGTGGCCAAGGACCCTCAGGCCATGGCCATTGGCGACCGCTTGTTCATGAACAACTGTGCGCAGTGTCACGGCTCGGATGCCCGCGGTAGCAAAGGCTTCCCCAATCTGTCCGATACCGATTGGTTATACGGCGGAACACACGACAAGATCAAAGAAACCTTGGTCAAGGGGCGAATCGGCAACATGCCACCCATGGCGGCTGCAGTGGGCTCACCAGAAGATGTTCGCAACTTGGCTCACTATGTGCTCAGCTTGTCAAAAGGCCCTCACGACGCTTTGCGAGCATCTTTGGGCAAGTCTAAATTTGTGGCCTGTGCTGCTTGCCACGGACCCGACGGCAAAGGTAACCAAACCATTGGTGCGCCCAATTTGACAGACGACATTTGGTTGCATGGTTGGGGTGAAAACGCCATCATCGCCATGGTCAACAACGGTAAGGTCAATCAAATGCCGGCTCAAGAGGGTAAATTGACTGATGCGCAATTGCATGTATTGGCTTCATACGTTTGGGGTCTCTCTAACAATCCTGCTACTAAATAAGTAGCTGACTTTCAATCTACGAGTGAGTTGTTTTGGCATCCTCAGACCCATCGTCGCGTAAAGTGATTCCCATCGTACCCTTGCCAGAGAGTGCAACAGACAACTCGGAAGAGGGTGCATGGGGTGAACTTTACGCGGCTCATCAAAAAATTTACCCCCGCAGTGTCCAAGGTATTTTTGCAAAATGGCGCTGGGGGTTTGTTTTTTTAACGCAGATAATTTTTTACTGTTTGCCCTGGCTAGAGTGGGGGCAACGTCAAGCGGTCCTGTTTGACTTGGGCGTTCGGCGTTTTTATATTTTTGGCATTGTTCTCTATCCGCAAGACTTCATCTATTTGACAGGCTTGCTGGTGATCTCGGCCTTCTCATTGTTCTTGTTCACGGCCATTGCCGGTCGTTTGTGGTGCGGCTACGCCTGCCCACAAACCGTGTACAGCGAAATTTTCATGTGGATTGAGCGCAAAGTGGAGGGTGATCGTACCGCTCGCATGCGCCTTGATTCGCAAGACATGTCACTCGAGAAGTTGGTGAAGAAGTGGTACAAACATTTCCTCTGGATTGGTTTCTCCATTTGGACTGGCTTTACGTTTGTAGGCTACTTCACACCCATCCGTGAACTGGGCATGGAATTCTTCTTGGGCAATATGTCGTCGTGGGAAGTTTTCTGGGTCTTCTTCTACGGATTTGCCACCTACGGCAATGCTGGCTTCATGCGCGAGCAAGTGTGCAAATACATGTGTCCCTATGCGCGCTTCCAAAGCGCCATGTTTGACAAAGACACCCTCATCGTCACTTATGACGCTGAAAGAGGAGAGCCTCGCGGCGCCCGATCAAAAAAAGCGAATGCTTCCGCCTTGAATTTAGGTGCTTGCGTCGACTGTACTTTGTGCGTACAAGTTTGCCCCACTGGTATCGATATTCGCAATGGTCTGCAATATGAATGCATTGGGTGTGGTGCCTGTGCCGATGTGTGCGACACCGTGATGGATAAAGTGGGTTACCCCCGCGGCTTGGTGAAGTACTCCACTCAGCATGCCATGCAGAACCAATGGACTTCATCGCAGACCCTTCAACATGTTTTCCGGCCCCGTGTCTTGATTTACACCGGCATCTTGCTCTTGGTCATTGCCTTGTTGTTTGGCAGCTTGCTTACCCGTAAATCCTTCAAGGTTGATGTAGTGCGCGATCGCGCTTCGTTGGCCCGCATTGTGAGCGGCGGCAACATTGAAAATGTGTACCGTTTGCAAATCATGAATGCTGCAGAAAAACGCCAACATTTCCGCGTGACAGCCGAAGGGATGTACGATCTAAAGGTGATGACAGATTCTGAAAATTTGGTCGTCGAGTCAACACAATCCCGCTGGGTTTCTGTACGGCTTCAAGTTCCGTATGACTCAGCAGTGCCAGGCTCTTATCCGGTCAAATTCACCATTGAAGCCACAGATGATGATGAAAAAGTGCAAGATACGTTGGAAGAAAAATCTGTCTTTTTAATTCCGCGCTAAAGTTGAATGACGTGACGCATTGAGCAGAACAAGAAAGCAAATCACCATGAACACAAGTACTTTGAATATATCCACCGTAGGCAGTGCGCAGGCCAAGCCATGGTGGTCATTTGGCATGGTTTGGATGATCATTGCGGGACCCGCCGTGGTGGTGGTGGCGGCGTTCATCACACTTTATTTGGCCATCAGCATTCCTGATCCCGTGCTGCCCACGGAGGCATTGAATCCTCGCAATGCCATTGAAAATCAAAACAAATTAGAAGAGGCCATGGCTCCCGCCATGCAAGCCCGAAATCATGCGGCGACCGGTGTCGTTCCGCTGAAGCAAGACAAGAAATAAGTTTTTGAATCCTTCAAAAACAACTGAGGAGACAAACATGCTGGCTCAAAGACTCATGTGGATCGTATGGCCCGCCTTTTTGGTGGCTGGTTTGTTAGAAGTGGTGGTGTTTGGCATGTTCGACCCCGAGGACATGCACTGGTTTGGTCAGCAAATGACGCTGTCCAGACAAGGTGTGTATACGGTGTCTTTTTTTGTGTTTTGGGCTTTGACCATTTTGTCTAGCAGCCTGACCACGCTTCTGTCGATGTCGCCCTTTGAGGTCAATCGCTGCCCCGTGCCTGTCGACAAGCGCCCACCCAATTGCACACAAGGCGGCGATTGCTGCTGATTATCAGTTCTTAGCTGAGCTGAGCTTTGTAAGCGGGCCTGATATTTATCAGTGGCACTGAGGCTGCGTATTCACCATGCGGCTTAGTGCCTCGGTGTCTAAAATCTTCACGTGGCGCTGCTTCACTTCCACAATGCCGTCTTCCACAAACTTGGAGAAGGTGCGGCTGACAGTTTCTAATTTGAGACCCAAGTAGCTGCCAATTTCTTCGCGTGTCATGCGCAGCACCAACTCCGATTGGGAAAAGCCGCGAGAGTGAAGGCGTTGTACCAAATTGAGCAAGAAAGCGGCCAAGCGTTCTTCAGCGCGCATGCTGCCCAAGAGCAACATCACACCATGTTCGCGCACAATTTCACGGCTCATGATTTTGTGAACGTGGTGCTGGAGGGCGGTGACTTCGCGGGAGATTTCTTCAATGCGATCGAAGGGCATGACGCAAACTTCTGCGTCTTCCAGGGCCACCGCATCGCAGGTGTGTTGGTCGTTGACGATGCCGTCGAGGCCAATGATTTCGCCGGCCATTTGAAAGCCTGTGACTTGATCGCGACCATCTTCAGAGGCCAAGCATGTCTTGAAAAATCCGGTGCGAATGGCATACAAAGAGGTGAATTTTTCGCCGTTGCTGAACAGGGTGCTACCGCGCTTCACTTTGCGGCGTGTGGCCACCAAGTCGTCAAGGCGGTCCAAATCGTGTTCAGACAGGCCCATGGGCATGCAGAGTTCGCGTAAATTGCAGTTGGAACATGCGACTTTGATCATTTCGGGTTTCATAGCGTTCTCGATTCGAAAAATTGACATTGCTGCAAGTCAAGTCTTGAGCTTATACCTAGTCGGTGCGTTTGATTCATCGCAAGCTTTGATAAAACTCTTTTTTACACCCTTGATTGTCCCAAACTTGATTTAGGTCAAGCTTACGGCGGGCCAGAAAAGGCACATTTAATAAATACAAAAAATATGACAGCCTTGGAAAACTCCGTATGTCCTTTTTAACGCCCGAATTACTGACCCGGTTTGATGTGCCCGGCCCGCGCTACACCTCCTACCCCACGGCAGACCGGTTTGTGGAGGCGTTTTCACAGGTGGACTTGCATCAGGCACTCGAATTACGCAGTCACGGCGTGGGTCAAAAAACCAGACCTTTGTCGATTTATGTTCACATTCCATTTTGTGAATCGCTTTGCTATTACTGCGCCTGCAACAAAATCATCACCAAGCACCACGAGAAGGCCGAGCCGTATTTGCGCTATTTGGCCAAAGAGGTGGAGATGTACACCGCCGCCATGGGCTTGGGCCAAGCGGTCAGTCAATTGCACTTGGGCGGTGGCACCCCCACATTTTTAAGCGATGACGAGTTGCGTGACTTGATGTCGGTGCTGAAGCGCAGCTTTAGTTTTGCAGCGGGTGGTGAATATTCAGTCGAGGTGGATCCGCGCACCGTCAATGATCAACGTTTGGCCTTGCTGTATGAGTTGGGCTTCAACCGTTTGAGTTTTGGTGTCCAAGATTTTGACCCAGAAGTGCAAAAAGCCGTGCATCGCATCCAGCCTGCAGAGCAGGTGTTTGCACTGGTGGCCGCCGCTCGAAAAATTGGTTTTGAGTCGATCAATGTCGACCTCATTTATGGTTTGCCAAAGCAAACGCCCGAGTCGTTTGACCGCACTTTGAAGCAAATCAATGAACTGCGCCCCGATCGCATAGCGCTCTATGCCTACGCCCATTTACCCGAGCGTTTTAAACCGCAGCGCCGAATCATGGCGGCCGAGTTGCCCGTGGCTTCTAGCAAAATTGCCATGCTTTCCAGGTCAATGGATGCCTTGATGAACGCTGGTTATGTCTATGTGGGCATGGACCATTTTGCGTTGCCCGACGATGCTTTGGCAGTGGCTAAACGCCAAGGTCGTTTGCATCGCAATTTCCAGGGCTACAGCACGCAGCCCGATTGCGACTTGATTGGTTTGGGCATCTCGGCCATTGGCCGCATGGGAGGCACTTACAGCCAAAACGCCAAGAACATGGATGAATATGTGGACATGCTCGACAATGGACAGTTGCCCATTGTGAAAGGCTTAGCTTTGTCGCGTGATGACCTCATTCGCCGGGCTTGGATCATGGCCATCATGTGTCAAGGTCATGTGCAATACGATGCCTTCAACGAGGCTTGGCTCATTGATTCTCAAAAGTATTTTGCAAACGAATTAAGCCAACTCGAAAGCTTGCAAGCCCAAGGTTTGGTAGAGTTGAAAGCGGGCGGTTTGCATGTCACACCGATGGGCTGGTTCTTTGTTCGTGGCGTGGCCATGGTCTTTGACAAGTACTTACAAGCCGACCGCAATCGCACTCGATTTTCAAAAATCATCTAAACAGTTTCTAATCGCTGAATGCAGACATCCTTAGCCCTCACGGCTTTGCTCATGGGATTGGCCGGTGGGCCCCATTGCGTCGCCATGTGTGGCGCTGCCTGTGCCGGCATGGGGCAGGTGGCTGGCGTTCATCAAAACCGCGCCTTGATATCTTTTCAAGTGGGCCGGTGGTTGGGGTACAGCCTAATGGGGGGCTTAGCCGCACTCAGTGTGCAAGCTTTGGGATGGCTCACCGTAGAGTCAGCAGCCCTAAGGCCGGTCTGGAGCATGCTGCACGTGGGCGCCGTGGTTTTAGGCTTGGTCTTGATATGGCAAGCCAAGCAGCCTGTTTGGCTGGATCAAAGTGCGCAGCAACTCTGGGGCAAGATTCGCCGATTTAACAACAACAGTAGCAATGCTGGTAAGTTGGCGCCACTAGCTATTGGCGTGCTCTGGGCTTTCATGCCTTGCGGCTTGCTTTACTCAGCCCTGATGGTGGCCGCGCTCACGGGCAATGCGTTGGAAGGGGGCCTCACCATGGCTTGCTTTGCACTGGGCAGTGGGGTGAGTTTGGGAATTGCGCCTTGGCTGCTGTTAAAGCTCAAAACCATTGGGGATGGTGCTTGGGGCATCCGCTTGGCAGGACTGGCCTTGGCCAGTACGTCGGCTTGGGCTTTGTGGATGGGCTTGGCGCACAACCAAGCCCCATGGTGCGTGACTTAGTGCGTACCTTAGTGCGTGACTTTGCTCGTAACTGAATTCGAGCTTCGTGCGTGGTTTAAGCCGAGAAACCTTTGTACAACATATAAGCCGCCAACAAATACAAAACGCTGGCAAATGTGCGTTTGAGTTGTTTGACGGGCAACTTGTGAGCCGCACTGGCGCCCAAAGGAGCCATGAACACGCTGCAGCTGGCAATGATCACCAAACCGGGCAGCCACAAATAACCAAAGCTCATTTCGGGCAAATCAGGCACACCTTGGCCAGCCACTACATAGCCAATGACATTGGCCAGGGCAATGGGAAAGCCCAAAGCGGCACTGGTGGCCACTGCATTGTGAATAGCCACGTTGCACCAAGTCATGAAGGGCACGCTGACAAAGCCGCCACCTGCACCCACCATGCCAGACAAGAAGCCAATCACGCCACCAGCACCCAGCAAGCCACCGGTGCCTGGCACTTGTCGGTTGGGCGCTGGCTTTTTGTCTAAGAACATTTGTGTGGCCGAGAAGCCCACAAACAGCGCAAAAAACAAGGCCAGGTAAGCGCCTTTGAGGGCTGCAAAAGCGCCCATGCTGGCGATAAAACTACCCAGCACAATGCCTGGTGCCAAACCTTTAACCAACTCCCAACGTACCGCCCCTTTTTTGTGGTGGGCACGAACGCTAGAAATCGAGGTGAAGATGATGGTGCCCATGGAGGTGGCAATGGCCATTTTGACGGCCAAGTCGGGGGACACGCCACGTGCGCCCAAAATCATGGTGAGAAAGGGCACCATGACCATGCCGCCGCCAATGCCCAAGAGGCCGGCTAAAAATCCGGTGATCAAACCCAAGACGCCTAATTCAAGAATGAGTGTGGGTTCTAAAAACATATGAATCAGGCTTGTGAAGGTGGATAAAAGGTGTCTGCAAGTGCCACTGGACCGGCATCCTGAACCGGGGTTCAGGTGGGCGAGGGCAGACTGGCGTTGGGTTCATCTGACGCGAGACGATCACGCTCACCAGACAATGTACCAAGCCCGGGCT
>JACCDQ010188890.1_pt1 | contig 12795 bp, 12 predicted proteins | sample 7446031 | NCBI WGS metagenome assembly JACCDQ01 (sample SAMN15323442, study PRJNA562643) | freshwater metagenome | isolation source: river surface water | place: USA:Blue River Watershed | collected 2017-08-17 | reverse complement strand
TAAGATCGTCTTCAACTAAAAGTATTTTTTTATTGGTATTTTCCATAGTCTAATTTATTAGTGGTAATTTTATAATGAAGGTACTTCCTTTCCCTTTTTCACTTTCTACATATACTTGACCGTTATGGTCTTCAACAATTCGTTTTACGTAAGCCAATCCTAAACCGTGTCCTTTCACATTATGAATATCTCCGGTGTGTTCTCTATAAAATTTCTCAAAAATTCGTTTCTGAGCCACTTTACTCATTCCAAGTCCTCTGTCTTGTACTTTAACCAACACCATATCTTTAATATTCTCTGTATAAATATCAATAACTGGAGCCTCTGGCGAATATTTAATAGCGTTTTCTAAGATATTTACAATCACATTGGTAAAATGATTATCATTAATCAAAACCGTTGTTCTTGTCGCATCAAAATGCGTTGTAATAGAGCCTTCTCTATCTTCCAAAATTAAATTCACATGCTCTATAGCATCATTAATTACATCTTCAATTGTATTGGATTCCTTATCAATTTCTAATTCTTTTTTTTCCAATTTCGAAATTCGCAATACATTTTCAACTTGAGCATGCATACGCTTATTCTCGTCTCGAATCATCTGAAGGTAACGCAATACTTTCTCCTTGTCATCAATTATTTTTGGATTCCGAATCGCATCCAAAGCTAAATTGATTGTTGCTATTGGTGTTTTGAACTCGTGCGTCATATTATTAATGAAATCTGTTTTGATTTCTGAAATCTGACGTTGACGAATCAGCTGACTCAAAGCACTTGTATAAGCAATAATAATAATCAACGTAAAAATGATGGAAAGTATTGTAATACTGACCAATTCCGATAATAAGAATCGCTTTTTATGCGGAAAACTGACCATCAATTTGTATTGTTCATGCCCTTCGTTGTCCGTTAAAATTGGAATCGAATAACTGGCATTTTGATCGTATTTAAAATCAGTTGATTTTACTTTTGTAGCCAATCCATTGCTATAAATTCCAAACTCAAACTTGGTATTTACACCATATTCTTCCAATTCTTTTTTAATTAACTTTCGAATATTTTCAGCCGAAACCCTTTCTTGTAAAGGCATTGCAGTGGCAATATCTTTGTAAAAAATTTCAAATTGGGCATTGTCTAACACATCTAAATTTCCAGATTTTTCTATTCGTTCATCGGGAATCAAACTTTGGTTCAAAACCGAATTATCCAAAGGTTTATTGTTGTAAATCTCTGTAACACGTTTAGAACTAAAGTTTTTAAACAATTTTGTGTTGTCCGTTTTTTTGTCAAAGAGCGAAGAATTAATATGAAAATCTTCTGCGATGATACTATTGGAATAGACAATCGTCTTGTTGGTTTTCAAATTCTTTTGAACGTAGGTAAATTCTAATAAGTCATCTTTCTTTGGAATTTTACCTGTACTATCTTTCAAATGATTGTAGCGATCATAAAAACAATAAGCCTCTTGTTTTTGCAATTTTTCAGCTACATTCCCAAGAACTTGTTTTACATGAAATTTGAATTGTTCGTCATTGTCTTTTAATGATGTATTAAACCAATACACCTGTACCAGAATAATCCCAATTAGGGACAAACTCATTAACAAAACCAACAATCTAAAAAAAAGCTTACTCATCAACACAAATTTAGTATTTTAACAATATAGTAAATAATATATTAACCAAATATTAACATCTACCCTTCATTTTGCTGAATCTTTAAAATTTTAAGAATTTCGTCAAGTTGTAATTTTGCGTTTTGAGTGTAGGTATTATCAATTACAAAGTCACTTTTAGCAATGCGTTGCTCGTCTGTCCATTGTGCATTAATGCGATGTAGAACCTGTTCCCGAGTGCTGTTATCACGTTGCATTACTCGTGTAATTCTATCTTCTAAAGGAGCTGTTATAGTAATAATAGAATCGCAATTTTTATAGCTGCCACTTTCAAATAGAATAGCGGCTTCGTACACCACAAAAGGTTCTGATTGGTATTGGTCAAGCCAAAATCCAAATTGCTTTTTTACAGCAGGATGAATAATAGCATTGAGTTGGCTCAACTTTTCTGGATTAGAAAACACTATAGCCGCGAGTTGTTGGCGATTCAAAATACCATTTTCAAAAATAGTAGTTCCAAAAATAGTTTGTATTTCGGCTATAACTTCAGGGGATTGCATGAGTTTTTTAGCTTCATCATCCGCAATAAATACTGGAATCCCAAGAGACTTCAAATAAGTAGCTAAGGTCGTTTTACCACTACCTATTCCTCCCGTTAAACCAATAATTTTTGTCATGAATTACTTTTTAAAAAACAAATACGGAAAAGCTACTTGGGGTTGGCGTTTTAAAACAATCACTTTGATATACGATTCTAAAAATCCTAAACCGTAACCATAAAATTGTTTCCAAACGGCAATTAAAGACAAGTACCCTATTCGCACACTTCTATTTTGAATACTTGAAGTTACAAACAAAATAAAGAAGTACAACATATAGAGTTGTAAAAAATAATCAAAAGTCAACAACAATAAGGCCACCGATAAAAAGAAACCTAATATAAAAGCCGTTGGAAAGAAAAAAGTTAATTTATTATGTTCTGGATACCAACTATTCAAAATTGGTCGGGCTTTACCAAATTTACTCACTTGAACCGAGAATTTATCCCAATCAATTCTTCGCTTGTGATATACGAATACTTTAGAAAACAATCGGGTTTCAAAACCAAGATTCCACAAACGAATAGACAAATCAGGATCTTCACCTGGATGAATATTCCCAAAACCTTTAGAGGCTTCAAACGCTTTACGGGACAATCCCATATTAAAACTTCTGGGTTGGAATTTTCCGATTTTCTCTGATCCACCACGAATACCTCCTGTGGTTAAGAACGATGTCATAGCAAAATTGATGGCTTTTTGAATATCTGAAAAACTATCTAAGGCTTTGTCGGGTCCACCAAAACAATCCACATAATCCTGTTGTAAGGCTTTATCCACTTCATCAAGATATTGTGCTGGAATAATGCAATCCGAATCAAAAATGATAAAATAATCACCACTTGCCTTTGCCATTCCGTAATTACGAGAATCACCAGGACCTGAATTTTCTTTATAAAAATAGGCAATATTCAATTGTGCCATGTATTTCTGAATCACTTCTCCGCAAGGAATGGTAGAACCATCTTCAACAATGACAATTTCAAAATCATTGGTATAGGTAGTTTTAGATAAACTTTCCAATAATTCATCTACTTCATCTGGACGGTTATAAACGGGTATAATAAGAGAAAAATGCATATTCTAATTAAAATAAAGTGTTGTTTTTGGATTGTGGAACAAATATAGTCTTTATAGCGTATTGGTTGCAAAAAATAGTTAGTAACAGCGTTTTACAAAAAATGCACCCAATTGGGTGCATTTATATAATAATGTAATCAGAAATTACGAAATACTCGGTACTTGTACCATTTCATCTGCATCAGCTAAATAATCCACACCTTCGAATCCAAAACCAAATAGGTTTAAGAAATCTTGTTTGTATCCCGCTAAATCACCAATTTCTGGTAATGATTCAGTGGTAGATTCTTTCCACAATGCCGCTACTTTAGCTTGAACGTCTTCACGCATTTCCCAATCGTCGATACGGATTCTTCCTTTATCATCTGTTGGAACTGCTTGTCCGGTGTACAAACGTTGTTGGTACAAACGTTGGATTTGTTCGATACATCCTTCGTGAATACCTTCGGCTTTCATGATTTTGTATAACAATGAAATGTACAATGGAATTACTGGAATAGCTGAACTCGCTTGGGTAACCAAAGCTTTGTTAACAGAAACATACGCTTTTCCATTCAAAGAAGCTAAGTCTTTTGTGATTTCAAAAGCAGTCGCTTCCAAATGATCTTTAGCACGACCGATAGTTCCTTTTCTGTAAACTGCTTCAGTAACTTCAGGCCCAATGTAGGAATAGGCCACTGTAGTAGCTCCTTCAGCTAATACATTAGCTTCTTTTAAAGCCTCCATCCACATCGACCAATCTTCTCCACCCATAACCACTACGGTATTATCGATATCCTCTTGATTAGCAGGTTCGATAGATACTTGAGTTACATTTCCGGTATGAAAATCAACGGTTTTATTCGTAAAAGTACCTCCAATTGGTTTCAAAGTAGAACGGTGCAATACACCCGTTTTTGGATGCATACGCACTGGCGAAGCCAAACTATAAATCACTAAATCAATCTGACCTAAATCTGCCTTGATTAAATCAATTGCTTGTTGTTTCACTTCGTTTGAAAAAGCATCTCCGTTGATACTTTTTGCATACAAACCTGCTTTAGTCGCTTCTTTTTCAAAAGCCGCAGAATTGTACCAACCTGGCGAAGCCGTTTTCCCTTCAGCTGGCGCTTTTTCGAAGAAAACACCTAATGTAGCAGCGTTAGAACCAAAAGCACTTGTAATTCTTGAAGCCAATCCAAATCCTGTTGAAGCCCCAATTACTAATACACGTTTAGGACCATCAATAGTGCCTTTTGATTGTACGTAAGCTATTTGATTTTTTACATTTTGCTCGCATCCAGCTGGGTGAGCTGTCAAGCAAATAAATCCTCTCATTCTAGGTTCTATAATCATATCTTAAATTCTAATAATTTACTATTTATTCTTTTTTAGTTGTGTGCAAATATAAACCAAATCTTTAGTTCAACAAGGATTTGGCGTGATTTAGAGCCGAGTCAGATACTACTGCTCCCGATAACATTTGAGCAATTTCTTGTACTCGTTCCTCAGTATTTAATAATTTCAATTCCGATTGTGTATCGTCTCCAATAGTAGATTTGAATACTTTGAAATGCGCATTCCCTTTAGCCGCTATTTGTGGCAAATGGGTAATCGCAAAAATCTGCATCGTCTGACTCATTTCTTTCATAATCTCACCCATTCGGATGGCAATTTCTCCCGATACTCCCGTGTCGATTTCGTCAAAAATCAAGGTTGGTAATTTAGAGTATCGTGCTAAAATCGCTTTTACAGCCAGCATGATTCGGGACATCTCCCCTCCTGAAGCTACTTTTTTGAGTAAGCCAAAATCGGTTCCTTTGTTGGCCGAAAACAAAAACTGAATCTCGTCTTTACCATTTTGATGATAGCTTTCAGTGTCTTTAATTTCAATATTGAAACGAACATTAGGCATGCCTAATGGATCCAAAATAGTTATTAATTGGTTTGCCAAAACGGGTACTGCATCTGTTCTTTTTTGATGAATCACCAACGCTAAAGCGTCCAATTGATTGGCTTTATCTTGAATGGATTGGGTCAAAGTAGCAATATCACTTTCTAGATTACCCAATTCAAAAAGAGTCGTTTCTAATGTATTTTGGATAGCCAATAATTCGTCAACAGTAGTAACTTGATGTTTCTTTTGCAAATTGAAAATCAACTGCAATTTTTGACTAATCAAATCCAATTGTTCTGGATCATTAATTAGTTTTTCGGAACAATTAGTCAATTCATCTGAAATGTCGTCTAATTCAATCACTAAACTCGTAATACGCTCTAATAACGAAGCATATTCAGGAGCAAATGAAGCAATTCTTTGTAGCGAATTCTTAATTTCTTTCAAATTAGCCAACGCTCCTATTTGTTCTTCATTGGTCAAAGCCAACGATTTATCTACCGATTCTTTAATAGTTTCGACATTGTTCAATTTCTCAAAATCGGCTTCTAATTGTTCTTGTTCGCCTGATTTTAATTGAGCTGCAGCTAATTCGTTCAACAAAAACGTATTGTATTCTTGTTCCTTAATGGATTCGGCTTGTTTTTTTAAGAGCGAATTCAAATGGGATTTATCTTCTTTGTAACTCTTTAAAATAGCTTGATAACTTTGAATTTCGGCTTGATTATCTGCAATAGCATCAATAATTTTAAATTGTACTCCTTCATCTGATAATTCTTGGGTTTGCTGTTGCGAATGAATATCAATCAAAAATAAGCTCAAATCTTGTAATTCCTGCAAATTCACCGGACTATCATTGATAAAGGCTCTTGATTTACCTGAAGGAAGTATTTCTCGACGAATAATGGTTTCGTTTTCGTAATCCAAATCATTGGCTTCAAAAAACGATTGTAAATTGTATTTCGAAATATCAAAATACGCTTCAATGACACATTTTTCTTCTTTATTTTTAAGCGAAGTTAAATCGGCTCGTTTTCCTAAAACTAGTCCCATCGCACCTAAGATAATCGACTTCCCTGCACCCGTTTCTCCAGTAATAATAGAGAATCCTTTTGAAAAATCGATAGCCAATTTTTCAATCAATGCATAGTTTTTTATCGATAGCGATGTGATCATTTAAGTAAAAACTTGAAGGTTAACTTTAATATTTAATCGAACTCCATTTACTGGAATTCATTGGAGATACTCTATTTAAACTATCCACTAAATCAGTGATGGACAAACTAGGTCCTCCTGAAAATAAAGAAACAATTTCATCTGATTTAGCGTCAAAAAATACTCGTGTTAAAAAAGCATTGGGACGTAATGAATGTACTTTATTCAAACCTAATAAGGACAATTTAACTTTTTCTTTAGCTACTTTCAAATCTTTGCTCATACCATCCAAAGCCGTATTATAATTGAATGAAGCAATACGGACTTCGCTATAAGTAGGCGACAATAAATCGTTAATTAAAAAGTACCTGTTTTGATTCCCCTCCGATTGCGTCCAACCTTTATACCCGCCTTGTTGTGCTATATTCGCAATATTTTGAGCCACTTCCAATTGAGGAGTTCCTGATTGTTCTACAAACGAATCAGCATCCAATCCTAAAATAACATTACAATAAAAAGAAATAACAGAAACTAAATTAGAATCAAACGAATTAGGATTATAAATTAGATTTTCAAACTCAGTATATTTAAAATTAAAGTCTTTGTCGTTAAAATTAAAGATGGGTGTCAAAAAAGTAGAATCAAAAACTGGTCTTGAAGATTGTACCTGAATGGTTCCTGAAAACTGATCCATAGTTCCAGACAAAAGTGTGATGTAAATGGAACAATTGATTTTCTCATTTTGTTTCATCACTTGTCCTGTCCAATCCGTTTTATTGACAAAATCGGTTAAAGCACTTTGCAATGTTTTAAAAACTTGCTGATTCGGATTTGCCATTTGCTGCGAATTGACAGTAACAGTACAATTAAGCTGTTGCGATTGCACAACCGAACTCACTAGAAACAACAAAAAAATAATTATTTTACGCATGAAAATGAGCTATTACTTTAGTAAGAATATCATTGGCAACTGCTTCTTTTGATTTCAACTCCATTGGTTCAATGGTAAAATCCTTGTCGATGAAAGTTACTTTATTGGTTTCTTTGCGAAATCCAGCGCCTTCATCTTGAAGCGAATTTAAAACAATCAAATCTAAGTTTTTTTTCTGAATTTTCAGCTTTGCATTTTCAATTTCATTTTCAGTTTCTAAGGCAAATCCAATCAAAAACTGACTTTTCTTAGCCGCACCCATTGCAGCTAAAATATCCGTTGTTTTTTCTAATTCAATAGTAAATTCCGCAGCTGATTTTTTTATTTTTTGCGAAGCCACCGTCTTGGGTCTATAATCAGCAACTGCTGCTGCTGCAATAGCAATATCTACTTGTGGAAAATAGTGTTGGCACTCGTCCAACATTTCTTGAGCCGAAACGACTGAAATCAATTGTATTGCCGAATGATTAATTTTACAATGTGAAGGTCCAGAAACTAAAATTACTGAAGCACCTAATTGGGCCGCACATAAAGCAATATCGTAGCCCATTTTTCCAGAAGAATGATTTCCTATAAAACGGACAGGATCAATGGCTTCGTATGTTGGTCCTGCTGTAATCAATATTTTTTTTCCTTTAAGAGGCAATTTACTTGCTATGTCTGCTTCCAAAAAAGAAACGATATTCTCTGGTTCAGCCATCCGACCTTCGCCTGATAAACCACTTGCTAGTTCGCCACTTTCAGCAGGAATAATGGTATTTCCAAAATCAGCCAAGGTTTTAAAATTAGCTAGTGTTGAAGGGTGTTTGTACATATCCAAATCCATGGCTGGCGCAAAATAAATCGGACATTTTGCCGACAAATAAGTCGCTAAAAGCAGGTTGTCACATGTTCCTGAAGCCATTTTTGACAATGTATTGGCGGTAGCTGGAGCGATGAGCATGAAATCAGCCCAAAGTGCTAATTCAACATGATTGTTCCATACCCCCTCTTCTTTGGATTGTAGTCCATCTTCAGCAGCGGTATCATTTGTGTCGTAAAAAGTAGAATAAACCGGATTTTTGGATAATGTCGCGAGAGTAAGTGGGGTGACAAAATCCTTAGAAGCAGGTGTCATTATCACTTGGACATGTGCGCCTGCTTTTATAAAGAGTCTTACCAATGAAGCGGTTTTATAGGCAGCAATTCCACCAGACACTCCTAGCAAAATTTTCTTACCGTTTAAAACTGACATGGTAACTGTATTACTTATTGGAGTCTCTATGGTAGATTTTTCCGTCTAACCATTCTTGAACTGCTAAAGCGTGTGGCTTAGGCAATTTTTCGTAGAATTTTGAAACTTCAATTTGTTCTTTGTTTTCAAAAACTTCTTCCAAACTGTCGTTATAAGTAGCAAACTCTTCCAATTTCTCAGTCAATTCTTTTTTAATTTCAGAATTGATTTGGTTTGCTCTTTTAGCCATAATGGTTATTGCTTCATACACGTTACCAGTAGGTTCTTCAATAACAGTTTTGTTATATGTTATTGTATTTACTGGAGCATTCGTCTTTTTTAAATCCATGACTTTATTTTATTTAGTAAATTTTTGTAAATCTTTTTCTATACGAACAAGCATTTCTTCAGCTTGTTTTTTATATTTTGTGTCTGCATTAAACTTAATCAAATTAGCATAGGCTACTTTGGCAACATTCAAACGTTCTTCCATCTTGGCAGGAACACTATTAATTCCTAACTGATAAGCAGAATCTAACTTGTAATACAAAGCCTCTTCTTTAAAAGGCGTTCCTGGATAATCAGCAACAAAATTATCTAAGGCTACAATAGCTGATTTATAATCAGAAATTGTGTTGTATCCCTTAGCATTTTCAAAAACCTTTTTTTCTAATTTCTCATTCAGGTTTTTCATAATAACATTGGCTTCTGCCAAATACTCTGAATTAGGATAGGTATCAATAAAACTTTGCAATTTCTCAATCGCTTTATCTGTATCCGTTTGATCTAAACTAAATTCAGGAGATAACATGGAATAACTTTTAGCCCCTAAAAAAGCAGCCTCTTGTACCTTTTCACTTTTAGGATAATTTGAAATAAAACTTTCAAACTGATACCCTGCTAAATAATATTGTTTAGTATTAAAATAAGATTGTGCAAACAAGTAAAATAATTTCTCTGCCTGGGGTTTTCCTCTGTAGGGAGATGCTATTTGTTCAAACAAACGAATCGCTTTATTGTATTTTTTAGCCTCAAACAATTTAACAGCAAGATCATATTTTACTGCTATATCTTCGGTTTTTAATGCTTTTTGGTATTCGTTACAAGAACAAAACAAAGCAATAACAAGTAAGAGAGATACTATTTTTTTCATTTTTTTACTTTTATTATGTTTACTTCAGATTGATATCAACCTGATATAAGCATACCGAAGTTAAGGTCGCAAATTTAGGTATTAATTTAGCGACTACAAAATATTTTTTGAGTTAAAAAAATGTGAAATAAATTGCCTTTATTTATTGCTTTTTCGAACAAATGAATCAATTCTGCTCGCTAGAGAATCATCCACTTTTACCAATGGCAAACGCACGGTGTTTTCAGCAATTCCTAGCGACTGAAATACTTGTTTGATTCCCGCAGGATTTCCTTGTTCAAAAATCATGTCAATGCATTCCGACAATTGGTATTGAGTTTGGAATGCCTGATCTACTTTGCGGTTTAATCCCAAACGAATCATTTCTGAAAAAGCAGCAGGAAAACCTTGCCCAATAACAGAAATTACTCCGGAACCACCCGCTAAGATTAATGACAAAGCTGTCATGTCATCTCCAGAAATTACCAAGAAATCTTTTGGTTTTGTTTTTAACAATTGAAACCCTTGTACCAAATCTCCCGAAGCCTCTTTAATAGCAACAACATTTTTAAAATCAGTCGCTAATCGTACTACCGTTGCAGGCAACATATTACTTGAGGTACGTCCAGGTACATTGTACAGGATCACGGGTAGCGGGGATGCTTCAGCTACTGCTTTAAAGTGCTGATAAATCCCTTCCTGTGTAGGTTTATTATAATAAGGTGAAACTGAAAGAATGGCTGTAAATGCAGCTAAATCTCTGGTTTTTAATTCAGATACTACTTCCATTGTATTGTTACCTCCTACTCCTAAAACTAAAGGCAATCTCCCTTTGTTTGCTTCGACAACAGTAGTAATGACCAATTCTTTTTCAGCAGCTGATAAGGTAGCATTTTCAGCAGTTGTACCTAGCACAACCAAATACTCTATTCCACCGTCAATTGAAAAATTTACAATTCTAGTTAATGCCTCTGTATCAATTGAAAAATCAGCTTTAAAAGGAGTTACAAGAGCAACACCAGTTCCTATTAATGATTGCATATTACGATTCTATTTTGTTTAATATTTTTAAATATTTGAATAACTCATGAACAAAAACGGAATAATTTTCAGGTCTTGTTGTGATCATCAAATGATTGAACTTTTTATCTATAGCTGAAAATCCAACTTTAAATTGTGCTTTAGAATTATTAGTAATGAGTAATAAAACAGCTTTTTCAATGGCATAATAACTAATCAATAAATCAAATTCAGTTTGAATAAATTCAGTAACAACTGTGTTCTGAATCTCACCACTCCAGTTTACAATTGCTGAGCTAAAAGTAAATTCAGAAAACGATTCTTTCTTATTTATTTGATCTCTGTAAACTAGTATTGTAATGTTATTTTGAGAAAAACCATTTGCGATTAACGCTTGAATCAACGCTTGTTTTTCAACAAAAACACTCTCATCTACTAACAATCCTACAGTTTGTATAGCATTAGTACTAGCCTGAGTGCTTACCTCCTGCCATTTACTTTTTAATTTATATTTTAGAAAAAAATTCTTTAAATAATTTAAAAACATAGTACATTTACCTGATTACAAAACTAATTAATAAAGTGGCATTAGAAATGGTAAAACTAAAAAAGTATAATCAATTTTTCAAACTTTTTGTTATATTTATAACATCGACATTGATTATTTCGTGCGCAAAACCTAATTATCAATTAACTACGATTGAAGGCAAACGCATTCCTATCACAGAAAAATTAAGTCAAACGACTGAAATTGAAAACTATATCAATCCCTACAAAAAACATATTGATGCTGATTTAAGTAGTGTTTTAGCCTACAGCCCAGAAACTTTAGATAAAAGTGGCAGCACTTGGCAATCACCATTGGGTAATTTATTAGCCGATGTTACTCTTAAAGCTGGAAATAAAGTATTCCAATTGAGAGAAAAAAAATCAGTAGATATCTGTCTATTGAATAGCGGCGGTATTCGTTCTATTCTTCCTAAAGGAAATGTAACGGCGCGTACTGCATTTGAAATCATGCCTTTTGAAAATAGTTTGGTGGTGATTACTTTAAAAGGAGAACAAATTCAAGAATTAGTCGATTATTTTATTGCTACTAAAAAAGCACACCCTATTGCAGGTATCACTTTTACCATTCAAAAAAACAACAGGTCAAAAAATATTGTTATTCAAGGAAAACCACTTGATTTAGCAGCTATTTATAATGTTGCTACGAATGACTATTTAGCGAATGGCGGTGACAATATGAATTTTTTCAAAAAAGGAATTCAGAAATATGATTTAGAGTATAAATTACGAAATATCCTGATTGACTACTTCAAAGAAGTAGACACTATACCTGTAATCAAAGACATCCGTATTACTGAAGAATAAGTTCCAAAAAACAGAAAGATGAAAAGAAGAGATTTTATAGAAAAAACAGCAGCAGGTTCTGCATTTGTAGGATTGGGATTGTCATTGAGCAGTTTTAAATCAGCTGATATAAAAAAGATAACTATTTTACATACTAATGACGTTCACAGTCATATTGACCCTTTTCCTGCCGATGATCCTCGTAATGCCAATATGGGAGGTGTGAGCCGAAGAGCTGCTTTGATAGAAAGTATTCGTCAAGAAAACTCGAATGTATTACTTCTCGATGCAGGCGATATTTTTCAAGGAACACCGTATTTTAATTATTATGGTGGCGAATTGGAATTCAAATTAATGAGTATGATGAAATACGATGCTTCAGCTATTGGGAATCATGATTTCGACAACGGAATAGAGGGTTTGCGCGCTCAAATGCCACATGCCACTTTTGAATTCATCTCAGCCAATTATGATTTTAAAAATACTGTGATGGATGGTTTTGTCAAACCCTATAAAATTTTCATCAAAGACGGAATTAAGATTGGGGTTTTTGGTTTAGGAATTGAATTTGATGGATTAGTGGACAAAAAACTATACAAAGAAACCGTGTACAACGATCCCGTTGAAATCAGTCAAGACATGGTTCGCATCTTGAAAAAAGAACAAAAATGTGACTTAGTGATTTGTTTATCACATTTGGGTTATAAATACACCAAAGAAGATGCAGACAAGATTAGTGATTTGAAACTGGCAGCCTTGACTGAAGATATTGATTTAATCATAGGTGGCCACACCCATACATTTTTAGACAAACCTACTAT
>JACCDQ011550928.1_pt1 | contig 12796 bp, 11 predicted proteins | sample 7446031 | NCBI WGS metagenome assembly JACCDQ01 (sample SAMN15323442, study PRJNA562643) | freshwater metagenome | isolation source: river surface water | place: USA:Blue River Watershed | collected 2017-08-17 | reverse complement strand
ACGGTAAGTGGTATTACAAGAACAGGGCGCTTAATGTGTACGCTGCTATTGACTTTGCCTTTAGTTTGAGTAAGAAATCAGACAATACAGCAATTGTTGTAATTGGTATTGACGAAGAAGCATTCATTTATGTACTTGACATTGAAGTGTTTAAGAGTGATAAAATTGCTGAATACTTTAAGAACATTGCACATCTCCATTCCAAGTGGGAATTTAAAAAGCTGAGGGCTGAAGTGACAGTAGCTCAGGCAGTTATTGTTCGTGATTTGAAAGACAAGCTTCGTGAAGAAGGGCTTCCTCTTTCAATTGATGAACACCGTCCTACACGTAATGAAGGCACTAAGCAAGAGCGTATTGCTTCCGCTTTGGAACACAGGTATGACAACCAGCAGATATGGCACTTTAAAGGGGGCTATACGGACGTTCTAGAGGAGGAATTGGTTTTGGCTAGGCCACCCCATGACGACTGTAAGGACGCCCTTGCAAGCGCTGTAGAGATCGCTGTGAAGCCTAAGCGTCGTAGAGACAATGATGATGTAACAAGTAACGTAGTAAGCTTCCATCCACGATTTGGTGGTGTCCGCTACGCATAAGGAACTAAATGGCTAAGAAACCTCTAGAAATTACGTCCACGTTTGGACAAGACAACCTCGCCAAGTATGTAGCTCATACGTGGCATATCTACAACACTGAACGACGACCCAAGCTTGACTTGTGGAAGGAACTCCGCAATTATGTCTTTGCTACCGACACCTCTACTACAACTAATGCTAAGCTTCCTTGGAAGAATAGTACAACTCTCCCCAAGCTGTGTCAGATTCGGGACAACTTGCACTCCAATTATGTGTCTGCTCTCTTCCCTAATGATGACTGGCTGAGTTGGGAGGCGTATAGTCGTTCTGACGCAACAAAGGAGAAGTCTGAAGCCATTACTGCATACATGGCCAACAAGACCCGTGAGAGCCATTTTAAGACCGAGTTCTCAAAGTTGATATACGACTATATCGACTACGGTAACGCGTTCTCTACGGTCGATTATGAGGCTTCCTACAGCATTAATGACAAGGGTGAAAAGACTCCTCGTTATGTAGGCCCACGTATTCGTCGTATTAGCCCTCTCGACATTGTATTCAATCCTCTGGCAGACAATTTCATGAACACGTTTAAAATCGTTCGTTCATTGAAAACTGTAGGTGAATTGAAGAAGATGGCGGAAGAGCAGCCAGGCAATGTGTACTTGAAAGAAGCTCTTGCTAAGCGCAACGAGATGATTAAGTATTGTAATGCATACGGCTACGAAGACATGGATAAAGCTGACGGCCTGATGGTAGATGGGTTTGGTAACTACTCTACCTACCTTCAGAGTGGCTATGTAGAAATGCTGGAGTTTTATGGAGATATCCACAATCAGGACACTGGTGATTATCGTGGGGATCGTGTCGTTACTGTCATTGATCGTATGTGGACTATCCGCGACGAGCCTCTGGCTAACTGGCTGGGCCATGTACCTATCTACCACGTAGGCTGGCGTACTCGTCCAGATAGTTTGTGGGCTATGGGTCCTCTTGAAAACCTTGTGGGTATGCAATATCGTATTGACCACTTGGAGAACTTGAAGGCTGATGCTATGGACTTGGCTGTGCTTCCTCCTCTGGTTATCAAGGGTGAAGTGGAAAGCTTTGTGTACGGCCCTGCTGCTGAAATTCACATTGACGAGAATGGAGACGTAACAGAGCTTGCTCGTAACGTACAGTGGGTTATTACTGCTGAGAACTCCATTGACAAGCTTGAGATGCGTATGGAGCAGTATGCTGGAGCACCTCGTGAAGCTATGGGTATTCGCTCTCCTGGTGAAAAGACTGCATTCGAGGTTAGAGAGCTCCAGAACGCTGCTGGACGCATTTTCCAGGAGAAGGTAACGACTCTTGAAATCGAGCTGTTAGAGCCCTCTTTAAACGCCATGCTGGAGGTTGGCCGACGTACTATGGATACGTCAGATTGGGTACGTGTAATGGATAATGACTTAGGCGTTGCTACGTTCATGGAGATTACAAAAGACGATATTACAGCTTCTGGTATCTTGCGTCCTATTGGTGCTCGTCATTTCGCTGCTCAAGCACAGCTTGTACAGAACTTGACAGGTATTGCTAACACACCAATCTGGCAGCAAATTGCTCCGCATACGAGTGGTAAGAAGCTGGCGCTTATGGTGGAAGACTTGCTTGGGTTCAACCGATTTGAAGTGTTCCGTCCTAACGTAGCTATTAGCGAACAAGCAGAAACTCAACGGCTTGGTAGTCAAGCTAGTGAGGATTTGCAAGTTGAACAATCTATGGGTACTCAATTCCAGCAATGAAAACTTCTTGGCTTTCAAGTCTTAGCGATCAACAGAAGGAGGAAGTTCGCTTGAACTTTCTTCATTCTGCAGTAATGAGAGAACGCCTTACGGCAATCTTGAACGGTAAAATAGAGTCAAACGAAAAAGAACTTGTAACGAAAGAACTGTATGATAGCCCTTCTTGGGCGTTACGTCAGGCTGACGGAGTAGGTTATAAACGTGCTATGAACGAAGTAATTTCTCTTCTGTTACCGTAAAAGTCTACAAACCCTATCTCAAACGATAAAAGTATTACTTACTTAAGTATATACTAGAAATACTAAACGGAGTTTTATAAGACAAGACAGTGTGTTATTAACTTCTTGTATTTCTAGAAATATACTTAAGAGTGTTTTAATTCTAAGGAAACAATGGCTGACCAGTCAATCTTCGAACCAGGGACTCCGAGTGATCCCTCTACTCAACAACCTCCTTCTAACACTGGCGTACAAAACCTGTTAGCCAGCATCGTCAATGAACGAGGTGAACAAAAGTATAAAACTATTGAGGATGCCCTCGTAGGTTTGTCACACGCACAAAGTTTTATTCAAACTCTCCGAACCGAGAAGCAACAAGTGGAACAGCAGGTTAATGAACTGCGTCCTGTAGCTGATAAGGTTTCTGAACTTGAGAAGGTTGTGCTTCAACTCTCACAGAATAAGCCCTCAGAGCCGACAACTCCATCTGGGATGACTGAAGATGCAGTTGCTTCGTTGGTAGAACAAACACTCACAAAACAACAACAGCAGCGTGTTGCAAAAGACAATTTGCAAAAGGTCGCTGAAGTTGTTAAGAAGAATTTTGGTGACAAGGCAGAAGAGGCCTTTTACGGTAAAGCAGCAGAGCTTGGTTTCTCCAAGGAAGATATTAATGCGTTAGCAGCCCGTAGTCCTCAAGCAGCTTTGAAACTAATCGGAGTAAACGAAAGCGTACAATCGAGCGTATTCAGTCCTACCACAACGTCGGTTAACACTTCGTCTCTTGCTCCACAAGAAAACACATTCATCTCTCGTAATAAAGTGCGTTTGGAAGTTGGTGCTACAGCTCAAGAGCTTATGCAAGAAACTGCCCAAGCACGCAAGATGGTAGAAGAGTTGAATGCAAAAGGTATGTCAATTGACGACCTTACGAAACCATCAAATTACTTTAAATTCTTTAAATAAGGAAAAGATAAATGGCACAAAACCGCGGAAACTCCACGGCCTTTATCGAAGCAGAACAGTACAGCGCTTTCATCCTGCGTAACTTGCAAGATGGTATGCTGCCTGGCGTTATGTATCGTAACGTTTCTGACTTTGGTTCGGGCTCCACCCTGCACATTAAAACTGTGGGTTCTGTAACTATTCAAGACGGCGCTGAAGAAGTGCCTTTCGACTACAGCCCTATCGAATCGGGCGAAGTGACTATGACCATCACCGACTATGTTGGCGATGCTTGGTACGTCACTGATGAACTGCGGGAAGACGGTGCTCAAGTTGAGTCCCTGATGAGCGCTCGTTCTAGCGAATCTACCCGTGCAATTCAAGAAGTGTTCGAGTCTCGCTTCCTGAAGCGTTGCAACACCGCTCAGGTGAACGCTAACGCTAACGTGGTGAACGGCTTCGCACACCGTATCGCTTCTGCTGTGGCAACTGCTGGTTCTGAGAACACCGCTTCTCTGGATCACTTCATCCGTATGAAGCTGGCTTTCGACAAAGCCAACGTGCCTATGGCTGGCCGTATCGCCATTGTTGATCCTGTGGTTGGTGCCACTCTGGATCGCTTGGTGTCTATTGGTCGTGACGTTACCCCATTCGGTCAGCGTATTCTGGAGAACGGCTTTGATCGTGACCACCAGTTCCTGATGAACCTGTATGGCTGGAACATCATCACCTCCAACCGCCTGGATAAGGGCACCTTTAGCGACGGTACTACCTCTGTGTCTGGTGGCGTTGCTAACGTGTTCATGTCTGTTGCAGACGACAACACCAAGCCTGTGATGGCTGCATGGCGTCGTATGCCCAAGGTGGAAGGCGAGCGTAACAAAGACCTGCGTCGTGACGAATTCGTTACCTCTGCTCGTTGGGGCTTTGGTACGCAACGTGTTGACACGCTGGGCGTGTTGATTACTTCCGCTACCAAAATCTAAGGAGTAAGTTATGGCTTATGAAAACAGCGCCGGTTTGGGCGTTCACAATCAATTTGGTGCTCGGGAAACTGGCGGTGCTGTCGGTGTTGAAACCTCTGACAATAGCAACCACAGCCTGTCGATCAACATCACCGGGGAGATGCTGAATGGCACTTTCTTCCCTCCTGTTGTTGTTCCTAAAGGTGCTCGTTTCACTGGTGCTATTCTGCGAGTCGATGAAGCGTTTGTCATCGGTGGTACTAGCCCCACGGTGCGCTTTGGTGCTGCTGGTTCTGTTGCAACCAACGGCATTGTGCTGACCGAAGCTGAACTGGAGAACGTGGGTACTAAAGCCCCCGCATCTGCCGGTGCAGGCACTTGGTCCTTTACCTCTACAACTGGTACGACTGCTGCTGCTAAAGTGGCTTTCGACATGGGTGGTACTTCCCCCACTGCCACGTCGGGTGTGGGTAAAGCGACTCTGATCTTGAACTTCGTGAACAAGACCAAGGTTTAATTGAATAAGGGGAGTCCTAAAAAGGCTCCCCTTTTTTATTGGAGATTTCACTTTGACAATTCAACATCGGCTCATTCCTGATAACGAGCTTCACGAACCAAAAGGAGCTGTCTCGGCAGCACTCAACACTTCCTACCATGCTACAGGGGCTGGTTCTGGTGTTTGGAAAAAAGCTGATGCCCTGAGTATTAAGGGGTTGTCGAGTGACGATGGGTTGAACAATCTACGCCTACTCTCTGATGGTGCTAATGGTTTTCGTCACGTAATAGATGCAGCTTACGGTGTTATGGGTGTTACAGGGAATGCTGCTAACTTTGCTGTTACAGCTTCTGCAGATGCTACACTGTTGACAACCACTGGCTATGCCCTCTATACGGGCGCAGGAGCCCCTCTAGCAGGTGAGATGTTGTATGGTGTCACCTTCGACACTAACAAGCTCACAGCGACTATTCCTGGGGTGTATGACTTCCGTATGTGGGCTAACGTCTCTTCGTTCCCAGCAAACAACTCTGCTGTAGGGTTTAGGTTCCGTGTTAATGGTTCTACATACTCACCTCGTACTGTAATTGCCAAGGCAGCAGCAACAACGGATCATCGTGAAGTTAATGCATTCGGATTGATTCAGCTTAATGCTGGTGACTACGTTCAACTGTACATTGCATCTAGTGCAACAGGTAACTTGGTTATCCAGAACATGAATTGCACAATGGAACTTAAGAGGGCTCTGTAATGAAATATACATTGCTTGAGATGGTTTCTGACATTTTGTCAGATATGGATTCTGATGAAGTCAACTCTATTGATGACACTGTTGAAGCACAGCAAGTAGCACAAATCATCAAGACCTGCTACTTCGAGATGATTGCCAATCGCAACTGGCCTCATCTCAAGAAGCTTATTCAGCTTGATCCCTCACTGGATACAACTCGTCCAGTGTATTTGAAAATCCCTGAAGAAGTTAAAGAGCTGGAGTTTGTTCGTTATGATGTTACGAAAGCAGATGCAGTTAATCAAGAGTGGCGTACTCTGAAGTACAAAGAGCCTCTTGAGTTCCTTGACTACGTTTCCACTCGTAACAGTTCTAATGACAACGTTGTAAAGATTAGCGACTATAATGGTGTTCAGCTACTCATTGTAAACGATCAAGCCCCAACCTACTGGACCTCTTTTGATGATGTTCATCTGGTTGTAGATTCTTACGACAAAGCTGTAGACGACACAATCAAGAAAAGTAAAACAGCTTGCAGTGTGTACATCAACCCTTCTTGGGAACGGATGGATGAGTCAGTTCCAAACCTTCCTATTGAAGCTTTTCCTGCGTTGCTGGAAGAAGCAAAAAGCACAGCTTTCTTGGCGCTAAAGCAAATGGCCAACCAGAAAGCAGAGCAGAAAGCTAAACGGCAACAGTCATGGCTGTCTCGTAAAGCTTGGACTGCTGCAGGCGGTGTGCAATATCCCTCTTACGGACGTAAACGATGATTGAATATAAAGGCTACCAAATCAAGCCTAGCAAAGAATCCCCTCACAGCTATGTTATTGTAACGGCTGGACGTGGGGGTAAAATCCCTGCAGTTATGCAAGGCTTGTTCACTTCCACGGGGGTTGCGAAGCAAGCCGTAGACCTCTATGTTGGAGAGAAGGAACAAGATAATGGCGAAAAAGTCAGTAAAGGCTGAGGTCAATACATTCATCAAAGGGCTGATTACAGAAGCCAGTCCTTTGAATTTTCCTGAGAATGCTTCGTTTGAAGAAGAGAATTTTCAGCTTAATCGAGATGGTTCTCGTAACAGGCGTCTTGGAATTGATTACGAGAACGAAGGTGCACTGGTTGTTACAGACGTTCCTAACGAATGGGCAGCCAATCAACAACTCAAGACTTATGAATGGCTTAACGTAGCAGGTATTCCTGGTAAGACATTCCTAGTCGTACAGGTTGGTGATGACTTGAAGTTCTTCGATACTTCCCTGATGCCTCTATCTACGTCAGGGTATGTAGGTTCTTTGAAGCTTCCCTCTGTATATGTTTCTCGTAAAGAGGTTTCTTTTGCAGGTGTAGATGGTAAGCTGATTATTGCAGACGGTTCTGGAGACGTAACAGTTGTTTCCTATTCGTCAACAACAGGCTTCTCAAAGACAATTTCACGACTGAAGGTTCGAGACTTGTGGGGTGTGGAGCACCCTATTACAGAGGCAGACGATTCTCTCAGAACTCCTCTAGCAACAACTAAACACGTTTACAACCTTTACAATCAGTCTTGGGGTATTCCTCGAAGGCACGAAGGTGAAACTGTGTTGGTTGACCCTATGGTGTTGTTCCGTACAACGTACAGTACATATCCTTCTAACAGTGAGACAGTCTGGCCTGCTATGCAGATGCAGCCTGTCACACCTCCAAACATTCCTCGTGAACGCTTGTTCATCAATTTGTTGCAAGAGCAAATTGGGGTTAACACAAAAGCAGCTAAAGGATATTTCGTAATTGACCTTCTCAACCGAGGTCCTTCACGTTCAGAAGCTATTGCTGCAAACAAAGCTAAGTATCCAGAACTGGAACTGGGTACGTTTGAAACCAATGCTGATTCAACACCAGGTGGCGCAACTGTTGTTGCTGACTTTGCTGGACGAGTGTTCTATGCAGGTTTCTCAGGAGAAGTGTTGGAGCGAGATGGGCGTAGCCCAGACCTTTCTAACTACGTAGTTTTCTCTCAGTTGGTTCGTTCTCCAGCAGACGCATTCAAGTGTTACCAAGATGGTGATCCTAGTTCTCGTGAAGGACATGACATCGTAGATACTGACGGAGGCTTCTTCCGAGTATCTGGAGCTGACGGCATTCTGCACATGGAGAGTATGGGTAATAGCCTAATCATCTTCTCTAACAACGGTGTATGGTCTGTTACGGGTGGAAGCGACTACGGGTTTTCAGCTACCAACTATAAGGTGGATAAGATAACAGACTTTGGGTTGATTGGTGCAGGCTCTGTAATCAAAGAAGTTGATAAACTGTTCTACTGGTCTACTGATGGAATCTACATGGTTGCTCGTAGTCAGATGGGTGGTTTTGATGCTAAGAACATTACTGAGGCAACAATCCAAACGTTCTATGAAGAGATTGGATTTACTGCTAAACAACGTGCTAAAGGTGTTCACGATTTGGCAGGTAGAAGTGTAAGGTGGATTTATTCAGAAGGTACTGGTTTCCTTCCTGGATGGCAGACAAAAGAACTTGTTTTGGATTTGGTACTGGGAGCTTTCTATGTAAATAAGATTGCTAACACTTCTAATCCTAACGGACCAATTGTTGTGGAAGCCTTCCGTTCTAATCCATTCCTCCAAGACTTCAGCTACGATCCTATCTACGCAGGTGCGGATGCTGTGTATATACAAGACGAAATTGCTTCGTATGTACAAACCACTCGCAATCCCTCGCTACAATCTGTACGGTATGTTACAGCGGTAAAGAACTCTTCTGGAAACATTTCCTATACGTTCTCCAACTACAATAACACATACTTCCTTGACTGGCAGAAGTATGACAACGTAGGTGTGGATGCTAAAGCTTTCTTGGTTACTGGTGCAACAACTGGTGGAGACTCTTCTGTTCATAAGCAAACGCCATATCTGACATTCCACATGCGTAAAACTGAGACAGGTTTCTCAGGAGACTTTACACCTGTTGGCGAGTCGAGTTGTCTTGTAAACTCTCTTTGGGATTTTGCAGATTCTCAAACATCTAACAAGTGGAGCCCTCAGTTCCAAGTGTATAGGCACAAGCGCTTGTTCATGCCTAGCTCTGTCAACGATACGTTCGATAACGGATATAGTGTAGTGACAAGCAAGAGTAAGCTACGTGGACGAGGAAAGGCTTTCTCTATGCGTATGGAAACAGAACCCGGTAAAGACTGTCAAATCATTGGATGGAGTTTGAATGTCAACGGAAACCAATACACGTAACATATATTACAGGGACGAAGACTTTACATTGGAGTTTGAATGGTACAACAAAAGCATTCTTCTCCACTGTGAAGTTAGAAAATTTACACCAAGCGTTGCAAAGCAAGGATACGCTGTTCTTGCTTCGCTTCTTGATGAATGCAGGGAAGCGGGTGTCAAGCAAGTAATGGCTGTTCTTTCTAACCATAAGTTTGCTAAAATGTACGGTGGAAAGAAAGTTAATGAGATTGAATATCTCGGAAAGATTTATGAGGTGATTATATGGGAGACCCCATCTCCGCAACTACCTTGGCAGCAATCAGTGCTGGTACAACCGCTGTAGCAACTGCATACAGTATAGATCAAAATCAAAAAGCAAAGTCTGAGCAGAAGAAAGTTGCAGCAGCTCAAAATGCTACCAACCGACAAGCTCAGGTTGAAGAGCAACGACAGAAGGTGAGAGAGGAGCGTATTAAACGTGCTCGAATCCTTCAAGCTGGTGAAGCTGCTGGAACATCTGCAAGCTCTGGAGAACTTGGAGCACTAGGTTCGATGAGCACTCAGTTGCAGTCTAACATAGGAAGCAACCTCGGTAAAGTTACTAACGCCCAAGCAATTGGAGCTGCACAGCAGAACATTGCAACAGCGCAGAACAATACTCAGATGGTTAACTTCCTAGCAGGAGCTGTCAACATGGGTGTTGATATGAGCAGCAGCATCTTCAAGCCTAACAGCGACCCATTGGGTGATTTTATTAACACAAATAACCTACAAAACAAATGAACGAATTTGATGATCTGATGACAGGCCCTCAGCCTGTAGATTTGAAAACACTTGTCGGTACTCAGTTGCCGGCTATTACACTTCCTAAGTCTGCTGTCGTCAATCGTGCAGCTACGGTAGCCCTGGCATCCGATCCTCAAAAAGCTGTTGAAAACTTTCAGTTGATGGTGGCAGAGAATGATCAAGGGAGCGAAGACCTTGTAACTTCTATGCAGCAACGTGTGGTTGGGCAGGCACAAGAAGGAGACAAGCAGGCGTACATGTCCATCATGTCTGATCCTAAAGTCTCTATCGAACGTAAGCGACAGCTTATTGAAGAGATGGCTAAGCCTCCAGCCTTCCGTACTGATACGTCTATGCATAACCTTACGAGGGCTGCTGCTGCTCCTTCTAAGGGCGAAACACGCTCTGCTGAAGATGCACGTATTAACGCTGTAACTAACTCTCTGGCAGAGCTGCATGAGTCACGTACTCGTATGCAAGGGCTTGTCAACCAACACGCTGCTGGAATGCGTGATGTTGGAGTAGGAACTGTTGGCGAAATGGCTGCTTTCTGGGTGATGCCTTTCGGTACTAACATTGCAGAAGCTCGTGAAGTTTACGGAGCCACTGGTAGTATTGGTAAAGCTCTTAAGGCTTTTGCGCTCCCAGGTTCGTCATTCCTACAACGTAAGCAAGCTTTGGAAAGCATTCCTCCTACAGAACGAGTAGAAGCTGTTCGTTCGTTTCTGGGTAACTTGGAGAAGTCCTCTGGGGTGATCCTTTCTGACAACGACTTCCAAGAAGTTCAGAAAGCTAAAGCTGCTCTGGAGAAGGGTGGATATGATACGTTTGATGCTTGGGTTGACAACCTTGCAGGCTTGCTGGATATTGTAGGATTAGGAACTGCTCTGCGAGGCTCTAAAACAGCCGCTAAGCTCACCAAACCAACCCAGGCAGCCTCCACTATGGACGAGGCTGGTAAACGCGCTACAGAGGCTGTAAAGGGCCAGCAAAAGGCTCCTGTAGATGTAGAATTCCTAGGGGCATCTGGAGGGGGTTGGGTTGATGTGCTTTCTGATGGTACAAAGCGTATCCAGTATAACGCAGCTAAAGGCTTACCAAACCCTCTGTCTCCTCACGAAACAGCTAAGGCAGCCAATCCCTCTTCTGCACGAGCTTCTCATGCAGCAGTTGTTAACGGTGATGAAGCAATTACTGAGGCAATGACTGGCACGAATAAAGTCGATGCTGTTGCTCATGATGTGTACCCTCAACACGGCACAGAGTCTTGTAGAGTGTTCTCACAGCCTACTGACATTCAGCGGGATTTGCGTGACATTGGCTTGTCCAAAAACATCTGGGAGTTTATGTCTGACATGGGTCGCTTGGAATACACTGCAGCAGAGAAGGCAGCTATCCGGGCTAACGTAGTGAATGACTTCCGTAGTGCTACCGGTTTGACAATGCACGAGAACATGTCAACGTTCACTGTAAAAGGTGGTAACATTGAGATTGGTGCAATGTATGGTACGCCTGAAGGTGCATGGAGTAATGCACAGTCAGCTATTGACCAAACCAAGTTTGCTCTTCGTCAGTATGGTGTTATTGATGATGACATTGAGCTGTTGAAAAAGCAAGGTACTGACTACGTTCCAACAACCCTTCAAGCAGAAGTTGGTCAGCAAGGTAGCTACATGATTCGTATTAATACGTCTCATGAGTTTGATCCTACTGATGTAACCAAAGACGGCTTTGAAGAGGTGAAGACAAAGTGGAATTGGCTTGATCGTATCCCTGGCTCTGAATGGTTCCAAGGAGGACTGAGCGCATACATTACGGATGCAGCAGCTCGTATTGATCCTAAGATTAGTATGGGTGCTAGTGCAGCTAACGACTACGCTGCTCGTTTTGAGAAGCTCATGCTGGAAGAAGCTTCTGCTTATTCAGATTTGTTCAACAAACTTCCTAAAGAAAACCAAGCTCGTGTTAACGCCTACTTGTTTGAAGCTAACAAGCAAGAGCTGAAGTTTGACAGGAACGACCTTATCAGTCGTGGGTGGTTTGAAGAAGAGATTGCTGCAGCTAAAGCTTGGAGGGATTTCTGGGACCAACACTACCATCTTGAAAACTATGACTTGGTGCGTTCTCTGAACGCTCAAGGGTATATGCTTTTCCAGAAGGGTGATACAGAATTGTTTGTAAAGCCAACGGCTAAGAACATTAACGTAGGCCCTGTGTACGACGTTAACCAAGATATTGCTGTTAGCCTCAGCAAAGCATTCTTGGATGACTTGTATGACAAAGGTGGTTATGTTGCTAAGATTCGTACACCCGTAGAATTGGATGGACAGCTTGTTCAGCACGTAATTATCCGTAATACTCCTGATGAGTATGCACGTAAGTTCAGGGACTCAGATCGAGTGCTCAACTATCGTGAAGGCTATTACACGTTGCAGTATGATGCCCCTCGGTTTGTTGACGAGTATCGTATGGTTAACGGGCAAGAAGTTAAGCGTACAATTGCGGTGGCAGGCGACAGCGATGAAGCTCGTCAATTCATCAATCGTAAAACACAGGATGCAGAGGACGGAGTTCGCTATGAACAAAGGGCTGACACTAATGCTTATCGTCGTAATTCTGATGAATGGTTTGATGTTGAGGGTGCGCGAGGACGTATTGCACAACGGAGACGTGGCAAGCTCTTGGAGGACGGCTCTGGGATGAACCACTTGGGTGACGCTGAATACATCGTCAACCCTGTCGATTCAGCCATTAAAGCTGCTCGTTCAATCTCTGGTCGTACTGTCAATCGTCCAATGCTGGAAGCAGCTAAAGCTCGTCTGAAGCAACAGTTTGCAGTAGAGTTTGGTTCAGATGGTATGGGTGGTGTTCGTTGGCCTACATCTGCTGAGCAAATTGGTGTAAACGGTAAGATGGCTTCCAAGAAGATTGCTGATGCTAAATCCAACTGGGCTTACATCAACTACCTTGAGAATGGTTACATCAACCACGCAGATGAGTTCTTCAAGCGAGGAATGTTTGCTGTATCTGAAGCTCTTGGTGAAGTTAAGGGAGCTGGTAAGCTGCAACGTGGTGCTTT
>JACCDQ011161013.1_pt1 | contig 12797 bp, 19 predicted proteins | sample 7446031 | NCBI WGS metagenome assembly JACCDQ01 (sample SAMN15323442, study PRJNA562643) | freshwater metagenome | isolation source: river surface water | place: USA:Blue River Watershed | collected 2017-08-17 | reverse complement strand
CGACTCTAAATGGCTATATCAACCTACAGCGCGCTGCAAAGCGCCGTCGGTGACTGGCTGAACCGCCAGGACTTGGCGCCGGTCGTGCCGACGTTTATCGCGCTGGCTGAGGCCGAAATGAATCGGCGGCTAAAGGTGCCGCAGATGGTCGCGCGCTCGGACGCAACAATTTCGGACCAGTACACGGCATTGCCGTCGGACGTGTCGACGATCCAGTCGTTCTACCTGAAGACGCAGCCGGTCACGAAGATGGTCTTTGTGCCGGTCGACGAGATGGCGCGCTTGAAGGCGACGCAGATGCCGCTGGTGGCGCAAGCGGCGCAGGTCAACGACCCCGGCCAAGCCGCGGTCAATACCTACGGTATTTTGATTCGCGGCCGCCCGACGCATTACACGATTGTCGGCCAGACGATTGAAGTGTTCCCCAAACCGATCGGCACCTACACGGGCGAGCTGGTCTATTTCGCCAAAGTGCCGACGCTGTCCGATACGCAGCCTTCGAACTGGTTGCTGTCGCAGTACCCGGACGCCTACCTGTACGGCGCGCTTATTCATTCGGCGCCCTATCTGAAAGACGACGACCGTGCCGCGGTCTGGTCGTCCTTGTTTGAAAAATCGATTGAGCAAATCAACCTGGCCGGCGAGCGCGCCGAATTCAGCGGCAGCGCCATGAAGGCGCGCGTCAATAGGAGCTACTAATGCCCGGATCCTTTACCGACTATCTGGAAGACAAGGTGCTTCGTCATGTGCTGACGAACACTGCTTATACGTCGCCGACGACAATCTATGTCGGCCTGTTCACGGTGGCGCCCACCGACACCGGCGGCGGCACCGAAGTGTCGACGACCTCAACCGGCTATGCGCGCCAGACGGGTACGTTTAGCGTCTCGGGCACCGGCACGACGGCCTCCAACAGCGTGGCCATCGAATACCCGACCGCGACGGCGAGCTGGGGCACGATCGTCGCGGTGGCGCTGTTTGATGCGGCCTCGGGCGGCAACATGCTGATGTATTCGACGCTCAACACCAACCGCACGATCAATAGCGGCGACATTTTCCGAATCCCGGCTGGTAGCTTGACCGTCACGCTGGATTAAACGATGTACGGACTCGGGTCCTACGGCCGCGGCAAGTTTGGCATTTGGTCTTATGTCGATGCCGCGGCAGATGTCACGGCAGCGGCCAGCGCCGCCGCCGACGCCCGAGTCATCAAGGATGGAAGCGCCGCCGTCACCGGCGCAGCGCAAGTCAATGCAACCGCAGTACGTGTGGCACTCGGCGCCGGCAGTGTGGCCGGCACGGCCAGCCTCACAACCGACGCGAACCGGATCGCCCTTGGCAGCGCAGCGGTGGCGACGGTTGAAGCGACAAACGCTGCCGGCTTAATTGTGAAGGACGCCTCCGCCGCGATTGCGACGCTGGAGGCAACCAGTGCCGACGCGGTGCGTGTGGCAACAGCAAGCAGCAGTGTGACGTCGGCGGCAACGGTAACGGCGGCTGCAAATCGCGTGGCGCTTGGCGCAGCCGATGTCGCAACGACCGAGGCAACGAGCGCCGCCGGCTTGCGCATCGCGCAGGGCGCCGCGGCCATTAGCGATTCTGGCGCGGCCTTGGCAGACGCCGTACGCATCGCAATCGGCGCGGCCGATGTTGGCGTGATTGAGCTGGTCGCCGCCGACGCAGGCGTCGTTTACCTAGGCCAGGGCAGCGTCACTGCCGCGATTAGTCTGACGGCCGCAGGCGGCCTGTCGGTGGCGGCGTCGTCGGATCTGGTGACCGGCACGAGCCTCACGGCCGCCGGGGAGCCGATTAGGACCGGCAGCGCCGACGTGATGCTGCTGCCGACGGTGGCCGCAAACGCCGAGCAGTTGCAGACAGGCGCCGCAGACATTACGGCGCACCCGGCGCTAAACCTCGCCTGGTTGCCGTATCCGCGCAACGCGGTGAGCTGGTCCGGCCAGGCGACCGACGCTGCAGGCTGGACGCCGCAGGGCGCCGCCGGCAGTTGGGCAGGGCAAGCCGTGCCGGCAGCGACATGGACACAACAGGCCACGGTCGACGAGACCTGGCAGAAGGCAGCGTAAGGAGCATCAATGGCCGATACAACGACCACGAACCTAGGGTTGACGAAGCCGGAAGTCGGCGCGTCGACCGACACCTGGGGCACCAAACTTAACACCGACCTCGACACGCTCGACGCGATTTTTGCGGGGGCCGGCACGGGAACGTCGGTGGGCCTCAACGTCGGCACTGGCAAAAGCCTCAAGGTCGCCGGCACGCTGGCCGTCACGGGCGCATCCACCCTCGATAACACGACGATCGGCGGCACAACGCCGGCAGCAGCAACGGTTACTAACCTGGCCGCCTCCGGCACGGTGACGTTCACCAGTACCGGCGCGATGAAGATTCAGGTCGGCACGACCGCGCAGCGGCCTACGGCCTCGACCGGGATGCTGCGCTTTAACTCGGATCTGTCGAAGTTCGAAGGCTACAACGGCACGGCATGGAGTTCGGTCGGCGGTGGCGCAACGGGCGGCGGCTCAGATGCAATCTTCATCGAGAACGGCCAGACCGTGAACACCAACTATGCAATCACGACGGGCAACAACGCAGGCACATTCGGGCCAGTGGCTATTGCAACGGGCGTGACGGTAACTGTTCCGACCGGCTCGGTCTGGACGATTGTTTAAGGGGGCAAGATGCCAATCACGATTAATGGCAGCGGAACGATTAGCGGATTGTCGGTAGGCGGTCTGCCGGATGGTACGGTGCAACCTGCGGATTTGAGTACGGGTGCGCCGGTATGGGATACGAGCGGCAACGTGGGTATTGGTACGGCTTCGCCGAGCGTAAAACTTGATGTTTCCCAAGGAACTGCTGACACTAATTCTTTTAAAGTTTCTAATGAAGAAGTGGCTTTTTTTGGTGGAGCATACGGAACCGGATCATCTTATGACAGGCAGTTTGTTTTAAACGCTAGTAGGGCAGATAGCGGTTCTTTCCCTGCACTTCGTTTAGCTGGTCAAGGTGGCATTTATTTTGCGGTAGATGCAAACACCGAACGCGCCCGTATCGACTCTAGCGGTAATCTGCTGGTTGGAACAACTAGCACAAACCCTAATCCCGGAATTGCTTTTCTCCCTAGCGGGGCAATATCTACTGGTAACTCAAACGGCGCAACTGGCTTTGTGTACCAATATTTCCAAAGAAACGGCGGCACGATTGGATCAATCACCCAAAACGGCACAACAGCGGTTGCCTACAACACATCATCCGACTATCGCCTAAAAACAGACGTTGCGCCAATGACCGGCGCACTTGCCAAAGTCGCTGCGCTCAAGCCATGCACCTACAAATGGAGAACCGATAACAGCGACGGCGAAGGCTTCATCGCGCATGAGCTTGCCGAGGTTGTTCCTCAATGCGTAACCGGCGAAAAAGACGCGACAGACGCTGACGGCAATCCGGTCTATCAAGGCATTGATACGTCATTTCTTGTTGCCACGCTAACGGCGGCTATTCAAGAACTCAACGCGAAAGTGGACGCGCAATCGGCTGAGATCGCTGCGCTGAAAGGACAAGCATGAGCCTGAAACTTAACGCTTCCGGCGGCGGCAGCGTTACCCTGCAAGAGCCGACTACTGCATCCAATTACACGCTAAACCTGCCTGCTGCGACGGGCACGGTGGTGTATTCGGATGGAAGCGGAAACGTCGGTATTGGTACGAGTTCGCCGCAGAAAAAACTGTCTGTTTCAAATGCTGGCGCAGCTGGTGTTGAACTTGATCCGTTCACTCGTTCAGGTACAACGGGGGCATCGCTACTCGCATACAACCGAAGCGGTGCAGCATATGTTCGTATGGACTACGACGCTGAGCAGCACTTGTTTTTTACCAGTGCATCAGAGCGCGCCCGTATCGACAGCAGCGGTAATCTGCTGGTGGGGACAACTAGCCAATTTGGTACAGGAAAAAGTTCTTTTACAAACTCTGGACAAACATACTGTTTGGCATTGCGCGATCAAGCTAACACGGCAGGCGGCGCACAATTTATTAATAACGCAGGTACGCAAGTTGGGGCGATTCTCATCAACTCAACAACGACCAGCTATAACACTTCGTCCGACTACCGGCTAAAAGAAAACGTGCAGCCGATGACTGGAGCACTCGCAAAGGTCGCTGCGCTCAAGCCCTGCACCTACCGCTGGAAAGCCGATGGATCAGACGGCGAAGGCTTCATTGCTCACGAACTGCAAGCAGTCGTTCCGCAATGCGTGACTGGCGAGAAGGATGCGGTGGATAGCGAAGGCAATCCGGTCTATCAGGGTATCGATACGAGCTTCCTAGTCGCCACGCTGACCGCAGCCATTCAAGAACTTACTGCCAAACTCGACGCGGCTGAGTCGCGTATTGCTGCATTGGAGGCTAAATAATGCCCGTCACTCTTAACGGCACTTCGGGTCTGACCTATCCCGATGGCACGGTGCAGAACACGGTTGGTTATTCGCCGTGGAGAAATCGCATCATCAATGGCGATATGCGGATCGACCAGCGTAATAACGGATCAGCGATTGCGTCTAACCCTGCTAATGCTTCGGCGTTTCCGGTTGACCGCTTTTCTACATACGGATCGGTAGCTGGAAAATTTAGTACGCAGCAAAACCAAGGTTCTGTCACGCCGCCGTCTAATTTTTCGAACTACTTAGGTGTTACTTCGCTTTCGGCTAACAGCCCAGCGTCTGGTGATAACTATATCGTTTATCAATGGATTGAAGGTTACAACATCACCGATCTTGCTTGGGGAACTTCAAGCGCACAGACAGTAACCCTGTCTTTTTGGGTGAGATCAAGTGTTACTGGACAATTTAGCGGGAGCCTAGTTAATGGTTCGCAAACGCGAGGCTATGCGTTTGCCTACACGATCAACACGGCAAACACATGGGAACAAAAAACAATTACTGTTTCAGGGGATACGACAGGCACATGGGCGACAAACAATAACGGCGGGATTGGCGTTATTTTGAACCTTGGCTGTGGCAGTACCCGACTCTCGACAGCCAACTCTTGGCAGACATTTTCAAACCTGTACGGCGTTACAGGGTCGGTCAATCTTCTTGGTACTTCCGGAGCGACTTTCTACCTCACCGGAGTCCAGCTAGAAGCCGGAACTGCCACGCCGTTTGAGCGGGTTGATTATTCGGAGATGCTGCGGAGGTGTCAGAGGTTTTTTGAGGCTGGTTCGTATTCGTTTTATGCATATGGAGCGAGTTCAGAATCCTTTGGCTCGCCCGTATATTTTCGAGTCACAAAAAGAGCAGTTCCCTCCATCACATTTAGCGGAATCTCCAACATCAACAATTCTGGGTTAACAGCTACCGACCTTGCTCTTGATAAGTTCACGGGATACGCAACGGGAACCGCGACTGCGCGGCAAGCACTCCTGTATAGTTGGAATGCCTCTGCGGAGCTATAACCATGTACCAACTTCTACCCGATACCCCGATGGGCGCAGCGCAATGCATAAAGCGTCTTGCCGACAACGCATTCATTCCGATGGACGAAGCCAACACCGATTACCAGCAGTACCTCGCATGGCTCGCCGAAGGCAACGAGCCGCTTCCGGCTGACGCGCAGGAGTAAACGATGGCCGACGAACAGATCAAGCTGACGGATGCGCAGATCGAACTGATTGCCGAGCGCGCCGCCGAGGTGGCCTTCCGAAAGATCTACGAAGAAGTCGGTCGCTCGGTCGTCAAGAAGGTGTTCTGGATCGTCGGCGCAGCGTCGGTCTTCCTCCTGATGTGGCTGGCTGGCAGCGGCAACTTGCCGAAGTGATGCGTGGATCCAATCACCCTGCTGGCGGCCGCGAATGCTGCGGTCGCTGCCGTTAAAAAAGGGTGCGCTCTTTATAAAGAAATCAAAGGCGCAGCCGGCGACGTCAAAGATGTCCTGGCCGACCTGCGCAAACAGTACGACGCGTTAACGCATCCGACACCGGCACAGCGTGAGCAGTACCAGGCCGAAGTCAAGCGCGTGCAGGAAATCGCCAAGGCTGACCCTAACGATACGTTCACCGAGATCGGCAACCAGCTCGGCGCCCTGATGGACGCGTATGACGCAATCGGTAAATTGTTTATCAAGGAAGAGGCCGCCGCGCACCAGGTATACAAGGGCGACGAGTCAATCGGCCGCCGGGCGCTAAAGCGAATTTTGATTCGCGAACGGCTCAACGCCATGATGGACGAAGTGCGCGAGACGATGGTCTACAAAGCCCCGCCGGAACTAGGCGCCCTCTGGTCCAAGTTTAGCGCCATGTGGCAGCAGATCATCCAAGAGCAGGAAGCGGCCTACAAGGAAGAAGTCAGACAAGTGCAGGCGGCGACATGGCGACGAAAAAGAAAGCTGGAGCAGCTCAAGCAGCAGGCCGCATGGATTTCAGCAGTAATTTTCGTTCTTCTGTGGGCAGTGGGAATTCTATGGCTAACAACGAGGAGCGCGAATCTGTACCGTGGACTCTACTCGTGACATTGATTGCGGTGCTGGTGACGTTCTTCATTGTGATGCCGATCCTCGTTTTCATGTACGTCGATATGGTCAACGCAACAAACGCGGCCGTCTATGAAGTGCGCAAGATGAAAGCGCTGCGCCAGCAGATTATTCAAGACTTAAGACAGGAGTAACCATGCTTCCGATCGTCGCAGGCATTGTGTCAAACCTCATCAATAACGGCATGCATAAAGTGGCCGATGAGGTCGTCGAAAAAGGCGTCGACGCGGTGCAGGAAAAACTCGGCATGGAATTGAAGCCGGAAGGCGAGGCGACACCGGAATACAACGCGGCGCTGCAGGCCGAGGCGAACCGGCACGCCGAGTTCATGGCTGAGTTGGATGAGAAGTCCACGCAGCGCGCGACCGACATGTATATGGCCGACCCGTCGACGAGAACCTTTAGCCAATACTATGCCTGGTTCATCACGGTCGTCAGCTTTGTGTACTTCTTCATGGTCTCGTTCATGCCGGTCGAAAACCGGAATAGGGACTTCATCAATATTATTTTAGGTTTTCTGATTGGCACTGCGGTGAACTCGCTGATCCGCTTCTTCTACGGTTCGTCGAATAAGAGCCAGGAAGACACCGACAAAAAAATGAAGGAGATCGGCAAGTGAGGCCGAGCGTCGAGCTGCTGAAAGCGGCCAAGGTTAAGGATCCTGAAAAATGGATCGAGCCGATCATGCGCGTGTGCGACGAGTTTGAAATTAACACCGCGCAGCGCATCGCGGCGTTCCTAGCGCAGACGTCGCACGAGTCGGGCGGCTATACGATGCTGTCGGAAAACCTGAACTACAAGGCAGCTACCTTGGCCGCCTGCTGGCCGAATCGATTTGCCGAGATGGGGCCAAACAAGAAGCCGAAGAAGAACGACAAGGGTGGGCTGATCCCGACGAAGCTGGCGCAGTCGATCGCTGGCAAGCCGGAGCAGATTGCCAACCTCGTCTACAGCGCACGCATGGGCAATGGCCCGGCCGAGTCGGGCGAGGGATGGAAATTCCGCGGCCGCGGGTTGAAGCAGCTTACCGGCAAAGACAATTACCGGCGCTGCGGCGAAGCGCTGGGGCTGGACCTAATCAATACGCCAGACCTGCTGCTCGAGCCACTGCCGGCGGCGCGCTCGGCCGGTTGGTTTTGGAAGACGAACAAGCTGGCCGACTATGCGGACAAGGGCGACCTGCAAGGCATGACGAAGAAAATTAATGGCGGCCTGATTGGGTATGAGCAGCGCAAGGCCTTGTACGACAAGATTCTCGCGGCGCTGCAGCCGGCTTAACAGGCGACGTGCCGATCAAGGATGAAACTCTCCGACGGCAACGACAGCGCGAATACAACAAGCGGTATTACGAAAAAAATCAACAGGCGCAGTACGAGCGCATTAAAAAACGGCGCAATGATAACGCCGCCTGGTTTTACGAACTGAAGAAGACACTCGTCTGCCATCACTGCGGCGAGGATCACCCGGCCTGCATCGACCTGCATCACGTTATATCGGACGGGAAGAAGAACAAGGACGACACGCCGAGCAAATGGGCCACGGCGCGTGGCATGAGCCGCGAGCGCGTCCTGCACGAGCTGCAGACGACCTGCGTGCCCTTGTGTGCGAACTGTCACCGGAAGGTGCATGCGATGCACCGTGAGTTAACTAATATATAAGCTTGCCCGATTGCGATTTATGCTAGTAAAATCTTACTTGACTCTAGTGCGCTCTCGGTGCAACGCCGGGCAACTACAAGGTGCGCCATGCTAATTCCCCTCAAAGTGCCTGCCGGTGTTTACCGAGCCGAGACCGAGCTGCAGAGCGCGGGGCGCTGGTATGACTGCAACCTGGTGCGCTGGTATCAGAATGCGATGCAGCCTATTGGCGGCTGGCGCAGGCGCTCGACGGTCGCCGTGCCCGGCCGAGCCTCCGGTCTGATTGCTTGGCGCGATTATTCCAATAACCGCTGGGCCGCCGTCGGCAGTGATCAAGGCCTGTACGTTTATGGGTCGACACGTTTTGATATTACCCCTTCTGGCTACACGGTAGGCCGCGCCGACGCATTGGGCGGCATGGGCTACGGCGCGCAGCAATTTGGCGGCTATGCGTATGGCATCGCACGCCCTAACACGTCCTCGGCGGGAGTATTGCCGGCGACAAGCTGGACGATGGAGAACTTCGGCCAGTACCTGGTCGCCTGCGCCAATACCGACGGCAAAATTTATCAATGGACGCTCAACACGGCCAGCCCGGCAACCGTCGTCACCGGCGCGCCGACTTCCAACGTCGGCGTGATGGTCACCGACGAGCGTTTCGTCTTCGCGCTGGGCGCCGGGGGCAACCCGCGCAAAGTCCAGTGGGCCGATCAGGAAAGCCTGACTGACTGGACGGTAACGACAACGAATCAGGCCGGCGACACGGAACTGCAGACGGTCGGCACAATTGTCTGCGGCCGGCGCACCCGCGGCGGCGCGCTCATTCTCACCTCGACCGACGCCCACTACGCGACGTATATCGGCCTGCCGTATGTGTACTCGTTTCAGCGCGTTGGCACCGGCTGCGGAATTGTCGGCGCTAATGCGATTGCCGCAATTGATGTCGGCGCGGTCTGGATGGGCACGTCCGGCTTCTGGATGTTTGACAGCTACGCCAAGCCTTTGCCGTGCGACGTCGCCGATTACGTGTACTCGGACATCAATACCGGACAGCTTTCGAAAGTCGCATGCGTACATAACTCCGCGCATGGCGAAGTCTGGTGGCTTTACCCGTCTTCCTCGTCAAACGAAAACGACCGCTATGTCGTGTGGAATTATCGCGAGAATCACTGGGCGATTGGCTACCTGTCGCGCACGGTCGGCACCGGCCAGGGCGTGTTCGAGTCGCCGCTGATGGTCTCCCCGGACGGGTATCTGTACGAGCACGAGGTCGGCTGGAACTATGACGGCGCGCAGCCGTTCGTCGAATCCGGCCCGGTGCAGCTCGGCCAGGGCGACAACATCCTGCACGCGACGATGCTGATACCGGACGAGCGCACCGCCGGCGAAGTCAAGGTGAGATTTAAAACCAAGTTTTACCCGAACTCGGCCGAGCAAACTTACGGGCCGTACAGCATGAGCAGTCCGACGAATGTGCGCTTTGCCGGGCGTGAAGTGAAGATGCGAATTGAGCCGGCCGTGAATGACGACTGGCGCGTCGGCACGATGCGACTGGATGCCGTGGCCGGAGGCCGTCGATGAAACTGCCCCGTCCGAATGACCGCTATGACGCGATGGACGAGTCGATCACGCGCGCAGCGATTGAGCGCGCCGACGACGAGAACTTAAAGCGCGGCCGCGATATCGAGGTCTACCCGGCGCGCGTGATCTTGCGCGCACCGAACGGTTCACGCTGGGCGATCACTGTGTCGAACACGGGCGCGCTGTCGACGGTGGCCGTGTGATGGGTGAACTCGAGCGCTGCCGGCCGTGGATCGAGGACGCTCTGGCCTACAACATGACGGGCCAGACGTATGACGATGTAGTCAGTGGCCTGGCGCAGGGAATCTATCGACTGTGGCCAGGGGAGCGCTGCGCGGTCGTCACTGAGCACTACGAAGGCCGCGACGGTGGACACCTGAATTTTTTCCTGGCCGGCGGCGACATCACCGAGCTGGAATCGATGCTGCCGGTGATTGAAGGGCAAGCAAAGAAAGAGGGCGTCAAGCGCTTAACGCTGTTCGGCCGCCGCGGCTGGCAACGCACATTCATAAAAGACGCAGGCTACAAAACGCACTGGGTCGTAATGACAAAGGAACTCACATGAGCGGTATAACCAGAACCCTGTTTGGGGGGTCCGATTCGGGCAGCACGCAGCAGTCTAGCAACCAGCTCGACCCTCGCCTGTTCAACCTCTTTAACAACAACCTGAACCGCTCGCAGGGCGTGGCCAACAACCTGGCCGTGCGTCAGTTTGCTGGGTTCTCGCCAGACCAACTAGCTGCCATGCAGGGCATCCGCAATACGGTCAACGGACCTGGCCTGCAAAACACAAACGCGGCTGCGTCGAATATCGCCGGCATGGCGTCGACCCTGCCGCAATCAATCGCCAGCGGTAATTACCTTCGATCGAACTTTAATACGTTCCTGAATCCGTATCTGGATGTCGTGGCCAACAATACGCTGTCGAATCTGGACCGCATGCGTCAAAGCGCGATCACGTCAGGCCAAGCGCAGGCAACAATGGTGCCCGGTGCATTTGGTAACAGCCGCCATGGCGTGTCCGACGCGCTGACCAATTCCGAATTCTTCCGCCAAGCCGGCTCGACGCTGGGCGACATTTACAAATCGGGCGCGGACAACGCGATGCAGATGGCCTACAACAGCCAACTGGCCGGAGCGAACTTGGGCATGAGCATGAGCCAAGCGCTGGCCGCACTGGGCCTGCAACAGCAGCAGATGGGCCTGCAGGGCAACGAGGCGCTGCTAAATACCGGCGCGCAGCAGCAAGCTTTGAATCAGCAGCAGCTCGATGCCATCCGCAACCTGCCGCTGGAACAAAACCAGATCGTCAACGAAGCGCTCGGCATCAACCCGGCCGGTGGCTCGGGCATGGTGTCCAACTCGAGCGGCAACTCGAACTCGTCGTCGAACAACGGCATTTTCAAATCGATCGGACTGGGCTAAGACATGGACCTGTTCAAAACTATCGGCGGCCTCTTGATGGGGCCGGGCGCCATGGAGGACAACCCGGTCGACGCGTTCAAGATGTACGCCGCGCCCGGCCTGGCCGATGTACTCACGCCAGAACAGCAGGCGCAGTATGGCCAGCAGATCCAGCGTGCGATGCGAAGCATCAATGCGGACTATCGGCCGAATTTTGTGCAGATGCAAAATAGCGTTAACCAGGGTCTGATTCACAAAGTCGACGTCGATCAGAAACTGCGCGAAATGAAGCTGCAGGACGTGATCAATCAGATGCTCAACGGTGGCCCCCAGCCGCCGGCAGCAGGCGTCCCTGCTCAGCCAGACCCGAGCACGGGCGCCGTGCCGCCGGTGCCGAATCTGACGCCTCGCGATCCGAACACCACGTTGCCTGAAGTACGAGTCACCGGCGCGCAGCCGCAGAGCGCTGCCAAGGCCAAAGCCGCGCTGTACCGTCAGATCGGCGACAAGCTCGCGCCCTTTGATTCAACCAAGGCGAACAGCTATTACGCAATCGCCGACAAGCTGGACCCGAAAGTCACCTATACCAACCCGGTCGAGGTCACTGGCCCGGATGGCCGTCCGGTGCTCGTGCAGCCGGACAGTGAAGGCAACCTGACGCCGGTGTCGGGATATGCGCCGAAACAGACGCTGCCGGATTACTTGGACGCGTTCCGCTATCTATACAAGCGCGAGCCAGACTACAACAACCCGAGCGACAGAGCGGCGATTGAGCACCTGGCCAAGATCAGCCGCCCGGGCACGACAGTTAACGTCGGCGAGCAGCAGGACTTTAAGAACGAGCGCGATTTGCGCACCGAGTTTACCGGCCTGCCGATTACCAAGGCGTTTACCGAAGTGCAGACGGCGTTCGATCAAATCAAGACGGCGCTGTCGCGCCCGTCGGCTGCGAATGATCTGGTGGCGGCGACCAAGTTCATGAAGCTGCTCGATCCGAATTCTGTCGTGCGCGAATCAGAACTGGGCATGGCCATGGCTGCGACCGGCATGCTGGACCGCGTGCAGAACTACTTTGAAAAACTCAAAGCCGGCACGGTGCTCACGCCGTCGCAGCGCGCCGACTTCCTGCAATCGGCAACGGCCTTGTACAACGCCGCCTATGGCCGCTATGCGCCGGTCGTCGACAACTATCGCTCGATGGCGTCGCAATACAAACTCAACCCCGATCGCGTCGTGCGCATTCCGAGTTCACCGGGCGCTTTGCCGGCCAATCCGGCGCAAAACGACCCGCTGGGCATTCGCCGATAAGGAAACACGATGGCCGACATTTCAATCAGCGAAGTCCGCAAGAAGTTTCCCCAGTACGACGACCTGTCCGATCAGGAGCTGGCGCAGGCGCTGCATCAAGCCTATTACGCCGACATGCCTTTCGAAGACTTTGCCAAGAAGGTCGGCGTGAAAGTTCCCACGGCCGGCGAGCAGGCGCTGGCCGATGTCACCCGCGGCACGGGCTTGGCCGCACGCGACGCGATCATGGGCGCCACGGGCTTTCCGCTGATGATTGGCGACGCGATCAACAGTGGCATCGACTTCGTGTCCGGCCAAGTCAATCAGCGACTTGGCACCAACT
>JACCDQ010303998.1_pt1 | contig 12797 bp, 9 predicted proteins | sample 7446031 | NCBI WGS metagenome assembly JACCDQ01 (sample SAMN15323442, study PRJNA562643) | freshwater metagenome | isolation source: river surface water | place: USA:Blue River Watershed | collected 2017-08-17 | reverse complement strand
TACGCCGCGCGACCGGCCGCCCGGCGGCGGCGGCCCGGTTCCGGTGTCGTCCGGTGACGGCGGAGCCGGGCGGCGGCAAAAAGCCCTTTGACGAACGGGACGTCCGTCATACGGTCCGGGCACTATGATGTCTTTGCTCCGCCCCTCCCGGACGTTCTTCGTGGCAACGATGGTTTTGCCGTTGGCGGTATGGGCGGCCGACGGCGGGGCCCAGGCGGCCAAGCCGGAGCCCGCCACGCCCGCCGCGGGCGGCCCGCTGGCGGCGCCCGCGGTGGAGAACGGTTACCTCAAACTCGGTTTCGAGCAGCTCGCCTCGTATCAGTTCAACCCGCCGCCCTTCGACCCGGCCGCCGATCCGAAGGCGAAGCCGCCGACCGGCGAGGAGCAGATCCCCGCGATGGTGAAGTCGTGGAACGGCAAGAAGGCCGTGATCACGGGCTACATGGTTCCGGTGAAAATGGACAAGGGCCTCGTCACCGAGTTTCTTCTCATGCGCAACACCCAGGCCTGCTGCTTCGGCACGGTGCCCAACATGAACGAATGGGTGATCGTGAAGATGAAGAAGGGCGTCGCACCGATGATGGACGTGCCGGTGGCGTTCTTCGGCGAACTCAAGGTGGGCGCGATGTTCGAGAACGGCTACATGACCGGGCTCTACGAACTCGAGGCCGACCGGATGGCGGAAGTGCAGGGTTGAGCGGTCGGCCGGGTCGGCCGCTCTGCCTCTCCGTCCCGGCGGGTGTCGTCCGCCGCTCGAGCCTGCGCGACCGGCTGGGCTGAGCGTCATTCTCCCGGTGCGGCGGGCGGCTCGCGGGCCGCCCCGGCGGTCTCAGCGCGAAATCTCGTTTTGGGTCAGGATGCGGAAACCGCGCCGCGCGAGCGCCTGGGCGGCGACGTCGGCGTCCTCCACGTTCATCGCGAGGGCGCTGCGCCCCTCCGGGCGTTTGATGAAGCTGTAGACGTAGTGGATGTTGATCTCGGCCTCGAAGAGGGCGGCGAGCACGTCGCGCAATTCGGACTCGTCCGTGATCTCGGCGGCGAGCACGTCGTTTTCGACGTAGGGAAAATCGTTGTTCACGAGCAGCTCCCGGGCGAGGTCGGGGTCGTCGACGACGAAGCGGACGATCGCGCTGTCCGTGGTGTCCAGCACGGTGATCGCCATCACGTGCACCTCGTGGGCTTTCAGGAGGGCCGTGAGATCGTGGAGCCGGCCGAGCCGGTTTTCCGCGAAGACGGAGAATTGTTTCACCGGGTCGTTGGACGACGACGTGACTTTGGCCGCCATGATGCCCGGCAGTGTTGGCGCGGGCCGCGGGCGGGTCAATCGCGGCGGCGGACGGGTGCCGGCATCTGCGGCACTGAAACCGCCGCGCGGGTGCGGAAGCGTGCGCCCGTGCCGAGTCTCTCGACCCCCGATTCCGTCGCCGCGGCGACCCTCGCCGCCCGTCGCGGGGCGGAACTGGTGCTCCGCGGGATCCTGCTGAACGCCGGCCTGGCGCTCGTGAAGATCGCCGGCGGCATTTTCGGCAACACCTACGCCCTGATCGCCGACGGCGCGGAGTCCGTGCTCGATATTTTTTCCTCGCTGCTCGTCTGGACGGGTTTCCGGGTCGCGGCGCGGCCGCCCGATGCGGACCATCCCTACGGCCACGGCAAGGCGGAGCCGCTCGCGGCGCTGGGCGTGGCGGTGTTCATTTTCGCCATGGCCGGCTGGGTCGCCTGGCATGCCGTGCTCGAGATTCTGACCCCGCACCTCGCGCCGAAATGGTGGACCCTGGCGCTCCTGGCCGGCGTCGTCGCGGTCAAGGGCGTGTTCTCGCTGCGCCTGCGGCGGGCGGGCGAGGAGACGCGCAGCACCGCCCTCGATGTGGAGGCGATGCACCATTGGTCCGATGCGGTGACGAGCGCGGCGGCGTTTGTCGGCATCGCGATCGCGCTGGCGGGCGGGCCGGGCTGGGAGGCGGCCGACGACTGGGCGGCGCTCTTCGCGTGCGTGATCATCGCCTTCAACGGCGTCGGCATGGTGACCAAGTCGCTGTCGGACGTGATGGACGCGGCGGTGCCGGAATCCTTCGAAAAAGAAATCCGCCAGGTCGCCCTCGGCGTGCCCGGCGTCGACGGGCTGGACAAGGTGCGGGTGCGCAAGAGCGGGCTCAGCCACTTGGTCGACATCCAGATCTGCGTCGACGGGGACCTGTCCGTGCGGGCGGGACACGACATCGCCCACGCGGTGAAAGACGCGCTCACCGCGTCCACGGCGCACCGGATCAGCGATGTGACGGTGCACGTCGAGCCGCGGAAGTGACCGGTGCCCGCGCGGGGGCGGAGGCGTGGGCCGGCGCCGAACGGGATCGTTGCGGCGGGGACTTGCGGCGGATCGATTCCAGGTCACGCTCCGAACCCTGACCCAAACCCATATGAACCCTGTTCTCCGACTCCTGACTCCGGCGGTCGCCGTGTTGGCCGGCGCCGCGGCCCTGCGTGCGCAGACCGCGCCGGCACCGTCCCCGACCGCCGCCGCACCGCGCGAAGAAGCCCTCAAGCTCGAAGCCTTCACCGTCACCGGTTCGAACATCAAGCGCCTCGAAGTGGAAAAGGTGCTGCCCGTGACCGTGTTCGACGCGGCGGCGATCGACGTGCGCGACGCCGCGCAGCCGTCCGACCTGCTCACCGCCCTGCCGCAGGTCACCGGTCTGCCCGGCAACGAGACCGCCACCCTCGGCGCGACGGCCCGCGGCGACAACGCCTCGGTCTCCCTGCGCGGCCTCGCCTCGAGCAACACCCTGATGCTGCTGAACGGCCGCCGGCTCGTGCCGCACCCGATCAGCCAGGGCGAGGCGGGCGTGCCCACGCTCTCGACCAACGTGAACCAGCTGCCCAACCGCGGCCTCGACCGCGTGGAGATCCTGCGCGACGGCGCCTCCTCCGTCTACGGCACCGACGCCGTCGCCGGCGTCGTGAACTACGCCACGGCGCGGAATTTCCGCGGCACCGAGCTGGCGCTCCGCTACGGCCAGACCCGTTACAACGACGGGCAGGAATACCGGGCGACGCTCACGCACGGGTTTGATTTCGGGAAAGGCCGCGGCCGGGCGCTCGTCACCGCCGACTACTACCAGCGCGAGGCCATGTATGCGCGCGACCGTTCTTTCTCGGCGGACGGCGACCACAGCAACCTTGCGCCGGCGCCGTGGAACGTGCCGACCGTGACGACCTTCAACGCGCGCTCCGCCACCACGGAATACGGCAACTACCTGCTCGGCACCGTGACCGCGACCAACGCCTTCGGCGCCGTCACCGGCTTCGCCGGCGGCCGTCCGGCCGGCGTGCCCGCGAGCCTCGCCGCGACCTCCGGTCTCTTCGTGCTGCAGCCCGACGGCAACGGCGGCGCCGTGTTCGGCACCGCGACCCCGAGCCGCGCCGGCGTCACCCGCGACTACTACTGGAACAACAACGCCTACCGCGTCATCCAGCCCGAAACCAAGCGGACCAACGTCTTCGCCAGCGCCGAATACGACCTGCAGCGCGACCTCACGCTCTTCACCGAGGCGAGCCTTTACCGCGCGCACTCCGTGACCTACCGCGAGCCCGACGGCATCACGCAGAGCACGGACGGCTTCGTCATCGTGCCCGCCACCAATCCCTGGAATCCCTTCGGCACCCGTTTCTGGTCGACGACCGGCGCGCCCAACACCGACGGCACCCCGCGGCTCACCGGCACGCCCTCCGCCGTTTCGATCACCAACAAGCGCCTCACCGACCTCGCCACCCGCACCGACTATGTGGATACGTCCGTCTACCGCGGCGTCGCCGGTCTCCGCGGCAAGCTGCTCGACTCGTGGTCGTGGGAAGCGGCCGTGCTCTGGTCCCAGGCCCGCGTGATCGAGAACGAGGAAGGGCCCTCCCGGAAGAGCCAGCTCATCGCCGCGATCAACCAGACCGATCCGGCCCGCGCCTTCAATCCCTTCACCCGCACCTTCGCGGTGCGCAACGGCACGCTCGTCGCGACCGGTTCCTACGTGAATCCCGAGAGCGTGCAGCAGACCTTCCGTTCCAGCTTCATCCGCAACGGCATCACCAAGCTCGGCAGCGCGGACTTCCGCGCCAGCGGCGATGTCTTCCCGCTCTGGGGCGGCAACAAGATCGGCGGCGCCTTCGGCGGCGAATTCCGCTACGAAGCCTACGACGATTACCGCCCGCCCTACGCCGGCCTGAACCCGCCCGATTCCGGCCTCGATCTCACCGCCAACGACTTCCTCGGGTTCTCGCCGAACTCCGACACCCACGGCAACCGCCACGTCGCCGCGCTCTACGCCGAGGCCATCGTCCCGCTCGTCGGGCGCGAGACCCGTTTCCCGCTGGTCGAATCGCTCGAGCTCAGCGCCTCGGCCCGCTACGAGAGCTACACGGACTTCGGCGACACCACCAAGCCCAAGTATGGCCTGAACTGGCGCCCCGTGCGCTGGGCCATGGTCCGCGCCTCCTACAACGAAGGCTTCCACGCGCCCAACCTCGCCCAGCTCTTCACCGGCACGCTCATCCGCACCGTCACCGGCAGCAACGACACCTACCGCAGCACGGTGACCGGCCTGATCACCGACGGCCCGAGCAACCGCCGCTCCGTCGCCTCCGGCAACCGCCAGCTCCAGCCCGAGACCTCCACCGGCAAGTCCGCCGGCGTGGTCGTCGAGGTGCCCTTCGTGAAGGGCCTGTCCGTCTCGGTGGATTACTACGAGGTCCGGCAGAAGAGCCTCATCTCCTCCGGCGGCGGCATCGCCGACGACACCGCGGCCCTCCTCGCCGCCACGCAGGCGGCCCTCGCCGCCGGCCAGGCCATCGGCTCCGTCGATCTCGGCAGCGGCACGGCCGCCTACAAGGGCGACCCCTCCGTCGTCCGCCTGCCGATCACCCAGGCCGACCGCGATGCGTTCGCCGCCTACAACGCGCGCCAGACGAATCCCGCCAACCAGCGCGCCGTCGTCGGCTCGATCGACATCCTGCGCACGAGCTATTTCAACAAGTCGCAGCAGTTCACCAACGGCTTCGACTTCGACGTGAACTACCGCTTCCCGGCGCTCGCCGTCGGCCAGTTCAACGCCAACACGAACTGGACCTACCTGAACGATTTCCACGCCTACACGGCGGCCGGCTCGCCGCGCACCGAGTATCGCGACGGCAACAGCGCCAATGTCGGCGGCGCGACGCCCAAGTGGCGCGGCGGCACCACCCTCACCTGGCGCAAGAAACAGTGGGGCGCCGGTCTCGGCTTCTACTACATCGGCCGCTTCACCGATCTCAACGCCACCACCACCAAGGCGGTCTGGGACGGTCTCGGCAACCCGGGCTACATCCAGCCGGTCTTCAACAACGGCGCGTATTCCTACCGCTACGTCGTGCACGACTCGAAGACCTACAACCTCTACGTCAGCTACCGCGTCGCGGCCTCCAGCCGCTGGCTGAACCAGATGAACATCCGCGTCGGCGTGAACAACCTCTTCGACGCCGAGCCGCCGCTCTCCGCCGACTCCCGCGGCTACGAGCCCTCGCTCCACAATGTCATGGCGCGCGGCCGCACGTATTCGCTGCAGATCACGAAGAAGCTCTGAGCGCCGCCGGCCTTTCCGGCCGCCCTATCCCCCGACCCGCCGCGCGCCCGCGCGGCGGGTTTTTCTTTTCCCGCGGCATCGGGGCTTTCCCGGGTTCCGCGGGCTTCTAATCCCCGGCCCCGTCCGGCCTTCTGCACGCGCGGCTCCCGGCTTTCCCGTTTACTCGTCCGGGGCGTCCGCCCACGCTGCCCCGATGAAAAAGCGCAACGTCTCCAAGCCCCTCGCGACGAACAAGCACCTCCTCCGCTGGGTCGAGAAGATGGCCGACCTCTGCAAACCCGCCGCGATCCACTGGGTCGACGGCTCCAAACAGGAATACGACGCCCTGTGCGCGCAGATGGTCGCGGGCGGCACCTTCATCAAACTCAACCGCAAGAAGTGGCCCGGCTGCTACCTCGCGCGCTCCGACGCCAGCGACGTCGCCCGCGTCGAGGACCGCACCTTCATCTGCTCGCTGTCCAAGGAGGCCGCCGGCCCGACCAACAACTGGGTCAATCCCTTCGAGATGCGGAAGACCCTGAAGGGTCTTTTCCAAGGCTGCATGCAGGGCCGCACGATGTATGTGCTGCCGTTCAGCATGGGCCCGGTCGGGTCGCCGATGTCGCAGATCGGCGTGCAGCTCACCGACTCGCCCTACGTCGTGGTCAACATGCGCATCATGGCGCGCATCGGCCAAAAGGTGTTCGAGCTGATCGACCGCGACTTCAAGCGCGTCGTCCCCTGCGTGCACTCCGTCGGCGCGCCCCTGAAACCCGGCCAGAAGGACGTCGCGTGGCCGAGCAACAAGGAGAAGTATATCGTGCACTTCCCCGAGACGCGCGAGATCTGGAGCTTCGGTTCCGGCTACGGCGGCAACGCGCTGCTCGGCAAAAAGTGTTTCGCGCTCCGCATCGCGTCCGCCATGGCGCGCGACGAGGGCTGGATGGCCGAGCACATGCTCATCCTCGGCGTCGAGGACCCGAAGGGGAAGAAGTCCTACGTCGCGGCCGCGTTTCCCAGCGCCTGCGGCAAGACCAACTTTGCCATGCTCGTGCCGCCCGCGCCGTTCCAGAAGCAGGGCTGGAAAATCTCCACCGTCGGCGACGACATCGCCTGGATCAAACCCGACGAGCACGGCCGCCTCCACGCCATCAACCCCGAGGCCGGCTTCTTCGGCGTCGCGCCCGGCACCAGCGTGAAGACCAATCCCAACGCGATGGCCGCGCTCGCGAAGAACACCATCTTCACCAACTGCGCGCTCACGCCCGACGGCGGCGTCTGGTGGGAAGGCATGACGGACACGCCGCCCGAGATGGCGACCGACTGGCAGGGCAAGATTTGGACCCCCGAGATCGCCAAGGCCACCGGCGCCAAGGCCGCGCATCCCAACGCCCGTTTCACCGCGCCCGCGTCGCAGTGCCCGACGATGGACCGCGACTGGGAAAAACCCGAGGGCGTGCCGATCAGCGCGTTCGTCTTCGGCGGCCGCCGCGCCACGACGATGCCGCTCGTTTACCAGGCCTTCAACTGGTCCAGCGGCGTCTACGTCGGCGCCACGATGGGCTCCGAGATGACCGCCGCCGCCGCCGGCACGATCGGCAAGGTGCGCCGCGACCCGATGGCCATGCTGCCCTTCTGCGGCTACAACATGGGCGACTACTTCCGCCACTGGATCAGCCTGCAGCGCAAACTCAGCGAGACGCCGCGCATCTTCCACGTGAACTGGTTCCGCAAGGACAAGGACGGGAAGTTCATGTGGCCGGGCTTCGGCGAAAACATGCGCGTGCTGAAGTGGATCTTCGACCGCGTGCGCGCCGGCGGCCGCGCCAAGGAGACGCCCATCGGCTGGGTGCCCCGCTACAAGGATATCGATTGGACCGGCCTCGAGTTCTCCGAGGAGAAATTCGAGGAGCTCCAGGCCTTCGACCGCGCCGCGTGGCGCGCCGAGGTGCTCGGGCACGAGGAGCTCTTCCTCGACCTGCACGCCTCGCTCCCGAAGGAGCTCTTCTACGAGCGCGAGCTGCTGATCTGCCGCATGTGAGCCGCGGCGCGCGCCGGGTCACCCCGGCGCCGCTTTCCGCCGCGCGCGCCCGATCCGGGCTCAAGTTCCCGGCGTTCGTGCCGATGGGGCAGGCATGTCCGTCGCATGTCCGGTCGCCCCTGCGTTTTCGCGCGAGACGCTCATCCAAGTTGCCCGGCAACTGCCCGCCGATCTGCGGGTGATGGCGCACCTCGGCGAGATGCTGCAGGACCCCAACAGCGACCTCGACGAAGTTTCGACGCTGCTGCGGCGCGACCTCTCGCTGGCCGCGCGCATCGTGCGGATCAGCAACAGCGCCGTCTACGGCTCGGGCGCCCGCGTCGCCTCCGTCGAGGAGGCGGTCAACCGCGTCGGGTTCGGCGAGATTCTCAAGCTCGTCGGCACCGCGGTGGCGGCCCGCTACACGGAGCTGGCCCTGCCGACCTACGGGATCGGCGCGCTGAAACTCTGCAACAATATGCTCTACGGCGCGATCGCCGCGGAGGCGCTCGCGCGCGTGACGGGCTTCGACGCCCGGGTCGCCTACACCGCCGGCTTGCTCCGTCCGCTCGGTCTCATGGTGCTCGACCATGCCTGCCGTTCGCTTGTGCCGCCGGTGCCGGTCTATGACCGGAAGTTCTGGCCCTCCTACACGGCGTGGGAAGACCGCTACATCGGTCTCCGCAGCGAGGACGCGGCCGCGATGATTCTGGAAACGTGGCGGTTTCCGCCCGAAATCGTGCTCGCCCAGAAGCAGCACTATCTCGGCAGCGACGCGCACTGGGACCAGCGTTTGGCCGTGCTGCTCAATGTCGCCAACAGCCTCGCCTCGCGGGTATCCCGCGGGTTCTCCGGCGAGGAGATCTGGTGGACGCTGACCCCCGAGAAGCTCGAACGCGCCGGCGTGCCGGAAGAGGAAATCGAGCCCGTGGTGATCGCGGTCGAGAGCGGCTTCGAGGCCGCGGTCGCGATGCTCGCGGCCTGAAGTGCGCCGCCGCCCGCCCCGCGTCGGCCGAAATTGAGCTGTCCCTTCGGACCGGCTCGCACTCAGGTAGGGGCGTCATGACCCCCCGCTCCCGCCTGGTCCCCGTCGCCGCCGGCCTCCTCGTGATCGGCGGCTCGCTGGCCTATTTCCTTGCCCGCGACGCGGCTCCCGATCCGGCGCCGCTCCCGGCCGGTCCGGCGCCCGCGGCCGCCCCGGTGGCACCGCCCCAGGGCGCGGGGGCGCCGGCGGCTGCCGTTCCCGCCGGGCCCGTCGCCAAGACGCAACGCGACCCGGTGGCCGTGTTTCAGCGCGCGTTCTGGCGGCGACCCGCGGCGGACGACCGCATCGTGCACGCGGAGCGCGTCGAGTGGGTCGAGGGCGCCGAGCGGGTGGACCGCTGGGCGTGGTTCATCGTGGTCGAGCCGGGCGACGGGTTTCGCGCGTGGCTGCTGCAGGAAAATCCCTTCTCGCTCGCCCCGGTCGCCGGCGGTGTGCCCGCGCGCGGAGCCGGGACGCCGGCGTGGTTTCCCTCCGACGCGGACTTGGCGCGCTGCACGCAATATCGCGCGCGCGGCGGCGGACTCACCGTTTATGTCGATCCCGACCGGAACCGGTTCTACGCCACCGACTCCGGCCGCGGATTCGCGGCCCCGGCCCGATAGGCGTTGCAGGGCGCCGGCGGGATTTCCCGCCTTGACCCGACTCCGCGCCGCGGCAGAGCCATCTCCATGCTGTTGCGGAATTTGCTCCTGGCCGCGTGCTTTGCCCTCGCATCGGCGACGTCGGCGCTGGCTCAGGCCATCGTGCTCGATACTTTCAACAGCGGGTCCGCCACCGGATCCGTCCGGCCGGGGACCTCGTGGGTCGGGCAGACCACCCAGAATGCCGGCACGGTCACCGTCGGCGGCGGGGCGCGCGACGACAACGGCTGGGGCGCCACCGGGCTTTCGCTCAACGCCACGGGAATGAATTTCCTCGCGATCACCGCGCAGCGCGACGCGGGTCACACCGCGCCCTCGTTCGTGATCCAGTTCGAAGACCGCAACCTCAACACCCAGGTCTTCGCGGTGAACGCGTCCACCTTCGCGTCCGGCACGCTCTCGACGGTGCAGATCACGCTCGGCAACTGGAACGCCGGCTTCGACCGCACGCAGATCACGGGCTGGAGCATCGGCGGCGGCAGCGTCGGCACGGCGCCGTTCCGGATGACCTTCGACCTCCTGCAGCTCAGCGCCACAGCCTCGCCCGGCGTGCCCGTCGCCCCCGCCATCACCGGCGATTTCACCCCGCGCACGGTCGCGGCCGGCGCCGCCGTCTCGTTCACGGTCGCCGCCACCGGCACCGCCCCGCTGGCCTACCAGTGGTTCAAGAACGCCTCGACGCCCGTGGCCGGCGCGACGGCCGACACGCTCGCGTTTGCGAGCGTCGTGCCCACCGACGCCGGCAGCTACACCTGCGCCGTCACCAACGCCGCCGGCACCACCGTCAGCTCGGCCTTCGTGCTCTCCGTGACCGCGACGACCGCGGTCGTCACCCTGGGCAATCTCGCCGCCACCTATTCCGGCAGCCCCAAGGCCGCCACCGCGACGACCGTCCCCGCCGGGTTGCCGGTCACGTTCACCTACAATGGCAGCGCGGTCGCGCCGACCTCCGCGGGCAACTACACCGTCGTCGCGACGGTCAACCATCCGACCTACGGCGGCAGCGCCACCGGCACGCTCGTGATCGCGCGCGCGGTGCAGACCGTCGCGTTTGCGCCGCTGCCCACGACGATCCGGGTCGGCACGGCGTTCACCCTGTCGGCGACCGCCACGTCCGGCGGGCCCGTCACCCTCGCCGTCGTCGGGGGCGGCGCCACGCTCAACGGCACCTCGCTCACTCCCACGGCCGCCGCCGCGATCACGGTCCGCGGGGCGCAGGCCGGCGACACCAACTACCTCCCGGCCTCGACCGACCTCACGTTCACCACCGCGAAACAAAACCAGAGCATCACCTTTGCGGCCGTCGCCGACCAACCGCCCGGCACGGCGCCGGTGACCTTGTCCGCCACCGCCTCCTCCGGGTTGCCGGTCTCGTTTGCGGTGCTCGGCGGGCCCGCGGTCGTGGTCGGCAACACCGTGACGCCGACCGGCACCGGCACGGTGCTGGTGCGCGCGTCGCAGGGCGGCAACGACACGTTCAACGCCGCGCCCGACGTCGACCGCAGTTTCGCGGTCGCGGCTCCCGCCGGCCCCCCCGCGGCGCCGGAGATCTCGCTCCAGCCGGCGGGCCGCACGGCCTCGGTCGGCTCCACGGTGCAGTTCACCGTGATCGCCGCCGGCAGCGGCACGCTCTCGTATCAATGGTCCAAGGACGGCGCCGCGCTGGCCGGCGCCACGACGGACACGCTCACGCTCGCCGCCGTGACCGACGCGCAGGCGGGCGCCTACACGGTCGCCGTCTCCAACCTCGCCGGCAGCGTCACCTCGCGCGCCGCGGTGCTGAGGGTGGTCGGACGCGGTTTCGTCGGTTCGTATTTCGGCACGTTCGGGGGCGGCGGCGCCTGCGCCCTCCACGTGCGCGAGGACCAGACCGGCGCCTTTGTCGGCTATGCCGGCGCGCCGGCCGTCGCCTATGTCGCGACGTCGTTCGCGGTCGATGCGGGCGGCGCGTTCCGTTTTTCCGCCGGCGGCCTGGCCTTCGAGGGCACCGTGGCCGCGGCCGGGACGGTGACAGGCACCGGCCGCGGCAGCGTGACGCTCGCGCTGAGCGCGACCAAGTCCGCCGACGACGGTGCGGCGCGCCTGGTCGCCGGGGTTTACGACGCCGCCGTGGCGGGAGCATCCGGCCGGGCCCATGCGATCGTCGCGGCGGCGGGACAGATTTTCACGGTGCTCGATCTGGCCGGGGCTGTCGACGGCGGCACGGGCACGGTGGATGCGGTCGGAGCCGTGCGCCTCACGACGGCGGGTCGCGCCACGGTGACGGGCACGGTCAACGTGTCCAGCGGCGTGCTCGCCCTGGAAATCGCGGGGGCCGCGGGCGCGGCGCCCGTCGCGCTCACGGGCTTGCGCGACAACGCCGCCGGCGTCGCGGCGCAACGCCTCGTGAATGTCTCCACCCGCACGCGCGCCGGCACCGGCGATGCCGTCGCGATTGCCGGCTTCGTGATCGGCGGCGAGGCGTCCAAGCAGGTGCTGATCCGCGCGGTCGGGCCGGCGCTCGGCGCCTTCGGCGTCGGCGACGCCCTCGCGGCGCCCAGGCTCGAACTTTACCGCGGCCAGACGCTGGTCGCCGCCAACACCGGCTGGAGCACGGGCGCATCCGTCGACGCGGTGGCCGCCGCCGCCGCGCGCGTGGGCGCCTTCGCGCTCACCGCCAATTCGGCCGACTCCGCGCTGCTCAGCACGCTGGCGCCCGGCGCCTACACCGCCGTGGTCAGCGCGGCCGACGGTCGCGCCGGCATCGGGCTGATCGAGGCCTACGACCTCAGTGCCGCGGTCGCGGGCCAGCGCCTCAGCAACCTTTCCGTGCGTTCGTTCTCCGGCGGCGGCGTCGATACCCTGATCGTCGGCGTCGTCGTGCAGGGCACGGTGCCGAAACGCATGCTGGTGCGGGCGGTCGGGCCCACATTGGCCGCCTTCGGGGTCGGCAGCGCGCTGGCCCAGCCGCGCCTCGCGCTCTTTTCGGGCGAGCGCGAAATCGCCGCCAACACCGGCTGGTCGTCCGGACCCGATGCCGCCGCAATCGCCGCGGCCGCCGCGGCGGCGGGGGCCTTTGCCCTCCCGGCCGGCAGTGCCGACGCCGCGTTGGTGATCAACCTCGCTCCCGGCGCCTACACCGCGCAGGTGAGCGGAGTGGGCGGCACCTCCGGGGTCGCGCTGGTGGAGGCCTACGAGTTGCCGTGACGCCCGGGGTGTCGCCGGAATCCGCCGCGGATCGAGGCGATGCGACCTAAAGCCGCCAATTTGCATTCGTGTTTCGATCCCCGCTCTGGTTTGAATCGCCGCCGTATCCCGTGACTTCCTCGACGTTTTCGCCCCTGCGTATCCTGGCATTGTCGTTGGCGTGGGTTTTCGCCGTCACGGCGGCACGCGGGCAGATCGTGGTGCTCGATACCTTCGACGCCGGCACCGCCACCGGCCGGGTCGACACCTCGCTCAACGGCACGACCTGGGTCGGCAATGTCGTGCAGAACGCGACCTCGATCACCGTCGGCGGCGGCGCG
>JACCDQ010789945.1_pt1 | contig 12804 bp, 12 predicted proteins | sample 7446031 | NCBI WGS metagenome assembly JACCDQ01 (sample SAMN15323442, study PRJNA562643) | freshwater metagenome | isolation source: river surface water | place: USA:Blue River Watershed | collected 2017-08-17 | reverse complement strand
GGTCGGCTCGATCTCGGCCAACTCGGATGCGTCGATCGGTGAGCGTATCGCCGAGGCGATGGAGAAGGATGGTAAAGAAGGAGTCATTACCGTTGAAGACGGCAAGTCGCTGAACGACGAACTCGACATCGTCGAGGGCATGCAGTTCGACCGCGGCTACCTGTCGCCGTACTTCATCAACAACCCGGACAAGCAGGTCGCACTGCTCGACAACCCGTTCATCCTGCTGTACGACAAAAAGATCTCGAACATCCGTGATCTGCTGCCGGTGCTCGAGCAAGTCGCCAAGGCTGGCCGTCCGCTGCTGATCATCGCCGAAGACATCGAAGGCGAAGCGCTGGCAACCCTGGTCGTGAACAACATCCGCGGCATCCTGAAGACCTGCGCAGTGAAGGCCCCGGGCTTCGGCGACCGTCGCAAAGCCATGCTGGAAGACATCGCGATCCTGACCGGCGGCCAGGTGATCGCCGAGGAAGTCGGCCTGACGCTGGAAAAAGTTACGCTGAACGACCTGGGCCAGGCAAAGCGCATCGAGATCGGCAAGGAAAACACTACCGTGATCGACGGCGACGGCCAGGCTGCTGCGATCGAGGCGCGTGTGAAGCAGATCCGCGTCCAGATCGAGGAGGCAACCTCGGACTATGACCGCGAAAAGCTGCAGGAGCGTGTCGCCAAGCTGGCCGGTGGTGTGGCCGTGATCAAGGTCGGCGCTGCAACCGAAGTCGAAATGAAAGAGAAGAAGGCTCGCGTCGAAGACGCGCTGCACGCAACCCGCGCAGCCGTTGAAGAAGGCATCGTGCCGGGCGGCGGCGTTGCACTGTTGCGCGCACGTTCGAACCTGACGATCAAAGGCGACAACGCCGATCAGGACGCTGGCATCAAGATCGTGCTGCGCGCGATCGAAGAGCCGCTGCGCATGATCGTCACCAACGCCGGCGAAGAAGCTTCGGTCGTCGTCAACAAGGTTCTCGAAGGCAAAGGTAACTTCGGTTACAACGCTGCCAACGGCACCTATGGCGACATGGTCGAAATGGGCGTGCTGGATCCGGCCAAGGTGACCCGTTCGGCACTGCAGAACGCAGCGTCGATCGCTGGCCTGATGCTGACCACCGACTGCATGGTGGCTGAACTGGTCGAAGACAAGCCGGCTGCCGGTGGCATGGGTGGCATGGGCGGTATGGGTGGCATGGGCGGTATGGATGGCATGATGTAATAACCCATCCAGAAAGTTCGCTGTTCAATAAGCCCGCAGCAATGCGGGCTTATTTTTTGTCGCTGAAAATCTCATTCCCGCCGGGAAACTCAATGACTAGCCTGCTTGATTGCAGGCTTTTTTATGCGAGTTCGTTTGATGAACGTCAACGTAAGCCATCCCTTGGAAGCAATGTCTGCTGAACGACTTGCACAAAGCGATCGCTGGCTCGACAACCGCTGAGCGCTTGTTCTGACATTTGCCTAAGGAGAATGGATCATGCTGAGAAACATTGCAAAATTAACTGCCCGCCTTCCTCAAACAAAGACTTCTCAACGTTCTGCGAGCCAATTAAATAGTCATTTGGGAGAACTTCAAGAACAGATCAAGCAAGCTGGCTCAACACCGAATCCACTCCCCGTCCTCAAGCAACTACGCACCTCCAAGCTTTATGATGAAGTCTGGGAAATGCTCTCGAAAACAAATCCGCAAATCCTCACGCAGTCCGATGCGCACCTCAATCCGGAACTTCGTACGATGGCTCAAGCGTATACGATTTGCTATGCACTCGACGGCGTCACTACCATCATGGGCATGCACTTCGATCTCAAACCGTCTGCACGGTCAAACGACCGAGAGGCTGATCGGCAGGATGCCAGCAAAGCCAACGACCGCGCCTTTCTGGCGCAAATCAAGCCAGAGTTTGAGAATACCCTCAAATCGGATTTTCGTACGTCGTGGAATGAATTCCGGAAAGCTGGGAGCGGGAAAATTCTTACTGCTGATGAAAAAAAATACGAAATCCTGACAAGGATGGCAGCAGTCAGTTCAGTAGTTGCACCCGATGCGCTGAGTGACTTTAAGCTCTCGGTCCCTCCAGAAGCAAAAAAATTGTCCAGTCAGTGGGGAGATATCGAGCCGGAAATGCAATTAAACAAATCGGAACTGCTTGCGCTGATCGATTACGTGAACTCAGTTACCGGTACATTCAACGCATCCAACTACGTGGCACTGGCCAATGAATATTACGGAGATAAGGTGCTGACTAATCTCACGCAAGTCTATTCTGAAGCGCTGAATAGCGCTGTCAAAAAACTGTGTGCACACCCTTATTTCGGCCTCGCCAATATCCAGGCTTATAAGGGCGTTTTGATGGAGAACGGCGCCGGCTTTTTCCGGCTTTCAATGCTTGAATCCGCAGTTGGCACCGGAAAATTGATTGCCTTCCCTCCAGTCATTTCTGCGACTACCGATCCCCTGGAAAGTTACGCCGCAAAAAAATATGGTGCAGGCTACCATCATGAATGCGCGTTCACTCTGAAAAATGCGTGTTCCGTTGACATTTTCCATGACAAAAAAACTAAAGGGGAAATGGAAGTGATCGCGCCCGCCGGGCAGAAATTCATCGTGACTGAAAAAAGAACAACGGAGACTTTTGACGGCGAAATTGGCCGCTGCGACATCACTCAGTTCGTACTTGTACCGGCCGAAAAACCAATCTTATAAAGCCTGAATGAATATATTTGCAGAGCCATCCTGTCAGCGCTGCCAAACGGGCTTCCGTTTCTCAATAAAGGCCTGTACGCCCTCAAGTGCCGCCTCATCCATCATGTTGCAGGCCATGGTTTCGCCGGCCAGCTGATAGGCAGCACTGATACCCATCTCGACCTGCCGATAAAACATTTGCTTGCCCATCGCGATGGCCACCGCCGGCTTCGCGAGAATGCTGGCGACCAGCTTTCCGACCTCGGCATCCAGTTCATCCTGCGGCACGACGCGATTCACCAGTCCCCTCTCAAGCGCCGTCTGTGCATCAATGAATTCACCGGTCAGCAGCATCTCCATCGCTTGCTTGCGCGGCACGTTGCGTGCCAGACCGACGGACGGTGTCGAACAGAACAGACCGTAGTTCACACCGGACACCGCAAAGCGTGCATCGGACGCCGCAACCGCCAGATCGCACATGGACACCAGCTGGCAGCCCGCTGCGGTCGCAATACCCTGCACACGAGCTATGACCGGCTGCGGCATCTGCTGAATGGCCAGCATCAGCTTGCTGCACTGGGCGAACAGTTTCTTGTAATAGTCCGCCGACGGCGATGCGCGCATCTGCTTGAGGTCGTGGCCAGCGCAAAACGCCTTGCCCTGCGCGGCCAGCACGACCACGCGAATTGAGGAATCGGCAGCGATCGCGTCCATCTCGGCCTGCAAAGCCGCCATCATCTCTTCTGACAACGGATTGAAACGCTCGCCTCGGTTCAGCGTCAGTGTCGTGACGCCTCCGCTATCCGAGCGCAGTACGTAGGGAGTGTCAACTTGCGATGAAGCCAGGGCCATGGTGTCTCCTCAGTGGGAAGTTCATTCCGGATGTCAGTCTTCTTCTTGCTCGCCTTCCTGCGGCTCACCAAGTGTGGGTGGTGGCACGTAGCTGGCCAGCAGCTCGATGCGGCTTTGCGGCGTTTCCAGGCTGATGCGTCCGAGCGCGCCGCTGCGGTAATCCTGCAGCAGCGTGTGGGCAGCCTTCTCGAAATCGAGATCGCCACCGCGCAACCTGAAACCGCGTCGTGCTGCAATGGCCTCGACCACGCCTACCCCGTCCATGCCCTCCGGACGAAGGCCATAGCGTGCCGCAAGCAACTGAGAATAACGCTGCAGCAACACATCGGCAAGGAAGGCCGCGACCTCTTCTTCGATGATGGCATTCACGCCGATCGCGTGACTGGCGGCCAGCATAAGGCCGTCGGTTGGATGCTCGATCTTGGGCCACATCATGCCGGGGGTATCGATCAGCACGATGTTATCGCCGAGGAAAAGGCGCTGCTGCATCTTCGTCACCGCAGGCTCGTCGCCCACCTTGGCGACGCGCTTCTTCAGCAGCGCATTCATCAGTGTCGATTTGCCGACGTTGGGTATGCCCATGATCATCACGCGCAAGGGCTTCAATGCGGTGCCACGATGCGGAGCAAGCTTCATGCACAGGCCGGGAATCTTCGCGACTTCGGCCGGCTTGCGGCAGGACAGCGCGACTGCGTGCACCTGCGGCTGCGCGCCATAATGTGCGAGCCACACCTGCGTGGCGGACGGGTCGGCCAGATCGCTCTTGTTCAGAATCTTCAAACAGGGGCGCTGCCTCGCACGCCGCAGCGACTCGATCATCGGGTTGCTGCTGGCCTGAGGAATACGTGCGTCCAGTACCTCGATTACGAGGTCGACCTTCTCCATCGATTCCGCCGCCTTCTTGCGGGCGGCGTTCATGTGGCCGGGGAACCATTGGATGGACATGGGGGAAATTTGAGGACGCTGGAAAACGCGCTATTGTACCTGCGCGCAGCACTGGCTCCGGCGTCGGGCTGCCTTAGCTGGCATCCGCTTCATTCCAGCCCGGCCAGCACTCTCAGATGGGCGACCACGCTTCGGCCAAGCGCGGATAGCGCATAGCCTCCCTCTAGGCAACTAACGATCCTTCCCTGTGCATGCCGCTGTGCGACCGCGACCAGTTCCCGAGTGATCCACGCATAATCCGCCTCGACCAGGCCCATGGCGGCAATATCATCCTCGCGGTGTGCGTCGAAGCCGGCAGAGATGAACACTAATTCGGGCCGGTACGCGTCCAGCGCCGGCAACCAGTGTTGCCGCACCAGTTCACGCACCGCGTCACCGCGCGTATAGGCCGGCACCGGAATATTCACCAGATTCGCCGGTGTGCCGCCGGCCGGATGGACACCCGTGTACGGATACAGCGGGTGCTGGAAAAAACTGACCATCAAAACCCGCGGGTCGCCCGAAAAAGCAGCTTCGGTACCATTGCCGTGATGGACGTCGAAATCAACGATGGCAACGCGCTGCAGGCCATGTACTTGCAATGCATGGGCCGCCGCAATAGCGACATTGTTAAACAGGCAGAAGCCCATCGACACCTGCGGCGTCGCATGATGGCCCGGAGGGCGTATCGCGCAAAAGGCGTTGTCAACCTCGCCACTGATCACGGCGTCGGTCGCTGCGACGACCGCTCCCGCCGCGCGCAGCGCCGCCTGCCAGCTATGCTCGTTCAGCAAGGTGTCCGCATCGAGCGAGTAGTGCTCGCCGTGCGACGGAAGGTTGTCACGCACCTTCGCAATCGCCGCCTCGGTGTGAACCAGCGCCAGCGCGTCGACCGATGCCAGCGGGGCATCACGATGGTCGAGCAGGTTCGCCAACCCGCTGGCAATCAACTGGTCATCAATCGCTTGCAGGCGCGCAGGACACTCAGGGTGCCAGTCACCCATTTCATGGCGTCTGCAGTCAGGGTGGGAAAAGATTGCCGTGCTCATCGCGGCTATTATGCATCAGCGGTGCATGCTCTATACTTCGCAGCGCGCGCTCGTGAAGTGCTGCCACTCCCTCAATTCGTCACCGATGAAAATCCATTCCACACTGGCCGCATTCACGGCTGCCGTATTTGCGTTCTACTTGCCGTCCCCGATTGCCCTTGCGACCCAGGCTGTGCAGGCCAGGACTGACGCGACGAAGAAAGTGGCGGACGGCAGGAAAAAAATAGTGGCAAAAAAAAGAGCGAAGCAACTCGCCTTGGCCGAGACAGAAGCGCCGGAATTCACCAATTTCCTTCAATGGCGCGCCGTCACGGAATTTATCGATCAGACGAGTGCCGAATATGGCTTTGATCGCGATGAATTGCAGTCGCTGTTTCGGCGTGCGCAGTACCTCGACAGCGTCGTCAAACTGATCAATCCGCCACGGCCCGGCAAGACCAAGAACTGGACGGCTTACCACGATCGGTTTATCGAGCCGCGCCGCGTGAAGGCCGGCATCGAATTCTGGGATCGCTACGAGCCGGTGCTGCAGAAGGCGCAGGATGAGTTCGGCGTGCCGGCTGAGACCATCGTCGGCATCCTTGGCGTCGAAACAATCTACGGCCAGTCGACTGGAAAATTCCGTGTGCCCGACGTATTGGTAACGCTCGCCTTTGCGTACCCGGATACGCCGAACCGGGAAGCACGCATGGCGTATTTTCGCGATGAGCTGACGCAGACGCTGCTGTATGCGCGTGAAAGCGGCATCGATCCGTTCAGCCTGAGTGGTTCCTATGCCGGCGCGATCGGCTGGCCGCAATTCATGCCGGGGAGTGTGCGCAAATTCGCCGTTGATTTTGACGGCGATGGAAAAATTGATCTGCGCAATTCGCCGCAGGACGCGATCGGCAGCGTGGCGAATTTTCTTGCAAAGCATGGTTGGACCGCGGGCCAGCCACTGGTCTACCGTGTGCAAGTCACGCCAGACAAGGGATGGCCGCGACTGATCGGACAGGGACTTGAGGCAAAATTCAGCCGAACCCAAATGGAGGAAGCCGGCGTGATTGTCCCGGGCGATGTGCCAATGGCGCTGACTTATGGACTGATCGATCTGGAAGATGATGAGCGCCCCGTGCAGTACTGGCTCGCGACTGACAATTTTTTCGCCATCACTCAATACAACCGCAGCTATTACTACGCGATGGCTGTGATCGAGCTTGGCCGCGAAGTCAATCGCCAGAGAATTTCACGATGAACGAGCTTACCAACCCGGAGCACAAGCCGACCGACGAGCAAATCATGGTCTTGACCCGCAACTGGGTCGAGCACGCCGTAGTCGGGCTGAACTTGTGCCCTTTCGCAAATGCTGTGCTGCGTAAAAATCAGATCGAGTTCAGAGTGAGTCATGCACACGATGCTGACACGCTGTTGCAAGACTTGCTGAACGCGATTGAATCGCTTCTGGCTACGCCGGCGGAATCGGTGGATACCCTGCTGCTTATCCATCCGTGGGCGCTATCGGATTTTTTCGAATTCAACGATTTCGTCGGAGATATCGAAATCTTGCTCGAAGATGCGGGTCTTGACGGCGTATTGCAGGTTGCGAGCTTTCATCCGAATTACCAATTTGCCGGCGTCGCTGCCAACGATGTAACGAACCGCACCAACCGCTCGCCCTTCCCCATCCTTCACCTATTACGCGAAAACAGTCTCGACAAAGCGATTGCGACAGTGCCCGATACCGAAACCATCATCGAGCGCAACCTGGACACGATGCGTCGGCTTGGGGATGATGGCTGGCAAACGCTGCAAGCTCGCATCCACAAGGGCGCTGCCTGAACGATTCTGCGAGCCTTCCTTCGCTGAGTGTCTCAACCAGACGGATCTCCTCCACTAGCCGTCCTGCTTCGCCTGTCCCCTGCCGACCCCACCGTGTTTGTCTGCGCATACTAGTCAGCGCAAAGTGTTCGTTGCGTCGCGCCATAGACCGCCGGAGTCCGAAACCTATCGGACGAAAAATCATCCGACAGGCACGATCCCACCGTCCCTCGGTCTAGCAATTGTCCCATTGCATTGAGAACGATCAAATCGACATATTTCTTTCTTAGCTACAATTCATAATTGTCTAAAAGAAACTTTTCTATCTGAATTTCACAATTACAGCGCGAATTTTCGCGCTCTTTTACTGGGATACGCACAAGTATCCGATATAAATCATGGATTTAGTTTCGTGTCAGCGAATGACACATGGATCTATCGCATTGGTTTTTTTGCAAAAAAAATTTACTTTGTTACTAACACCCAATAGAATTTTGTTAGTAAATTAAAAACGCATTCGCGTATCGGTTGCAATGATGGGTTCGCTGCGCAGGCAATGGGTCTGCTCATCGTTTCACCTATCGGCGCATTTGATCCACCCTTTGGAAACACTCACGCACATGACGACTCAGTTTGACCATCAGGACAGCAACCGACTCGCCGACCAGGTCGCGTATGATCCGAACAACTTGCTGGACTCGCTCATCGAAAAGCTGCACCTGAAGAACGATGCGGCTCTGTCCCGAGCACTGGAAGTCGCCCCCCCTGTCATCAGCAAAATTCGCCATCGGCGGTTGCCGGTAGGGGCGTCCTTGCTGATTCGCATGCATGAGGTCAGTGATTTGTCGATCAGAGAATTACGTATCCTGATGGGCGACCGCCGGGAAAAATTCCGCATCAGCGACAAACAATTCAAACCGAAGCCGATAGAAAAATAAGCAGTACAAAGCAAAACGGGATCCCGACCACAGTCGGGATCCCGTTTTACTTTTCAGGACGGCGACGTCAGCCGTCAAACCCATTCGATGGGCAAATCACGCAGGGAAAACCCCTGTCGACAGATAGCGGTCACCACGATCGCAAACGATAAACACGATAACCGCGTTCTCAACGGTACGAGAAACACGCAGTGCCACTTCGCAAGCTCCCGCCGCTGAAATGCCGGCAAATATTCCCTCTTCGGTTGCCATGCGGCGTGCCATCTGCTCTGCAGCCGACTGGCTGACGTTCTCTACTTGGTCAACCCGGCTACGATCAAAAATTTTGGGCAAATAGGCTTCCGGCCATTTGCGAATCCCGGGGATCTGCGATCCTTCTTCCGGCTGAGCGCCGATGACCTGAATCGCCGGATTTTGCTCCTTCAGATAGCGCGATACCCCCATGATGGTCCCGGTCGTGCCCATCGCGCTGACGAAATGCGTGATGCGTCCATCGGTATCGCGCCAGATCTCGGGGCCGGTCGTCTCATAGTGCGCACGCGGGTTATCCGGATTAGCGAATTGATCAAGGATCTTGCCCTTGCCTTCCCTCTGCATCTGCTCGGAGAGGTCGCGTGCATATTCCATACCGCCTGCCTTCGGCGTCAGAATGATCTCCGCGCCATATGCCGCCATGCTTTGGCGACGTTCGAGGCTCAGGTTCTCCGGCATCAGGAGGATCATCCGGTAGCCCTTCATCGCTGCCGCCATCGCCAGCGCGATACCTGTATTGCCGCTGGTCGCTTCGATCAGCGTGTCACCCGGCTTGATCTCGCCACGCGCCTCCGCTCCCTGAATCATGGCCAGCGCAGGCCGGTCTTTCACCGATCCTGCCGGATTATTGCCCTCCAGCTTGCCAAGAATGATGTTGTTCCGCCTTGCCGCCTCTTCACCAGGAATGCGCTTCAGTTGAACCAACGGGGTATTACCGACCAGATCCTCGATCGAGTGAAATTGCATGGCGCTTGTGTACAAACCAATAAAAGCAAACCGCCATTGTAATTTAATCCGCTCCCCGCCTGCGGTCCTGCTATAGGTGACCGCAGGCGAAGCAGCGCGTTATTTCTCGCCTGTCGTCCCGCTTGCGCGCTCGGTCAATCTTCCTCCGGCCGCTGCATTGGCGGCTTTGGTTGCAGGAGCGTGCTGCTGGCCATTGACCGTCAGGCCGGCAGCAGAAAGCTTGACGGCATTGCGACCACCAATACCTTTTACTCGTCGCTCAAGATCAGACCAATCCTTGAAATTGCCATGCTTCTCGCGCTCGGAAAGGATCGCCTTCGACGTCGACGGACCGACGCCAGCAATGCCGTCGAGTGCCGCCTGATCGGCAGAATTAACTTCGACGGCAGCCAGTGCCGTACCAGCAAACATTGATGACACTGCCATCAGCAATACGAGTTTTTTCACCATGATGCCCTCCGAAAAATTTTGACCGGGATTCGCAGATATGCCGACATCGTCAACTGCAATGACGTGCCGCGATGAATTAAACGTGAAGTGCTCGGCTCTGCGCTGCGAAGATGAAATGATTGTTTTGCATCGTGCGGTTCCAGCACCCGCCGATTGATGAGCAACACGAGGCTGACTCGCCGAATCAGTTATGGTCCAGAACCCTGTCGCCAATGGCGAGGGCCCGGGTGCGTATCAGCACATGGCGAGGAATAAAGGAAAAAGCCGGCAAATCGGCCGGCAAGCGAGACATGACCGACATCACCCTTGAAGGGTGGCGCTGATCAACCTTGATTCAGTACGGACAGTTCTTCACTGCGCCGCGGCGCGTAACTTTCCCACTGGCTGCAGCCGGGGCATTGCCAGTAGAACTGCTTGGCCTTGAAACCGCAATGGCTACACTGATAGCGTGCGAGCTTCTGTGCATAGCCGCCAACCAGACTCTTCACCATCGACAATTCGGCCCGACGCTCCGGTGCGGCGTACATCAGACGCGCATCGATCAGTTTATCGAGCGCCAGCAAGGTTGGCATGCGGCGGAGTTCATCAGTGATCAGTTGTTTCGCAGCGTCCGGGCCAGCCAATTCCAGCTCTGCACGGAACACGACTTCCAGCAAATCGATCGCAGGTGCTTCGGCGAGATAACCCTTCAGCAACTTCAGTCCCTCAGATGCACGGCCGACGGCGCGATAACCGTCCATCAATCGCTGTGCAACCAAACCGACATGCGCAGCACTCTGCTGCTCGACACGCCGCCAGGCACGTAACGCCCCTTCTGCATCTCCCTTCGCGAGCAGGGCATCGCCGATCAGGATGGTGGCACGCACATTATTGCGATCATGAGAAAGCGCTTGTTCCAGCGTAGCCAATGCCGTATCCGCATTCACGTGCACCAGTTCGTCCTGCGCGAGCTCGCAATGGAATTGGGCAATCTCCTTCTGATAGGCACCCGCACCAGAGGCCTGCAATGCCAGCGCCGCGTCGATCGCACGCTTCCACTCCTTTTCGCGCTGATAAATCTCCAGCAGCGCACGACTGGCTTTTGCACCGAACTGTGTTCCTGCCAACTGGTGGAAGGTCTCTTCAGCGCGGTCGAGCAAGCCCGCCTTCAGGTAATCCTGCCCCAGCTCGAAACGCGCCTGTGCGGATAAATCCGAAGACAAGTCAGGACGAGATAACAGATTTTGGTGCACGCGCACCGCACGCTCGATATCGCCGCGGCGGCGGAACAATTTGCCCAGCGCGAAATGCAGCTCGGCGGTCTCCGGATCCAGGCGTGCAATATCGACGAAGACATCGATCGCTCTGTCGGGCTGCTCATCAAGCAGCGCGTTGAGCCCCTTGTAGTAGCTGCGTGGCAGACTGCGCGATTCGGAAATCACATGGCGGATATCCACACGCGCCGCGATCCAGCCCAGCGCGAAAAAAAACGGCACGCCGAGCAGCCACCAGGTTTCAAACTCCATCAATTTTCCTCACAGGCCGACCTGCTCGATCAGTGCCTCTGGTGCAGGCGGCTGCGAGCGAGCGGAGGCGATCTCAGCCGCCTCCTTCTTGTATTGTTCGAAATCTTTGCGGCTTCGCATCGCATCGCGACGGTAGCGCAACAGCGTGCCTGTCATGCCAAGGACACCCATTGCCGCACCGGCGACAAGAAAGCCAAGCATCAGCAGGATCAGCGGCGCCTTCGCCTGCCAATTCCAGAAAAAGTGGAGCACGACTTCATCGGTGTTTTTCAGCGCAAAACCGAAGAACACAATGAACAGCGCGACGGCGATCAGCCGGACAAGTATTTTCATCATCAAAACGCCGTGGTCGGCATTTCAGTGGTTGTGGCGAAATTGTACGCGAAAAGAAACACCGATCCGGCACAAGAGGGCGCCCAGACACCCTACAAAAAAAAACGGCACCCGAAGGTGCCGTTCTGTGTGACTGCCTACAGGCTCAGTCATCATGAATCGGATGGCCGACCATGGCATCCACACGTTCACGCAATTCCTTGCCCGCCTTGAAGTGTGGCACCCGCTTGCCAGGCACCACAACCGTCTCGCCGGATTTCGGATTGCGGCCGATGCGAGGCGGTCGGGTGTTGGTCGCAAAGCTGCCAAAACCGCGAATCTCGATGCGCTGGCCAGCGACCAGCGCATCACTCATCGCTTCCAGCAGCGTCTTGACTGCGAAATCCGCATCCTTGGCTACCAGCTGCGGATAACGCTCAGCCAGACGGGCGATCAGCTCCGACTTGGTCATCGGTCAGGCCTGCATCAGCCCTTGTTGTCCAGCTTGGCCTTCAGCAGTGCGCCGAGGCTGGTCGTGCCCGATGCTGCAGCGGATTCGCTGGACATCTTCTGCATCGCTTCCTGGGTCTCTGCGTTGTCCTTCGCCTTGATCGACAGCTGGATGCTGCGTGCTTTACGATCGATGTTGATGATCATCGCTTCGAGTTGGTCGCCGACCTTTAGGTGCGTACCGGCATCTTCAACGCGATCACGCGAGATTTCGGAAGCACGCAGGTAGCCTTCGACTTCATCGTTCAGCGCGATCACGGCGCCCTTCGACTCGACTGATTTCACGGTGCCGGAAACCAGCGAACCTTTGTCGTTCATCGCGGTGTAGTTGTTGAACGGGTCGCCTTCGAGCTGCTTGACGCCCAGCGAGACACGCTCACGCTCGACGTCGATTGCCAGCACAACCGCTTCCAGCTCATCGCCCTTCTTGAACTTGCGCACAGCTTCTTCGCCGGCTTCAGTCCACGACAGGTCGGACAGGTGCACCAGACCATCGATGTTGCCCGGCAGGCCGATGAACACACCAAAGTCGGTGATCGACTTGATTGCGCCCTTGACCTTGTCGCCCTTCTTGTGCGACATCGCGAAATCGTCCCACGGATTTGCCTTGCACTGCTTCATGCCGAGGCTGATACGACGACGCTCTTCGTCGATCTCGAGGACCATGACTTCAACTTCGTCACCCAGCTGGACAACCTTCGACGGAGCAACGTTCTTGTTGGTCCAGTCCATCTCGGACACGTGCACCAGGCCTTCGATGCCCTGCTCGACTTCGACGAACGCGCCGTAGT
>JACCDQ011522713.1_pt1 | contig 12807 bp, 13 predicted proteins | sample 7446031 | NCBI WGS metagenome assembly JACCDQ01 (sample SAMN15323442, study PRJNA562643) | freshwater metagenome | isolation source: river surface water | place: USA:Blue River Watershed | collected 2017-08-17 | reverse complement strand
GATCAGCAAGCTAGAGATCAGCAAGCTAGAGATCAGCAAGCTAGAGATCAGCAAGCTAGAGATCAGCAAGCTAGAGATCAGCAAGCTAGAGATCAGCAAGCTAGAGATCAGCAAGCTAGAGAGCAGCAGCAAAAACAAGCGGCTGTAAAAATAGCACAGTTTAGTCGTAAAAATTTGAATAGACGCGTGTTGCAACAATCAGCTGAGCAAACATTATCAAATTTAAAAAAAGATAAATTAATCGCCGAAATAATTACAAGTGCTAATAATTATCATTCTCTATATTCAAATATACATGAAAAGGTTAATGAATTAATTAGCGTGTATAATGTAACGCATGTTAACTTATTAAATAATATTTCTGAGTTATCAAAGATTAATAATAATGATATTGTTAAAAATGAGTTGATATCATTAAATGCGGTTAAACAAAAAATATTAAATATTTATACACCAATATTTAATAAATTTCAAGAATTTACCGATATTAAATATTCTACCGAACAATTGAAACCGCTTAATATTACAGAATTAAAGAATTTATTAGATAAAAATAATGATAACTTCCGTAAGCTACAATCTTATAATACCACTAATATGACCAATTATAATGAACATGTTGATATGTTAACATCTAGTAAATTAATGGTGGATACAAGATATAATGATATTATGGATAAGTTATCTCAAATTAATAATACATCAGTTGGTAAAAGTATTCCTGTTTATATTCCAATAGAAAAAAATGAACCAATTGTTCCACCAGTATTGGTTGAAGTAAAGCCAAAATTATTTGATGTTGATGAGTTTTTGAAATTTTTAAATAAACATACAAATTATAGAATCTATTCTAAATTGTATAAAACGCTATATGTTGCTGTTAAATTTATATTTCCAAATATCGATCATGTAAATTTAATTGATGATAAATATGTTTATAATAAATCAATTATTAAGGAATTAACTGATATAACTATTAATATTGAAAATACAATTCTTGATATTTATGAAAATGATTTTAATAAAAATAAATTAACAATTGATACGTATAATTATTATTCTAGATTAAGTAAAGGAGAACTTAATCGAATTAATCAGCATCTATATACAATATTTGCAAATGATACTAAAAATGGCGGAATTGCTCGCCAATTTATGCTTTCAAAAGCACCAGTTTCTGAAGTACTGGAAACTAAATTTAGTACAATATTCTTAATTCAAAATTCTATTCCTAGCTACATTATTGATATGTTTAAAATCGATATCCGGCATCAACATAAAGATAAAATTGAACAGGCATTTTTTAATAATGAAATTATAAATGGTATCTATATTCCTGAATACATAAATCGGTTAGTTTCAAGATTTAATATATTAGATTTGCATCTATATTCCAACATTAATAATATTGAAAAATTATCAGAATTCATTTCTATATTTGTACCGAAAAATTATATGGATATTAATTCAGGATTTAGTGGGTTTAATATTGTTAATGGTGGTCCAAAATTAAAAAAGAAAACTAAGCGTAAACAAATTTCTATAATTAATATGATTAAGGAAAATATGGCAAAGACATATCCTGATGATGATTACTATAGTTTTAAATGGTACAACTCAAGTGGGCTCGTATCATATATTAATAACAATAGTGATTATTTTATCAGTAAGTCCAATTTAGTTAACAATAAGCAATTATTTTCACCAGCCCCAAGAATTATTAATGATCAAATAATTGATGATAACGATTCTGAGAAGACTGAATCTAGTGTCGAAACTAGTGTTATTAAATTAATCAATTATTATAACAATTTGGTAAAGTTAATTATATCTATTCCAAATGAAGTTCATAACAAATACATAATCTGTGACACAACATTAGTAAATTCGATTGATGCACAATTAAATAATATTTGTAAATTACAAGCACCAAGTTCCCAAAAAATTAATATTACCGATCTTAAATTAAATATGAATGATGTTAGTATTTTATCTACATTAAATATTATGAATAAGGATCAGCTTAAATTATTACACACATATAAATCAAATATAGATAAGTTATTAAAAGAATTAAACAAATCAGTTGATATTTATAGAGAGTTGAATAGTATTAATAAATTAAAAACAATCGATAATTTAAACAAGTTATTAATTAATAAAGTAATTAATAACTATGATATTTTATATGATGTAGGTGTTATAATCAAAACTGTTTTATTACCACGAGTAACTAATACTAAATATATAAATATTGTGTCTGAGTTTAAATCTATAGATTTAATTTCTATTATGAATAATATTTACATTAATTGTATTATTAAATCTTATATTGGAAATCCAATATTAGCATTAGCTAATTTAAATTTAATAAAAATATCTGATGATTATGTTGATAACTATCAATTATTAAATTTATCACAAAAAATGTCAGCGGATGAATTTAAATTAGTTTATGACATGATTATTGATAAACAGCATAGATTAGCTGGTCTTTTAATTAAAGCAGTTATGAATAACTATTATGCAAATGTTCCAAATAAGTATATTGAATATTTAAATAATGGAATTTATGCAATTGATAATAATGATAGCAATAATAAAGATAGTATATACACTATGTTAAATAAGTCAATTAAGCTTGGATTTTATAAATTATATAAAAATAGAATTGATTTAATCGATAAAAATTATTTGAAGATCACTGAGTTAGTTAAGAATGTTCAACCAACTCAATTAATGTTTAACACTACTGAGCCTGTTAAAAAAACTAATTCACAATCTAGACATGCGGAATGGTAAAAATAAAATTAATATATTAAATTTATTTTTTTAATATAGAATATAGATATCAATATGGATTCAAAGTTATTTGATTTAGATACATTTAATTTCGCACTTTATAAAAACAATAAAATTACAAAAGATGTAAACGTATATACAAAATATCAACAAGTATCTAAAGCAGATATAGTTGAAAAATTTAAAAGTCCCGAAAATATTGATTATTTAATAGATGAGATTAATAAAATTAATGGTAATAAATTAGATCGAAAAATTATATATTTAGATGTTATTAAATATATGTTAGCATGGAGTAATCTAGGTAAATTTGATAATATTCCAAAATCAATTAATATTATTACTTTACTTGATTATTATAATTCTAATTTTATTTCAGCATTTGCATATTCATTTAATAAGAATGAGCAACTTCCATTAAATTTAAAGCAATCTCCTTCCGAGCTTAATGGTATGCCTGCGCAACAAACACAATATTTTAATTATAATAATTGTGTAAAAAAAACGCCATTTTATGAACGGGCATTATATAAAAGAAATTATGATAAATACACCGAAACTAACGTAAATGATCATCAAGGATTATTTTATGCAATGGACAATCATAAATATGAAAATGACTTACGTAAAATGGATGAGGTTGATGATAAAATTTCTAGCAATAGCTATGTTGAAAGAGAAATGCCAGTCTTTAAACTAAAGTAATTATTCAATTCATTTTTTAACTTAAACCTAAGTCTAGCATTTTGTTGCGCAAAGTCAGTACATAATTTAATATGCGCGGCTTGCGTATTAACATAGTTTTGCTTAGCAAGCATACAAATATTACAAATATAAAATGATTTAGTACTCATCTCATATTTACATTTAATGCAATCCATTTCAGTTTTAAATGGAATATAAACCATCGTATGGCAATTTTTGCAATAATGTGTATATTTGTTAATATGGTGACTATAGTGTAAAATAGACCAACAGTAATCAATTAACATGTCATTAAATTTAGACATCCTTATGATTTATATTATAATAATACAAATCAATTTTTGGTATTTACTAAAGATTTCTTACGGCCACGTTTAGCTGGTGCTTTAGATGGGGCTTTATCATTATTTACTACAGCAGGTTTATCATTATCACTAGATAATGATAATGTATTAATCTCATCAACCAGCTCAGTTTCTTTTTTAGATCTCCGTTTACGGGTACGTATTATTTTTGTAGGAATATTATACTTATCAAATACAGCAGCAACATTATTAATTTTTTTAATTAATTCGGCGGATGTTGATCTAATTGTACCATATGATGCCCCAAATTTTTCTTTTAAATCTTCTGGGCTTATATTAAGCTTAGCTGCCATTATATATACATATATAATACTCAAAGCCTTTGTACTAGATTTTGCATTTGGATTAATGATCTTTTGGCGTGAAACTTCATCCATTAATTCTTGTAGAAAATCAATTTGTGTTTGATCAAATCCTAATCGGACTGAATATGAATATATAAAATTTCCATTTATATCAATGTTATTTAAATCAATTTTTAACTGCCCATGATCAACTAAATCTCTGACAATTTTATCTCCTTTAGAATAGTTAACAGCATTAATCTCAAACCATTCAAGTATTTCAATAGGTCTATGGCTCAGTTTACGCCTAAGACATTCATAATATGTCATTGCTGCTAAAATACCGCGTAAAATAGTACCTCTATAAATATTTTTAGATTCGCGTATTTGCTTATATTGTTCAGATACCGTAAGTAGAATATCTTTAGGAATATTTAATTTATTAATTGATTTATAATTACATTCAAATAAAATATTTTTAATATTCTGATCCTGAATTATTGAATATTCAGAAGATGATCGTAATAAATGTTGATACTTGTAAGAGTTACTACCAGTACAACGGATTTGAGCATTAGCTGAATTAATTGTATTATAACTGTTACCACTAGTTATAGTACTCAAATCAGCAACATCTATATTTTCTTTTATTACATGACACTCGGGGCATATATATTTATTATTAGATTTAACATTCATAGGAATTTTACAATTATCACAAAAGTCATAACGGATAACATCATCTAAATCAGTAGAATCAATTGAATAGAATGAATCCAAATCAGTAAATAACTCAAATCCTTCCATTACTAAAAATGATAGTATTAATTGTATGGTATATTTAATATATATTAAAAGTCAATTTTCTTATTAAATTATAAAAATTGACTTGTCATACAATAAATATATAACAAGCACAATGAATATCACATCATATCAATGCTATATTTGTAATGTTAAATTAACAAGTAGAAAACTTTATATTAACCACATGCTCACGGAACTTCCAAATCAAGTAGACCCTATGTTTAATAAATTTAAATGTTATAATTGCCCAAAATTATTTAAATCTAAAAAAATGCTAATTGAACATTTAGTAAAGTTTGAATGCATTAAAGGTGTAGTATTTGACTACCAGTGTAAATTTTGTAAACATGTATTTTTTCAAAAAAAAGGACTAGAATATCATACAAATCATAATGTTTGTAAATTGGTAAACTTAGAAGAATTGAATATTGACCAAAAGTTAATTAAACCAAAATATAAAAAATTTAAATGCGAGGTTTGCGAGTTTGAGTTCAAACGAAAATATTTATTACAACAACATATTTGCGTAAAAATTGAAGATATATTTGACATTATTGAATCATTACCAATCATAGAATTACCAGACAGTATTAATAATATTATTATTGATCAATCTATCTTTAATGAACTTAAACTATAATTATAAATAAACTTATATAATTATTTAGTTAAACATTCAGCTATTTCAGAATAACGATCCAATCTTTTTTTTATTCGATTATATTTACCAGGATAATAATAATTTTTTGTTAATTTATAAAGACTTATACCAAATATTACTAATGGAACACCTAAACCAACAAATGTTAATTCATCATCGCATGGACTACTACGAATGGTAAATATCACAGTACTTATAAATAAAATTAAAAATGTGGTTAATACAATTAACCAAATACTTAATGTGCGAATATAACGATAACGATACTGATTAGATGGATCCCACCAATTGTATTCTAAATATTTATATAAACACTTATACTGAGGAGCAGACAACTCATCAACATAAATTTTTTTTAGATTACAATGTTCTTTAGCTGAAGACATCTTGAATAATATATTATATTAAAGTTAATTATTAACAATAACTTTTAAAAATTATTCAACAAATATAATTATGTTGTAAATCGAATTGTCATACTTCCCTCGGATAAATATAAGAAATTAATTGTTTTAGTACTAATATATAATTTACATGGATTATTGCCAGAAATGTATGAACTGGTATAAGAAATATAATTTTCACGACTATTTGATAAATTAATATAACCAGATGGTTGGTCGTGATCTGGATATAGATTAAAAGTTATTAAATATGACCCACTGCTGTTTGGGGTCATCAATGTATTTTTACCATAACGATATGGTAAGTAACTATCATAAAATATACTAGGCGTATTGTCATAAATATTATTACCGCTACAAATTATACCAAGCTCATCAACTACAGGACTTTCAGTATAATAATAAGCATTTGTATAACCCATTGATTTAACACCAGCAATCTTAATTATAGATGGGTAGGGAATTTCAGTATAATTAATAACATTATTATTATGCCAAATTTCACAAGAATTTTCATCAGACTCAGAAGAAAGTGGACGAAATAAGACATACATCTGCTCAACAGCAAACTTAATATCAGTTAATAGAATTTCATCATATGCCTTATTCACAATACGCTCCATCTTTTTATGTAACCGAATAATATTAAACGTATTATTAAATTGGAATAAATCAACAACTTCCGGAATTAAATAAATATGATTAGTGTATAAATTAAAATCTTCAATCATTAACTCAGAATAACCATCAGAACTATTCTCATAATCTATCATTAATAATAAATCATCAGGGCTTGCTAAATCAAATTCAATATAAGCCATTTCATAAGTTATATTATTATTAGACATTGCAAACTTAGGATCGCAAAACCAAAAATTTAATGGAATAAACATTTCTAATGCTGGTTGGGTTTGTTTAGGAGTTTGGTAACCATCATAAATTATCTTTTCTTCACGAACTTCCTGATTAGTAGGATCTTGAGTAAAGAAACAACGCTTAGGAGTTTCTTGACCTACACAACGTTTCCAACCAAGTTTTTGAGAATTTGGTACATGAAATTGGTAATGAAAATTGATATCTTCACTAGTGTATTCATCAATAATAGAACCATCAATTATAAAACGAACAGACTTTAATAAACGATGACCAGGAAAATCACAATACTTAACTTTATTATTTTTATTTATCGCACGCACAGAACTTAACTTAAAATTTAATACCATGTCGGTAAAGAAATCGCCATAAATTGGAATCTTAACTTTACCACTACTACCTAATAATGGTAATGGCATAGCGTTAACCTTTGAATAACTATAACCAACCGCGACAATAGGTTTATAAACAGTATTTAAAAAGATAAAATGAGATTTGTCAATCTCGTTAAAACTAGGATTCACATTTTGATGTTCGATTTTAGAAATTTGGGCAGTTAATTGAGTTATTAAACTTTGATACTTTTGTAATGTCACGGAGTCTAAACTACCACTATTAATAGCATTTTGAATTTGAGAAATTTGAGTTTTTCGAGTAGCGATAGCGCTGTCATGTTCGCTTATTTTTTTAGTACGATAATCATTAATGCGTTTTAATAAATATTCCTTATTAATTAAATACTTATCTAAACTAGAATTAGCATTATTTAACAAAATAAAATTACCAGGGCTAACGGTGCTTTGATTTGATTGCGACATCGACTATCAACTATATTCTATATAAAGATATTATATTTAGTTGATTAACATTTTTTTAATAACAATTATCAAAAAAAAATACATTAACCATATTCAAATACATAACATAACGTGTATTATCTATATTGAAATTTGGTACGTAAAATACAATCGGTATCGCTATGATAAATACCATAATCACAATTATAGATTGGCATATTATTTATAATTATAGGATTGTGAGCATATATGGGCATTGGAATTATACAAGAACATTCTTCAGCGCATCGGCAGTCGCAATAACAACATTCAGTACAAGAACATGGGCAAATGCAAACATCAGCACATTCACAAACATCACCACATTCGCATCCATATACACATTTACAAATTTGGTATTGTTCACAAACACAAATATAATCACATCGGCATTTACATTTACAGTCATATTCACACTTACAAGATACCTTATCTAAAATACATACAGGACATTCAGAATGAAGATTTTTATCATAATAAATATTGTAATAATTGCATTTTATGATATTATACTCGCAAAAATGATAAGGACTTTCTGAAAAATTTGTATAAGATAATATTGTACGCATATTATCATCACCTATTTTACTGAGCTTAAGGAACTGCTCAATCACAAAACTATAATTCACAATTGCTGCCATGTTAACTACGCGCCGTATTAATATATAGATTATATAAATATCAATTTTTATAATCTATATACCAGTATTTAAATTAGGACCATAATAATTATCGCTTTGATAGTCAATAGATACTCCTAAACAAGTTTTAGGATTAACAAATGTATATCCTTTAGATAACGCATAAGGAATAATTTGAGATAATACTATTTTATTACTTTCAATATGATCATGAATCAAATTAATAAAACTAGAACCGGTATCTATCTTTGCTTTAATTACATCAATTACGCGACTGCCATTTAAAGGTTCCTGCCAATCAGTACTTTCAAAGGTAGCATCGACTTCAATATATCCAAATTCATTATATAAATCAGAAACACGATTATCATATGAAAAATAAGGAGCTCTAATATAATATGGACGATTATTAAATAACTTTCGGAAAATATCCAATTCATTATCAAAAAATTCACGACGAATATTAAAATCATTTAAACCTGTTAATTCCGCGTGACTATACGTATGAGTTCCAAAAACATGGCCAGATAAGTACATTGATTTAATCATAGATTGACTAGATGCTTTATATACCTTTAAACCATTTATAAAAAATAACCCCTTTATATTATAAGCATTTAAAGTATCTACAAATGTAGTAGTTGCCACATCAGGACCATCATCAAATGATAATAAAATTTGGTTTGACGGCGATAAACAATTTGTGTAAACAGATGAAACACTAACAATTATAAAATTGAATATATATAATATAATAATATACCAATTCATTAAAATGTCACGAATATATAGATTAGAACAACGTCAAGATAAATATGTGATTATCTATAAATACAGATTTTATATAATTGCGATGTTTGGAATTATAGGATTTATATCATTAATATCAGTATTCTTAAATAAGCAACGTAGTAAATTTGTTATGTATAGAGGATTTATGCTAGATTGCGCTAGAGTATTTTTCAACGTAAATACAGTAAAATTATTAATTGACCAATTATCTCTTAATAACTATACACACTTACATCTTTTATTATCAAATAATGAAAGGTTTTCATATTATTCACAATTTGATAATGGAAAATTAGCCATTGCTAACAATAATACACAATTTTACACAAAATTAGACATTGATGAATTAATAACATATGCATATCAAAAAAATATTAAAGTATATGGAGAATTTGAATTTATGGGGCATGCTGAAATATGGAATTATGTTTATCCAGAAATTATTAGCAATGAGTATAAAGATGAATTTAATATGAGTAACCCACAAACATATAATCTATTAACAAAATTGTTTAATGAAGTTATGCCAATATTCACAACAACAAATATATTTCATATGGCTAATGATGAAATTGCACAACCAAACTCAGAGATAATTAAGTCCATAAATTTTGCAAAGTACATTGCATATATTAATAAGAAATTGCCGATTATTTGGGATGATGTAATCACTCAAAATAATATAAATATTAATAACGATATTATCATACAAGCATGGCATAACAACGTTACAAACAAACTAACTCAAAAAAAATATAAAACAATTATTTCAGAAATGGATTATTGGTATATAGGCGGTGAAAAAAATATAGAAGATTATTCATTAATAAATATTAATAAACATAATTATAAATATATATACGGAGCCGAACTTGTATGGTTTACAAATAAACATATGGATGATCCACAAAATATTTCATGGATATATGATCAAATTATTCAGGCCGGAATAAAGATGACTGAGATAGAAAATAACTTAAAATCCCACGCCAATCCAAATTTGAAAATTGCCAATCAATAAATGTATAATCAACTAATTCGTAAAATATTACATTAGTATTAATATCCGGAGGTATATTACTAATATATAAAATCTCATATTTTGTGAAATACTTATTCAATTCAAATATCAAATCGCGTAAACCTTTACTTTTTTTGCCAAAGTTAATATGCATAAACACCAATGGAGTTTTGCGTAGATTGAGCAAACGGGATACTCGGGATTCCAAACTAGATATAAACTTTGGTAGATCACTAGATATTAATACTTCATGAGCAAATGTTACATTATAACTATTTGATAACATATAAGAATCATGATTTGGTGAATACTTCTTAATTGAAACATTACAATAATTGGAAAAATTATTCTTAAACACAGATTGTAATTGAGTCAAAGATATTTTACTCCAATCAAATGGATATGCACTATCGCGTAATTTTAGTAATTGTAAATTAAATGCAGGAGCACAAGAAGATCCGAATGGAATGATCGTATGTCGTAATTTTAAAATATTCACGGTCACAAAATAACAATCATTCGTAAATTGCTTACGTTTAACTAACTTATAATTATATAATAATTTGATACGCTGCCAAAAATTAACACTATGGCAATTAATGATTATTATAGTACTATAACATTGTTTATTCAATAAATTCAATAAATTGATATTCAAATTTGCTAAATTCAGCACTAATATATCACTATAGCATATACTATTAACTAAATTATAATCAATCAAATTATTAAATACTTTAGTACTCTGTAAATTGCGGGAATTCAATTCAACATCTTTATATATTGATAATGAATTAGTATATGCATGCATTGTGGTAATAGAAGAATTAATAAGACCGTATAAATAACTTTCGCCACCAATTGCAGTCATAGAAGTTCCAGATATATTAATATCAACAAACTTACGTAAATCATGCTTTACTATAATATTTTGTTTAAATGAAGCTTTTGATATATATACATCAGCGCCATTAAATGATTCAACCATTGTGAGTATTATATATGATTCTTAAAAAATCAATTTTTATAATCCTAATTTTAAATTAGTGATTCCCTCACTTAAAATAGTTTCACTCAACATATCAAATACACATTTTATTAAATCTAAATACATATCAATATGATCAGATGGAAGATTACAACAATAACTAGTCGCATAATTATCATTTACACTAGTATCTAATCGCTTAGAAGGTTTTTGATATTTATCGGATGTAGTGTATGGACTTACATTCTTCCAATATGTATAATTAGAACGCCATGCATTATGGACATTTTCTAAATAAGTATCATACACTAATGCTTTACCAATATATAAAAATATATCATTTTTATTACAATGAATTGTATCAAATATAGATACCAAACTATATGCATATACATCATAACCATATTTACCAGGAACTATACGAACATTAGACCAACCTATATTAATCATACGCTTGTGAACTTCACAAATCCAATCGCATAAACGACGATTGAAATACATTGAAGAAAAATCATATAAACCGCTAGCAGTACTAGTTAAACTCGTCATTATTACTTATATATATAATTCATATTATATTAAATTAAAACATATTATAATATACGATACATAATGCCAATAGTTTATCTAATACAGCCATGCGAATTAATCGGAACAGATAGATATAAAATAGGGAGATCTTCTAAAAATGATTTATCTAGAATGAAAGGATATAAAGCAGGATCTAGATATATTACAATAATGGAAGTAGATGATGACAAGTATGTAGAAAAAAACTTAATTAACCATTTTAATAATACATATACAAGAATTGCTGGATTAGAATATTTTCAAGGAGATGAACAACAAATGAGAAGAGATTTTTTAGATATTGTTATAAATAACACACATAATAACCAACTTAAATCATATAAATTATCACAACATTATCAACAGCAGACGCAAGATCAAAATAAAGAATTATTAGTTAAAAATATAACAAAATCCCCCATTAACGTATTTCAAAAATACGCATATAAAAAATATAATTTATAATATATATTATAAATATGCCTAGATATGATGACGAACCTTATGAAGATGATGAACCACGTAGACCTGTTCGTAGAAGTAATGCAGTTTGGTGGATATTATTAATAGTTATCGTTGCTGGAATAGGGATTGCTATTTTTACATCACCATCTCAATCAATAGAACAACCAGTTGCTCAACCTGCTACTCAACAAGCAGCTCAACCGGCTGCTGAACCTGCTGCTCAACCTGCTGCTCAACCTGCTGCTCAACAACTATCATGGTATTACGCAAATTCAAAAAATGAAAAATCTGGTCCTTATACTGGATGTGCTAGTCCAGATGGTGATTCTAAAAAATGGATTATGTTACCAGCATACATATCAGGTAATGGCGTTAAAGATGTTCATTGGAAATATACTGATGATCAAAATGATCCACAATGTTTACAAAATTGGACATATTATAATAAAGATGGAAAAACAATAATTGAAAAAAATATTCCACGCCTTACTAAAGCTGGAGATGATAAAAATTGGTGTGCGTTACCAGTTTATAAGGCAGGGGGAGTTGAAAATGTTACATATAAATATTGCTAATTAATAAAAAAAGACCGT
>JACCDQ011158133.1_pt1 | contig 12807 bp, 12 predicted proteins | sample 7446031 | NCBI WGS metagenome assembly JACCDQ01 (sample SAMN15323442, study PRJNA562643) | freshwater metagenome | isolation source: river surface water | place: USA:Blue River Watershed | collected 2017-08-17 | reverse complement strand
GTTATCTCGCTGAAAACAAAGTGTTCCGTGTATATTCCGTAAAAGATGAAACGAAAGGTAAGTTGGCTCGCACAGGTTACAAAGTCTTAAAGGAAACTGCTGATTTCAGTTTGTTGAACATCGATTTGTTCACTGGACGCAAACACCAAATCCGTGTGCATCTTTCGGAAAAAGGTCATCCTGTTTTGGGCGATAAAATGTACAGCAAAGATGCAAAAGGCGTGAAACGTTTGGCCTTGCATTCTTCTTCGTTGACCATCGTTCATCCGTTTTCAAAAAAAGAAATGACGTTCAAAGCGCCAGCACCACAAGATTTCAATCGTTTGGTGAAATTCTAACGTTCAGATTAATGCAAAAAAAAAGACCTCCATCGAAATGGAAGTCTTTCATATAAATTTTCTTAATACTTAGTGTTTGTGTCCGTCACCTTCTGAATGTTGGTGTCCGTGTCCGTCGTCTGCTTTTGGTGCAGCATCACCAGGTGTTAAGTTCACAATTTCCACGTCAAATACTAAATCTGAGTATGGAGGAATAGCTCCTGGACGACCATTTTTACCGTATGCAGCGAAGTAAGGAATAATTAATTTCCCTTTACCACCTTTTCCAAGCAATGCCAATCCTTCTTCGAATCCTGGGATCATTTTGTTATCGATGTAGGTGAAATCCATTGGTTGATTTCTATCATACGATGAATCGAATTGCTTTCCATCTGCACGGAATGTTCCTTTGTAGTGAACTGATAATTTTGTTCCTTGAACTGGTTTTACTTTACCACCTTTTTTCTCAATCACGTAAACCAATCCGCTTTTTGTCATTTTCGCTTTTTTGTATTGCTTTTTTACTTCAGCAAACATGTACGCTTTGTATTCTTCTTCAGACATAGCAGCAATTTTAGCCAAACGCTCTTGTTCTGCTTTTTCACCTTCGTGTCTTGGTCCATAGATTTTAGTGAATACATCAATCGCATTGAATTTTGTTGCCGCGTCACCTACGCGAATGATTTTAACGTCTGACATTACATCATCTTGTTGAATTGCATCAACAACATCTTGTCCAACAACTACATGTCCAAAAACAGTATGTTTTCCGTCCAACCAAGGTGTTGCTTTGTGTGTGATGAAGAATTGACTACCGTTTGTGTTTGGACCAGAATTTGCCATTGACAAAATTCCAGGACCTGTGTGTTTCAACTCAGGAGTCGTTTCATCGTAGAATTTGTAACCAGGATCTCCAGTTCCATTTCCAAGTGGACATCCACCTTGAATCATGAAATCTTTGATCACACGGTGAAATTTCAATCCATTGTAAAACGGTTTTGAAATTGTTACGTTGTCAACTTTGAAATTTCCTTCAGCCAAACCAACAAAGTTTGCTACCGTCATAGGTGTTTTTTCAAATTCTAATGCACATAAAATAACACCTTTTGTAGTGGTGAACTGTGCATACATTCCTGGCGCTAACGATTCTTCAGTTGCTTGTCCAAATGACAAAAGACTTGTGAATGCGGTTAAAAGTGCAAATGCTACTGCTTTCATGATTTTTCTTTTAGTTTTAATTACAATTAATTGCGTTTATCAATGCCCCAAAGCATTTTGTTTCGAATAGTATCCAAAAAGTTATTGTCCTCAAATTTAATGACATTAATCATAAATTCGGCTTTTGTGATCACAACTTCTTCCCCTTGACGGATGTTTTTGGAATTTCCATCCAAGCTGATTAAATATTTTCGTTCTCTTCCTTCTAAGCTGAGTTTAATTGGCATGTGATCTGGAACCACCATCGGACGCACATTCAAGTTGTGTGGTGCGATTGGCGTTAAAATGTGAACCTGACATCCAGGAGTGATAATTGGTCCGCCACAGCTCAAACTATAAGCTGTTGAACCTGTTGGTGTTGCAACGATTAATCCGTCTGCCCAATATGAATTCAAGTATTTATCATCCAATGAAGCGTGAACTGTGATCATCGAAGCTGTATCTTTCTTGTGGAACGTAACTTCGTTTAAGGCGAAATTATCATCTCCAAATAAATCCTCTTCTGTATGAATTCGCAACAAGGAACGTTTTTGAAATTCAAATTCTTTGCGCTTGATCAAGTCCATGGTCTGAGCAATTTGATCTTTCGAAATGTTTGCCAAGAAGCCTAAACGACCTGTGTTAATTCCGACGATTGGAACACCCGAATTGCGGATAAATCCAACTGATTTGATGAAAGTTCCATCACCACCCATGGAAAGCGTTAAATCGATTCCGTGGTGAAAGTCTAAATGCGAAGAAAATTCATCGGTCATTGGTGATAAACCAATTTTACTCACCAAGTGCTTTTTCAATTCTTTTTCAATGACTGGATTCCACCCGAAATCTTTCAGAATTGCCAAGACCTCACTAAAATGCGCGAGACTTTGCTTGTTTATTTTCTTCCCGTATATCGCAACGTTCATACTAAAATTTCAAAAAGTTCATTAATGACTCGTAGCGTTGCTGGATATCGTCGTCGCCTTCACTTTTCTGGTAAGATGCCTTGATGACATAGTCGTAACGTTCGAAGGTGCGAATGATGCGTGTTAACTCAATTTGATTGATTTTCAACGTCACTTCCAATTTTGTTGAATCGGGCGAAGACATGATGTAGGAACTCAAAATCTTAGCGTTATTACTTTCAACAATTTGTGCAATTTGCGCCATGGAGTAATCGTTGTTATTCACTTCAACAACAATGATTCCGCCAGTTTCTTTGATGCTTCCCGTGTTCGCAATTACTGTCAACAAATGATAAACTGTTGTACAACCCAAGTATTTTTCCGTTTCATCAAGAATTGGTAAAACGCTTACGCGGTGTTCTGATATTTTTGCAAGCACCTCGTAAATGTGTGCATTTGCAAAAACGTATGGACGAGGAAGATGATCGAACAACTTATCCAAGTCCTCCACCAAGTCCAATTTATCAAGAATATCAGATTCTGAGAGCACGCCAACAAAGTTCCCATGCTTCAAGACCGGAAGGTGTGAAACTTTAAATTCATCCATCCAACGCAGTGCTTTCTCACCAGAATCGGTGTGCGTTAGTGGTGGTATTTCGTCTGTTATTAATTCTATTGCTCTCATTCTTGTTGCCAAAATAGTAAATATGTTCCGAACTTTGTATTTTTGGCTTGTCAAAAATTGTACCGTATCATGACCAAATTAAGCGTTAACATAAATAAAATTGCAACAATTCGAAATGCCCGAGGAGGAGATGTTCCAAGTGTTGTGCAAGTTGCCATTGATTGTGAGCGTTTTGGAGCTGACGGAATCACTGTGCATCCGCGACCAGACGAGCGACACATTACAACCAAAGATGTGTATGATTTGAAGGAAGTTGTGAAGACTGAATTCAATATTGAAGGTTATCCGGATGCGCGTTACATGCAATTGATTACTGACATTTTGCCAGCACAAGCGACTTTGGTGCCTGATCCGCCGAACGTTTTGACCTCAAATGCTGGTTGGGAAACAAAAAAACACCAAGATTTATTGGTCGATTTGGTACAGCAATTCAAAAGTTTAGGTGTTCGCAGCTCCATTTTTGTCGATACCAATTTGGAAAACATTGAATACGCAGCGAAGTCAGGTGTCGATCGTATTGAATTATATACAGGTCCGTTCGCTGAAGATTATCCAAAGAACCCAGCAGAAGCGGTTAAAGCGTATGTTGCAGCGGCACAATTAGCAAAAGATTTGGGAATGGAAATCAATGCCGGACACGATTTGAGCTTAGAAAATCTGGAATTTTTCAAGCAATCCTTAGTTCAATTGGATGAAGTTTCCATTGGACACGCGTTGATTTCAGATGCTTTGTATTTCGGGTTGGAGAATACGATTCAACGGTATAAGTTGTTGTTGCAGTAGATTCGGAGATTTGATGATTCGAAGATTTTTAAATGTTCAAATGTTCAAATTTTTGAATACGCATCAGTGCGCTGGATTTCCCATGTGAACTGTCGTTTGTGGGAACGGAATCGCGACTTTATGTTCTCTGAATAAACGATCAATCTCGAAGCGAATTTCAGATTTGTAGTTGTTAATGTCCCAGCTTTGATCTGCCCAGAAAATTAGTTCTAAATCCAAACCATTGTTTCCGAAGTGGGATAAACGAACATCAACTGGATGATTTTTTCGCACTTTCGGATGTGCAAATGCCGCTTGTTTGAGTAAGCGTATGATTAATTCTGTGTCACTTCCATATTCAACTGTTAGTGTAATTCTGAAGCGTGATAACTCAGAACCATGACTCCAGTTTTCAACGTATTCTTGCGTTAATTTGGCATTTGGTATGATCAATACGTTTCCTTCTCGTGTTTCAATTTGGGTTGTACGCACATTGATTTTTAGAATCTTGGCAACTATTGGTTCTGTTTTACCACCGTTTGAAATTTCCACAATGTCACCAACGCGCACATTTCCTTCAAATAACAGAACAAGTCCCGAGAACATATCTTTGAAAACATCTTGCAATCCAAGTCCAATACCAACCAATAACGCTGCAGAACCTGTTAAAAGAATCGTGATATCGATATCAATTGCTTTTAAAGCGAAAATGATTGCAAATAAATAGATGACGTATTTTGCTATTTGGATGTAAACAAATTCTGTGGCTTTGTTGTAATCTTCCTTGGCTCTGAATTTTTTACGGATGTTGATTTTTACAATCTTCAGTACCATTTTTGCGGCAATGAAAATGACAACTAGCGCGATGATGTCGTAAAGACTCACATCAAATTTATCGGTATCTATTAGCTTGAAATCAAGGAAATCAAAGAACGAAGAAGTGTCTTCTTCACTTGGAGCGGGTAATTGAGGTGTTTGGTTAAAACTTTCCTGACTCAAGGGAATGAATCGGTTGTTATTCATAAATCCAGTTGAGAAAACTGATTTTTCATAAAGTGATAAAAGGAAAGAAATGAAACTACTCATCATAATTTTATCGTAAGATTATTCGACCTAATTTTTCAGCAAACACCAATTTAACACGTTCGAAAGCCATTTGTTCAGCCAATAAACTCATCATTTCTTCTTCCGGAAGTTCTGGTTCTTGTAATTTTTCGCGGATTTCGTTGATGCGTTTTTCGACTTTCGCAGCTTTAAAAGCAAAAATTGCATTCATAATTGCTTCATTTAAGCGATCGGATTCGGAACGCGTAATGATGCTGTAGTGGCTGAACCAACCTGAACTCAATTCATGATCATTTGATTCAATATCGGAAACAAAACGCACAATTTCTTGATCTTCTAAACGCTTGAAATAGCTTGATTGAAACAGTTGATTGTCATTCAATCCTTGGATGAAAACATCATAAATCTTTGCACACAAGGGATGGGAAAAGGTTAACTCGTCGCGGTCTAATTCTTTGTGTACCAATTCAATAATGCTTGTTTCAACTTTGTGGGTTTGACCGTGTTCATCAAGTTGTTCAATTTCAATGACACGCGTTCCATATTTTACCAATAGATTGATCAAAATCAATTCATCGTGAAGGGAAGCTTCTTGTTTACTTGTTCCCGTTTCTGGGATGTATGGTTCAACTTGCTTTTTAACCGGTAAATCCAGAATTTCAGGCTCTTGTAATTGTTTAGCAACAACTCCTTTGCGCAACTTGATTAATTCACTCGAGATGATTTGCTCGCTAATGTCAAATTGTGATGCAATCTGCTGTAAATAGACTTGACGTGTAATTTGATCGGGAATCAAGGCAACGGAATGCACAATTTCACGAATCAATTCCGCTCGTTTGATTGGATCTGCTTCACCGTCTTTCAACAGAATATCTGCTTTGAACGAAATGAAATCTTGCGTGTGTTCCTTGATGTAATTTTCTAATTCCGTCGTTGAAGCCTTTTTTGAATAGGAATCTGGATCTTCTCCTTCTGGAAATAAAACCACTTTTACATTCATTCCCTCTTCCAAAATCAAATCGATTCCACGGAAAGAAGCTTTAATTCCCGCAGCATCACCATCGTAGAGAATCGTAATGTTTTGGGTGTAACGGCGAATCAATTTGATTTGATCCTTCGTTAATGACGTTCCTGATGACGAAACCACATTCTGAATTCCAGCTTGAAACATGGAAATTACATCTGTGTAGCCTTCGCACAAGAAGCAATTGTCGTATTTGATAATATCACCTTTCGAAAAGTGTAAACCGTATAAAATTTCACTTTTGTTGTAAATGATACTTTCAGGCGAATTGAAGTATTTCGCAATTTTTTTATCGGTGATGAGTGTGCGCCCACCAAAGCCTAGAACGCGTCCAGAAACACTGTGGATTGGGAACATTACTCTTCCGCGGAAGAAATCGAAGTGGCGATCATCTTTTGATTTGACCAAGCCGACTTTCTCCAAGTATTCTAATTTATAACCTTTCTTTTGAGCTGCTTTTGTGAAATCATCGCTGACATTTAAGCAATAACCCAATTGAAATTTTTGAATGATGTCTTTTCTGAAACCACGTTCTTCGAAATAGGAAAGTCCAACAGCTGCACCTTCTTCTGTTTCATGGAGGTTGTGCATGAAATGCGTTTTCGCAAATTCATTGATGATGTGTAAACTTTCACGTTCGGTGATTGCAGCTAATTCTTCAGCGGTTGCAGGCTCATCTTCTGGAATTTGAATTCCGTATTTATCTGCAAGCCAACGCAAGGCTTCGGGATACGAAAAATGTTCCTTTTCCATTAGGAAGGTTACAACCGAACCTCCTTTACTCGTTGAGAAACACTTAAAGATTTGCTTGGCAGGAGATACTACAAATGAAGGTGTTTTTTCATCTGTAAATGGACTCAGTCCTTTCAAGTTTGATCCAGCACGTTTCAAATTGACGAATTCACCAATCACCTCCTCAATACGAGCAGTTTGCATGATGTCATCAATGATATGTGGTGGAATTTTTGACATTATTCAGCTGGATAACCCCAATCTTTTTCAGATTCAACTTTTCCTTTTGGATCAAAGGTTGTCCAAACACCAACCATTTGGTCGTTGTGGTATTCACCGCGGTAATGTACAACACCAGAAGGGTATTTTACGACTGTAAATCCTTCGCGTAAGCCATGTTCATACACAGTAACCGATAATTCATCTCCTGTTTCTGAGTAAAAGGTCCAAACGCCATCGCGTTTTTTGTCTTTGTCCTGTCCACCTTTGTATTTCAATTGTTTTTTTCCAGGATACCATTCGTAGTAAATTCCATCTTTTACTTCAACAAGCACCTCTTCTTTAACAGGTTTTGTTTCTTCTTTTGGTTCTTCACTAGCGCAGCTGACCAAAAATGCCAGCATTAAAAATGCAAGGATTTGTTTCATAGGTGTTTACTTATTTTTCGCGTAAAGTCGTGTATTCAACAAGACCAATAATGGATCTTTTTGCTTCTGAATCAGGAATTTCAGCCAACATATTCAAGGCTTCTTCTTTTAATTCCATCATTTTTTTGTGTGCGTATTCTATTCCTCCGTACTGGTGAACCAATTCGATGGCACGTTGCACTTTTTTTGGATTTTCATTGTGGTTTTTCACAATGTTGATGAGTTCTTTTTTAATCTCTTTCGGAGCTGTGTTCAGCGTGTAAATCAGTGGAAGCGTCATTTTGCGTTCTCGAATGTCAATTCCTGTTGGCTTACCGATGTTTCCTGGAGTACCATAATCAAAAATATCGTCTTTCACCTGAAATGCCAAACCGACCAATTCACCAAACTTGCGCATTTTCGGAGCCATGTCTTCACGGTCAACAGCAACAGCACCAGATTCGCAGCAAGTAGCAATTAACGAAGCTGTTTTTTGACGAATGACATCAAAATAAACTTCTTCGGTAATGTCAAGGCGCCTTGCTTTTTCGATTTGCAATAATTCCCCTTCGCTCATTTCACGTACTGCTCGAGCAACGATTTCCAGTAAGCGGACATTGTTTTTTTCGATTGACAGCAACAAGACGCGGGATAACATGAAATCACCAACTAGAACGGCAATTTTGTTTTTCCAAAGTGCATTAACGGAGAAAAAGCCACGGCGTTCATTTGCGTCATCCACAACATCGTCGTGAACAAGCGAAGCAGTGTGCAACAATTCAACAAGTGAAGCTGCGTCGTAGGCTTTGTCATTCATTTCACCCAACATTTTAGCAGTAAGGAAAATGAACATTGGACGCATTTGTTTGCCTTTTCGGCGAATGATGTAGTGTGTGATTTTATCGAGTAGGGGAACTTTCGATTTCATACTTTGACGAAAACGTACTTCGAATTCGTTCATTTCTGCATCGATTGGCGCCATTATCTCCTTTACACTCAACATGACACAAATATACGAGATAGATTACTTTTTTCGCTAATTAAAACGTGTTAATTGCAATTTATTTTGCCTTTAAAACGCGTTCCTCTTTTAAAATCGCTTTGTTCTTGTTTGCCAACTGTCCACATGCGGCGTCAATGTCCTTTCCACGGCTTCTGCGCACGTTTACAACCAAGTTTTTGGATTCCAAATAAGCAGCGAAATTGTCAACATTGGCGCGGTCAGCTTGTTGGAATTCGCTGTCATCGATTGGGTTGTATTCGATGATGTTGATTTTGCACGGAACGCATTTTGCAAATTCTGCCAATTCTTGTGCATCCTCGATTTTATCATTGAAATCCTTGAAAATGATGTATTCAAAGGTTACTCGTGAATCTGTCTTTTGGTGGAAATAACGCAAGGCATCAGCTAGTTCAGCTAAATTGTTTGTGTCGTTGATTTCCATGATGTGACTGCGTTTTTTGTCATTGGCAGCATGCAAGGATAGCGCAAGGTTGAATTTCACTTCATCATCGCCCAATTTGCGGATCATTTTTGCAATTCCAGCAGTGGAAACGGTAATGCGTTTTGGCGACATTCCCAATCCATCTTCCGAAGTGATCATTTCGACCGAACGAAGCACATTTTTGTAGTTCAACAAGGGCTCGCCCATTCCCATGTAAACAATGTTTGTTAATGGTGTTTTGTAGCGATTTTCAGCTTGATCTTTCAAATAAACGACCTGATCTACGATTTCTCCAGCGGTTAAATTGCGCATCAGTTTCAAGCGACCAGTTGCACAAAAAGTACAAGCCAAACTGCATCCAACTTGAGAAGAAATACATGCAGTTGTGCGCGAAGTTGTTGGAATTAAAACACCTTCAACTACTTTGTTTCCTTCAACCGAAAAGGCACATTTGATTGTTTTGTCCGAACTGATTTGCTGATCGTCTAATTGAATGTGGTCAATGTAATAATGCTCTTCTAATTTTGCACGAAGTTCTTTGCCGAGATTGGTCATTTCTTCGAACGAAGCCGCATTTTTCTTCCAAAGCCATTCATAAACTTGCTTAGAGCGAAAGGATTTTTCACCCAAGACTTCCATAGAGGCTTTAAGTTCCTCAAAGGAAAAATTACGGATATTTGCTTTGTTTTGACTCATTGAAGTGCAAAGGTAAAGAATTACGGGCGAATAAACTTGCTTGAAATTAGATGATGCGCAAATCCTTTTTGGAAATGAAGACTTTTCTGCCTTCTACTAATTCCACTTCAACGCGGTTTTCCGTTTCAGAAATGATGCGCACTTTTGCCCCTTCATTCACTGCGAAATCGGCAGTTGTGGTTTTTTCCGTTGTGAAGCAAGGACTTGATTTCGTGACAATAACGCCATAATCTCGGTTCGCGGAGTAATTAGCCGTGCTTGTAGCTGCAATTAAGCAAGCAATGAATACGACTGATTCACCAAGAAGTGCCATTACGTGAAAGCGTTTCCAAGGCGTGTTTTTGTTTTTCAATAAGGAAAATAGGGCATAAGCAATTAAGCAACTTACTAAAAAAGCTAATACTGCCCATGTTATGGATCCAATGCTGTAAATCATGCGCTGTAAACCACTAATGCTTGGTTGCCATGCATTGCCATTTGTAAGTTCGCGGTAACACAACTCAATGTTAACTGGAGCTTCACTGTTTTTAGGATTCAACTTGATTGCCGATTCATAGGCCCATATCGCTTTGCCAAATTCGTGGTTTTTGTAATAGGCGTTGCCTAAGTTATAAAAAGCAGCGCTGTTTAGAGGTTGTTCGACAATGACTTCTTCAAATTCATGAATTGCTTGTTTGAAGTTTTTTGCCTCCGCAGCTTTTAAACCATCATCAAATGAAGAAGCGAGAACAAGCGATTTACTGCCCAAAATTGCTAGTATCAATAGCCACTTTTTCATGCGTTCAAAATTGATTGTGAGATTTGTTTTGCTGAAACAATCATGGCATCGCGATTTTCAGAACTACTTCCAAAACCGTAACGCGCCTCTTCACATGCGGTAAATAATTGTTGCAAAGCGTTGATTTTTGAAGCGTCAACGTTTTGTTGTTTCAGTTCTTCGATGATTGTCGATTTACTCAGTATCAAACTATCGTCGTTGCGCAAGTACAAAGCCATTGAACGTTGCAATCCTTTTTCAATCAACCCGTAATAATTTGCGTAATCTTGATTGCTTAAGGCTGTTTCTGCTTCACTAAACAGGTTTTGAATTCCTACTTTTGCTTGTTGCTTTTCTTGTTTTTGAACGACATGGATTTCATTTTCCTCGCGTTTACGCCAGAAAAGGCCTAAGAAAATTCCACACAAAATTGGTAAGGTGACAACTGGCCAAAAAAGTAACGAATGCACAAACGAATCGTGTTCGGTTGAGATTTCATCTCCATTTTTAAACGGAAAAATGTCTTGTCCTTTGCTTTCAACAAGTGTGGTTGTAGCCTTGTCAGAGATTTTGAAACCAGCATTTTTAGACACAGAAAGTTTTGTTTCTTCGGAGCTGATTTGCACATATTTTTCCTTGATTGGATCAAAGTAAGAAAGCGTGGTTGCGGGAAACGTTAAGTCACCAAATTTCGTTACTTGAATGTTGTATTCATAGGTTATTTTTCCTTCAGCTCCGCGACTTCCGAATGAGATGTCTTCTTTTACAATCGGATCTCCATAAATGACAAAACCTTTTGGAAGGTTCAATTTTGGTTCGCTGATGTTTTGCAAATTTCCATAGCCTTCCACTTCCACAATTAAGGTAATTACATCGCCTTGCTTCAGTGTTTTTCTGTCAATGGAACTTTTCATGGTGAAGGAACCAACGCCTCCGATGAAATCACTTGGTGCATTTGCAGGCAAGGGTTTTACCTCGATTGCGGTGCTTGAAGATGTAATTGGAACGCCTTCAATTCCACGACGCAACATTAGTTTGAAGGGTTCAATGGTAAACTTTCCTGTACCAATCGGGAAGATGACTTTTTTATCGTGCTCGAAGGCATAATAAGAGGTGCGTTTGATTTTTTCTTCTCTTACTGTAATGCGCGAACTTGTAGTAATATCGTGTTTGTCGAGCGCGCCATCTAACTTGTATTCTTGGTAATCTTCCAAGTGTGAAGGATCGAATATGGAATAGACTTTCGCGTTTAAAATTAAGGGTTCACCTTCGTAAATAACGGATTTCGATTTTTCGATGATTCCGAAAGCTGGTTGGCGCAACTGTTTGGCCGTGATTTCATTTCCATTTGTAACAGGTGCCGTGTTTTCTTTGCGAATGGTCACCGTAACAGTGTTCGATCTGTACACCTTGTTGCCTTTTTTTACATATGCTGGTCCGAACTTAAACGTTCCTGCCTTTGGCATTGCACCATTTTGTGATAAATAGAAGTAATTGATGACTTTTCCAGTATTGTAATCAATTTCTTGGTTCATTCCGTTCATGATTTCGTAACCATGCACAAAACCACTCGGTAAATCCACGTCAATTTCTCCTTGCACGTTGGCGCGGACTGTAATGGTCAGCATTTCGCCTACTTCCGCTTCTTTTGGTTCAACCTCTAAAATAACAATCGGTTTTTGCCCGAAGGAGCAAAGCGCAACGAATAAAAATACACTATGTATAATTAGCTGTCTCATTACCAATCTTTGCCTGAAGTTGTTGAGCTTGCACCGGAGCCATTGCCATTCATTTTGCGTTTTGTGGCTGCTTCGGCTTTCATTAAATTATCTAACATGCGTTCAACCGTTTTGTTTGGCAGTTTGGATTGATTGCCATTTCCAGGTTGTTCGTTACCACCTCCTTTTGAGGATTGTCCTTGTGACTGTTGCTTTTGTTTTTTTTGTCCTTGACCACCAGCTGATTGGCTGTTTTGTTGGTTTTGATTGTTCTTGTTATTCTGGTTGTTTTGATTCTGCTGATTTTGTTGGTTCTGTTGATTGTTGTCTTTTTGATTTTTTTGTTGCTCATCCTTCAAACGACGAATCGCTTCTGAAAGGTTGTAACGTGTTTGTTCATCGTTTGGATTGTTGCGTAGCGCTTCTTTGTAGGCGTCAATTGCACCGTTGTAATCTTTCGATTTTAAGCGGCTATTTCCCATGTTGTGGTAAGACTTCGCTTTCGACGCGGCATCCTTTTTCGACGCGGCACTTTGTTGGTAGATTCTCTCTGCTTTTTCGAACTCACGCGCTTTGTATGCCGATTGCCCCATCTCGTCGGATAGATCGACCTCAGAAGGCGCTTTTTTCTGTGCTGATTGGTAGTATTTTAATGCTTTTGTATATTCCTGTTTTTTGTAAGCATCACGTGCCACTTTTAAGGAGTCACGCCATTCTTGCGAAAAGGCTGTACAACTCACCAAAAGAAATAATATGACTGCTAACTGTTTCATTGTTCTACTTTTTTAAGCTGTTTTGGAAGCTTCGTCCACACTAAAAACAAACACCATAAAATCAACGATGCAAATAACGGAATTTGATAGCGATTCTCCTGCACG
>JACCDQ010158104.1_pt1 | contig 12808 bp, 6 predicted proteins | sample 7446031 | NCBI WGS metagenome assembly JACCDQ01 (sample SAMN15323442, study PRJNA562643) | freshwater metagenome | isolation source: river surface water | place: USA:Blue River Watershed | collected 2017-08-17 | reverse complement strand
ATGCTGGCGTGAGTGTGTCTGACATCGACGACATCATTTTGGTGGGCGGTATGTCTCGCATGCCTAAAGTGCAAGAGAAGGTTAAAGAGTTCTTTGGCAAAGAGCCACGCAAAGACGTGAACCCTGACGAAGCCGTGGCCGTGGGTGCCGCCATTCAAGGTCAGGTCTTGTCTGGCGATCGCAAAGACGTGTTGTTGTTGGACGTGACACCTTTGTCCTTGGGCATTGAAACCCTGGGCGGTGTGATGACCAAAATGATCACCAAGAACACCACCATTCCTACCAAGTTTGCACAGACTTTCTCAACTGCAGACGACAACCAACCTGCCGTGACCATCAAGGTTTACCAAGGCGAGCGCGAGATGGCCACTGGCAACAAGTTGCTGGGTGAGTTCAACCTCGAAGGCATTCCACCTGCAGCACGCGGCACACCTCAAATTGAAGTGTCCTTTGACATCGACGCCAACGGCATCTTGCACGTGGGCGCCAAAGACAAAGGCACTGGCAAAGAGAACAAGATCACCATCAAGGCCAACTCTGGTTTGTCTGAAGAAGAAATTCAACAGATGGTGAAAGACGCTGAGTTGAACGCTGCAGACGACAAGAAGAAACTTGAAATCGTTCAAGCCAAAAACTCAGGCGAAGCCACTGTGCACAGCGTGAAGAAGAGCTTGACCGAGTATGGCGACAAGATTGAAGGCGACGAAAAAACCAAAATCGAAGCTGCCGTGAAGGAATTGGAAGAAGCTTTGAAAGGCGAAGACAAAGACGCCATCGAAGCCAAAACCGAAGCCCTCATGACCGTCAGCCAGAAGCTGGGCGAAAAAATGTACGCCGACATGCAAGCCAAAGAAGCGGCTGCCGGTGGCGCCGCAGGCGGCCCTGGTGCCGATGCCAAGCCCGCAGACGACAACGTGGTTGACGCTGAAGTCAAGGAAGTTAAAAAAGGCTAAGCCTTTCATTCAAGGGCTTTAGCCCAAGCCGCCGCGTCAGCGTATCCCTCCGGAAATCGCTTTCGCGGCGTTCTTGTTCAAACAGTAGCAAAACACGATGGCCAAAAGAGACTTTTACGAAGTATTGGGTGTAGCCAAGAACGCCTCTGAAGAAGAGATCAAAAAAGCGTATCGCAAATTGGCAATGAAGTTCCACCCTGACCGTCATCAGGGCGACGACGCCAAAGACGCAGAGGCCAAATTCAAAGAGGTCAAAGAGGCCTACGAGATGCTGTCGGACGCGCAAAAACGTGCGGCCTACGATCAATACGGCCACGCCGGTGTCGACCCCAACATGCGCGGTGGCGCAGGCGGTGCGGAAGGCTTTGGTGGATTTGGCGAAGCCTTCGGCGATATCTTTGGCGACATCTTTGGTCAACAACGCGGTGGCCGTGGCGGTCGTCAAGTTTTCCGTGGCGGCGATTTGAGCTACGCCATGGAAGTGACGCTAGAAGAAGCTGCAGCGGGTAAAGACGCGCAAATTCGCATCCCCGGATGGGAAGAGTGCGAGCCTTGTGATGGCTCAGGCGCCAAGAAAGGCACCAGCGCAAAAACCTGCGGCACTTGCCAAGGCTCTGGCACCGTGCAAATGCGCCAAGGCTTTTTCAGCGTGCAGCAAACCTGCCCGCACTGCCGCGGCTCTGGCAAGATCATCTCTGACCCCTGCCCTTCGTGCAGCGGCCAAGGCAAGCTCAAAAAGCAAAAAACACTCGAAGTCAAAATCCCTGCGGGCATTGACGACGGCATGCGCATTCGCAGCACTGGCAACGGTGAACCGGGCACTAACGGCGGACCGCCTGGCGATTTGTACATTGAAATTCGTCTTAAGAAGCACGACATCTTCGAACGTGATGGTGACGATCTGCACTGCTCAGTGCCCATTAGCTTTACCAAGGCGGCCTTGGGCGGTGAGATCGATGTGCCCACGCTCAATGGCAAAGCAGCCATCGACATTCCTGAAGGCACTCAAACGGGCAAGCAGTTCCGCTTGCGTGGCAAAGGCATCAAAGGTGTGCGATCTAGCTACCCTGGCGATTTGTACTGCCACATCACCGTCGAAACACCCGTCAAACTCACAGAGCATCAGCGCAAGTTGCTCAAGGAATTTGATGAGTCCTTGCTCAAGGGCGGCGCTAAACACATGCCCACGGGAAACAGTTGGACTGACAAACTGAAAGGTTTGTTTGGCGCTTAATGTTTAAACTGAGTTCCCAAAATTAGTTTCCAAGCTCAAGCTTGACCTAAGTCAAATCCATGTTGGGTCAAAGACCTAACATGGACGCATGACCCTCAACATTCGTTTTCTAGGCGGTGCCGACACCGTCACCGGCTCCAAGTATTGCGTCGAGCACAAGGGCCAGAAACTGCTGGTCGACTGTGGCTTGTTTCAGGGCTACAAACAATTGCGTCTGCGCAATTGGGACGCCTGCCCCATCCCTCCCAAAGACGTGAATGCCGTCATCTTGACGCATGCGCATTTAGATCACAGCGGCTACTTGCCTTTATTAGCTCGAAGTGGTTTTGCCGGCAAAGTTCACAGCACCTCGGGCACGCGCGACTTGTGCAGCATTCTTTTGCCCGACAGTGGCCACATTCAAGAAGAAGATGCGTACTTTGCCAATCGACATGGTTTTTCCAAACACAGCCCCGCACTGCCGCTTTACACACAGCAAGATGCCAAATACTGCATGCAGCAGTTTCATGTTGAAAAACTGAACGAATGGTTTCAGCCCATTCCGGGTTGGAAAGCCAAGTTCAGTAGCGCGGGACATATATTGGGGGCAGCAAGCTTGCTGGTGGAGGTGGCAGGCCGGCGCATTCTTTTCTCAGGGGACTTGGGCAGACCCGATGACAGCCTGATGAATCCTCCCGATGCGCCCCCGCAGGCCGATACGGTGCTGATTGAATCCACTTACGGCAACCGCAGCCACCCCGAGGAAAACGTCAATGCAGAATTGGGGGCCGCTTTAAAAAGAGTCGCGGCCCGAGGCGGTGTGGCGGTCGTGCCCGTGTTTGCCGTAGGACGTGCACAAGCCATTCTGCACAGCATTGCCCAACTCAAAGCACAAGGTCAAATTCCGCATGGCTTGCCGATCTTCTTGGACAGCCCCATGGCAGTTCACACCACAGCGCTTTTCAAACGCCACATGGGTGAACATCGATTAAGTTCAGCAGAAGTTCAAGCCATGGACCATGTGGCCACCATGATTGAAACGCCCGAACAATCCAAAGCATTGGTAAAACGACACGGCCCCATGGTCATTCTGTCGGCCAGTGGCATGGCCACCGGTGGCCGCGTGCTGCACCACTTGGCCAACCATGTGGGCAACCATCGCAACATGGTCATCCTCACAGGGTTTCAGTCGCCTGGCACACGAGGCGCCACCTTGGCCAGCGGTGCCGCGACCGTTCGATTGCATGGCAAGGATCTGCCTGTCCAGGCAGAAATCGTGCAGCTCAGTTCAGCGTCGGCTCACGCAGATGGCAATCAGCTTTTGGCATGGCTCCAAAAAATGCCGAGTCCGCCTGCCCAGGTCTATGTGATTCACGGCGAGCGAGAAGCTTCCGACACGCTGCGCCAGCGCATCGAGAGAGAATTGCAAATGCGTGCTGTGGTACCGGAACATGCATCTTTGTGGCCAGCTTAAGCTCAAGTGGCTTTAAACTTCGGTGCATGACATCACAACGCCGTAATTCTTCAGGGACATCTTCCAAAGCTTGGCACCCCGTCTGGGTGGCCCTCATCGGTAGCGTTTGGTTAGCCACGATTGGCAATTTAGCGCTTTGGGAACAAGTCCAGCAGTTGCCAGAAGTCACGGGCTTGCGGGGTTTGGCGTTTGCGATTGGGTTTGGCACCATCATCACAGCCGCCACCTTGGCTATCTTGAGCTTGTTAAATTGGCGCGCCTTGCTCAAACCTGTGCTGACCGTGTTCTTTTTAAGTGCTGCCAGCGGTGCTTACTTCATGATGAGCTACGGCATTGTGATCGACAGCACCATGATCACCAATGTGATTCAGACCGATACCAAAGAAGCCTTGGATCTGTTCAATTGGCGCATGCTGATCAGCTTCGTTTTTTTGGGCTTATTGCCCAGCTGGCTTTTGTGGAAAACACCGCTGAAATCATTGGCATTTGGCAAACAAGTGCTGAGCAATACAGCCACCGTGGTCGCATCCTTGGCCATCATTGTGGCCACCTTGTTGGCCATCTTTCAAGACTACTCCTCCATCATGCGCAACCACACCCAACTGCGCTATTTGGTCAATCCGCTCAACAGCTTTTATGCCATTGGCATGGTGGCTGCCAAGCCGTTTCAGCGCGATCAAAAAACTTTGTTACCCATTGGGAGAGACGCCCAAGTTGGAGCCTTGAAAGCCAGTGACAAACCACCCCTGTTGTTGGTGGTGCTGGGTGAAACGGCACGCATGGGCAACTTTGGCGTCAATGGGTACGAGCGCAACACCACACCGGAACTGTCCAAAGAAAACATCATCAGCCTCAAAGGTGTGAGCTCTTGCGGCACCAGCACGGCAGCGTCTGTGCCTTGTATGTTCTCTCACCTGGGCAAAGAAGATTTTGAGGCCCGCAAAAACAATTACGAAAGCCTGATTGATGTCTTAAATCATGCAGGCTTGGCTGTTTTGTGGATTGACAATCAATCGGGCTGCAAGGGGGTGTGTGAGCGAGTGCCCCAAGTGCTCACCAAAGAACTCAAACATCCAACACTTTGCAAAGACGGCGAATGCTTTGACGAGATCATGTTGCAGCAATTGGATGAACGCATTCAAGCATTGCCAGCAGAACGTCGCGCCAAGGGCGTGGTGGTGGTCATGCACCAAATGGGCAGCCATGGCCCTGCTTATTACAAACGAGTGCCCGACGCCTTTAAAAAGTTTCAACCTGAATGCAAGAGCAATGCTTTGCAAGAGTGCTCACGCGAGCAAGTGGTCAACTCGTTTGACAACACCATCCTGTACACAGACCATTTCTTAGGACAAGCCATTCAGTGGTTGAAGAAATCAGAAGCGACTCACGCATCAGCCATGTTGTACGTTTCGGACCATGGTGAATCTTTGGGTGAAAACAACATCTATTTGCATGGCCTGCCCTACCGTATTGCACCGGAGGTTCAAAAGCGAGTGCCATGGATCACATGGTGGTCGCCACAATTTGAAAAACAAGGCGGGCTGTCGCGCACCTGTGTCAAAAACAAAGCACAAGATGCGCTGTCACACGACAACTACTTTCACACCATCTTAGGCATGGCAGGGGTGAGCACTGAGGTGTACCAAGCTAAATTGGATGTGCATGCGGATTGCCGCAGCAAATCATAAAAAGCGATCGAGAAGCTTTCTGGAGTAGCGGTCCATCTGCGCCAAATCGCGAATCAAAAACTGTACGCCGTGACCATCGGTCACCAGCAACACCGTTCCCGACAAACGGCGAATGTCCTCTTCACCTTTCAACAGCAAGGTGGTGGGGCCACGGTCAGTTTCAACATCCCACGTGCTGGGCGTTACAAAACTGCTCACACCATGCAACCTCAAGATTTGCGGCATGAATTCGCGTTGTCTCATGGCCATCACAACTTTGGCCCGAACGGCTTCTGGCAACTGATTCAAATGTGGAATCCAGAGCAACTCTTTGCCGTCCACATCCACCAATGCAATGCCTTCTTCAGGCGCAGCCACTGGGAAAGAACGCACGGCCATCACGTGGTCGTGCCGAACGCCCTCGGGGCTGACATAGAACCAACGGCCGGATGGGCTTTGGTCAAATTGAATGTTCATCAAAGCTTGGCTCATGCTGTGACCGTCTCTCTCAAGACAGCGCCTTCGGATTCTGCTTGGCGCTGCTGTGCTTCATACAAGCGCCAGTATGCGCCTTTGCTTTCTATCAGCACATCGTGTGTGCCCTCTTCCACAATGAGGCCCTTGTCCATCACCACCAAACGATCCGCTTTGCGCAAGGTCGACAATCGATGTGCAATGGCAATGGTGGTGCGCCCGCGGACCAAATTGTCCAAGGCGTTTTGAATTTCTTTTTCTGTTTCAGTATCGACGGCAGAAGTGGCTTCGTCCAAAATCAAGATGCGTGGATTGATCAGCAAAGCGCGGGCAATTGAAATGCGTTGACGCTCGCCACCCGACAAACCTTGTCCCCGCTCACCCACCAAAGAGTCATAGCCTTGGGGCATGCGCAAAATAAATTCATGCGCATGTGCCGCACGGGCTGCCGCCACAATGTCTTCACGCGAGGCATCAGGCATGCCATAGGCAATGTTGTCGGCAATGGTGCCGAAGAACAAGAAAGGTTCTTGCAACACCAAGCCAATGTGCCTGCGGTAATCGGCCACCTTTAACTGCTTGATGTCCACGCCATCTAAGGCAATGCTGCCCTCCGACAAATCATAGAAGCGGCACATCAAATTGACCAAGGTACTTTTACCCGAACCACTGTGTCCCACCAAGCCAATCATTTCGCCAGGCTTGATGTCTAAGTTCAATTGCTTGATCACCGCTCGGTTGCCATATCTAAAGCTAGCATCGGTCAGGGTGATGCGGCCTTCCACTTTGGGCAATGCCACGGGATTGACAGGTTCGGGCACGCTGGACACATGGTCCAAAATTTCAAAAATACGCTTGGCACCTGAAGCCGCTTTTTGGGTGGTAGACACAATGCGACTCATGGAGTCCAAGCGGGTGTAGAAGCGGCCGATGTAGGCCAAAAACGCCGTGAGTACACCCACCGTGATTTTGTCTTTGGACACCAACCAAATGCCAAAGCCCCACACCACCAACAAGCCCACTTCGGTCATCAAGGTCACCGTGGGTGAGAACACTGACCACACACGGTTCAATCGATCGTTCACCGCTAAGTTGTGTTTGTTGGCATCGATGAAGCGCTGCGCTTCGCGGTCCTCCTGTGCAAAGGCCTTGACCACACGAATACCCGGAATGGTGTCGGCCAACACGTTGGTCACCTCCGACCAAACACGGTCAATTTTTTCAAAGCCGGTCCGCAGTTTTTCGCGCACCACATGGATCAACCAACCAATGAAGGGCAAAGGCAATAAGGTGACCAAGGCCAAAGTGGGGTTGATGGAAAACAAGATAATGGCCGTCATCATGATCATCAGCACATCGGTGGCAAAGTCGAGCAAGTGCAAGGACAAGAACACATTGATGCGATCGGTTTCGCTGCCAATGCGCGCGATCAAATCGCCGGTGCGACGGCCCCCGAAATACTCCAAGGACAGTTTGAGCAAGTGCTGATATGTGGTGGTGCGCAAATCGGCGCCAATGCGCTCAGAGACCAAGGCCAAAATGTAGGTCTTTACCCAACCCAAGCTCCAAGCTACGAATGCTGAACCGAGCAAGCCCAACAAGTACCAAGACACCGTGACCGGATCGATGGCCTTGCCGTTTTGATATGGAATGAGGACATCGTCCATCAAGGGCATCGTGAGATAGGGGGGTACCAAGGTGGCGGCCGTTGAAGCCAAAGTCAGGACAAATCCCAAAAGCAATTGCCATTGGTAAGGCCGGGCAAAACGCCAAAGCTTGAACAAGGTCCAAGTAGATGGCGGTGCTTGGTCTTTTTCGAGGCAAACCGGACATTCGTCGTCTGAGGCATCCACCACGTTTTGGCAGACGGGACACAAAACATGTCGCATGGCACCCACGCCAGGCTCGGCCAACTCAGACGCTGCTTGCCCGTTCAGGGCTTGACCCAAAAATGAGGGGCTTTGCTGAGCCAGAAACTGCTGATTTTCAAAGCGCAATTTCCAGCGAAGCACCGCTGCTTCCAGGCCCAAAGTAAAGCGCCAAGCGGCCAACCGTTGGCCGGCTTGGTGCAATGCCAGCGTGCCCACACCCGCATGATCCTGTACTCTCAGGGTCAAATCAGGGCTGAAAGGGTATAAATTCCAGTTTTTTTGAGCCTCGTCCGTGGAGATGACCCTCTGATCGGTCAAAATAACAAGGGTTTTTTTGAAGCTTAATTCATCATTCAGGTCAACCTCTAGCCAAGCTAGAACGTTTTCACCATGGTGAACTTGAGACAACACGCCCTCCTGCCAGAAAATAGGCAATCCCAGAAAATCAATGGGAGGATGGGTAATGGTGTTCATAAAAATTCAAACAGCAAGAGTCAACTAGTGTTGGCGGCAAACAAAAACAGCAAAAGAAGCGGCCAGGACACAGCCCATGCACCTTGTTTATCAGACGATCATTGCCAGTGCTGCAACTGGCCGGCCATTGTATCCCCGGACACGAATCGCTCCGTGCCATCGCTCAGAATCGTCAGGCCCACGGAAATGAGTTCTAAAGATATCAAATTTTTACGGATGACCCATCTCAAGGGTCCCAACATCTGGACATACCGCCCCGTGATGGAGGCTTGGATCGACATTGGTGACCTAGAAGATTGCCCCTCCAACACGCTGCCCGGCTTCAACGAACGCCTCCAAGAAATGCTGCCTGGCCTCGTTGAGCACCGCTGCAGCGTAGGGGAACGCGGTGGCTTCCTGCAAAGATTGGCCGAAGGCACCTGGCCCGGTCACATCATGGAACACGTGGCCCTCGAACTTCAAAACCGCGCCGGCATGCAAACCGGTTTTGGCAAAGCCCGCGAAGCGGGCCCCCGCGGCATCTACAAAGTGGTCATCCGCACCCGCAACGAAACCGTCAGCCGCGCTGCCCTTCAAGCGGCCCGCGACCTGGTCATGGCGGCCATTGAAAACCGCCCTTTCCCGGTCAAACAAGTCATTGCCGACCTCACCCAAATGGTCGACCGCCTGTGCATTGGCCCTAGCACCGCATGCATCGTCGATGCTGCCGCCGAGCGCAACATTCCCGCCATTCGTTTGAACGATGGCAACTTGGTTCAATTGGGCTATGGCGCCAACCAGCGTCGCATTTGGACGGCCGAAACCGACCAAACCAGCGCCATTGCAGAAGGCGTGTCCAAAGACAAAGACCTGACCAAAAGCCTGTTGGCCAATTGTGGGGTGCCAGTCCCCGAAGGTCGCAATGTCTCCTCCCCTGCTGAAGCTTGGGAAGCGGCACAAGACATTGGCTTGCCCGTTTGCGTCAAGCCCGTCGACGGCAACCATGCCCGCGGTGTATCACTAGAGTTGCGAACCCAAGCCGAAATTGAAGCGGCCTATCATTTGGCCGAAGCCGAAGGCAGCGATGTCTTGGTGGAGCGTCACATTTTGGGCGATGAGCACCGCTTGTTGGTGGTAGGTGGCAAGGTCGTTGCGGCCAACAAAGGTGAAGTGGCCAGCGTCATTGGCGATGGCATCCACACGGTCGAGCAGTTGATTGAAATTCAAATCAACTCCGATCCACGTCGCGGCGAAGAAGAAGACTTCCCCCTCGACACCATTCGCCTCAAAGATCACACCACGGCGGTCCTCGAACTGCAACGCCAAGGCCTCACAGGCGACAGCATTCCCGAAAAAGACCGCCATGTGTTGGTCATGCGAACAGGCAATATGGCCATGGACGTGACGGACTTGGTGCACCCCGATGTTGCCGAATTGGCAGCGCTGGCGGCACGCATTGTGGGCCTGGACATTGCAGGCGTTGACTTGGTTGCGCAAGATATTTCCAAACCCATGAAAGCCCAAGGTGCTGCCATTGTCGAAGTCAATGCCGGCCCAGGTTTGCTCATGCACTTGAAACCTGCCACTGGCTCTCCCCGCCCTGTGGGACAAGCCATTGCCGCCCACTTGTTTGCCGCCGATTCCGAACCCCGCATCCCTGTGGTGGGCGTCATTGGCCAAGACAACACCACTGGCACCAGCCACCTCATTGCATGGCTCTTGCATTTGCAAGGCTTGCAAACAGGCTTGGCCTCTGCCAAAGGTCTTTTCTTAGGACAGCGCAGCTTGCAATCCAACAATGGCATGGAGTGGGAGTCTGCACAACGGTTGCTGATCAACCGCTCGGTGCAGGCCGCCGTGTTTGAAACCACCGCACGTCACTTGTTGTCCGAAGGTTTGCCCTACGACCGCTGCCAAGTGGGCATCATCACCAATATGCCCAAAGCAGAAGGCTTGCAAGACCTGTACATTCACAGCGATGAGCAAATGCCCAACGTCATTCGCACCCAAATGGATGTGGTGCTTTCCAATGGCATGGCTGTGCTCAATGCGGACGACCCTGAAGTGGCCAGTCTGGCGCAGTATTGCGACGGTGAGGTGACGTATTTCGCCAATTCAGAAGAGAACCCGCTCATCGTCAAACACCGCAGCGAAAATGGTCGCGTGGTGTTCTGGCGCAAACAACACTTGGTCTTGGCCCAAGGCGAACAAGAAATTGATGCGTTGAACCGGCAATTACCGGCCATCGATAAATTGTTTAAAAACCAATACATCACGTGCATCGAAGTCCTCGCTGCCTCAGCAGCGGCATGGGCCTTGGGCATCAACACCGATTTGATTCGTGCAGGCATTAAGAGCTTTGGACAAAGCCCTGGCTCCCATTGAGCCCCTTTTAACGCCCTCACACATCAATACAAAACGACGCGCTTCAACCAGGAATACTGTTTCATGGAAGTTTCAAGAATCCGAGCTTTGCGGGGCCCCAATTTATGGAGCCGACAGACCAGCATTGAAGCTATTGTCAGTTGCGAACCTCAAGAATGCGAAATGTTGCCGGGCAACGATTTCGAAAAACAACTGCGCAGAATCTTTCCCGCGGTAGGCCCCTTGGAAGGCTCACGCCCTGGCCAACCTGCCAGCTTGGCACATGCTCTCGAAAAAATAACGCTCAGTCTGCAAAATCAAGCGGGCTGCCCTGTCACGTTCAGTCGTACTACAGCCACACAAGAAGCAGGTGTCTACCAAGTCGCCGTGCAATACACCGAAGAAGCGGTGGGACGACTGGCGCTGAGCTGGGCCGAGAAGCTCTGCCTTGCCGTCCAAACCCAAACGCCCTTCGACTTAAATCAAGCCTTGGCCGAGTTACGCGAACTTGACGAAGATGTACGCTTAGGCCCCTCTACCGGTTCTATTGTGGATGCTGCCGTTCTAAAGGGCATCCCCTACCGCCGTCTCACAGAAGGCAGCATGGTTCAATTTGGCTGGGGTTCCAAACAGCGCCGCATTCAAGCCGCCGAAACCGACACCACCAGTGCCATTGCCGAATCCATTGCCCAAGACAAAGACTTGACTAAGTCCTTGCTGTTGGCTGCCGGTGTGCCTGTGCCTTTGGGCCGACCCGCCAAAGATCTACAGGACGCCTGGACCATTGCGCAAAGTATTGGCCTGCCCGTGGTGGTCAAACCCCAAGATGGCAACCAAGGCAAAGGCGTCACAGTCAACATCACCGATCGTGAACTGTTCAACCAAGCCTACGACACTGCCGCACGGTATGGCGAAGTGTTGGTCGAGAAATTTTTACCCGGCAGCGACTATCGTTTGCTGGTGGTGGGCAACAAGCTGGTGGCCGCAGCGCGCCGCGAACCTCCCTTGGTGGTGGGTGATGGTGTCCTCACCGTTCGTGAACTGGTTGAAAAAGTCAACGCAGATCCACGCCGAGGCGATGGTCACTCCACATCGTTGACCAAAATCAGATTTGACGACATTGCCATTGGCCGCTTAAAGCTCCAAGACCTTGAGCCCAACTCTGTGCCCGAAAAAGGTCGTCGCGTTATTCTGCGCAACAACGCCAACCTTTCGACAGGTGGCACTGCCACCGATGTTACCGACGATGTGCACGCCGAAGTGGCCGCACGTGCTGTGGCAGCAGCTCAGATGGTGGGCGTCGACATTTGCGGCGTCGACGTGGTGTGTGAGTCGGTTCTCAAGCCCTTAGAAGAACAAAATGGTGGCATCGTTGAAGTCAATGCTGCCCCTGGTTTGCGCATGCACATCAGCCCTTCGTTTGGCAAGGGACGCAATGTTGGCAAAGCCGTCATTGATCACATGTTCCCCAACGGCGACAACGGCCGCATTCCTGTCATCGCCGTCACTGGCACCAATGGCAAAACCACCACCGTTCGTCTCACAGCACATCTGCTCAAAGCCAATCAACTTCGTGTTGGCATGACCAACACTGATGGTGTGTATGTCAATGGCAGACAAATTGACGATGGCGATTGCAGTGGCCCCCGCAGCGCCCGAAACGTGTTGATGCACCCTGATGTGGACGCCGCTGTTTTTGAAACCGCACGCGGCGGTTTACTCCGAGAAGGTTTGGCTTTCGATCGTTGCCAAGTGGCCATCGTCACCAACATGGGCTCTGGCGACCACTTAGGTTTGAACTACATCACCACGCTTGAAGACCTCTCTGTGTTGAAGCGCGTCATTGTGCTGAATGTGGCACCCGATGGTATGGCCGTTTTGAATGCAGCCGATCCACAAGTGGCCATGATGGCCAATATGTGCCCTGGCAATGTGACCTTTTTTGCACTCGACCCGCACCACCCCGTTTTGGCCACACACCGTGCCCAAGGCAAGCGCGTGGTCTACACAGAAAATGGCCACATCGTGGCACAACAAGGTAAGAAGTCTTTCCGCATTTCTTTGCAAGAAGTTCCCCTCACACGCCAAGGTCAAATTGGTTTCCAAACCGAAAACGTCATGGCGGCGGTGGCCGCTGCATGGGCTGTGGATGTTCCCTGGGACACCATTGCACAAGGCTTGTCCACTTTCATCAGCGACATACAAGGTGTGCCGGGCCGCTTCAATGTGTTTGATTACAAAGGTGCCACCCCCATTGCCGACTACGGCCACAACCCAGATGCCATTCAAGCGCTGGTTCAAGCCGTTGACAACATGCCCGCACAAAAACGGGTGGTGGT
>JACCDQ011248929.1_pt1 | contig 12810 bp, 19 predicted proteins | sample 7446031 | NCBI WGS metagenome assembly JACCDQ01 (sample SAMN15323442, study PRJNA562643) | freshwater metagenome | isolation source: river surface water | place: USA:Blue River Watershed | collected 2017-08-17 | reverse complement strand
GGATGTGCTCTGCAACTCGGGCGGCGTCATCGTCTCCTACTTCGAGTGGCTGCAAAACCTGCAGAACTACTATTGGACCAAGGGCGAGGTCTTCGACAAACTCTACCGCATGCTCGCCAAGGAGAAGGCCTCGGTCGAGGAGACGAAGAAGAAATACAACTGCTCCCGCCGCACCGCCGCCCTCGTGCTCGGCATCAGTCGCGTCGCCGAGGCGAAGGCCAAGCGTGGGTTGTTCCCGTAAGCGCGCAGCGCCCTCACAGCACCATGAACGAGAACACCACGACCAGCGTGGGCACGAGCGCGCCGAGGAAGAGGCCGAGCGGTGACACACCCTCCGGGAAGTAGCGCTGCAGAATGGACTGGCCGGCGGGGTTCGGGGCGTTGGCGATGACCGTCAGGCCGCCACCGGTCACGGCGCCGGCCACCACGGCGTATTTCAGCTCCTCGCTGAAACCGGGCACCAGCGTCGCGAGATAGGTGATGAGCGCGTTGTCGTTGAAAGCCGTGAGAATGGTCGCCCCGGCAAAAAGCGGCACCTCGCCGAGACTACCGAGCACGGGTGCGATCCACCACGCCTGCAGCCCGCCGTGAATCACCAGGCCGGCCAGGAAGAAGCCGACCAGCATCGGCCCGCGCAGCTCCACCTTGCTCTGGTGGTGGGCCGTGGCCTGGGCAAAGGCCAGGAAGAACAGGAAGCCACCGATGAAGAGCACCGGCGTGTGCGCCCTCCAGACGGTGAAACCGAGGAACAGCAAATGCACGACCGTGACCCAAACCGGCACCGGCTCCTCGGCGCGTTCACCAGAACGGTCGGGCGCCTTGAGCGCTAACAGTTCCTTTCTGAATGCCAGGAAATAGACCACGTTGGAAATCACGATGCCCGTCACGGCGTGCCAGCCGAAGTGCATGAACATGTATTTCATGTCCCAGCCCCAGGCCGCCGCGACCATAAGCACCGGGGGAGCGGCGAAGTGCGTGAGCGTGCCGCCGATGGAGATGTTCACGAACAGCAACCCCAACGTCGCATACATGAGCTTCGGCGAGGGCTTGAGGTCATAGAACTGTTTGCCGAGCAGCAGCGCGGCGATGGTCATGGCGGCGGGCTCCGTGATGAAGGAACCCAGCAGCGGCGCGATCGTGAGGATCGAGAACCACCACGCCACCGGGCGGCCGCCGCCCAGCGAGGCAACGATACGCAGGCATTGCTCGGCCAGCCGCATGACCGGCCGGGTCGAGGCCAGCGCCATGATGATGACCACGAACATGGGCTCGGTGAAGTTCACGGTGTGCGCCAGATAGCCAATGGACGTGTCCACCCCCTTGAACCACACGATGGCGCCCGCCAGCACGATCACCCAGATGCCGAACACCGCCTCGACCTCGCCGAAAAAGTGCAGGATCTGCCCCCAGAAACTCACCTCGTCGGGCCGGCCGTCGCCGTCGCGGTCGGTCTGGTTGGGTCGTTGCTTGAGCCGCTCGTGGTGCCGGTGCTCGACGACATGCGCCCAGTGGCGGATCTTCGCGGTGGCAAAGGTGTGCAGCACCGCCAGCACGAAGATCAGCGTCGCCACAACGTTGAAAGGCTCGGCCGCCGCGCGCGATTTCAGGATATCAAGCACGCCCGCCCCCGCCGGATCGGCGTAGGTGGAGAGGGCGCGGGGAAAATCGCCGGACGGAGCGGCACCGGCGGCCCAGAGCGCGGGAGCGAGCAGGAAAAGGAAGCAGAGGACGGTTCGGCGCATCATGGTGGGACTGAGGATTCAGGCCGCGGCGAACCGCAACCGGATTTACGCCAGCAACGGAACCAGGTCCGCGAGGCTCTTGATGTAAGCGTGCGCCCCGGCCTTGACCTTGGCGCGTTCGGCATAACGGCCGAAGCCCACGAACAGGTCAACCTCATCACGCGTTTCCAGGTCGCTTACGCCGTCGCCCACGGCCACCACGCGGGTGGGCCGGAACTCGGCCTTGAGTGCGCGGACGATCTCCGGCTTGCCGCCCTTGCGGGTGGCGGGATGCGCGGTGTCAAAACCGGTGTAGTTGCCGGCTGCGTCGAAGTCCAGCCGCACGGCCTCGATGCGCGCGATGCCGAGCAGCGCGGCCAGCGGCTCGATGACCTGCGTGTAGCCGGCGCTGACAATGACCGGGGTCCAGCCGGCGGCCTTGAGCGCGGCCAAGGTCGCCACGGCCGTGGGCTCGATCTCGCGGATATACTGCTCACCGATGGCTGCGGCCTCGGCGCGGCCGGGGCGGATGATTTCTAGACGGCGGGCGAAGACCGACTCGAGCGGTATCTTGCCGTCCATGGCGTCGTTGGTCATCTGGGCGACCTGCTCCAACACGGCCGGACCACGCAGGCGGGCGAGTTCGTCCACGCCCTCGATGGCGCTGAGCGTTGAATCGCAGTCGAGACAGAGCAGCTTGGTCGGAGAATTAACCACGGAAGACACGGAACACACAGAAACAGGCGGAGGGAAGATTTTTTGCCTGGCATGACGCCGACGGACAGAGTGTCGAGAGCTCCCGAAGGTGCCGCGGGAATCCGCCTACGCCCGGTGGGCTGCGGCGCGATTGTTCTTCGGCCCGGCCGAAAAACAAAAAGCCCTCCGCGAGGGAGGGCTTCGGAAAGCGGGACGGGCAGCCGGGCCTTACTTGGCCTTGGCGGCGCCGCGCTTGAACTTCGTGGTGAACTTCTCCACGCGGCCGGCGGTGTCCACGAGGCGCTTCTCGCCGGTGTAGGCGGGATGCGAGTCCATGGTCACGTCGCGCACCACAACGAAGTAGTCCTGACCGTCGATCTTCTCGACGCGGGGGGACTTCATCGTGGACTTGGTGAGGAACTTCTTGCCTGTTCCGATATCGAGGAAGCAGACGTTGTTGAGAACGGGATGGCCTTCGGTCTTCACGGGAAAGGAGGGAGGTTAATCAGCCTTGGCGCGCCTTGTAGCGCGGCTCGACCTTGTTGATGACGTAAATCTTGCCCTTGCGACGGACAACCTGGCACGCCGGGTGACGCAGCTTGGCGGATTTGATGGAGGAAACGACTTTCATAAAAGGACAGAAGAAGGGGACCGCGCGAAGCAGTGTCAAAGGAAAACATTTTTCTGCGGGCACAATCTCTGCGTCGGAATCACCGCGGCTTCATTGCCGGCTTCGAGCAGGTGCCACCCTGCGCGCTTCAGTGCCATAACTTCCTGACAGGCCTAGTTTACCGTCGGATCCTCGGGTGCGTCGGCCAGCACTCGGAGATCTGGCTCCACATGGGCAATCAGGTGGCGCCAGAGGGGCACGCCGTCATGCTTCAACAACCAGTCGCCCTCGACCGGCGTGGTGATCCAAGTGTCGTGCCGCAGCTCGTTCTCCAGCTGCCCCTGACTCCACCCTGAATAGCCCAGAAAGGCCCGCATGGTGAGCCCGGGTTGCCCCACCAGTGCCTTGGCCTGCTCGATCTCGACGCCGAAGGTGAGCTGAAAGGCCTTGTCGGCGGGAATCCATTGCCAAGTCACGATGATCAGGTTCTCCCGGTCCACCGGTCCGCCGGCATAAAGCGGCACTCCGGCCAGGGGGCTGGTCGCGAAGCTGAGATTCAGTTCGCCCAGCTGCTTGCCCAGCGGACGGTTTAGCACCACGCCCATTGCGCCCTGGGCATCGTGTCCGGAAAGCAGCACCACGGTGCGCCGGAAGTTCGGATCGCGCAGCACCGGATGCGCCAGCAGGAGCTGGCCGGCGAGAATCGGGCTTTTCCGCGCGGTGCGGCGTTCCTTCATGGGGCGGACAGGCGCCGTGGGGCGCTCAGAGTTTGATGATCTTCACGCCGGCATCCTTCAGGATGGGGCGAACCAGAGGATCGTTGCGGTAGTCCTCGTGGTATTTGACCTCGGCGATGCCGGCGGCGGCAAGGATCTTGGCGCAGTTGATGCACGGGAAATGCGTCACGTAGGCCGTGCAGCCGTCCACGCTGGAACCGCGGCGGGCGGCGTCGGCGATGGCGTTCTGCTCGGCATGCACCGTCGCCTGCTCGTGGCCGTCGCGCATCCGCGAGGCGTGGGGCGTGCCGGGCAGCCAGCCGTTGTAGCCTGCGGCGATGATGCGGTTTTTGCGCTCGCCGGAGGAAACGATCACGCAGCCGACGTTGAGCCGCTCGCAGTTGGACCGCGACGCGATGAGCTTCGCCGTGGCCATGAAATACTCGTCCCAGCTGGGGCGCTGGGAAAAGGCCTCGGTCGCCTGCGCGACGAGGGCGATGGGGTCGGTCTTCTGCTTGCGGGCCGGCATGCTTTCCACGGTGCGGTGGCGACGATGCGAGGCAACCCGTAAACACCCGCTTGCACGGCAGGTTCCCCTGCCCCAGCCTCCGGGCATGGCCTCGCTCCAACAGCTCGTGGAATACTGCGACAAGCGCACCCGCCGGTCCTCCTTCAAGGATTTCCCGGGCGCCCACAACGGCCTGCAGGTCGCCAACGACGGACGCGTCACGCGAATCGGCGCGGCGGTGGACGCCGGGCTCGTGCCCTTCGAGCGCGCCGTCGAACGCGGCGTCGATTTCCTGATCGTGCACCACGGCCTGTTCTGGGGCGGCGTTCAGCCGCTGACGGGGCCGGTCTATGGCCGGTTCGCGGCGCTGGTGCGCGGCAACTGCGCCGTCTATTCCAGCCACCTGCCCCTCGACGCCCACGAGGAGATCGGCAACAACGTCGTGCTCGCGCGCCAGCTTGGCCTCAGGCCGCGCCGCCAGTTCCTGCCGCACGAAAACGAGCTTATCGGCTGGATCGCACCGAACAAGTTCAAGCGCAGCCAGCTCGTGGCCCGTCTGGAGGAACTTTACCCGCGCGTCGTCTCCATCGAGTGCGGCTCGCCCGTGCCCAAGCTGGTCGCCTTCTGCAGCGGCTCGGGCAACGGCGCCGTGCCGCACCTGCTCGCCGCGGGCGTGGACACCCTCATCACCGGCGAGCTCCGTGAGGAGTGGTTCAACTACGCGCAGGAACACCGGCTCAACCTGCTCTGCTGCGGCCACTATGCCACGGAAACCCACGGGGTGAAGGCCCTCGCCGCCGAGCTGGCCAAGAAGTTCCGCCTGCCCTGGGAGTTCATCGAGACCGAGAACCCGCTTTGAGACGTCTCACAGCAGTAACGGAGACAACAGAGTCTTGCCACCCGCCCCTTGACCTCTGTTCCCTCCGTTTCCTCCTGTGCGTCCGTCCCCATGAAAAAAATCGCCATCCTCCACGGCCCCAATCTCAACCGCCTCGGCAAGCGCGAGCCGGAGATCTACGGCACCGCCACGCTCAAGGATCTGGAGAAACTGATCCGCACCGAGGCGCGGAAGCTCGGCGTTGCGGTCAGCTTTTTCCAATCCAACCACGAGGGCGCGCTCATCGACCGCATCCACGCCCTCGCCGACCGCGGCACCGAGGGCTTCATCGTGAACTTTGGCGCCTACTCCCACACGAGCATCGCCCTGCACGACGCCCTGAAGAGCGTCGCGCCGCGTCCGGCCATCGAGGTCCACATCTCCGACATCAAGAAGCGCGAGAAATTCCGCCAGCATTCCTACACCGCCGGCGCCTGCATCGGCATGGTCAGCGGCAAGGGATTCCCCGGCTATCTCGATGCGCTGCGGCAGCTGGCCGCGCTCTGAGCCATGGGCCAGCATCTGCCGGACTTTGCCGAACCGCGCTGGTTCGTCTGCCACACCAAGCCCCGTTGCGAAAAGAAATTCGACGATCTCGTCGAACGTGAGCGCTTCGCCCACTACCTGCCGTTGATCCAGAGCGTCCGCCGCTACGGCACGCAAAAGAAGGTCTTCACCAAGCCGCTTTTCCCCGGCTACGTGTTCGCCCGGATCGAACCTGAGAAAAAAACGCGAATCTACCAGCAGGACCTGCTGGTGCGGGCCATGCTGGTGGACAACGAGGCTGCTTTCCTTCGCCAGTTGGAGGACGTGAAGACCATCTGCGCCTCCGGCCTTGAGGCCATGGTCCACCCGATGATGAGAAAAGGCACCCACGTGAAGGTGACCGGCGGGCCGCTCAACGGCCTCGAAGGCTATGTGGACGATCCGGCGAACCCGCAGGGAATCGTCGTGTCTGTGGACGTGCTCCAGCAGGGCCTGCTGGTGCGCCTCCCCTTGGAAAGCCTGCAAATCCTCCACTGACCCACCGTGCGTCACCGTCTTTTAATCATATTTTTCACCACCCTCGCGCTGTCGGCTGCGGCCCAGACCGCCCCCGCGAACGACAACATCCAGGCGCCCCAGAACGGTTCGTCATTTCTGACCAAGGTGCGCGGCCTGTTCGACTTCGATCTGCCCGACATCGATCCGCCCGGCACTATCAAACTGACCCTCCACCCGCATTTCGGCGACCTCGTGCGCCGCGACTACATGCGCGTGGACACCGGCTTCCGCTGGGCGTTGAAGGAGAACTTCGAAATCAGCCCCGAAGCGGCCGTCTATTTCACCCATGGCTTCGGCGGCGGCAACGACGGCTACGGCATCGGCGAACTGCGCCTCGGCTCCAAATACATCCTGCGCGGCTGGCCCGACCGCGACATGGAAACCAGTTTGTTTCTCAACGTCGAGGTGCCCGTCGGCGATCCGCCCGTGAACCTGACCGACGGGCTGAACCACTTTGCACCCGGTTTCCTCGTGCAACACCACTCCTCCCGCAACCGCCGGCTCACCACCTTTGCCGGCGCGGGCGTGGACCTCGTCTCGGTAAGCGACATCGCCGGCACCCCCGTGCGCAACCAGCCGCTCGACGATTCGATGAATTTCACCGCGGGCGCGATCTACGATCTCGGGCAGATCAAGTGGACGATTTCGACCACCTACGCCACGACCGCGGCCCTTGGCGACGTTACCGACCACTTCTTCTACCTGCGGCCGAGCGTGCTCTGGTATGTGCCGCGGAAGTTCACCTTCAATTCCAAGACGCAGTGGCTGCTCGGTCTCGGCCTGCGCGCCTCCTGGGGCCCCGACGGCAGCGAACTGAGCTTCCACAACCGGGTGCGCGCGGAGGTCACCTTCCGTCAGGTCGTGGAGAACATCCGCGCCCGCCGGAAGGAATCCGGCGAAAAGCCCTGAGTCAGCGCCAGGTCCAGAGCCAGCCGAGCAGGTGCAGTGACCCGCACGCCGCCAGCGCCGCGGCAAAGTCATCGGCCATGATGCCCCACCCACCCGGCCAACGCTGTAGCCGCGCAATGCCGAACGGTTTCAGAATGTCGAAGAGCCGGAACAGCCCGAAGCCCGCGCCGATCACCACCCATGGCGGCCAGGTTGTCAGGTAACCGCTCTGCCAGCCGAGATAGACCAGCGGCATCACGATGAATTCGTCGAGGTTCACCTCGCCGGGATCGCTTTTGCCCATCCGCCGGGAGGCCTCGCCCGTCAGGCCAACTGCCACGTAGCTCAGCACGAGCGTGACGAGCAGCGTCGGCACCCAGCCGATGCGACCGAAGAAAACCAGCGTGTAGAGCACACCGGCCAGCGAACCCCAGGTGCCCGGCGCCGGCAGCCGCTTGCCCAGCGGACCCAGCGTGGCGACGGCCACCACGAGCTTCGCCGGCAACACCCGCGGCCACTTCGGTTCGGCCAGCCGCATGGCTCAGTCCAGCACCACGTGACCGTGGCGGCGGAAATAGGAATAACCGGAGGTGATCGTGAGCACGGCGGAGAGAACAAACAGTCCCAGCCCGGTCCAGTGCACGATGTCGATCGCCAACCGCTCGTTGCCGAAAGTGTCGGCGAAATCACGGGAGAACATCCGTGCCCCCATCAGCCAGCCGATGGCGTTGAGCTGGATGAAGGTCTTCACCTTGCCGCCTTGGTCGGCCTCGATCGTGATGCCCTTGACCGCCGCCGCCATGCGCATGCCCGACACGGCGAACTCGCGCCCGAGAATGCACAGCAGCAGCACCATCGCCGCCACCTCGTGCCCCATGAAGTAGTCGCCCACGACCAGCGCGATCATCAGCCCTATGACCATGACCTTGTCGATGATCGCATCCATGAAGCGGCCGAACGACGACACCTCGCCGCGCGCGCGCGCCACCATGCCGTCGAACCAGTCGGTCAGCGCCGCCGCGATGAACAGCCAGAACGCGATGGTTGCCGCCCACTGGAACTCGCGGTTCATCAGCCAGACGATGATGAACATCGCCGGCACCCGTGAGACGGTCAGCCAGTTGGCCACGGTGAAACGCATAGGAGGCGAGTCGAGCGCGCGCCCCGCGGCTTGGCAACCGGGATTTGACGCAAAACAGCCTCGCCAAAACTGGTCATGCCAAGTTGATTGTCATCGCGAGGCCCGCACGGCGGGCCGTGGCGATCCAGCTGGATTGCTTCGTCGCCTCCGGCTCCTCGCAATGACCAATTCGGTCGCATGAAGCACTGCATCTACCCCGGAACCTTCGACCCGATCACCAACGGGCACCTCGATGTGCTGGAACGCGCCGCGCGGCTCTTCGACCGGGTCACGGTCGCGGTCGCCCTGAGCTCGACCAAGACGCCGCTCTTTTCCGCCACCCAGCGCGTGGACCTCATCCGGGGCAACATCGGCCATCTCAAACACGTCGAGGTCGTGAGCTTCGACGGCCTGCTCGTGGATTTCGCACGCCAGCAGAAGGCGCACGCCATCATCCGCGGCCTGCGGGCGTTCTCCGACTTCGAGTTCGAGTTCAACATGGCGCTCATGAACCGCCACCTCGAACCCAACGTGGAAGCCATCTTCGTCATGCCGAACGAAAACTACAGCTACACCAGCTCCACGCTCGTGAAGCAGATCGCCAAGCTCGGCGGCGACGTCACCAAATTCGTGCCGACCAACGTCGTCGCAGCCCTGAAGGCCGCCCGCTGATCGGCCGGCTCAGCCCGGCATACCAACCTGCCGCAGTGCCTCGTAGGTGGCGATGCCGGCGGCCGTGGACAGGTTCAGCGAACGCAACTCGCCGTTGGCGTGAGGAATTTTCACGCGCCGGTCGTCGTTGAGCTCCGCATGCAGCCAGTCCGGCGCGCCGGACTCCTCGTTGCCGAAGACCAAGCCGTCGCCTTCGGCGTAGCTCACATCCCAGAGCCGCCGCGTGGCGTGGGTCGTGAACAGCCACAGCCGCTGCGGCGCCACGGCGCTCGCCTTGAACGCCGCCCAGTCGGCGTGATGATGCACGTCCAAGGAAAACCAGTAATCCATGCCGGCGCGCTTGAGGTTCTTGTCGGTGACTTCGAAGCCGAGCGGATGAATCAGATGCAATCGCGACCGAGTCACCGCGCACATGCGGCCGATATTGCCGGTGTTTTGCGGGATCTGCGGCTGAAAGAGCACGACGTGCAGCATGCCACGCCATCATGAGTTAATGCGCTGGACGGCAAGCCGTAATCCATCCACAAAGATGCCGCCATCGGGCCGTGTCACCTCCACCCAGTATGTCACTTTCGACAAGCAAGCACGCCGGCAAGATCGTCGTCCTGGTTGACGACGAATTTTCCTACATCGACCTGTTGCAACAGCTGCTGAGCGATCACCTCGCCTGCCCTGTGCACGGTTTCACGAAGCCCGCCGACGCGCTCCGCGCGATCCCCGGCCTCAACGTCGGCATGATCATCTCGGACTATCAGATGCCCGACATGAACGGCCTGCAGCTCATCGCCGAGGTTCAAAAGATCAACCCCGACATCCCGGCGGTCATGATCACGGCCTACAACATGTCATTCACGCCGCGTGAACTCGCCGCGGTGCCGTCCTTGAAGGCGATCGTCCGCAAACCTTTCAAATGGACCGTGCTCGCCGAGGAAGTCGTCAAGCATTGGCCCGACCCGCACCCGCCGAAGGTGAAGGTCGTCACCGTGACCGGCAATCCGTTCAAGACCGCCTGACGACGCTCAGGCCGTCGTTGTCGGCGTGCAGCGACCGCACGGTCGCAGAGAGTTTGTGCGCGGCAAAGGCTCCGACCATGGCCCGTCCAACCTTGGCGGCATCCTTGGGCCGCGCCACGCAGAGGACCGTCGAGCCGCTGCCGCTCAGCCAACCCGTCAGCGCACCGGCGGCGACACCGGCCTCGATCGCGGGTTTCGCGCCCGGAATCAACGGCAGACGATACGGCTCGTGCAGGAAGTCTTTCACGGCATGGCGCAGCCGGTCGTATTCGCCGGAAAGGAACGCGGCCACGACGTAGGTCGCGCTGTTCACGCTCTTCACCGCATCGAAATACGGCAGCTCCTTTGGCAGGATGCCGCGCGCCTTCTTCGTCTCCAACTCCTGGTCGGGCGAAGCACAGACAAAGCAAAGATCCTTGCCAATGGGCTTGCGCAGCACGCCGAGCAGTTCGCCCGTGTGCGCGTCGCAGCGCGCCACGCAGAAACCGCCGATCACGGCGGGCGTGGCATTGTCGGGATGTCCTTCCAGCTGGGTCACCAGCGAGCAGAGGTCGTCCTTGGAAAGCTTGGCCCCCGTGAGTTCGTTGAGCGCGGCGACCACGCCGGCGCGCAGCGTCACACTCGAGCCGAGGCCACGTGACATCGGCACCTCACCGCGGATGGCCAGCGTGTAGCCGATCTCATCCACCCCGGCGCGCACGAAGAACAGGCCGGCCGCCTCGTCGGCCATGTCGAGGCCGTGGGTGTCGCTCGGGCCCGCCGGACGCGAACCGCTCCAGTCGCCGCGGGTAAGCGTGATCTCGTTGTAGATCGAGAGCGCCATGCCCAGCGAGTCGAAGCCCGCGCCACAGTTCGACGTGCTGCCGGGCACGCGGACGGTGACTTCGTTCGGGAGGCGGCGGGAGCGGGAGGCGGGGTTCTTCATCGGCGGGTGTGGAGGGCGCGGCGTGCTTCGAGGTTCTGTTCGCGTTTTTTAACGTCTTCGCGCTTGTCGAACTGCTTCTTGCCGGTGGCGGTGGCAATCTCAACTTTCACGAGTGCCTCCTTGAAATACATGCGCAGCGCCACGAGCTGGCGGCCGGCGGTCTCGATTTCCGACACCAGTTTGCGGATCTCCGAAGCGCGGAGCAGCAGCTTGCGCGGACGCCGCGGAGCGTGTTGCGAAGTGCCCGCATGCGAATATTCCTCGATGTAAGCACCGTGCAGCCACACCTCGCCCTTCTCGATGCGGGCAAAGGCGTCGCTGAGCTGGGCCTTGCCGCCGCGGATAGACTTCACCTCCGAGCCCGTCAGCTTCACGCCCGCCTCAAACTTGTCGTGGATGAAATAGTCCCGCAGAGCCTTCGGGTTCCGAAGCTCGGTGTAGCGGGCGGAATCATGCTGCTTGGCGGCCATGGTCGGGTTCAGTGATGCGCCGGGGTGGCGCGGGCGGCAAACAAAGAAGCGAGGCCGGAGCCTCGCTTCGCGGAAATGGAAACTGGCCGGAGAAACGCCGGCCTCAGGCCGTGTGCAGCTCGAAGCTGATCTTGCCTTCGGCGACCTCGCGCAGGGCGATGTCCTCGGGGCTGAGCTTCTCCAGCGACTCCACGAGCGGACGGCTGCCGCGGCGCAGCTGCTTCACACGACGGGAGACGACGTTGATCAGGACGTTCGGGTCGTTGATGACTTTCTGGGCTTCGCGGATGTATTCGTCTCTCATGGGCTGGAAATGGGAGGGACATAGGTAGGTCTGCCCCGGGGAGCGTCAAGGGCTAATTGAGCAAGCCTGGGACGGGTTGCGGAATCCCTCGACCCGGCTTTTGCAGATTCCTAGGCCAAAAAAAGCCCCGCTTAAAGCGGGGCGAATTTTCGTAATCGCAGTTTCTCTCGCGCGAAGGCTTTAGCATTTGCGGCGCATAGCCACCAAACCGCAGAGAACCAGTGCGAACATAGCAATGCTTGATCCACCCTCGGGAACAGCCGAAGCGGTCTGAATTTTCAGTTCGGTTTCACTGAGCCGGATTACAACGTCAGTGGTTTGGACAAGACTTAAGGTAGCAGAGCCGGAATTAAGAGAATTCAAAGCCGCACCGGAAAGGGCAAAACTGAACGGCACCACATTAAAGTAAGGGTCCGGCGAAACATCGTAAGTGCTGCCGACCAGAAAATCATTAATATACAGCTCGAAGTTGGCGGTGCTGCCATAATAGATGGAAGTCATACCGAACACGCCAGACAGCGTAGCACTGCTAGCGACAATCGGGCCATAGACCTCAGTGCCGACGACCAACACTGGCGACGGGTAAGGGCTAGAGCCCTCGTGGTTAACTTCCGGAAATGTGGCAATCACGTCAGCCCGAGCAGCAAGAGCCGCAACGAGCATCATAGTCAGAGCAATAAGTTTAGTTTTCATAGGGGATTAGATAGTGGCACATTAAAGCTAACACTTTTAATGCCACCCATAAACACATACATACTATCCATTATTGGCGTTAATCTTATGCGTTTTTTCATGAAATACGAGGGTCCGCTCATCTCAATAATTCTGTAAGTATATCCGACATACATGACTCTGCATGTGACTGCTGGCTCGTGCATTGCCACGAACAATAAGCGACGAAATTTAGCTAGCGATAGACTCATGACAATGATGACGCCACATACAACTCGGGTAACAGCGCCAAACTCGCTTTGACTTACATAACGCACAGACAAAGCTCTCAGTATGTTCGTCGCTTGGACAACCACCTCTCACCGCGCCGACGCGGACCGCTTGGCGAAAGGCGCGGTCGAGGCCCGGCTGGCCTTTTGCACCCAGGTGGACGGCCCGATCACTTCCCACTACCACTGGGAGGGCAAGCTGGAGCAGGCGGAGGAGTTCAGGGTGTGCTTCAAATACCTGCCGGCCAACGCTTCGTCGCTCAGCTCCTGGGTCCACAACCACCACCCCTACTCCGTCCCGCAGT
>JACCDQ010182219.1_pt1 | contig 12811 bp, 7 predicted proteins | sample 7446031 | NCBI WGS metagenome assembly JACCDQ01 (sample SAMN15323442, study PRJNA562643) | freshwater metagenome | isolation source: river surface water | place: USA:Blue River Watershed | collected 2017-08-17 | reverse complement strand
CTTCCATGTAGACGTTGAAGGCGGGTTCATCGAACTGGACGATGTCCACGCCATCGGCCTGCAAGGCCAGCGCTTCCTGGTTGAGCAGTTCGGCAAAGGCCATGGCCATCTTGACCTTGTCGCCATAAAAACGGTCGGCCACGGTGTCCACGATCGTCATGGGACCAGGCAGGGTGAACTTCACCTTCTTGTTCGTGTGCGCGCGGGTCAGCTGCGCCTCGAAAGCATGCACGCGACCTTTCAGGCGCAGCGGCGCCACCACCTGGGGCACCATGGCGTCGTAACGGTTGTTGCGGATGCCCATCTTGACCTTGTTCTCGAAGTCGATGCCCTCGACCTGTTCGAGAAAGCCGTGCACAAAATGCTGGCGCGCCTGTTCGCCATCGCCAATCACTTCCAGACCAGCGTCTTCCTGCAATTTGACCCACAACAGGGTGGCGTCGGCTTTGGCACGCAAGAGCGCATCGCCATCGGCTTGCCACTGCGGCCAGAGCTTGTGGGTTTCGGCCAGCCAGGCGGGTTTGGGCAGGCTGCCAGCGATGGCGGTGCGGAACATGGCTTCTCCTTGTGATCGAATGTGGCGCGAACTGTAGTTCAGTGGCTTTGACCCTGTGCGGTCAAAGAGAATTCGCGGGCCAGCAGCTCAAACGAGCGGCGCTGCGCCTGCGCGTCGTGCGTCCAGGTGATGAGCACCAGTTCGTCGACTGCCAGGCGCTGGGCCAGCTGGCGCAGGCGGCTGCCCACCGTGCTGGCAGAGCCCACGATGGCGTTGGCGCGCAGCTTGTCCAGCGCCATTTGCTCGGCCGCACTGTATTCGCGCAAGGCCTGTTCGGGTGGCAGCAAGGGTCCCAAACGCCCCAGGTTGCGGTCCATGCGCCAACGGGCGCGGCTGTCAAACAGGCGCCAGGCTTCTTCGTCGGTGTCCGCCGCCAGCGCCCACACACACACGGTGGCATGCGGCTGGCGCAGGAGCGTGCTGGGCTTGAAAGTCTCGCGGTAAATGGCCAGTGCATTGTCAGCGCCCTGCCCATCGGTGATGAACCAGGCAAAGGCATAGGGCATGCCCAGGTGGGCGGCCAGTTGCGCGCCGTAGTCCGAGCTGCCCAACATCCACAGCGTGGGGGCCGTCGCGGCCGCCGGGTAAGCATGGATGCCATGACCGGGGTGGCCGGGCGGCAGGTCCTGCCCCTGCACCCAGGCCTGCAGCTCCATGACCTGCTGCGGAAAACGCTCGGAGGCGTAACGGTCAGGGTTGAGCACCTGCGCGGTGCGACCGTCGCTGCCCGGCGCACGCCCCACACCCAGGTCGATGCGACCGGGTGCCAGCGCGTCCAGCACCCGAAACTGCTCGGCCACCTTGTAGGGCGCGTAGTGCGGCAGCATCACGCCCGCACTGCCGATGCGGATGCGCTGCGTGCGAGCGGCGATGGCCGCCATCAAAATTTCGGGCGCCGAGCCGACGATGCTGGGGTGGCTGTGGTGCTCACTCACCCAGAAGCGGTGGTAGCCCCAGGCCTCGGCCTGCCCGGCCAGCGCCAGCGTCTGGCGGATGGTGTCGTCGTGGCCTTTGCCTGCCGCCGCCACCGACTGGTCAAGAATGGACAGCCGCAATGCCATTGCCTCAGCCCTGTGCCATTTCAGCCTCTTGCAGCAGGCGCCACATGACTTTGCCGCTGCCGCTCTTGGGCAGGGCATCGGCAACCTGCACCGTGCGCGGCATTTTGTAGACCGCCATGTTCTCGCGGCACCAGTCGATGATGTCCTGCTCGGACACCTGGCCCTGGTGGCTGGCGCGCAGCACCACCACGGCCTTGACCGATTCGCCCCGGTAGGCGTCCTTGGTGGCGATGATGCAGGCCTCCTGAATGGCCGGGTGCTTGAACATCAGCGCCTCGACCTCGGCTGGCCAGACCTTGAAGCCGCTGGCATTGATCATGCGCTTGAGCCGGTCGGTCATGAAGAAATAGCCCTCCTCGTCCACCCGCCCCATGTCGCCGGTGCGAAAGAAGGTTTTGCCGTCCATCTCGAAAAACGCTGCAGCGGTGGCATCGGGCCGCTTCCAGTAGCCCTTGAACACCATGGGGCCGTGCGTGACGATCTCGCCCGACTCGCCCACCGGCAACTCTTTGAGCGTGTCCGGGTCCACCACGCGCGAATCCACGCTCATGAACGGAATGCCCAGGCACTGCTGCTTGGGGTGGTCGGGCGGGTTGCTGTGCGAGGGCGCCGCCGTTTCCGTCAAGCCATAGCCTTCGATGTAGCGCAAGCCAAACGGCTCCAGCAAGCGCTGGGCCACCGCCTGAGGCATGGCCGCCCCACCGCCGCCAATGTTGACCAGGCTGGAGAGGTCGTAGCGCTCCAGGTGCGGACTGCCCAGCAAATCGATCACCATGGTCGGGATGTTGGTCCAGTGGGTGACCTTCCACTTCGAGATCAGGTGCCCGGCCAGATCGCGGTCCCAGCGCGGCATCAGCACCATGGTGGCGCTGGAATACACGGTGGAATGCATCAAACTGACCATGCCGGTGATGTGGAACATCGGCACCACGCACAAGGTCACGTTTTCTGCGGTGCTGGAAGCCCAAACCCCCGAAGCCACCGCGTTGTGCATGAGGGTGCCGTGGGTGTGCATGCAGCCTTTGGGCAGACCGGTGGTGCCACTGGTGTAGGGCAACACCGCCAGGTCATCGGTCGTGGCCTGCACTGCGGGCAAGGTTTGCCCATGTGCGCTTTGCATGAGGCTGGCCCAGGCATGGACCTGGCCCCCCTCCAGCACTGGCAATTCGCGATGCGGGCACAGCCAGTCTCGCCAGGCGACGGGCAGCTCTTCGGGCGCGAGTGCGGCCGGATCAAACACATCGGTGAACTGCGTCACCACCAGATGTGCCAATCGCTGCTCGGGCGGCAATGCGGCGCTGGCCTGCACCAGCTCGGGCGCCAGGTCGGCGGTGGTCACCGCCACTTTCACGTCCGGGTCGGTGATGTAGTGCTGCAGCTCCTGTGCCTTGTTCATGGGGTTGACAGGCACCACCACCGCATCCAGCCGCAAGATGGCAAAGTGCGTGATCACCAGCTGCGGACAGTTCTGCATATTGAGCACCACCCGGTCGCCCTTGGCCACACCCAGACGCGCCAGTTGCCCGGCCATTTGCTCGCAGGCCGCCTGAAGGGCGCGGTACGTCCAGCACTGCCCCATGAACACCACAGCGGTTTTATCGGGGTAACGCCGCGCGCTCACCTCCAGATTGACCCAAAGCGAGGTGCTGGGCGGGGTCAGGTGCAAAGGCAGGCGCGTGGGCCAGACAGCAGCGTGGCGAGGCATGGGCAAAGTCTCCTAGTTGTGGCCTGCATCTTAATCAGCCTTGTTTTGCTGCCATGGGCCCTGCTTGTCACGGCAGGGACGCCTGGCTGCCAGCCACCTGCTCTCACAAGTTTTAATCCTAATGATGAATTTGACAACTTTCTTATGCAATACTTAAAATGGCGCGATGCAAAACCCAGCCCAAACCCACCTTACTGACGACTATTGCGGCACCACCTACGCGGCCAAACTTTTGGGTTTGTCCGTTGGCACCGTGCAATCCCTGGTTGAAAGAAACGAGTTGCACGCCTGGAAAACGCAAGGCGGTCACCGGCGCATTTCCATACCCTCGATCCGCGAATACCAGCGCAAACTCAATATGCCCCAGACCAGCGGCGATGCCGACCAGCCTCAGCTCAAGGTGCTGGCAGTGGACGATGACCCCGTCGTGCTGGAAGTGCTTCGGCAATTTGCGCTCAATTGCCAGTTTCCTGTGGACCTGAGCACCATGTCCTCTGGCCTCGAAGCGCTGATCGACATCGCCAGCATTCAGCCCCATGTGCTGATCGTGGATCTGAACATGCCCGATGTGGATGGCTTTGAAGTGTTGCGCAAGCTGCGCAGCAATGTGCAGTTTGACAAAATGCCGTGCTTGGCAGTTTCGGCGCTGACGCCCGAAGAAATCGAAGTCCGTGGCGGCTTGCCAGAAGGCGTCGTCTTCATGTCCAAGCCACTCCAGACACAATGGCTCGATGGTTTCATGGTCGCCATTTTGGCCACGCTGCAGGCCAGCAAGCTCAAGGCCATCCGCTGAACTGCACCGTCTGCACTGCCGACTGCACTGCCGACTGCACCAAAGAAAAAAGCCCACAACTTTCGTTGTGGGCTTTTCGCATAAATGGCGCGGCTGGCAGGAATCGAACCCACGACCCCTTGGTTCGTAGCCAAGTACTCTATCCAGCTGAGCTACAGCCGCGCAAGACCGCTAGTATAGCACAGCTTTTTGGGGTTCTTTTCTGAAACTTGCTTTTTTGGTTTTTGCTGGCGGGCCACTGGCCAACAAGGCGGAGCGAGGTTCATTTTTTCATGACGGCGATCGTCTGCACCAGGGTCTGGGCATTGAAGGGCTTGGTGATGAAGCCGTCAAAACCAGCCTGCTCGCATTGCTGACGGACGTCGGCTTCCACATTGGCGGAGAAAGCCAGCGTGGTGACGCCGCACAAGGGTGCCGGGTAAGTGCTGCGCACGGTCTTGAGAACGTCGATCCCGCTGATGTCGGGCATGACGATGTCCAGCAGCACCACGTCGTAGTACTGCGCGGCCATTTTTTCCAGCGCCTGGCGGCCGTCTTCGGCCTGGTCGATGGTGCTTTCGGGCATGGCCTTGCGCAAGGTGGCCGTGGCCACCATGCGGTTCATGGCGTGGTCGTCCACCACCAGAATGCGCAGCGGATGCCGGACCGCTGTGGCTTCGGCTGTGGCCTGTGGTGTGGCCGACGCCGTGGCGGGGGCGTGTTCATGCGCCAGCGCTTCGCGCATGGGCAGCTGCACGCGGAAGGTGGAGCCCTGACCGACGGTGCTGCTGACCTCGATCCGGCCCTGCCAGTTGTCGATCAGGCTCTGGGTGATGGACAGCCCCAGGCCATTGCCCTGCAGGGCGCTGCCCTTCGGCGTCTGGCGGGCGTTGGCCAGCTGGTAGAAGGGCGTGAAGATTTTTTGCTGGACGGCGACCGGAATGCCCGGCCCGGTGTCGCTCACGCTCAGCAGCAAGGTGCCGCTGCCCTGGTCGTTGCGGGTGTAGCCCACCTGCAGCTCGACCCGTCCTTGCGCAGTGAATTTGATGGCGTTGCCCAGCAGGTTCAGCATCACCTGAGTCAGCCGTTGGGGGTCGGTGTGCACCCAGGCAGGCAGATCGGGCGATGTGGTGCAAAGGTAATCCAGGCCTTTTTGCTGGGCCTGCAGGCGCAGGGTGCCAAAAACATGGTCAATCAATGCGGGCAGGGCCACGGCTTGCATGGCCAGCGTGAACTGGCCGTGGCGGATCTGGGCGTAGTCGAGCAGGTCGTTGACGATGCCCAGCAAGTGGGTGGTGCTGGTGCTGGCGTGCGCGATGTGTTCGCTGGCCTCTTCGGGCAGGTCCTGCCTTTGGTGCAGCAAGGCCAGGTAGCCATGGATGGCGTTCAGCGGGGTGCGCATTTCATGGCTGACGCTGGAGAGGAATTTGTCCTTGTGCTCGTTGGCCAGACTCAGCTGCTCGGTCAAGGTACGCAGACGCTGGTTGTCCTTGGCGATCTTGCGCAACCGGTTGGAGGCGACGCCGTGGACGGTGCTCAGCAGCACCATCTGCGTGAGGATGAAAGTACCGAACATCATGGCGGCCAGAAGCTGCTCGGTGGGCCTGGACAGGTCAGGCGCGCCGGCGGCGTCGGGCACCAAGCCATAAAAGGCCAGCACGGTGACAAAGGACAAGGCCAGAAAGGTGTAGGCCCAGCGCAGCGAGGCCATGAACAAAGGCAGCAGCGGCACGATGCCCAGCCAGACCATGACCGGAGAGCTGATCCCGCCGAGCAGGTGGGCGTTGAACAGCACCAGCGCCAGCAGCGTGAGTTCGTAAATCAGCAGCGCGATCTTGGGGTAAGGGGTGTACTTCCAGAGGGCGATCGACAGTGCAATCAGGCACAGCCCAATATAGGCCGACCAGGCCGAAGGCTGCAGGCCGACCGCGTGCAGGCCCACACCGATGGGCAGCAGAAAGACAAAGGCCGAGAGGGCAAAGGCCAGAAAAAAGATGTCACTGGCCTGGCGCTTGCCAACCGGCATGCGGCGTTTGAACTGGATGAGCAGCTGGTGGTTGATGCTGGCGAGTGCCATGGTGCCCGATCAATCGGCCATGATGGGGAGGGGCCATCAGGCGGTTTCTGTCGCCGATCATAGCCCACTTGTTTCATCCCATTGGCGTCACCTGCACCGGGCATGGATGCGGGTCCAGCATCACCCCCCAGCGCTGCGGCCTTGCCCCGCCCTTGACCCAAGCGAACACCCTGTTGGTGTAGTATTAATGCTTAATTTCAGACTTCGGCTGCTCTGACCGCATCTTGAACGCTGTCTTCAAGTTCGGCCTGGCAGCTGGGAGGCAGGGCTTCGGCACAGCGCTCCTGTGCCAAAGCCCAACACCAGGCATAGGCAAGCAATTCCTGCTTGCATGCAGCAACTTCAGGGGGATTTATGTCCAAAAACAAATCGAAAAAAAACAATGGGGCTAACGCAGTCCACAACCAAGCAGGTGAGACACACCATGCGGACCACGGACACGGTTCAGGCTCAGGTTCGGGGCATGGTGACAAGCTCTTGGGCGGTGACATCTACAGCTTCACCGTGCTCGATGGTGCCGTGACTGCCGCGAGCATGAACCTGTCCTCCGGCACCACCGTCTCGATGCCGCTGAACACCGGCATCGTCTACAGCGTTTCGGGCAGCGACATCGTGGCCACGCGCAGCACCAGCCAGGCCATCGGCACCATCGTCTACCGTGACACCAATGCCAATGGCTTTTATGAGAGCGTCGCCAACGCACAGGTCAACACCACTGCGCCCACCGTCAACATGCAAGGCTTTGTGAGCCGCGAGCAGCTCAAGATGACCCTGGGCACCGACGGTCTGGTGACTGGCGTCACCCAGCTCAACAGCAAGGGCGGCGAAAAAGTGCTGCTGTCTGCCACAGTCAGCCACAGCAGCACCAGCTGGACGGTGCAGCAAAACCTGCTGGTGGAAACAAGCACCTCAGGCTCTGGGCTGGCGCACTGGGAAATCTTCCGCGACGGCAACAACGACGGCATCTACACCGAAGTGGCCCATGGCACCGGTCCCCTGATTGACCTGACTGGAGTGGTCACCGCCACCGACACGGTGGTGGCCTCGCTCTGAGGCCAAAGCCCTGGCCCACGTTTCGGTGGGCCAGGCTCCCACAGTGGCTGTGTGTATGTTCGTTCGTCAGCAAAATGGGTCGGTCATCGTCCGCTTTTGCAAGGCGTCAACTTTGACTTTCACCTACAGAACCCCTCTCGTTGAAAATGGCCACCCCTCAGCCAGTGTCGCCATCGGACGATGACCCTTCAATCTTGATTCGTAGATATTCTATATTTTCGAAATTTTATTTTTAAATGTAATTATCAGATTAATTTTTGTTAATCCATAAAATAAAATACAAACGCAAAATCAACCAAAAGATGAATTATTTATCAAATTTCAGTTGAATTTTAAATTTATGCTAAGGAAATAATTTCCTCATTTGAGAAAAAATTTCCGTATACAGGATTGCCGACTGTGCGCTAATGCTTTTTTATATTGCCAGCCATAAATCAGAAGGAGGAGACTTGGAATCAAAGCAGCTGCTGATGCAATGTTTGGTCACTACGCACAGGTGGGAGTTGGCCAGCCATCCTCTTTTTGGAACCTATGTTGGGCGCCATGTTTGCATGTGCATTATCGGAGAGTTGAATGAATCAAGCGACATTATCAAGATAAAGTCCTTGAAACAAATATTCAGCAGTACATCAATAACAGACCGGGCCATCAGATTGAAACTCCGAGAATTGGAGAAAGAAGGCTATATAGAGATGGACAGTGAGTCTTTTGATTCCAGGTACAGAAAATTGGTTGTCACGGAAAAATTCAAGTCGATCATTGGTTCTTATGAAAAAGAGATTTTTTCCATTTTTTGCAAAGATCTCGTGTTGTTGAAGAAATAAGGCACGCCGCTGACGGCACATCCCCAGGCACTCGTGGGGCCGGAACTCGTTGTCATGCGTCAGGTAGTGGCTTGTGGGCCTGTCCGATACATGGACAAAGTTCAGGATGGGCCTGTTGAATCCAAATACCGAGTAGCACCTTGGATGGATAGCTCAACGCCTTGATCGTCAACGAAACCGAGCGTCCGTGCGAAAGAAAGTGGCCCACCGCCAGCTGCTTCTGCTTCAGCGAGTACTTCGGCGCCCACGTGTAAGCCCGAGGTAAATCATGGCTTTGCACGTAGGCAAGGTACCAATCCTTAAGCGAGTTCTTGGTCGGATAGCCAAGCTGGCGGATGGTAAGGCCAGCTCTCTTACCCAGCTTGATGCAGAGCTTCACGGCCCGAAGCCGATCCTCGTATGAATATATGAACTACTCCTAAGGTAGTCCAAGAAATCGTCCGCTCCTCCACCTGTGCAGTTTCCGCTGGGTCAATACATCGAGACACTCATGCTGAACATCGGGCAGCGTTCAGATAACAGCGTAGCGAAACACGCTGTCATCAATGCTCAATCCTGTGACGCCTTGCAAGATCAGGGTATGCACAGTGCCACCCGCCGTTGAACCGTCGCTGTCTAACGTGAATGTGGTGTTGCCTCCAGACTCTGCTTTGGCAACGTAACCACCCGTAGTGAGCTGGGATACGGTAAGAAGTCCACACAAGCCGGTCAGATCAATCTTGTCATTGCCAACGGAGAAATCGATGACAGTGGTGCTCTTCGTATAACTTGCCCCAGCGTCCGAAGCCATGATGAACACCACATCTTCGCCCAAGCCAGTCGTGATGGTGTTGGTGCCATCACCCGCCGAAATATTGTCTGAGCTGTCTGTTCCTCTTATCGTGTCGTCACTGCCTCCCCCAGCATAGACACCAACCCCTTTGCTCATGGTGAATGTGGAGGTCAGGCCCGTGGTCGGATTGGTCGCATCAACCTTGAAAACGTACTCACCCGGTGCCAAAGAATAACCGTTGACCGCGAGACTGAAAGCGCCTGCTGTGAACTTTTTGGATGCCATGAGCACTCCATTGGCAAACACCGTCAATAGTGCATCTTGATCAATACTGCCTGTGAACGTGATATCGCGGTCAACCGTACTTTGGTGGACGGAGAAGTCAGTGATGTTCCGCGATGCCTGAGCACCCTCACGGTCGACGGCAATCCCTATTCCGCTGAGGGTCGGTGGGACAGTGCTGACTGAGGCAATCGATACATTTAGGGAACTACCAAACGAAGCCACATTACCAGCCAAATCGGTGTATTGAATGTTCAAGATGTGCTCCCCCGGGCTAAGCGAACTGCTTGCCTGAACTTGCACAGTTTTCGCACCTGCTCCAATATCCGAGGATGTCAATGTGTAACTACCAATCACCGCACCTGCTTCAACAAGCTGAATCAAGTCACCCGCCACTGCGGAGGTACCATCGTAAGTCACCGTAAACATGGGCTTGGTCTGCACCGCACCCGCCACCTCTTTCTCATAGTACAGCTTGATGTTGGCCAGATCGTAATTGCCCTCCGTTCGTGCATCGCTACTGCTGGTGTTGTACACACTGTTTGCCACATAACCATCGCCTGCATTGCGAATCATCAATTGATCTGCTGCAGCACCAACTGTTCCAATAGTGAACTCCAATTTGGCACCTTTGGCCCAACTGTCCTGAAAATCCATCCAAGTGGTAAAGCCAGAAGATGCGCTGTTCATGGGGCGATAAGCGGTGCCCAGACTACTCGCAATGCCATTGGGGCCAGCACCCGACCATGGGCCAGCCAATTGCGCACTGACCAACTTCAGGGAACTCAAGAATTGAGCCGCAGTCATTCCGGAAGGCATGTATGAGGTGATGTTCCACTTATCACCGCTCGCACTGGTTGATGATCTGTTAGCGTCAGTTGAACCGCCGTTGTTCAAAAATATGTCTTTGCCTGAGCTGCCTCCTTGTTGGCTCAATGCCCCTTGCACCAGATTGGCAGAGGTCACACCGCTCGACAAATCTATTTCATAAATAGCTTTTACCGTCGAATCTAAAGCGGTGAACGAACTGATAGTGACGGGGCTGGCAGTTATGACTTTGATGGTTGAAAGCGTTGTCACCGCGCTGGTATTGAGCGCCTTGTCCGTCTGGATTGCCTTGATGTTGTTGTAGCTGCCCGCCGTCAATGTGGCGTTGATAGTACCCACGTTACCACTCAAGGTTGTTTGACCCAGACTCTCACCGTCGTCAAGTGTGTTGTCGCCGTCTAAATCCTTGAAAATTGTCACGGTTGCCCCTTTCTCACCAGTCACATCGAAAACCAAGCTGGTGTTCTTTGTCACAGAGTCAGTATTAGAAGCGCCTGTATCAGAGCCTGTCTGCATCGTCACAGAAGGGGCATTTACTGAGGTATCCAGTTCATATTTCTGAGTGTAGGCTGCACCCACTTTGCTAGTTGCTGTGTCTTTGACACGAACCAACAAGGTATTGCTTCCACTCAAAGTTGCGGAGTGACTGAATGCATCGCTACCTGTGCTTTGTGTGGACACATTAGCCCAGGTACTGCCATTGTCGAAACTGATTTCGATCACTTCGCCAGAGCCACGGTTAGCACTCAATGTCCCAGAGATGGTCTGTGCCGCCGTTTTGGTAATGAAATCACTGGCACCAGTATCGGCACTAAAACCCAAGGTAAGCACTGTTGCTGTCGGAGTACCCGTGGCATCAATGACAATAGTACTGGTCGCTGAGTTGGTCGCCACTCGGGCACTGCTCTCGGCAGCACTCGTCCCCCCCAAGTCAGTCAAAGTGGCTGATACCCCAGAAGCCTTCAAGGCATTGACAGCAGTTGTGACTTGACCTGAACTTGCAACGTCCCCTGGACTGATGCTGTAGAAAAACACCAACGTGTTGCTGTTGTTGCCAGAGCTGTAAAGGGCCGTCTTTGGCGTGCCATTGATCAATATTTCCATTTCTGGTGACCCGCTCACTCGCACAATTTCATTGGCCGAGACAACAACTTTGATTTTGTCGCCCACCAATAAGGTACCTGCTTTGGCTGCACCGGTACTGTCTGCGCCACTGAGTGTCACAGTCGAAAATACAGGGGCACTGGTATCAACCAGATAATTGCTGTTCGCAGAGACCGCTGTAAACGTTAAGGTGGCATCGTTATTAGATGTGTCCTTGATAGCGCCGGTATTGAGAGACACGTTGGCATTAATGGCAATACCTGCCGACGCTGTATCGGAGGATCCGATTTGGTATTTGAATACCAGACTGCTGGTACCCGAACCACTGGTGTAAGTTGCTTGTCGTGTATTTGTACCCACAGTCAGGGCGACTTGAGGCTCGCCAGTTACCTTGACAACTTCACTGAAGTTCACCGTCACTGAGACCCAATCACCCTCGTTGAGGGTACTGTTTTGCCGCCCCGTAGCACTGGTAATACTCACCGAGCTGATCGTGGGGGCTGTACTGTCAGAGACAACCGTGATGGCATTGGCGCCTGAACTCACCGCAGGTACAGTACTTAAATCAACGCCATTACCAGCCCCATCCGTCATCTGACTCGATCCCAGGGTGACAGTTGAGGCGCCTGAGCTAGCGGTAATGCCACCACTCGAATCCAAATCCCCAATTTCAATTGGGTAGTAAAACGTCAAGGCATTGGTCCCTGAACCAGATGCGTAGACGGCCTGCTTGGGGTTACCACTCAAATCAATAGCGTAGGTGGGATTACCGCCCGTAACTGTGAGCACCTCACTGGCAAGTAGCTGTACTTTGATTTTGTCACCGGGAACAAGCCCCGTAGATTTAGCCACATTGAAAGAATCAACGCCACTGATGGTGACTGCAGTGACTGTCGGCGCTGCCGTGTCTACCGCAGAGCTCGTGCTCACCGCCGTCAAGGTCGCAATGCTCGCCGCATTGCCTGCACTGTCTTTGATGCTCGTGCCCAACGCCGTCTTCAGCGCCGCCGTGTCTACCGTGATCGCTCCACTGTCGCTCGCCCCCACCGTGTAGGTCAGCAACAAATCACTTCCACTGGTGCTCCAGCTCGCGCTCTTGCCCGTGCCCCCAACTTTGATGGCCGTGCTGTCCGACCCACTGGGCAATCCAATCAAACCACTCGCCGCTTCTCCCAGCGCAATCTTCACGACCACTTTGTCTGTCTCTTTGACGTTACCACTCTTGGTCGTGCCCGCGCTATCGCTCAGGCTCAGGCTCACCGCTCCGGCCGCAATGCTGGGTGCGACTGTGTCTGCTGTCACATCCGCCTTGACCTGGATCGCTGTGGCCGAGGCCAAGGCTCCGTCATACGCTTTGACGGTGAAGGCGTTCACACCCGAACCGCTGGCGTCTTGCGCCCCTTTCCATTGCAGCTTCTCGTCTGTGCCCAGCGTCGTCGTGCCCGCTGTCACCGCCACCCAGGCCGAGCTGTTCCACTTCTGCAGTGTGCCTGTGCTCACCGCTTCGATACGGAAGCTGATGGCTGCGCTGTCCACGTCCGCTTCGTCCGCCGCCGCCGCCAAGTCAGCGTAGAGGATCTCTTTGAAGGTGCCTTGCGCGAAGCCCGTCAGGGTCGTCACTGTCGTGAGCGTGGGCGCGTCGTTGACTGGCGTCACGTTGATCGTCAGTGTTTTTGCAGCGCTGGTGTCCACCCCGCCGTTGGCCGTCAGGCCGTTGTCTTGTACTTTGAACCCAATGCTGGCGTAGGCATTGCCGTTGGCGTTGGCCGCCGGCGCG
>JACCDQ010589915.1_pt1 | contig 12816 bp, 22 predicted proteins | sample 7446031 | NCBI WGS metagenome assembly JACCDQ01 (sample SAMN15323442, study PRJNA562643) | freshwater metagenome | isolation source: river surface water | place: USA:Blue River Watershed | collected 2017-08-17 | reverse complement strand
TTATTCTTTATGAAGAAATTGGTCTGTGCTTATAATATAATGAATATAGACATTTTAAATAAAGATATTCTTGAAACAATCGAGTATTATATAAATTATAATAAATCATACTATAATTCATATGATGAAGTTATAGATTTTATAAAAAAATCCATAGTTGAACTAGGAATGAATGAACAACTATATTTGTCAAAAAATAATATCACAACTAAAACAAATATTACTTATTACCTGAAATATATCAAAAAAATAAATTTAGATTCATTCAGAGAAACTTTTACAGAAATGGAAATAAATGATATGATGGAATATTGCTCTAGACTATCATATATAAAAAATCAAATAATTCCTACTATTATGTTTTCTCAGTTATTAGAATATTATTATGTAGCAAAACTTTATTTTTATAAAAACGTCCTCATAAAATGTTTGGAAAAATATATAGGCATTTTAGAGGAATTAAAAAATAAAAGCTTAAAACAATAAGACTTATTAACATAATAACAATTTAACAATTCTATAAATTAACTTAAATATATTATATCATTATTATATATTAATAATGCAGATTTTCGTAAAAACATTAACTGGTAAAACAATTTCGCTTGATGTTGAACCATCTGATACAATTGAAAGTGTAAAACAAAAAATTCAAGATAAGGAAGGAATCCCGCCAGACCAACAGCGTTTAATTTTCGCAGGTAAACAATTAGAAGACGCAAGAACATTATCTGATTACAATGTTCAAAAAGAATCAACATTACATCTTGTATTAAGATTACGTGGAGGAAATTAAATTAAAAAAATATATTTAGAATATAAATGAAATTATGTATGCCTGCGTTTGTTTACCTAATTATTGGTATTATTACAGCGATTTATACACTTTATAAACACGAAGCATCAATTGCTTATACAATTCTCTCATTTATATTTATTTTAGTCTGGACTTATTTATTAAATGTAATATGTAATTATGGATATACTATAATATCTTGGTTAATAGTATTATTTCCATTTATTAGTTTATTATTTTCAATGTTGTTTGTAAACAATTCAGGAGTTAAAAAAACTGAAAAATAAAGTATATAATAAAAACAAAATAAAAAATTGAAGACTGTTTATTAGTATATAATTAATCATATAAAACGAAAAACGAGATGTCTTCCACTATTGATCTTTACGCAATTCATGATGCTTGGTTTCATTCTATGAATGATGGCGATGTTGATGATCGAGCAACAATTAAATTTTATGAAAAATTAATTGAGAGAAATCCAAACATTAATATTATGGTTTATCTTACAGATGAACGTTTTAACGTTTCGAAACAATATTATTTAAATTCAAATGTTAAATTTCAAGATAAATTTAATATTACAGATGTAATGAACGCAAACAAGATAGGTGTATTTGCAAAAATCAAAGATTCAACTATTCGTGAGCAACTTGTTAGTGTTTTAACAGAAAAAAAGAACGGATATTGTCAAGGAGATAAAATTGGTTCATATAATTTTCCGGATGATTCATTTAAACCTTTATTAGATTCAATGACATATAAATATTCTACTGAATATACGAATATTACATTTCCAGTTTCATTACTGGATAATCTCGACCCTGAGTATAAAAGCGATTACTTGGTATATGGCTTACTTAAACTTATTGCCATTGGAGGCATTGTAAGCTTACCTAGTTTAGTGTATCGTTTATATTGTCCCAAAATTGGTGGAGGACCAGGAACAAATATTTTAAAAATTCAGGGATGGTTTTTTGAAAATACAAAATTAGGTGATTGTGGTATTGCGATTGATGCTGATAATTTTCAATATATTAATGAAATTATTATTGATGAATATATTGAAAAAAATGGTTCTGAATTATTCTCTCATTTTGAACCATTAACACAATTTATGGAATCAGCAAAAAAAATGAAACAAGTTAAAATTAATGATGTTATGGTAGATATTGATTTACGTGCATTAGAAATGTCTTTAAAAGTAATGATTATTTTCGGTAATTCTGTATATCAACCTAAAACAAGTAATTGTTTATTTGATGAAAATACCAAAGAATTTTACAAATTATCAAATATGCCACCTGGAAATTTATTAGCTTCATTCAATGAAACACCGCCATTATATGATTTGGTAGCATCATATAGCATTATGTTTGATTCTTACCCATTAGAAAATGAACAAACACAAAAAAATAAAGATGACATTAAGGAAAAAATTATTAAATTCTTTGAATAAATTTTATAGATTTGATAAATTTGATAATTTTAATATTTGTAAATAATTTTTTAATAAGAAATAATAAACAATGAATATTAGAAATACTAGAAAGAAGAAATTAAATGAAAAGAATATAACATTATTTTTTTTAGAAATTTTGAATAATATTAAATTATTTCATTGGAATACACCCACTTATTCATCACATAAGGCCTCAGATAAGTTATATGAAAAATTAAATGAAATATTTGATATGTTTATAGAAATATTATTAAGAGAAAAAAGATTACATACATTTAAAATTAAAATACCAACTGACAATTTATCTTCGAAAGATATTCTAAAAAAATTAGAGAAATTTGAAAAATGGTTTATGGAACAAGATTTAACGCCAGAATTATCTAATCTTAGAGATGAAGCAACAGCACATATAAGACAATTTTATTATTTAATGAAATTAAAATAATCTAAAATATTAAAACAATATATATGTTAAAAGTTGTATTAGATATTTTTACTTATACTTCTATTTTATTTATAATTTTATTCATAATTGGATATATAAAAACACCTCCTATATTTTTTTTAACATTAACATTCATAATAAAAATAATAATAGCATTAACTTTATTATATAAATTTGGCTATAAAAAAACAACTAATTTTACAGAACTAGACAGAAGAATAATAATAATGATATCTTTATTTATGTTAGTAATGTCATTTACAGATATATTAAATTCAGTAATAAATGATATTAAAAAAATAATAAATCCAAATTATGTTTCATCGCCTAATGATAAATGGTTTTAAATTTATTAATTTGTTATCTGGAATGATTTTAATAACATTTCTTTGTTTTCATTATTATTCATAATATACCATTTCTTTTTAGAGGGTTCCCACTTAGCACCAAGAGCTTTGGCTTCATCTTTTCTCTGAAATGGTACATTTAAAAATATTTTAGTAGGTGCACCTAATGCACCTAGGCCAATTGCCAAACAAGCCAAACGGTCTGCTTGTTCATTCCCGAGAGAATGTATATCGGTTCCTCCTGTATGAGAACGAACGTGTAGAAAGCTTATATTATTATGTTTTGAGTAACATTCATAAACATTACGGACGAGTTCTTTATTTGGAATATCTTCACACCATCCTGTTTTGGCACATTTCTCTCCATATTTTCCAACACACTTGAGAGAATATTCAGAATCAGTTACGACAGTATATTCTACATTTTCGTCTATTAATTCATCATAAATTAAATGGTATGTTTCTAATATAGCGGTTAATTCTGCAGAATTATTTGTTTGTTTTCCTTCTAATCTACGTGAAACATTACGTGGGTCATTTTCTCCAAAATAAATTCCTATACCAGCCTTTGAATTTCCACGACCATTATTGGAACAAGCCCCGTCAGTATAAACAAAATTCATTTTTATATATTTATTAATTAATCTCTAATATTTAATAATTTATTACATTTTATTTTCTAACTCAGTTAATCCTTTACATTTAGATGCTAATAATTTATATTGGTCGTGATATAACCACGGCCAAGGTTTATGAATACCAAACGGTTCAGGGTTCATTTCTGTTTCAACGGAAAAATCTTTTGCTTCTTCAAAAGAAGGTTGATTACAATTATATAATTTACATCCTCTAACAAAAAATTGATCTTCTGGCTCACCGTTATATTTTAATTTATCAATAATTTCTAACATTTTACTTTTACGTCTTAATGATAACCCACCATTTCCAACAGTATGTATAAACTCTTGTGTTAATGGTGCGTGAGTTGCCCAAGGTGCTCCTACGTAATCATACTGAATAAATTTATTTATTTTATCTTTATAATCTTTACAAATTATAGTATCTGTTTGAAAAATAAGGAATACTTCTGTCGGGATATTATCATAAAAATCTTTAGATACTAATAATTCACTATATTCTTCCCATTTTAAATTATCTACTCCCAAATTAACTAAACGAATTCTAGTTTTATAACTAGAAGGCATCTTATTGATAATATCAATACAATATTGATAATTTAAATTTCCGTGACACAATACTATATTCCATTCAACGGATAAGTTTTCTAAAAAGTTATTTAAAACCATTTCTAGTGCTTTATGTTCTCTTGGTTCTACAATAATTGCTGTATATATACCTTTTTCTTTGTTTTCAAATCCTTCGCAATATATAGATTCAATAAAAAATAATTGATACATAAACACTGTAAATAATATTGTAATTAAAAAAATAAATAAAAAATCATAAGTATTAAAGTATTTCAATAAATTCATATATAAATTCAAAATATTTTAATAAACGTGATTATTATAATAATTAAAATCTACAGATGTATAATCTTCAGTAGAAAAAACATTTTCATTTATAATATAATCTGGTTTTTTATTTGATTTATATAATACAAATGGGTATGATATTTGATCTTGATATGACCATTTTAAATTCTCTATCCACCAATCATCAAAAATTTTATTTGTTTGTTCGTCATTTTTTTTAACAAAAGATGTATTCTCATATAACCCGTAATCATCTTTAAAACCATTACTAATATAATAATCATATTGTTCTTTAATCTTTTGAGATTTATATTTATTCATTGGTAAAGAAACATTTAATTCATCTTTAATATTATCACGGGCTGAATGTTTAAAATTAATTATTTTAATATCATTATTCATCAATATTTTTTTTATATTTTTTATAAAATCTGGTCGTAATGTAATAGAACCATCAACCCAAATATAATAATCATAATTTTTTAATATATCAATATTATGTGTCTTTATTTTATAATATTTTGCACACATCATATTATATATTTTATCATCTTTAATATTATCATAATAATTATAATATTCTTTATATTTATAATTATCCTTATCTTTTAAATGATATGGTTCATTTATAATTTTCCATTTATCACTTTTTAAATTTTTGTTATCAGTAAAACAATACCAATTAACATCATTTTCATCATTAATATGATTTTCTTTTAAATTATCATAATTACCATATATAGAAGTTATTATAGCAATTTTTGGATTATTAGTTTCAAATCCTTCATAAGATAATGTCATAAGAAATATTTGATATATAAATATTGTAACTAATATAGTTATTAAAAAGATAAATAAGAATTTGTGTGTATTTAATTTTTTTATAATATTCATATATAATCATTAATATTATTTAATTTCTATTTCCGTGTATTTTATTAAAATAATCTTCTAAGTTTATTGTTTTATGCTCATTTGTAATAAAATATATACCAAAATTTCTTTCGTATATTTCTGAATCTGTTTTATTTTCAGGCATTTCTTTAAAAGTATTTATTATGTCTTTCATAACATTATTATTGATAATAAACGAGTTATGTTGAGCTAATATAAAATTACTATTAATATCCATTTTTTGTTCGTAATTTAACCCTGTGTTTTTTAACTTTTCTATACCATTCTCTTTAATATGATATGATATAGGGGAATAACCTCTGGTATCATTCATAAAAGTATACGAGTTCGAATCTGCAACTAAACCAACATCAAATTTATTTTTAATATTTAATGTATCTTGTAAACATACATATACATCATAATTTGGATATTTTTCATAAGCATATTTATAAGCTCCATATTCATAATTTTTATTTTTTACATCTAATATTTCTACATCATAATCTTTCTTTATTTTTTCATAATTTGTAAAATCATCACTATCACTATCCACTATTACAATTTTATAATTATTATTAATATCATTTTTAATTTGTATATCATATAAGTTTTTAACACAATCATATACATTTGGATTAGGCGATTTTGAAGAAATAATGATTAATACATTATTATCATTCATTGTTTCAAGTTTTTTATTTTTTAATAAATATAAAATAAATAATATTACTATTAATATTATAATATATATCCACATTATCCACATATAATATAATAATATATAATAATTATATACACTCATTAAACACACAATGATTATCAAAAATAACAAGATGATGTTGTCATTTTTATGCTAATCGTTGTTCATCACGATATTCTACATTTAAAAAAAACACATAACATTCTTTGTATCAATAAAATGACTTGTTGATAATTGAGGTAATTGTGGATAATTTTGTTCTCTCAATTTAGTTCTTAATGAATTCATCAAATCATTCCACAAAATATTTGAAGAATCTTTCATAATATTTACAAAACAATTTGTTAATAATCCTTGTGTTTTATTATTGATCATTGTTTCCATACTTGTTTGCGAATCACGACAACCGCTTATGTAATAAACATTACCCGACATATCTATATCTTTAGTAACTGTTGAATCTTCATTATAATTATATTTCAAATCAATCATTGTTCCGCTATGGCAACAGTCACACATAATAAAGAGAGAAACATCTGTTTTTAAATTTGTTTTAATCACTTGATTTAATTCATCATCACTTATTGATTCAAAATTAACCGATACTAATACTTCATCTAATCCATCTACTTCATCGCCATTTGCGTCTTTAACATTAGAACCGTGGCCGCTGTAATAAAATAAAACTACATCACCTGATTTTGAATTTTTTAATAAATACGTTAAACCTGCCAAAATATTTGATTTACTTGGGCGATATCTATCTTTCTCTGTCATCATAATTAAATTATCGCAACCTCTATTTATGACAAAGTCACGAATATTATTCGCATCATTTATACAACCACTTAATTGATATTCTGTCCCAATATAATTTATACCCACAATTAAAGCCGAGCTAATTAATTTATTAATTTGTTTTACAAGTTGTTTTCTTTTATTATTCAGTAACATATATTGTTGATTATAATAATTTTGTAATTGTTGTATTTTTGTTCGTTTGGTAATAATATTTAATTTTGAAAATGATATAATTTGTTTATTTGCAAAGTCATTTAACAAAGAAATATTTAAATTAAATTCACGGTTAATTTGTTCAAGTGTAATCGCCATTATATATTATAAAAATATTTAATTTAACTTATTAATATATGTTGAATCCAACATTATCAGTTTTATTGTCTGAAAGTATATTATCGCTTTATCCAATATTAATTAAAATAGTTCCAACAAACCTTTATACACAAATATTGACAAGGTTTTTTATGTATCCTTTGTCGGCTTTATTAGTAGGAGGAACAAAACCACTTTATCAATCTTACAAAACTAAACATTCATACTTTCATAATTTTTTATATGGATTATTAAATATTATTCACGTGATATCAAGTTATATTGCTTTTACATATTTACCGGCAGGTATAGCAATGTCCTTATTTTATACTTATCCTTTATGGAATATAATTGGAAGTTTTATTTTTTTAAGAGAGAAAATAAACATAAAAATGTTACCTTCATTTATTGTTTCAATCATTGGTATTTATTTATTATCTTATAAAGACAAAACATTAAACTTAAATTGGATTGGTTTATTTTTTGTTTTTATAGCAGCTATTACAGAAACAGCAATATTTTTAGTTGTTAAATTAAGTGATTCAAATCCATTTACTAATATTTACCAATTATATTTATCAGGTTTTGTTTTATTGTTGAGTGGATTATTTATAAATTCAAAATATACACACTTTGATTTAAATATAAAACATTTATTTCCACTAATTGTATTTAATGGATTAATTGGATTTACTGGTTATGCAATACGTTTCTGGACAATTACAAAATTATCAACCATTATTTATAGTATATTATCTCTCTTTGGTATTATTACATCCTTTTTATTTGGATATTTATTTGTCAATGAAACTATTGAATTAATACCTTTTATTGGAGGTTGTTTAATTGGTTTGTCAATTGCTTATGTGAAATATTTTAACTAAATAAAATTGAACTTGTATTAATATATAATAAAAAGTTAAGAAGTAAAAAACAAAATGAATCTTTTCATTCTCTCATTGAATCATAAACAATGTGCTATTTATATGATTGATAAACATATTTCCAAAATGATTTTAGAAGCAGTACAGATGCTCTGTGGAGCAAAGCGTGTATTGGATCCTGATGGTGATCATACGGGTTTATATAGAATCGCAAAATCACATATAAACCATCCTGTAACAATTTGGATTAGAACTTCTCTTGAAAATTATATATGGACACTTGATATGGTTGATGCTATGCACGAAGAATGGCAATATCGTTATCAACATACAAAAGAACATAAATCATATACTCTTGCAAAATTGTTAAGAGAAAATCCACCATCTAATTTTCCTGAATCTGGACTTACTCCATTCGCTCTTGCTATGCCAGACGAACATAAAACAGATGACCCTGTTGAATCTTATCGCAGTTATTATAGAACAAAAGTTGATTTTGCCAGTTGGAAACGAAGAGATATTCCAGAATGGTTTTAGAAAAAAATAAAAAATGAAAAAAAATTGATGTGAAATTTAAACAAATATAAAAATAACATATAACAAATATCAAAATGTTATCAATCTTTCCAATTGATGAAGAGACAAAAAGTTTTAATAATCATCACAGAAAAACCATTTCAAAAATTGTTTTCAAAAATTATGCCGAATTTATTGAATCTTATATTAAAGATTTATATGAAAATAATGACAACATTGAAAATATTAATTATGTAAAAAATGAAATGAATAAACAAGAATTATTCGAACAGGTATATTTAACATACAAGTGTGGGTTTCGTGCAGATGAAGAATATTATAAAAACACTGAAGATACTTTTAAGAAACACGTAAAAATCTTGTTGGATGAAACTAGATCAGAATATAGTTCTACATTTAAAGATTCTCTTGATGAGATTGAAACAACCACTTTAATTATGAATACACCTAATATTGTTGAAATTATGAAATTAATTAATAATAATTGATAATAATTATTTTATGAAAACCACTTATTAAAAATTAGCATTCGAAATATATTAAAAGAGATAAAATTTAATTAATATTTTTGTTTAAAGGAATAATTACATATACATTAAAAATGAATAACGATACTGTTATCTCTAATTATGCTATGAAATTAGCTGAAAGTAATATGAAAGATGCTAAAAAGTTTAGTGAAGATGAAACAAAGACACCAGAAGAAAAAACAGAGAAGCTTGATCAAGCACAACGAGAAATAAATGCAGCTAACGCATTATCAAAGGGAGATATTGGAGGTGCGTTTAGCTGTCTATCTTATTTCAGGGATAGATAATAATTATTATGATTGTATTTAAAAATAGTATAATATTATAATAAATAATAAGATAAAAAATAATTTATGAATCAATATCTTATTATTTCTGGTTCTATTTGTATTGTATTTTCATGGGCATTATCAATGTTTTCACGTAATGATAATAAACATTATTATTATTATATTTGTGTTTCAATTACCTTACTTTTAGTAGGGTTAATTATGTTTATTTTTGGAACAGAAACTGTTTTTAAAGATTAGTTCAATAAAATTTTTATGATAAATAATAATATTAAATAACATATAAAAATTTTATTGAAGATATTATAAGTAAAAATGCTTGCGAGTAAAAACTCACATATTCGAGACAAGGATATTACCTTTCAAGAGAATGGCCATATCTATACAATTAAAGGCGATAAATATTATAAATCTTGCACAACTTGGGTAAAATCATTTTTTGAAAAATTTGATGCCGATAAAATCATTGACCGGATGATGGCTAAACCTGATTGGAATACAAGTAAATATTATGGTATGACAAAAGAAGAAATTAAACAAATGTGGAATTCAAATGGTAGTTCGGCTGCGTCTTATGGAACAAATATGCATAAATTTATTGAAGACTATTATAATGATTTAAACCCAACCAGCGAATGTGTTGAAAAACAATATTTTTTAAATTTCTATGAAGACCATAAAGAACTTGAACCATTTAGAACAGAGATGATGATTTATGATGAAGATATTAAAGTATGTGGATCGGTTGATATGTTATTTCGAAACCCGGATGGAACACTTAGTATTTATGATTGGAAATTTTCAAAAGAAATTCAATATGAAAATAACTTTGGAAAAAAAGCATTATCTCCAATGGAACATTTAGATGATTGTAATTATAGTCATTATTCACTACAGTTAAATGTATATCGTTATATTTTAGAGAAAAAATATGGATATACAATTAAAGATATGTTTTTAATTTTTATGCATCAAAACTTAGGAAATAACTATGTAAAAGTTGAAGTAGATAGAATAGATATTACCCCAATGATTACTACTAGATTACCAAATAAAAGGATGAAAAAAAATTAATAAAATTAATGAAAATAATGAAATTTTATTTATTATATTTTACATACAAACTCATTAGAGATATATTTACCAATAAATTAATCCCTCCAGATATAATTAATGGAATATCATAAATAAAATTTCCGTGAAGAAACCACAGTAAATTTGTAGTTATCATTAATAGAATAGTTGTAAAAGATAAATCCTTGACTTTCTTTGTTTGATATGTTTTCCATAATTGTGGAATCACTTGAATACAATTAAAAATAGGTGCTAATATAGAAACAAATAAAATATAATTCATATATAATTATTATTATTTTAAAGAATTATAAAAGATAAATCCAAATAATAATCAATACTAAATATAATATACCTGTGATTATATTTACAGTATTTGGATAATGATTATATATATTAATATCTGATAAAAGATAAAATAAAATTCTATAAAGAATAATAAATACAAATATCCAAGGGTTTAACTCCATCAATTGTGTTTGAATATTGATTTTTTATTTATTTTTTTAATATTATTCTAATCTCAATTTTATATTTTATTATAGTAATAAAATTTCGTTATTATCTATATTATCTATTTTACCGGCTATTTCTCCCAATTCATTAAATAATATATTATTATCTACTATATATTCTACACCTTCAATAACTTTTTTTATTATTGGTGGTTTTTCTTTTAAAGGTGTATAATTAGATAATAATTTATTATATTCATTCATTTCTTTTTCACTTTCTTTATCTTTAAATGAACGAATTTCTTGTTTTATTTCATCTATTTCTTTACGTATTAATTCTAAAATAGAATAAAATTCAGTTTTTAAATTATCTATTTCATCCATATTAATTATATAAATTTAATATTTTATTTATAAAACTCATAAATGGTGTTTTATTTTCTTCATTTAGAATACTGTTACTAGTTTCTTTATAAATATTATATATATTCGTTCCAGATATTACTAAATAAAATAAATAAACAAAAAATAAACCAACTAAAAAGATAGAATTCCAATAAAAATTAACTGGTTCTCTTAACAAGAATAATATCGGTAATATTTTAAATAAAATCATATTCAAAATAAAAAAACCAATTAATTTCCATTTAAAATTATATTTATATATCAAAAATATTTGAATAATATTTTCTAAAATACCTACATAGAAACCATATAAAGGGTTTGTATATTTATAAACCCAACCAAGCGAAGGAACATATTTTGATATAATATAAATTATAAACCATCCAAATATCCAATATGAAAATAAAAAACTTGGCTGAATATAATTCATATAATATAAATCATAAAAATAATATTTAATTAAATACACATAATAAAGAAAAATTGAAATAAATTATTTATGATGTATTTAAATATAACAAACACATATGTTTTGGGCAAGTAATTGGATGGTATCATTTCTAGAATATTGTTATGTTATTAACACAGATTTAATTGAGGATGATAATGACTATGGTCAATTTGTAGAATTAGATTAAATTAGATTAAATTAGATAAAATTAGATAAAAAAGTTAAGGCAAACAATCAAATAATAAAGTAATAAAATTCATCCATTTATATCTCTCTTCATAATTAATCATATAAATATGACTGTAATAATAAATAACCATTGCTATAAAATAAATATGCATAGACATATGTAATACTATCCATTTAGGATTTTTAAAATAATATAATAATTTTTCAGTTAAATAAAAAGCAACAGAACAAATAAAATAAAAACAAATAATAACTAAATTTGTGGCTGGTTGTCTTTTTACACTTTCTATGATAAAATAACAACTTGTAATAATCACAACAAACATATCAATATTTCTTCTAAAACCATATGTAGCATCACGCCAATAATTAACTGAAGTAAATAATAACATTAATTCAAAAAATAAAGTATTCCAATCTTCCATTAAATATGAAATTAGAATTGTGAGTGACATTAACCAACTAGATGACAATAAAAATTTAGAATAATCTTTACATAAAGGAAAATAACAAGGATCCCGATTATAGTTAATTTCTATTATTTCCATAATTATAAGCGTTATAATTTTTTATAAATTAGTTTGTAAAACATTCTCTACAAGTTGGAATATAAGCGGTTTCATCTAATAAATACTGTTCTTTGTTTGAAATAATTCTTTTTGAAAAGAGAGAATCATTTGAACATTTTTTACACATTCCTTTTAATTTTGTAACACTATCACATAAAGGACTAATATTTATAATT
>JACCDQ010244175.1_pt1 | contig 12816 bp, 10 predicted proteins | sample 7446031 | NCBI WGS metagenome assembly JACCDQ01 (sample SAMN15323442, study PRJNA562643) | freshwater metagenome | isolation source: river surface water | place: USA:Blue River Watershed | collected 2017-08-17 | reverse complement strand
ATGACGAGCGAGTTATTAGTGCTGCAGCACGACTTTTAGCCATGGATGTGGTTGATACTTCTATTATTGGCAACAAAAAACAAATTGAAAACAAGGTAGCCGAATTAGGTTTAGAGTTTGATTTTTCAAAAGTTCACATCATCAATCCAATTGAATCAGAGCATTATGACGATTATGTGGCAACCTATTACGAATTGCGAAAAGCAAAGAATGTTTCTATGGCTATGGCCAAAGATTTGCTCGAGGACGTTTCGTATTTTGGAACTATGATGGTTTATAAAGGGCATGCTGACGGAATGGTTTCAGGGGCAGCGCATACTACCCAACATACCATTTTACCTGCTTTGCAGTTTATTAAAACCAAGCCGAATTGTTCTGTGGTTTCTTCTGTGTTTTTTATGTGTTTAGAAGATCGTGTTTCTGTTTTTGGAGATTGTGCCATCAATCCTAATCCTACAGCAGAGCAGTTAGCTGAAATTGCCATTTCATCTGCCGACTCAAGTTTGGCTTTCGGTATAGAGCCAAAGGTAGCGATGTTGTCGTACTCTTCTGGAACTTCTGGAAAAGGGGATGAGGTAGAAAAAGTTCGCAAAGCAACCGAAATTGTAAAAGCCCAACGCCCCGATTTAAAAATTGAAGGTCCAATTCAATACGATGCTGCGGTTGATTTAGAAGTAGGACAAAGTAAAATGCCTAATTCAGAGGTTGCAGGTCGTGCAAGTGTATTGATTTTTCCAGACTTAAATACGGGAAATAATACCTATAAAGCAGTACAGCGAGAAACAGGCGCTTTAGCTATTGGCCCTATGTTACAAGGATTAAATAAACCTGTAAACGATTTGAGCAGGGGTTGTACGGTGGATGATATTATCAATACAGTAGTGATTACAGCCATCCAAGCACAAGGGTTATAATTAAATAATATATTTCAACAGAATGAAAATAGTAATATTAAATTCAGGAAGTTCGTCTATAAAATACCAGTTGATTGAAATGCCCTCAAAAACGGTTATTTGTAGCGGTATGATTGATAGAATTGGTTTGGAAACTTCAAATCTGTCGTATAAGACGGAGCAGGACACATTAGAAGAATCAATAGCGATACCCAATCATAAAATAGGTTTAGAAAGAATTGCTGCTTTATTATTAGATGAAAAAATAGGAGTAATCAAAAGCACTTCAGAGATCCAAGCAGTGGGACATCGAGTAGTGCATGGAGGGAGTACTTTTTCGGATACAGTTATCATTACTGAAGAAGTTAAGGATAACATCAAACAACTTTTTGATTTAGCACCCTTACACAACCCAGCTAATTTAGAAGGGATTAGTGTAGCTGAAACTATTTTTGCTCAAGCCAAACAAGTGGCTGTTTTTGATACGGCTTTCCATCAAACTATTCCTGTGGTGGCTCATAAGTATGCAATTCCAAATGCTTTTTTGACAGAAAATAAAATTAGGGTGTATGGATTTCATGGTACCAGTCATAAATACGTTTCTGAGCAAGCCATTGATTATTTAAAAAAACAAAATTGTGCTGCGTCAAAAATCATAACAATCCATTTAGGGAACGGTTGTAGTATGACGGCAGTTCAAGATGGTAAGAGTATTGACCATACTTTAGGTTTTGGGCCAATGAACGGACTCATTATGGGTACTCGTAGTGGTGATATTGATCAGTCGGTCATTTTTTATTTGGTCAACACCTTAGGATTTTCGCTAGACAAAGTGAATACGCTTTTGCAAAAAGAGAGCGGAATGCTAGGTCTGACAGGCTTTAGTGATTTAAGAGATATTGAGGCACAGGCTGAAAAAGGAGATGAAAATTGCCAGTTGGCTTTAGCTATGAATGCGTACCGAATTAAAAAATACATCGGCGCTTATGCTGCAGTATTAAATGGTTTGGATGCGATTGTGTTCACGGCAGGAATAGGAGAGAATTCATCGTACATTCGAGAATTGGTTTGTACTGATATGGATTATTTCGGATTGGCATTGGATACGGAAAAAAATCAAATTCGTTCTAAGGAAATTCGAGAAATTAATTGGGCTACTGCCAAAACCAAAATTCTGGTTATCCCTACCAATGAAGAGTTGGAAATTGCACGTCAGGTGTATGATTCTTTGAACTAAATTCAATAATAAAAACTATATTCGCCTTCTTTAAAAATAAAAAAATGAAACAATTATTTTCTCTTTTTTTCGTATTTGTTTTGGGATTAACCCAAGCACAGACCCTTACTTCTCCCTCTGGTAAAATTGCATTAACGTTTCAATTAACGCCGGACGGACAACCTACGTATAAGGTAAATTATAAATCCCAACCAGTAGTGCTGAGTAGTAATTTGGGGATTAAGTTGAAAAACAAAACAGCATTGGATGCTAATTTTGAAATTCAAACGTCAAAGAATAGTTCGTTCAATGAATCGTGGAAGCCGGTTTTAGGAGAACAATCTTCTATAATCAATCATTATAATGAGTTGATGGTAAGTTTGGATCAAAAAGGAACGAACATAAAAATAAATTTAATTTTTAGAGCTTTTGATGAGGGAGTAGCATTTCGATATGAATTTCCAAAGCAAAAAGAACTCAATTATTTCATCATTTCGGATGAGGAGACGCAATTCAACTTGACCGAAAATAACAAGGTATTCTGGTTGCCAGGCGATTTTGATAGTAATGAATACGAATACAATGAAACCAAATTTTCAGAAATTGACAATTCAAAAATCAATATGAATAACGGAATTGGAGTTAAATCTATTCCGGCTAGATATACTATTCAAACTCCTTTGATGATGAAATCACCATCGGGTTTGTACTTGAATATTTTTGAAGCAGCTGTAGTTAATTATCCTGTGATGCATTTGAAAGCCGATGTGACTAATTATACATTAAAATCAGAATTAGTTCCTAATGCTATTGGGGATAAAGCCTATTTACAAACGCCTTGTGTGTCGCCTTGGAGAACGATTATGATAAGTGATGATGCGCGTGACATTGTGGGTTCTAAAATGATTTTGAACCTGAATGAACCTTCAAAAATTGACGATACTTCTTGGATTAAACCAATGAAATATGTGGGGATTTGGTGGGAAATGCACGTAGGGAATTCCACTTGGGATTATGCAGGTTCTCAAAACGCCACGACTGATTTTGGAACAAAATTAGCGTCCTCAGGACGCCACGGAGCTACTACTGAAAACACCAAACGCTATATTGATTTTGCTGCGAAAAATGGATTTGACGGTGTTTTAGTAGAAGGCTGGAATGAAGGCTGGGAAGATTGGTCGGGCAATTGGAAAGAAGAAGTTTTTGACTTTGTAACGCCATATCCAGATTTTGACATTGCAGCTATTTCGGCTTACGCCAAAGCGAAGAATGTAAAAATGATTATGCATCACGAAACTTCGGGTTCGGTATCCAATTATGAAAGACGTTTGGACCGTGCCTTTGAAAACATGATGAAATACAATTATCCTGCGGTAAAAACAGGCTATGTGGGTAAAATTATTCCGCGTGGTGAAATGCACGACGGACAAATGATGGTAAACCATTTTGCACATGTGGTAAAACGCGCAGCCGATTATAAACTAATGGTGAATTCACACGAATCGTCACATCCTACGGGGCTTGGTAGAACTTATCCTAATTATGTGGCTGCCGAAGCAGCACGAGGAAATGAATTTAATGCGTGGAGTGTGGGTAACCCACCTATGCACGAAACCATTTTGCCTTTCACACGTCAATTAGGAGGCCCAATGGATTATACGCCAGGAATTTTTGAAATTAAGATGAGTCATTATGACAAGAAGAAAACAGAACAAGTACACACGACTTTGGCAAAACAATTGGCTTTGTATGTTACCATGTATTCTCCAATTCAAATGGCTGCTGATTTACCAGAGAATTATGAGAAATATTCGGATGCGTTTCAGTTTATCAAAGACGTAGCGGTAGATTGGGATGAAAGCAAGTATTTAGAAGCAGAACCAGGAGATTACGTGACTATTGCCCGAAAAGCAAAAGGAAAATCGTCTTGGTTTTTAGGAGCCATTACCGATGAAAACGGAAGACAAACCGAAATTAAGTTGGACTTTTTGACCAAAGGCAAAAAATACAAAGCCACTATTTATGAAGATGCCAAAGAGGCGCATTGGAAAAACAATCCAATAGCGTATCGTATACGAACTATTGAGGTTACTGCCAATTCGAAAATTAAATTGAATTTAGCTCCGGGTGGAGGAACAGCCATCAGTTTTGATCTTATCAAATAAGAATACAACCTGCAAAAAACAATTGCAGGTTTTTTTTATGAAGTCAAATAGGTTCTGTTTGAAAAAGAATTCCGAAATTGCCTTTTCAATAAATTTAAATACAATGAAAAAAATATTACTAACAGGATGGATACTGTTGAATGGATTGCTTGTTGTAGCACAATCCAAAGACGAACAGATGTTAAAAGAAATCTATAAATCAGGTTTAACGAATGCGCAATGTTATCCTTGGTTAGAGCATTTGTCCAACAAAATTGGTTCTCGTTTATCAGGTTCTGACAATGCAGAAAAAGCAGTACAGTACACTAAATTACAATTAGAAACTTTAGGTTTAGACAAAGTGTACTTGCAAGAAGTAATGGTGCCAAAATGGGTTCGTGGCGAAAAAGAAAGTGCTTATATTTTGGACAATAAAACTAAAATAGCGGTGCCAATTGCTGCTTTAGGTGGTTCTATTGCTACTCCAAAAAATGGATTAACTGCAGAAGTAATCGAAGTACAAGGTATTGAAGATTTAAAACTACTAGGAGATAAAATCAAAGGGAAAATAGTTTTTTACAATAGACCAATGGATCCTGTAAATATTGAAACATTCAAATCGTATGGAGGTTGTGTAGATCAACGATATGCAGGGGGTAAAGAAGCAGCAAAGTTAGCAGCAGTAGGAACTATAGTGCGTTCTATGAATTTACGTTTGGATGATTATCCACATACTGGGGCACAAAGTTATGGCGATTTATTACCATCACAATACATTCCTACAGCAGCAATTAGTACGAATGGTGCCGAATTGTTGAGCAAAAAATTAAAAACGAATCCTAATTTACAGTTCCATTTTAAACAATCATGTGTTCAAATGCCTGATGCGCTTTCGTATAATGTAGTTGGAGAAATTAAAGGGAGCGAGCATCCAGAAAACATTATGGTAGTAGGAGGTCATTTGGATTCTTGGGATTTGGCGGATGGTTCTCATGATGATGGAGCGGGAGTGGTGCAAAGTATGGAGGTATTGCGTATTTTTAAACAGATAGGTTACAAGCCTAAAAACACCATTCGTGTAGTCTTGTTTATGAACGAAGAAAATGGGGGTAAAGGAGGAAAGAAATACGAAGAATTGGCACAACTCAATAAAGAAAATCACATTTTTGCTCTAGAGAGTGATTCGGGAGGTTTTAGTCCGAGGGGATTTTCAATTGAGGCTGATGATGCTAATTATGAGAGAATTGTATCTTGGAATAAATTGTTTGAACCGTATTTGATTCACAGTTTTGTCAAAGGACATGCAGGTGCTGATATTGGGCCACTGAGTTCGTTTAAACTAGTTAAAGCAGGATTAAAACCTGATTCACAACGCTATTTTGATTACCATCATGCTTTGAATGATAAGTTTGATGCCATCAACAAAAGAGAATTAGAACTCGGCGCTGCTACCATGGCTTCGCTAATATATTTGATAGATCAAAATGGAATTATAAAATAATAAAAAAGGCTTCGAAAGAAGCCTTTTTTATGGTGTGTTTAAAGATTAGATTTTGAAGATTCCTCCAAAAGCAATAATTTTTTGGAAAAAGAAAAATTCTTGTGATGCACGATCATCTGTACTTTGTGTTGTACGGATATCAGGCATGTTGATATACCCTCCTTTTAATTCGGTTTGTACATAGAAATGTTTGAAAAAGGTAACATTTACACCCGCTTTCAAAGAAGTTCCATATCCTGAAATATGAAAATCATCGTGACGTTGTTTTCCAAGTAATGTGGTATTGGTCTTTGGGTACAACATACCAAATCCAACTCCTTCAGTAAGGTTAATTTGAATTTTATCGGTGTCTTTTATACCCAACCATTTTGAAACATCATCGTGTCTAGAAAATTCAGTATTTACATAATTCAATCCATCAGTATGTTCATACATTAAAAAACTTTCTGACATAACCGTAGGTGTGTTGGTATAGGTTCCGCTATAAGGAAGCCCTGTTCCAATTGTCCCTGTCACATCGGCTATTTGGTTTTGGGTCATAACATATTTCATGTGGTCTACACCAATAGCAATACTGTAATGGTCGTTTAGGAAATAACCCATTCTAAAATTGGTTTGAGGAATTGTCATACGTCCAGGATTGATATAATCAATATGCCAACCTTTTGGTTTGTCATGTGCAACCATATCTTGGATGGTGAAATTGTAATTGCTTCCGCTGAAAGTAACATCGGATTTAGAATATACTTCACGATTTCCTCCCCAAGAAATAAAGAATTTTCCTTTGTTGTGGGCAGTGTATTTGTCTTGAGTTGTATTATCTTGAGCTACTAAAATTTGGGAAATAAAAAAGACAATAAGAGCAGAAATAAGGGCAGTTTTTTTCAATGTGTATTAAAATTGGTTAATTGTTTTACGAATAGCGACTAACTTAGTCATTAGCGCTTCAAAATAATCTAAATGAAGCATATTAGCTCCGTCACTTTTGGCATTAGCAGGGTCAAAATGTGTTTCGATAAATATTCCATCAACTCCTACCGCAATACCGGCTTTGGCAATGGTTTCAATCATATCTGGTCGTCCACCAGTTACACCAGCAGTTTGATTAGGTTGTTGTAATGAATGGGTAACATCAAGAACAGTGGTTGCATAGTGTTGCATAGTAGGAATACCTCTAAAATCAACAATCATATCTTGGTAGCCAAACATTGTTCCTCTATCAGTCACCATTACATTTTCATTTGTACAATCTAATACTTTTTGTACAGCGTGTTTCATACTCTCAGGACTCATAAATTGTCCTTTTTTCAAGTTTACCGTTTTTCCTGTATTGGCAGCAGCCACTACTAAATCGGTTTGGCGAACTAAGAAAGCAGGGATTTGCAATACATCGACATATTGAGCAGCTTTATTAGCGTCTTCATTGGTATGAATATCGGTAACAGTAGGTACTCCAAAGGTTTCCGATACTTTGCGTAATATTTTCAATGCTTTTTCATCTCCAATACCTGAAAAACTATCAATTCTAGAACGATTTGCTTTTTTGAATGATCCTTTAAATACATAAGGGATTTCCAATTTGTCAGTAATGCCAACTAATTTTTCTGCAATGCGCATCGCCATTTCTTCGCCTTCAATGGCGCAAGGTCCAGCTAATACAAAAAAGTTACCACTTTCAGTATGTTTAATTTGTGGGATATTTTGTAGGTTCATTATTATGAATTTAGTAATACTACAAAGGTAAGCAGGAATTAGGAATTAGGAATTTTATTTCACAACTATTTTTGTATTCTTCATAAAAAAAGCTCTAACATTTGTTAGAGCTTTTTGAATTGTATTTTGAATAAAATTAGAATTTTAATGTTACTGCTAATTCAAATTCATCATTGATTGCTTTGTCACCTATGTTAGTAAAAAAGCTTCCGGAACCGTATTTGATATCATATTTAGTTCTGTCAACCATGAATTTAGTAGTAGCTGAATTAGCTGTAGTTGCTAAATCAAAAGTTACTGGTTTAGTAATTCCTTTGATAGTCAAGTCTGCAGTTACAGTGTAAACGTTAGCTGATTTTACAGCAATTTTTTTGAAAACTAAAGAAGATGTTGGGAATTTATCAGTTCCAAAGAAATCATCTGCTTTCAAGTGACCGTTTAATTTACCTAACCATTCTCCTGTAAGGTCTGTGGCAGTTAATGATGTCATGTCTACTGTGAAGTTTCCGCCAGTTAGTTTTTTTCCTTTAAATACTAAAGCTCCGTCTTTAAAATTTACAGTTCCATTATGTTGTCCAGTTACTTTTTTAGCTAACCAGTTAATAGAACTTTTTGTAGCGTCAATTTTTTTGGTTTGAGCTGATACCGATACTGTAGCTAAAGCTACTACTAATGCTAATGCAATTGATTTTAAATTTTTCATTTGTTTTAAATTTGATTGTTAATACTAATTATAATGTGATAAATAATTCTTCGTTTGATTTTCGAACTTTTTTGTAATGTTGAGTGTCATCTTCAGCATGTCTGTAGCCTATAGGTGCCAATAGTGAAGCATTAAGTCCTAATTTGTCTAATCCTAAGATTTCGTTTACTTGTGCAGGAACAAATCCCTCCATTGGGGTAACATCAATTTTAAGTTCAGCTGCAGCATTTAGTAAATTTCCTAAAGCCAAATACGTTTGTTTTGAAGTCCATGTGTTTCTAACGTCTTCTGGCAATCCAGTAATGCTTCCTTTCATGAAGTCAACATAACCTTGAATTGCATCAGCAGGAAGCCCTCTGGTTTCAGAGATATTTTTCGCTAATTGTTCAATTCCTTCTGATCCAAAATTTAATTCATTAGCAAAAACTAATAGGTGAGAGGCATCAGCAACTTGGGCTTGTCCGTAAGCAGCACCCACTAATTTAGCTCTTAATTCAGGATTTTCAACGATAATTATTTTGTAAGGTTGTAATCCGTAAGAAGAAGCGCTTAATCGAATAGCCTCTTTTAAAGTGTTTAAATCTGAAACTGAGATTTTTTTGGTAGCATCAAATTTTTTTGTTGCATATCTCCAATTCTGGTTTTCTAAAAATGTACTCATTATAGTTAAGTTTATTGATTTCTAAATTTTTCTAATAATTGGTTTAGTTGCATTTTCTCGTTTTCGTCTAAATTATTTGAGAACAACTCTTCGTGTGCTTTCACTTTAGGATCTAATTCGCGTAATAAATCTAATCCTTTTGAAGTTATTGTAACTTCGATTTTTCGTCTATTCTCAGGACAAACTTCTCGTGTTACTAATTCCTTAAGCAATAATTTATCAACTAGGCGTGTTGTGTTACTTGTTTTAGCTAACATTCGCTCTTGAATTACACACATATTGGCAGGATTGCCTTTTTGACCCCTGAGTATGCGTAATACATTGAATTGCTCTGACGAAATATCATAAGGTTTTAGTATTTCGTTGAACTTTTCTGTAATTACATTTTGGGTATAGATGATGTTCATGATAATTTTTTTAGAATTATCCATCGGTGCGGTTGACTTTAAAACATCTTCGATTTTCATATGCATCTGCATCTAATTTGTAGATACAAATGTAGTCTATTTTTTATTTGTATATACAAATGTTTGTTATTTTTTTGTTAAAAATATATAGTGTGATTTATTTTTATTTGTTAAATAATTGGTATATAGTGTTTTAAAATTAATCGGGTAATATGCAGTTTAAAAAAAAATATAATTGAGATGTATGTTTTTGAAAGAAAAATAATAATAAAAACTACTTTAAATTGAATTTATTTTAAAAATATTTCTTACATTTATATGTATAAATTTTCTTTTTCATTAATAGAGTATCCAACTTATTTGAAAAAGAAGTTACAAAGGTTGCTTTTTTAGAATATTTATTTTCAAGTTATTATAAAATAAAAACAAAATTTTATCTATGGAAAATAAAAAAAGTAAAATGATTCAAAAAGACCCTTATCTGAATAATTCTTCCCATTCAGACCTTTCAATTAGCGATAAAATTAAACTTATTAAGCAGTTAGAGGAGCATCAAGTTCATCTAAAAAAACAAAATGATGCACTACTACTAGCTAAACAACAAGCAGAGTCAATCACTCAAAAATATGCTGAGTTATACGATTTTTCTCCATCAGGATATTTTACACTTTCAAATGAGGGAGCCATTCTGGAAGTAAATAAAACAGGAGCAGCCTTATTAGGTAGCGCACAGAAAGAATTGATAGGAGCTAAGTTTAGAACTTTTGTTTCTCCTGAAACTAAAATGGAATTTGATCTTTTTTTTGACAAGGTTTTTATCAATGAGATAAAAGAATGTAGTGAACTATGTCTTGTGGTAGAAAATGAACTATATTATGTCTATTTAACAGGTATAGCAACTTTAGATGAAAAATCGTGTCATGTAACCGTAGTAGATATCACAAATTTAAGTTTGGCAGAACAGGCCTTACGGAATAGTGAAGATAGATACCGTCATTTGCTAAGTAATTTGGAGGTTGGAATTGTTATTCATAGCCTAGAGACCTCTATTGTGATGAGTAATTCGAAAGCATCAGAATTATTAGGTGTTACTATCGAAGAGATGAAGTCAATGGTGTCGACAGATCCCTATTGGTTATTTTTTGATGAAAATGATGCTCTTTTGTCTGCTGAACAATATCCAGTTAACCAAATCATACAAACAGGAAAACCGCTTAAAAACTACAAAGCTAAGGTCGTTAGAAGAGAATCTAACGAGTCTAGTTTTCTTTTAGTTAATGGTTTTCCTTTAAAGAATTACAAAGGAGAATTATCTGAAATTGTAATTAGTTTTATTGATATCACTGCAACAAATCAATTAGAAGTCGATTTAATTAAAGCTAAGGAACAAGCGGAAGCTGCTAATAAAGCAAAATCAAATTTTTTAGCCAATATGAGTCATGAAATTAGAACTCCGTTGAATGGAATTATAGGCTTTACGGATTTGTTACTAAAGACCAATTTAGATAATGATCAATTGCAGTATATGCGAAATGTGCATCAGTCAGCAATACTTCTAATGGAAATTATCAGTGATATTCTTGATTTTTCTAAAATAGAAGAAGGACGATTAGAGTTAAACATTGAAGAGACAGATTTATTTGAATTAGCACATCAAGTTATAGGGCTTTTTAAGCATCAGGCAAATTTAAAAGACACACAGTTGGTCTTACATATAGACCCGAAAGTGCCAAGATATGTTTTTACAGATTCAATTCGGTTAAAACAAATTATAGTAAATCTAATTGGAAATGCACTTAAATTTACTGAAAGAGGTATAATACAGTTGAATATTAGAGAAGAAAAATCATGTGGTAATTTTTCAACCTTACATTTTTCTGTAAAAGACAACGGTATTGGGATAAAAAAGCGTAATCAAGAAAAAATATTTAATTCATTTACCCAAGAGGATGTAAGCACTTCTCGAAAATTTGGAGGTACCGGATTAGGTTTGGCAATTTCAAATCAATTGTTGGGATTAATGCAAAGCAAGTTGTTCTTAGAAAGTGAGTATGGTAAGGGGAGTGAGTTTTATTTTTCAATACAGTTTCGTACTTCTTTAAAGCAGGATAAAGAGAGTGATTCAATTGCTGTTCAGGAGAATAAAAATCCAGAAATAGAAATTTCAAATCACAGAAAATTGAAAATTTTGATTGCAGAAGATAATGAAATCAATATGCTTTTAGTTAAAAAAATACTTCAAAAACTATTTCCAGAGGCTTTTTTGTTTGAAGCACGCGATGGTAAAGAAGCGGTACGAATAGCTAAGACAACTCCCTTGGATATTGTTTTGATGGACATTCAAATGCCTAAAAAAAATGGGTATGAAGCTACTCTTGAAATGAGACAAATAAAAAACTCTGAGAAGTTAGTAATTATAGCCCTAACGGCTGGAATTTTTAACGAAGAGAAGAAAAAGTGTTTTGAGTCAGGTATGGATGATTATATTTCAAAGCCTATTAATCCAGTCGATTTGCAACAAGTAATTTTGAAATGTTTATCTAATAAAGAAATTATTATCGGCTTTCCCAGAACCACCACTTAGGACTGTATTTTTCTTTAGTTAATCCAAATTTCTTAATGCTATTTTTTTCAATATGATTGACTAAATCTTCAACCGAATTGGTTACAAATAAAAGATTCATATCTTCAGGACTGATGCTCTCATTTTGAGCCATAATTTCAATATGATGACACAATTCTTTGTGGTATTCTGTATCAAAAATAACCACAGGAAATCCACTAATCATTTTGGTTTGAATTAAAGTAAGCGCTTCAAATAGCTCGTCCAAAGTTCCCATTCCTCCGGGCATTACAATGAAAGCATAAGAGTATTTTACTAAAATTACTTTTCGAACAAAAAAATAAGGAATGTAAATCCATTTATTCAAGTAGGGATTTGGATTTTGTTCCACGGGAAGAACAATGTTGCAACCCACAGAATAACCTCCGGCTTCAAATGCACCTTTGTTAGCGGCTTCCATAATACCAGGGCCTCCACCTGTCATAACTGTGAAGCCTAAATTAGCCATTGCTGCTCCAATTTTTTCGGCATTTTTATAATGCGTAGTTTCTGATCCAAATCGAGCAGACCCAAAAATAGTTACACACGGACCAATGAAATGCATTTTTCGGAACGCCCTAATAAAATGATATTGTACTTTAAAAGTAAATATCAAATTCTTGAGACGTGTTAATGGTTCTCTTACGAAAATTGATTCGGAGCTCGAAAGTCTGTAATGTTGATTGTTTTTCATAAAACTAAAGTTAAGAAATACCATCAAATTTCTGAATATTTTAATGAAATTAATTTTTCCAATTCAATTCTAAAGCAAAACAGGCTTTATCTTCTTTGGTAATACTAAAAATAGTAGTGTTTGGTTCCAGATTTTCATGAATAATTATCTGATCCTTTAACGAAAGTTCTTTCATAAAATTCATTTCAAAACTGTCAATTTCTTGTTTCAGAATTTTAGTTTCGTCCACTAAATCCAAACACCATTCTAAATATTTGACATTATTAGCGTGATTGACAATGT